>Ga0207989_1001446_pt1 | contig 11814 bp, 9 predicted proteins | sample ETNtaG_7_FD_185777 | JGI IMG/M metagenome (GOLD analysis project Ga0207989, IMG submission 185777) | Marine microbial and viral communities from oxygen minimum zone, Eastern Pacific Ocean - ETNP201406SV65 (SPAdes) (version 2) | ecosystem: Environmental > Aquatic > Marine > Oceanic ... | reverse complement strand
AAAATGTATTTCCATTTTTTTTAATATCTGAAATGTTAATTGGAGGATCGCTAAATACACTCGCTGAAATCAGATTTGTTGGTTTATTGTAAACTTCAATAGTATTTCCATATTGTATAATTTTTCCTTCCATTAAAGTTGCTGTTTTGCCGCCAATTAACAATGCATCAGATGGCTCTGTAGTGGCATAAACAACTAAACATTCTCTATTTTCGAAAAGTTTTGGCAGCTCTTCTCTTAATTCTTCACGTAATTTGAAATCTAAATTTGCCAGTGGTTCATCTAGTAATATTAAATCTGAATCTTTAACTAAAGCTCTTGCTAAAGCTGTACGTTGTTGTTGGCCACCAGATAATTCATTGGGTTTCTTATTTAGCATTCCTGATAATTTTAATAATTCAGCAACTTTTCCAACTCTCTCTTTTATTTCAATATCTTTAATTCCTATAATTTTTAATGGTGAAGCTATATTGTCGTAAATAGTGAAATTTGGATAATTAATAAACTGCTGGTAAACCATAGAAACATTACGTTTCTGAACTTTCATTCCAGTTACATTTTTATCATTAAACCATATCTCGCCTGACGTAGGTTTATCCAAGCCTGCCATAATTTGCATTAATGTTGTTTTGCCAGCGAGCGTTGAACCAAGTAAAATATTTATAGTGTTTTTTTCTAATTTTAAATTAGTTGGATATATGTGTGTTTCTAAACCAATTTTTTTTTCTATGTTTTTTAACTCTAAACTCATAGTTTTTTTTGATATTAATAAACAAAAGAGGGGCAGCTTGTGCCCCTCTTATTTGATTTTATTCAGCCTAAGTACTTAGTTCCAAGCTTTTTCGTATGGAACTGTTTTTCCTTGAGGTTTTTCATCACGCTTAGCTTTTGGCGAACCTTTGGCATTTAACCACTTGTCTCCTTCTTCAGGATTCAATCTTGGTCCACATCCACCATACGTATTATTAGCTTTATCTGCAGCTTCCATACGTGACATAACTAAATCCATCTCTTCTGCAAGACGGTCCATAGCTTGTTGTGGTGTAAATGCACCTGAGTTAACATCACCAATTTGTTGCCACCAAATCTGAGCCAGTTTTGGATAATCTGGAACATTAATTCCAGTAGGCGACCACTGAACTCTTCTTGGAGATCTATAAAATTCTACTAATCCACCAAGTTTTGACGCTCTTTCAGTGAAAGATTTGTGATTAATATCACTGTCTCTAATAATTGTTAAACCAACATGTGATTTTTTTAGAGATACAGTTTTTGATACAACAAACTGAGCATATAACCATGCAGCTTTTCTTCTATCAACTGGAGTAGACTTAAATAAAGTCCAAGATCCAGCATCTTGATAACCAAGCTTCATACCTTCGTCCCAATAAGGACCTTTTGGTGATGGTCCCATTCTCCATAAAGGTGTACCACTATCATCAACTGTATTATTTCCTGAACTCTTTGGAGCAACCATTGATGCAGTAAAAGCTGTATACCAGAAAATTTGCTGAGCAACGTTTCCTGATGATAAAGCTGGTAGCGATTGATAAAAGTCCATTGCCGCAGCACCTGGAGGAGCGTATTGTCTTAACCACTCATCCCATTTTCTAATTGCATAAACTGCTGCTGGACCATTAGCTGCACCACCTCTTGAAACAGATGCGCCTGCTGGATTACATGAGCCTTTTTCCATTCTGATTCCCCATTCGTCAACTGGAACACCATTAGGCATACCAACACTTCCAGCGCCTGCCATAGATAACCATGCATCAGTCATTCTCCAACCTAAGTCGGGAGCTCTTTTACCGTAGTCCATATGGCCATAAACTCTTACACCATCAATTTCTTTAACGTCATTTGTAAAGTATTCTGCGATGTCTTCGTAAGCAGACCAGTTAACGGGAACACCAAGGTCATAACCATATTTGGCTTTGAAACCTTTTTTTATTTCAGGTTTGTCAAACCAATCTTTTCTAAACCAGTAAAGGTTAGCAAATTGTTGGTCAGGTAACTGATATAAATCACCGTCTGGTCCAGTTGTAAATGATTTACCAATAAAATCATCTACGTCTAGTGTCGGTAAAGTAACATCTTTACCTTCTCCAGCCATCCATTTAGTTAAGTTTACAGCAAGCTGTAGTCTTGCATGAGTACCAATTAAATCTGAGTCATTAATATAGCCATCATACAAATTTCTACCAGTTTGCATTTGTGTTTGTACAGCTTGAACCACTTCACCTTCACCAAGAATTTGATGATTCACTTTAATACCAGTGATTTCTTCAAACGCTTTAGTTAAAGTTTTTGATTCATAAGTATGAGTTGGAATACCTTCAGATAAAACATTTATCTCCATTCCTGCATATGGTTTAGCAGCATTGACAAACCATTTCATCTCCTTCATCTGTTTTGATTTAGATATAGTAGATGGTTGAAACTCATCATTAACCCATTTCTTAGCTTCTTTTTCTCCAGCAAAACTAAAAGAATTAAAAGTAAGAAGAGCAGCTGAAACAACACCTATTATTATTTTTATTTTAAGCATTATTCCCTCTCTGTAAGTTATTATTAAATTGCAATTAAACTAAGAAACAAAAGTTATGTAAAGTTTTAATTATGTCACTTTTCAATTCAAAGTTGAAACTAATTAATTAAAGTTCTTTTTATTGCTTTTGACCATCCTTTAATTAGAGCATTTCTGTTTTTATTTTTCATTTTTGGAAAAAATTTTTTATCTAAACTCCATTTATTTGAAATATCTTTTAAAGATTTGTACGCGCCTATTTGAAGTCCTGCCATAAAAGCTGCCCCAAGAGCTGTGGTCTCTTGAACTTTTGGTCTTAATACTTTTACATTTATTACGTTTGACAAAAATTGAGTAAACCAGTCATTCATTACCATTCCTCCATCTACTTTAACCACTTTCGGTCTAAGACCATCATGCTTCATAGCCTCAAACAAATCGTAGGTTTGATAAGCTACTGACTCGATAACTGCTCTTACAATTTGTTTGGGTCCTGTGTCTCTTGTTAATCCACTTAAAACACCCCTTGCTTTTTCATTCCAATATGGTGCTCCTAGTCCTGTAAATGCAGGAACTAGATATACATTGTTATTATCTTTTAATAATTTAACTATTTTTTCAGTTTCTGTAGCTTTTTTAAAAAATTTCATTCTATCTCTTAACCACTGAACACCTGCACCCGCAATAAAGATTGACCCTTCCATTGCATAACTAGTTTTTCCTTTAATTCTATAAGCTATTGTAGTTAGTAGTCTATTTTTTGAATAAATTTTTTTACTACCTGTATTTAATAATACAAAAGCTCCTGTTCCATAAGTGCTTTTTAAAGAACCAGCTTCAAAACAACATTGTCCAATTGCTGCTGATTGTTGATCGCCTACCACTCCTGTTATTGGAATAGATTTACCTATTATAGCAGGGTGAGTTGAGCCATAATCATCAGCACAATTTTTTACTTCTGGTAAAATGTGTTTATCTATTTTTAAAATTTTTAAAATCGTATCATCCCATTTATTTGAACTAATATTATAAATCATGGTTCTGCTTGCATTCGTTGCATCTGTTGCATGCACTTTACCTTTTGTTAACCTCCAAATAAGAAAGCTATCAACAGTACCGAAAAGCAGCTGTTTTTTTTTCATTAGTTTTCTAGCTAGATGGACATTATCTAATATCCATTTAATTTTTGTGCCTGAAAAATATGAATCAATAAATAATCCTGTTTTGTTGAATATAATTGTTTCTTTATTTTGTTTTTTTAACTTTTCACAAAATTCTGCTTGTCTACGATCTTGCCAAACAATTGCATTATAAACTGGTTTTCCAGTTTTTTTGTCCCATAAAACAGTTGTCTCTCTTTGATTGGTAATTCCTATAGCCAAAATATTTCCTCTTAATCTTTTGGCTTTGTCAATAACACTTTTTAAGGTTTTTTTAGTTGTGCTCCATATTTCTTCGGGGTCATGCTCTACCCAGCCACTTTTTGGAAAATATTGTGTAAACTCTAGCTGTGAAGTGTATATAGGTTTGCCCCCAAGATCAAAAAGAATTGCTCTGGTTGATGTGGTGCCTTGATCTATTGAAACTATAAATTTTTTCACTAGCCTAATGTTCTTATAACCATACATAAAGTAAGGTAATTCAAGTTAATTTTCATAACAAAATATTATTTCAATTATTAACATTTTGTTAGTAAAGTACATTTATAAATTTAATTTAGGTGGAGAAAATTCAATGACAAAAGTGGCTATTATCGGAGCGGGACCTTGTGGATTGGCTCAGTTAAGAGCTTTTGAATCAGCTCAAAAAAAAAATGAAAAAATTCCAGAGATTGTTTGTTTTGAACGACAAGAAGATTGGGGTGGAATATGGAATTATACCTGGAGAACAGGTATAGATGAATGTGGTGAACCTGTTCATTGTAGTATGTATAGATATCTTTGGTCAAATGGACCTAAAGAATGTCTTGAATTTGCAGATTATACTTTTGATGAACATTTTGGAAAACCTATAGGCTCTTATCCTCCTAGGGAAGTAATCTTAGATTATATACGTGGCCGACTTGCTAAATCTAATTTTAAAAAACAAATAAGATTTAGAACTCCTGTTCGTTGGGTAAGCTACAACAAAGATAGTAATTTATTCACTGTTACTGTTGAAGATCTAATCAAACAGAAAACTTACAGTGAAAATTTTGATTATGTCGTATGTGCTTCAGGACATTTTCACACTCCTAATGTGCCCCAATTTGATGGGCTTTCTTCTTTTGGTGGACGAGTAATGCACGGACATGATTTTCGAGATGCATTAGAATTTAAAGATAAAGATATTTTAATTGTAGGTACTAGCTATTCTTCGGAAGATATCGCTTCACAATGTTATAAATACGGATGCAAATCTGTAACAATCAGCCATAGAACCGCAGCTATGAATTATCATTGGCCAGATAATATTACCCAAGTACCTTTGCTAGTGAAAGCTGATCCTGATAACACTGTTCACTTTAAAGATGGATCTAAAAAAAAAGTTGATGCTATAATTTTATGCACAGGATATTTGCATCATTTTCCTTTTCTTGAAGATGAACTAAAATTAAAAACAAATAATAGATTGTGGCCACTTGATTTATACAAAGGAATATTTTGGGAATCAAATCCAAAAATGATCTACTTGGGAATGCAAGATCAATTCTACACTTTCAATATGTTTGATGCTCAAGCTTGGTATGCAAGAGATTATATGCTTGGAAAAATCTCATTACCTTCAAAAGAAAAAATGACCGCAAATAGTCTTGAATGGAGAAAAAGAGAGGATTCATTAAAGGATGATGAACAAAAAATTTGGTTTCAAGGTGATTATACGAAAGAACTTATTGAAGCCACAGATTATCCAAATTTTGATATAGAAGGAGTGAATAAGACTTTTATGGAATGGGAACATCATAAACATGAAGATATTATGACTTTTAGAAATAATAGTTATAAATCTTTAATTACAGGTAAAAAATCCCCTGAACATCATACTCCATGGCTCGAAGAGTTAGATGACTCATTAAAAGCTTATTTAAAGTAATTTATTGATCTTTTTTTTATTTTTTAAAAAATGCAATTAGAAATACAATACAACCAATAAAGAAAAAAACACTTCCAAACATAGCCCAAAAATTTCCAAGGCTAGACATAATAAAACCAATTGAAGAAATTAAAAACAAAACCCAGCCAACAATATTTATAATTTTAATATTCATTTACCAATTAATTTGGAATTTTTTCAAAATTTTAATCTATACCAAGATGTTTTTTTCTTTTTTCCACCCAAGTTCGAATTAAATTATCAAATATCAGGCCTATGAAAGCAACACAAATACCAAGTATTAATCCTTTGCCCCCGCCTGCTTTATCAGATAAAGCTTTTAGAATATATTGTCCTAAATCTTCTGTTCCAATAAATGCTCCTATAATTACCATAAACAAAGCAAATACGATTGTTTGATTTAAACCAAGCATCATGTGAGGAAACGCTATTGGAAATTCTATATTTATTAATCTTTGTAATTTTGTTACACCTGACATTGTTGCTGCGTCATGCAAAGCAGCTGGAACACTTCTTAATCCCTCAATGGTGTACCTTGTGGCAGGTATAGTTGCGTAAATAATTACTGCAATTAATACTGATGTATCTGTAATTCCAAAAAGCATCATTACTGGAATTAAATATACAAATGAAGGAAACGTTTGAAAAATATCACAAACTGCCAACATAAAATTTGTGGTATATTTGTTTTGTTGACATAAAGTTCCAACAATTGATCCGATTGTGCAAGATGCAATAACTCCACATGTTGCCATATATGTTGTGACTAATGCTCTATCCCACCATGGACTTAGCGCTATAAATAATGCCAATCCACCTACTGTAAAAGCTGAACGAATTCCACCAATTATATAACCTGCTCCAATAACTAATACTAAAGTAGCAACTGCTGGCATTCTTAGATACAAGGCTCTCATTGGTTGTAATACATCTACTATCAACCAAGTATTAAATATTTTTAAAGTTTGAAAGAAAGTATCCCAAATCCAATCAACACCTTTGTTCCAGAAATCTGCCGTTGATAATCCTTTATTATGTGGAATTTCAGAAAAGTAATTAAAACTGTCTTTAAACAAAAAAGATCCAGCGTAGGCAAGTATCAATCCTATAAATACTGCACCAGCAAAAAACAATGTATTTTTATAACGCTGAAAAAATGTTAGGTTACCAAAATAATCTTCTTGTTTATTTGCCCAAGCCAAAGACATTTTATCTAACAATATTGCAATCAGACTAATACATAAACCGGCTTCTAATGCTAATCCAATATTCAGTTGATTTAAGGCTAACAATAAATTCCACCCTAATCCTTTAGCACCTATAAAAGCTGCAATAACCGCCATAGAAAAACACACCATAATGACCTGATTCACTCCAATTAAAATGTCTCTTCTTGCGGTTGGAATTAATACTTTAAGCATAAGTTGCCAATTATTACATCCACTCATTTTACCAGCTTCAATAACTTCAGTAGATACTCCTCTAAGTCCTAACAAAGTTAATAGGATCATTGGTGGAATAGCAACAACCATTGTTATAATAACTGCAGCATGATCACCAATGCCAAACAGAACCATTGCGGGAACTAGAACTGCATATTGTGGCATGGTCTGCATAACTAAAAGTATTGGATGTAAGACTTTCTCAACACGTTTGCTTTTGTAAGCCATAATGCCTAAACTCAAACCAAAAATAAAAGAAAGTGGTGCTGCAACCAATATAAAAGAAAGTGTTTGCATCGATGGTTTCCATTGACCAAATACAGAAATATAAATCATGACTAAACTAGCGAATATAGCCAGACCCTTACCACTCAGTTTGTAACATAATATTACTGCACCCGCTGCAACGATTGTCCAAGGTAAACCTGGCAATTCTGCCCATGGATTTTTATCTATCCAGTCCCAACTGGTAAATGCGACAACTGTTTTAGCGCCACCTAATAAAATTTCTCTAATCAATTCAATAAGAAATGTCATAGATGCAGTTATATTTCTTGTTATTTCTAGTACTAAAGGTCGAGTTCTGTAATCTTGAAGATCTTCATTCCAAAATTCCATTGGCATCCATTCATTCAATAAGAAAAACAAAGAGTCATTTACCCAAATAGGTAACCATCCAAGCAAAGGAGGCAGTCTCCACAAGACATCAAATGCATAATACCTTACTTCTTTGCCAAATAGTGTGTAAGTACTTTGATTAGGGTCTTTAATGAATTCAGCTTGACCTCTTATAAACTTGTAGGTTTCAGGAACATCAATTGCAAAGCATAAGGCAAAAAATACAACTAACAAAAATAACCATTGAAATAATTTAGGATATTTTTTTAATAATTCCATATTTTAATCGTTATTTTTTCTCCCCCCCAAAAACAGTATGAATTATTTTTGAAGGATGAACAGTTCCAACAATTTTATTATTTTCGTCAGTTACACCTACAGATTTTTCTTGAGTTAAAATCTTTTCAGCTACGTTTTCAATTATTTCGTTTTTTGAAACTTTTAAATCACTTAAATCTTTAACATCATCAACGGGATCCATTATCGCCTCTATTTTCAATACTTTTTCTCTAGGAACCTCTTCTGTAAATTTTCTAACGTATTCTGTGGCTGGATTTAAAACAATTTTGGCTGGAGTATCTAATTGCTCTATTATACCATCCTTCATTATTGCTATTCTATCCGCAAGCCTAAGAGCTTCATCAAAATCATGAGTAATAAACATGATTGTTTTTTTTAAAACACCTTGCAGTCTTAAAAATTCATCTTGCATTTCTTTTCTAATTAATGGATCTAGTGCAGAAAAAGGTTCGTCTAAAAACCAAATATCAGGTTCAACAGCTAATGATCGAGCAATACCTACTCTTTGTTGTTGTCCACCAGAAAGTTCTCTTGGAAAATAATTTTCTCTTCCATCAAGACCAACAAGTTTAACCATATCCATAGCTTTATTAATACTATCCCGAGTTTTAATTCCTTTAATTTGAAGTGGAAAAGCAATATTTTCCAAAACTGTTTTATGTGGAAGTAAAGCAAAACTTTGAAAGACCATTCCCATTTTATTTCTTCTAAGTTCAATTAGTTCTTTGTTTTTTAATGAGAGTAAATCTTGACCTTCTATATAAATTTTTCCATCAGTTGCATCTGTTAATCTGGAAATACATCTTAATAATGTAGATTTTCCTGAGCCTGATAAACCCATAACAACCAACATTTCTCCTTTTGAAACTTCAAAAGAAGCATTATTCACACCTACTATACATCCATTTTCTTGGAATGTTTTTGCATCCACATTTCCATTTGCTTCTTGGAGCATCTTTTTGGCATTTTCTCCAAAAATTTTATATACAGAATCGCATTTAATTACTGCATCAGACATAATCTTTTAACAAGTTATACGAAATTTATTAAAAATAATATCTATATAATTGTTGTTTTTCCTCCTTAAAAATTTTTAATAAAATAAACTCTTGTATCAATTCCGGTATTAAAAAAACTTAAAGCCTCTCCACTAACAGCAATTTTTGGTTTTTCTCCACCCTCATTGGTTTCGCAGGAGTAACAAATTAAAACAAAACCAGCAAAACATTTATTATTCTCTTTGTTCCATTTAACAAATGTTTCATCAATTTGATTACCGTTGATGGTATATATTTGTTTAGCTCTAAAATTTGTTAAATTAACGCCCATAACAGAACGCTGAGATACAATTTTTGTTGCCTTGCAAACTGTTTCGTATTGTTCTTCAGACAATCTATAATAATCAGTTCCTTCATAAGTTACTAGAATACCTGATGGAAGGCTTGAAATCAGTTCATTTAGTTTTTTTGCTTCTGCAATTCTTTCCTCTTCTTTTTTCATTTTTGCAACTAATTCTTCACCTTGGCCCCAAAAAATATTTAAAATAGCAAAAGATAAAATTACGATAACTGTTATAGTAACAAGACCACCAAATTGTCTAACTGGTTCGGGTAACTCTCTTAATTTATTTAAATATTTATCTTGTAGCATTATTATAATTATTCTTGTAATTCACCGTTTTTCCAAATTCCTGTTTTTTCTTTTCCATCAGACCAAGTAAATGTTCCTTCACCATTCATAAAACCATTAGCCCATTCACCTTCATAAGTTGCACCATTTGGAAAAGTTAAAATTCCTTGACCGCTCCACTCACTATTTTTAAATTCACCTTTATAAATATATCCATTGGGCCAAATTTCAACTCCTTGTCCGTGTTTTTGTGTACCAACCCAATTCCCTTCATAAGTTGTTTTATCTGTGTAAGTCCATTTACCAAAACCATTTTCACAATTTCCTTCACAACCTGTCTTTCGAGCTGATACTGAAGTCGTAATTAAAAAACTTAAAATTATATAAAAAATATATTTTTTCATTGTTACATTTTACACAAAATTATATAAAAAAAAATCCCCCCCAACATATGTTGGGAGAGATTTTAATTTATTAACTTTTATCCTTATTTAGTAAAAGCTTGCCAAACACTCTTATTGTCAGCTAACCATTTTTTACCCGCATCTTCGTGAGTCATTTTGTCAACGTCAACTAAAGCTGCCATTGCACCAATTTGACCTGTAGAGAATGACATTTTCTTAAACGCTTTTGCTGCAGCCGGATGAGTTTTTACAAAGTCTGCATTTACAGCCTTTTTCAAATAACCATCTGGTGAACCACATTTTCCATCACCACCATCTTCTGGTCTACAACCGGCAGTGTATGGAGGGAAGTCTATAAATGTAAAACCAGCACCATCTGTAAAGTTTGGTGTCCAGTTGAATATTATAGTTCCTCTTCCTTCTTTTTTAGCTGCTGCTAATTCTGCCCAAAGTGCATCTGCACTTCCAGCAAACTTAACTACCCAAAGGTCTCCTAACCCTAAAGCATCAATTCTTTGAGGTATTAAGTCTCCGTGCCAAGTTTGTGGTCCTTCTAACATACGTCCTTTTCCACCAGAGTCTGGTGTTGCAAAAGCTTTTGCACAATCAGCATTTTTTAAAGCATTCCAATCTGGAAGACCTGGGCATAACTTAGCAACCCAGTTTGGATATCCCATATCTTCAAGAGTTCTTGCTTCGTGATCTCCCCAGTCAAGCAAACCGCCTTTGTCAAGAGCTGTGGTAAATGATTTACCAAAAGCAGATTCCCAAACTTCGTGCGATATATCTACATCACCTATTCGAATTGACTCATAAACAGCTTGAGAGTCAGCTGGTACATATTCCACATTGTTTCCCATACTTTCAAAAATTCCACCAATTACGTAAGCCATTACAACTTGACTTGACCAATTGTGTGTTGGAATTCTGATAGGTTTTTTGCTATCCGCCGCATTAGCTATTCCAGTAAATGAAACTACTGAAATAATCATAGCAGATAAAAGAGATATTATTTTTCTCATTTTTTCCCCTTTCCTTAATATTAAGTTGTAAGATTATCTGCCTAAGTAAATATATAGTCAACTAGAACATATTTATATAATATAGACATAATAAATTTATATAATATAGACATAATAAATATAATAAAATCCATTGTTTATGACGCTAACTAGTAATGCAATTAGAAATCCTGGCTTAAGAACATTGCCACCTGGGGTTGAAAGATATCTAATTCAAGGTGGTGGAATTAATGTTCTTGAAGTTTTTCCTGAAGACAAACTAGAAATCATTAATGATGAAGGAAAACAAATTTGCGAAGTTATTGTTTTTAATTCAAAAGGAAAAAGTGATCTATCTATTCTTAATTTAAAAGAAAATTCTAATGGAGATTATTTAAAAAAAGCTATCAATCAAGATGGAAAAATTTCGAATTTATTCAAAAAAAAAAATCTTGAATTAAATAAATCTAAATCTTCAATTGTATTTAATGAAGACTGTCCAATGGATGAAAAAATAATCCTAAAATCAAAAGACAAATGTACTGTTATGGTTGCTTCACCAGGGGAAGAAATGAATATTCATAATCAAAATCCACCAACAAGTTTAACTGTTTTTTTACATAGAGCTAAGTTTGAAATAAAAGCAGAACAATATGTTTTGCCCGAACCTCTTTATGAACCAAGTTCAGAAAAATTTATTAAAAGAATGACTGCTGAAACTTATGATGTAAAAGAAGGAGAATATATTCAAATTATTGATACAAGCGGTAGACAATGTTCAGATTTTTTAGCTTTTGATA
>Ga0207989_1001418_pt1 | contig 11976 bp, 8 predicted proteins | sample ETNtaG_7_FD_185777 | JGI IMG/M metagenome (GOLD analysis project Ga0207989, IMG submission 185777) | Marine microbial and viral communities from oxygen minimum zone, Eastern Pacific Ocean - ETNP201406SV65 (SPAdes) (version 2) | ecosystem: Environmental > Aquatic > Marine > Oceanic ... | reverse complement strand
TCAACACGCCACGGCGGTCCACCCGAACCAGAATGGCCGCAAGGGCCAGGTTCCACAGCCCCTCGTACAGGAACGTGGGATGAAAGGTCTCGGCCGTCAGGTGAGCCGCCGGCCGGTGGTCGACGTCAATGCTCAGACCCCACGGCAGGTCGGTGGGCCGCCCGAAGAGCTCCTGGTTGAACCAGTTGCCCCATCGGCCAATTGCCTGTGCAACCGGCAGGGTCGGGACGAGGGCGTCGAGCACCCTCGGCATCGAGATGCCCTGACGGCGGGCGACAAGCACACCGACGACGACCCCGGCGGCCAGGCCTCCGGGAATGCCGAGACCACCCTGCCAGACGGCAGGCACGTCCTGCCAGCGGCCGCGGAACTTCTGCCAATCGGTGGCCACGTGGTACAGCCGCGACCCGATGAGCCCGGCCGGCACGGCCCAGATGGCGATTGTCGAAATGTGGTCGGCGCTACCGCCCTTGTCCACCCACCGTCGCTGGCCCCATGAGACGGCCACCATCACGCCGAGGGCGATCATGATGCCGTAGCCGCGGATCTCGAGGGGCCCCAGGCCGAAGGAACCCGCTGATGGGCTGGGAATAGCCGCTATCACATCAGGGGCACAGAGAAGCGATCAGCACCCAGAGCCATCAGGTCGTCGAAGCCGGCGGTCACCGAACCGAGGCGACCCCGAACCAGCGGCAGGTGCTGCTCGGCCCAGAACCGGGCGATCACGACCTTGTCGGCAAGTGCGGGATCGTCGTCACCCGCGTCGGTACGGGCCACGGCGGCCAGGGCCAGGCGGGCGAGGAGCCACCCGCCGAGGAGGTCTCCGAACATGCGCAGGTAGGGCGTTGCGCCGGCCAGCGCATGTCGGGGGTCGGCGAGGCCGTTCTCCATGAGCCACCCGGTGGCCTCGTTCAGGGCATCGAGTCCGTCGGCGAGGCCACCGCGGATCGAACCGAAGTCGTCGCCGGCCGTCGCAAGGTCGCCGTCGAGGCTGCCGATCTCGTCGAGGAGTCCCGCCACGACCGCTCCCCCGCCCATCGGAAGCTTCCGCCCGACCAGGTCCATGGCCTGGATCCCGTTGGTGCCCTCGTAGATCGGCGAGATACGCGAATCGCGCAGGATCTGGGCCGCACCGGTCTCCTCGATGTAGCCGTTAGCCCCGTGCACCTGTATGCCGATCGACGCCATCTCGACACCCAGGTCCGTGCTCCAGGCCTTCGAGATCGGGGTGTAGAGCTCGACCCGGTCGGTGGCCGCCTGCCGGACATCGGGGTCGGCATGGCGGGCGGCCACGTCGAGGGTCGCTGCGTTGAGGTAGAGCAGGCACCGCATGGCGTCGACCGACGCCCGCATCGTGAGCAGCATGCGACGCACATCGGGGTGTTCGACGATCGGCGACGATTCGCCCTTGGCGGCACCGACGGCACGACCCTGCCGACGCTCCTGGGCAAAGCCAGCTGCCAACTGCAGGGCCCGCTCCGAGACGGCGAGCCCCTCGACGCCGACGCCCAGGCGGGCATTGTTCATCATCGTGAACATGATCCGCATGCCCTGGTGCTCCTCGCCGATGAGGTAGCCCACGGCGCCCTCACCAGCGTCTCCATACGACATGACACAGGTCGGGCTGGCATGGAGGCCGAGCTTGTGCTCGACGGACACACAGGTGAGGTCGTTGCGCTCGCCGATGCTGCCGTCGTCGTTGACGAGGAACTTGGGCACGATGAAGCACGAGATGCCCCTTGTTCCGGGTGGGCTGTCGGGGGTGCGGGCCAGCACCAGGTGGACGATGTTGTCGGTCAGTTCGTGTTCGCCGAACGTGATGAAGATCTTGGTGCCGAAGATGCGGTGGGTGCCGTCGTCGCAGGGTTCGGCCCGCGTGGTGAGTGCCCCCACGTCGGAACCCGCCTGGGGTTCGGTGAGGTTCATGGTGCCGGTCCACTCGCCTGACACCATCCGGGGCAGGAAGGTCTCCTTGAGGTGCTCGTCGCCGAACCTGTGGACGGCATCGATGGCACCGACCGTCAGCAGCGGCCCCAGTGTCCAGGACCTGCAGGCCGTTCCGAGCAACTCGGTCATCACCGTCTGGAACAGCGCCGGGAAGCCACCACCGCCGTAGTCGGGATCCTGGGTCACGGCACCCCATCCGGCGGCCAGGTACTGGTCATAGGCATCGTGGAAGGCCTGCGGGAGCGTGACGACGCCATCGGAGACCGAGCAGCCTTCAGCGTCGCCGATCCGATGGGTTGGAGCGATGACCTCTTCCGCGAAGCGGCCGAACTCGTCAAGCACGCTGTCGATGGTGTCGGGGTCCACGTGTTCGAAGCCCGGCAGGCCGCAGATGCCTTCCAGGTCGGCGATCTCGTGAAGCACGAGGCGGATATCGGCCAGCGGGGCCCGGTAGTCGCTCACGGATCGCACAATACCGCCGGAGCGGCCCGCTGCCCGCTGTGGGACCGCTGTTGCCAACCCGGGATCGATGCCCTCCTACACTCACCGGATGAACGCCTTTACCCCTGTCGGGGCACACCTCATCGCCGGCGACTGGGTCACCGATGGGGCTGCCGGGACCGGTGTGAGCCTCAACCCCGCCCGTCCCGACGAGCCGGTCGGCGACTACCCGATCGGCGATGCCGGAACCGCCTCCGACGCCGTCGGCGCCGCCGTCGAGGCCCGGTCCTCGTGGCGATCGCTCCCCTTCGGCGCCCGGGCCCGGATCCTCGAACAGGCGGCCCGTCTCTTCGACGAACGTGCCGACGACCTGGCGCTGCTGTGCACCCTCGAGGAAGGCAAGACGCTCGCCGAGTCGCGTGGCGAGGCCACGCTGGCCGCCGAGACGTTCCGCTACCAGGCGGCCATAGCCAAGATGTCCAGCGAGCGAATCTTCCCCAACAACGTGCCGGGCGAGACCATCCGCACCGTGCGGGTCCCGCTCGGGGTCGTCGGCGTGGTCACACCCTGGAACTTTCCCCTGCTCATCCCCGTCTGGAAGTTGGCACCAGCCCTGGCCACGGGCAACACGGTCGTCTGGAAACCGGCCAGTGACACGCCGCTGCTCTCGGTTGCCATCGCCCGCCTGCTCGCCGATGCAGGGCTGCCCGACGGCGTTCTCAACCTCGTCCTCGGCCCGGGCTCTATGGGGGCCGCCATGGTCGCCGATGAGCGCGTCGACGGTGTCACCTTCACCGGCTCGGTGCCGGTCGGCCAGCAGATCCGTGACGTCGTGACCGCCCGCAACGGCCGCGTCCAACTGGAACTCGGTGGCCACAACCCGTGCATCGTGTTCGACGACGCCGACCTCGACCTCGCCGTAGCCGGAGCCGTGGGCGGTGCCATGGGTGCCACGGGCCAGAAGTGCACGGCCACCCGTCGGGTCATTGCGGTCGGCGACATCCACGACGAACTACTCGAGCGCATGTCCGTAGCGGTCGAGGCCCTCCGGGTCGGCGACGGACGCGAGGACGACACTGAGATCGGGCCGCTGGTGTCGGCCGGGGCCCGTACCGAGGTCGCCGAGGCCGTCGACGCCGCCCTCGCCGAAGGAGCCGAGGCCGTGGCGGTCAACGCCACCGCCCCCGCCGGTCCCTGCTACTACGCACCCACCCTGTTCTCAGGCACGCCAGACCTCACCATCTGCCGCGACGAGGTTTTCGGTCCCGTGAGCACCGTCATTCGCGCCGACGGTGAGGATGAGGCCTTCGCCCTCGCCAACGACACCCGGTTCGGCCTGTCGGCGTCGATTTTCACGAACGACCTCTGGCGCATCGACCGTGCCGTCCACGAGCTCGAGGCGGGCCTCGTCAAGGTCAACGCACCGACCACCGGCTCCGAGATCCACGCCCCGTTCGGTGGCGAGAAGAATTCCTCGGGACACGCCGCCCGCGAACAGGGCGACACTGCCCTCGAGTTTTTCACCCGCACCCGCACCGCCTACATCCGGCCCGGTACCAGGCGATGAGCGGAACGGCGGTCCTACGCAGCAACCTCGACGAGATGCTGTCTGATCGACACGCCGATCTGCGTTCCCCCGAGGTCGTCATGGCCCCGACCCAACTCGGAGCCGCCCGCCTCACCCGCTACAGCTTCACCCGCACCCTGCTGAGACGTGCCGCACGCGACGGTTGGCAATCACGGCTGGTCGATTTCGACATGGATGCCGAAGGCCGCGGCCATGCCGTCTACCGGACGGACATCGACGGCCGCCAGTTCGACTTCGTCGCCTTCACGACCACGCTCGACGAGTCCCTCCACACCGACCGGGTCATCGCACCGGCCTGGGAGGTGAGCGGTGCCCTCGTCGAAGGCGCCGTCGACGACGCCTACCTGGCCAGGCTCCGTGAATCAGTGCCGCTCCAGGAAGCCGCACGGCTCGACCCACGGGTCCTGGTGCTGACACGCGGAAACCGCAGCGTGCGCTTCTACGACTACCTCGTCGACCGCCTGGCCGGCGGCCTCCAGCCCGAGGTCGACAAGGTGGCCGATGCCGGATACATCCTGCGCAGCACCGCCTTCTACGGGAACGGCAAGTTCGGCATGCGCTCGTACCCCGGGCTTTTCGGGGAACATCCCCTGCAGGCCCCCTACCGGGCACAGCTCCTGTGCGCATGGCTGTTCCGCGAGTTGGGCTACGAGCAGGTCGAGCACTGCGCCAGGGCACGGGGCGGCGACTCGGCGGCCCGGTTCGACGGCGACTGGCGTAACTACTTCGGTCTCGGCAACGCCACGGGCCTGGGGCTCGTGCCCTACGCCTTCAAACACCCCCGCATCCTCAACGCCTGGGCCGGCGTCCGGGAACTCGCGCTCGCCAACGTGCGGACACTGCCCGGCACCCCGGAACGGTTGGCGGCCCTCCGGCGCTGGACCGACCGGGCGGTCGCACACTTCTCGGCCCTCGGTGGCGACGACCGCCCACCCTGGCTCGGACCGGCCTCCCTCGCCGTGCGCGCACGGTTGGTAGCCACGCAACTCAACGAGATGGCTGACGGGCCGGCACCATTCGACGCTCTGTTCCGTTGGGCCGAATCCCACGACGTCGAGACCTGCGAACTGGTCGTCTCGCTCCTCATCGAACTCGACGAGGGCCTGGCTGACGACGAGGTCGACCGGCTCCTGACAGTGGACGAGGAGGTCGAGGTCGACCCGCTGGCCACCGTCGACACGCTGCGCCGACTGCTCACAGAACGCTACGGCTGGCTTGATGACCTCGACCTCGACTCCCCCGCTGGTCGCCATTTCTGGTGGGTCGTCTCCGACAACAGCGACGAGCCGAGGCGCTGCGAGCGCACGGCACTCGACCCCGGCCACCACGAGGTCGCCATCGACGTGGCACACCGCCTCCTCGACCTGCGCCGGACCCTCGATGAGCTTCCCGGTGACACCGCAGCCGGGATGCTGCTCGCCGACCACCCCGGCCACGGCAACGCCGTGAAGCGACTCCTCGGAAGCGACCAGCCCTACGGCGAGCCCCGCGACAATGCCTGCGCCGCCGGCTTCCTTCCCCTCGAACTCCAGCGCTTCCAGTTGGCGATGTACGGCATGGACAACTTCTCGCCGAAGTCCACCGACTGGCTGCGGGTAACGCTGTTCCAGGGGGCGCCCCGCATCGACGACCTCAGCCCGACCACCACCGACGACTGGGTATGGCCCCAGCGTCCCACGGAGGAATCCCCATGATCATCGACGGACTCCAGATCAACGACTGGAGCAGGCCGGTCGTCGAACAGGTCCGTTCCGGCGGCATCGACGTGGTCCACGCCACCTGCGGCGTCTGGGAGGACACGGCCGGCGCCATGACCCGGATCGGCTCCTGGCGCCACTTCGCCCGCCAGAACGCCGACATGGTCCGAATCGTCACAGACGTGGCCGGGATGGAGCAGGCCGTCACAGACGACGTTCTCGGCATCGTGCTGGGCTTCCAGAACAGTTCGATGCTCGGCGACGACCCCGAGATGGCCGGCATCTTCGCCGACGTAGGCGTGCGGGTGGTCCAACTCACCTACAACATCGCCAACCACCTCGGCTCGAGTTGCTGGGAGCCACACGACGGGGGCCTGACCCGCGCCGGCCATCGGATGGTCGCCGCCCTCGACGACGCCGGGGTCCTGGTCGACATCTCGCACGTCGGCAACGTCACCGGCCGCGATGCCATCGATGCCTCGGCCAATCCCATAGCCGTCACGCACGGCAACCCCGCCTCGTTCTGCCCATCGGCCCGCAACAAGCCCGACGACCTCATCGGGGCCCTGGCGGCCCGGGGTGGCGTGATCGGCTGCACGCTCTACCCGCTGTTCATCGGAGGCGCCGACGTACCCCGCTCCGCCTATTGCCGGATGCTGGCCGACCTCGCCGAACAGATCGGGGTCGACCACGTGGCCATCGGCACCGACGCCGTCGTCGGGTGGCAGCCCGACGCCCTCGGCTGGATGCGCAGCGGCCGTTGGGACCGCCCTGCGAACCCCGACGAGGTACCCCCGTTCCCGCCGTGGCCGAACTGGTTCCAAGGCCCACAGGACTTCCCCTCCCTGGCCGAGGGACTCGACGAGGTCGGATTCGACCCGGGCGAGCGCGACGCCGTGCTCGGTGGCAACTGGCGACGGCTGTTCGGCCAGGTCTTCGGATGACCATCACCGTCGCCCCCCGCGAGGTCGTCGACCAGGTCCACCGCGCCAGCCGCTCACACGGTTGCGACGCCGACCTGGCCGACCGCCTCGCCGCCGAGATCGCCTTCTGCGAGGTCCACCACGGCGGCGGGCTCGCCGCCTGGGTGACGCTCGCCGACGCCGACCTCCTCGAAGAAGCCGCACACGCCTCGTTCCACCTGGCTGCTGCAGAGGTGGTCGCACACTCCAGCGGTCGGACAACGGTCGGATTCGACCCTCCCCCGCCCCTCGCAGCCATCGCCCGCTCGCTCCGGGACCTGGAACGGCGAGGCGTCCGGTACACCCCCCCTGTCGGCACCATCGCCGACCTCGCCGGCACCGACCTCGTGCCGTCCCTGGACCTCGTCGTGGACGGACCGGCTCCCGTCCCCCACGACCGAACCGAGGACGAGCTCACGACGGCGTACCACGACGGCCTTCCCGTCGACCGCTCGCTATGGGAGCGACTCGACACCGCCGCCGCCGGCTTCCTCGTCTCCGAGGCGGCCCTCGACGCCGCCCTCAAGCCCGCTCCGTGACCTCAGCCGACGAGGACCCGAACGTGACCCGGGTATCGCTCGACGCCATCGAGTCGACGACCCACCGGGCGCTCGTGCGCCACGGCTGTCGGGACGACATCGCTGCACATGTCGCCAACGCCGTCAGGGTCGCCGAGGGCAACGGCAACCGGATCTGCGGCCTCTACTACCTCGAGAGCTACTGCCGTCAACTCGAGACCGGCCGCATCGACGGAAACGCCGACCCGGTCGTGTCGGTCGACCGCCCCGGAGCCGTCCGAGTTGACGGTCGCCTCGGGTTCGCCCAGTCGGCCTTCGCTGCCGCCTTCCCGCACGCCGTGACCTCGGCCCGCAGCAACGGGATCTGCGGGCTTTCCGTCGAGCACACCCACACCTGCACAGCGCTCGGCTACTTCACCGAACAGTTCGCCCGTCAGGGACTGCTGGCCATCGGCGCCACGAACGCCACGCCACGGGTGGCGCCGCCGGGCGGTTCGAAGGCGGTGCTCGGCACCAACCCCCTGGCCATGGCCGTACCCGACGGTGAGGGCGGGATCGCCTTCCAGTTCGACTTCAGCACCAGCGCCGTCGCCCTCGGCAAGGTCACGATGGCGGCCGCTGCCGGCGAGGCGATCCCACCGGGATGGGCCGTGGATGCCGAAGGCAACCCGACGACGGACCCCGATGCGGCACTCGGCGGGTCGCTTCTCTCGACCGGTGGCTACAAGGGCTACGGCCTCGGGCTGATGGTCGAGGTGCTCGCCGCCGGCCTGACAGGCTCGCGCCTCAGCGTGGACGTCCCTCCACTCAAGGCCCCCGAAGGCGCTCCCCACGACCTGGGCCAGTTCTACGTCGTGATCGACCCGTCGGGTTACAGCGGCGACGGCTTCACCGAGCGCCTGTCCGCCCTGGCCGCCACGATCGCCGAACAACCGGGCGCCCGACTGCCCGGTGCCGCTCGGTCGGCGCCAGATACCGTCGACCTCGAACAAGACCTCTGGGAAGCCACTCAGGCACTCGCCGCAGGCTGAAGGTAACCACCATGGACAGTGCCACGGCCATCACGAACCTGCTCCACCGGTACGCCGAACTGTTCGATGCCGGCGAGCACGATGCCTGCGCCGACCTGTTCGCCCACGCACAGATCATCCTCGACCCGGACGCCCCCCTGGTTGTCGACCGCGCCGGGATCCTCGAGATCTGGCGGACGATGGTGATCATCCACGACGACGGAACCCCGCGCACGAAGCACATCGTGACCAACCCGATCCTCGACATCGACGAGGCCGACGGCACGGCCACGTGCCGCAGCTACTACACCGTGCTCCAGCAGGTCCACGACGGGCCGCTGCAACCCGTGGCCGCCGGCCGCTACCACGACCGCTTCGAACGGGTCGACGGCGAGTGGCGGTTCTCGGAACGCGACTACTCGAAGCTCGACCTCGTCGACGACATCAGTTGGCACCTCCAGAACATGCCCGAGGCCTGAATCCTCGCAGAACCAGCAGGATCAGCCCTCGATGGCTGAAGCGTGTGCCGTGACCCGGGCAACCCCACCGCTGTCGCCCGCCAGCCAGTGACGCCTACACCGCAGTTCGTAGGTGACCTGGTGGTCGTCGGGGTCGTCGACGAGGAACAGTTCGCCGTCGTAGACCTGATCGCCGTCGACCAGACGAGCGTTGTGGGTGGCCCGCTCGCCGCACCAGCAGCGGGCCTCGACCTGGATCTCGGCGGACTCGTCGGCCATCTCGAGAAGGCGCTTGGTGCCCTCGAACAACTCACCCTGGAACGTCGTGAGCAGGCCGAAGGCGAAGACATCGGCACCCAACTCGTCGACGATCCGCGCCAACTGGCCGACCTGGGCAGCGGTGTAGAACTGCGCCTCGTCGCAGACGACGTAGTCGAGGTTCCCATGGCGTTCGACCATCGCCAGCGCCAACTCATAGAGGTCGAGGCGCGGGCCCACCTCTACGGCGTCGGCTGAGACGCCGAGGGCGCTCGACACCTTGCCGTCGGCCCGGTCGAGTTGGCTGCACAGCAAGCCGTTGAGGTTGCGCGACGACAGGTTGTGGTGGATCTGGAGGGCGAGCGTGCTCTTGCCCGACCCCATGGTCCCGTAGGAGAACTGCAGGCGTGCCATCACGAGCAACCGCTGGTGGCGCCGCAGTCGGTGCACACGTAACAGGACCCGGCCCGCTGCATCGCGATACCGCACAGCATGCAGAGCGGGGCATCGGCTGACGAACCCGACGACAGGTGGGCGGCGAACTGTGCGGCAGACGGCACCGACGGCGGATCGGGCGGCACATCCTGACCCTGTGTCGTCTCGGTGGTGGACTCCTCGACACCGGGGAGCGTGGGCTGGGTGCGCTCGTCGGTGGTGAGGATGTTGAGTTCAGCCCGCTCCTCCGGGGTGAGGTACAGGACGGCCAGGCGCCGGAACAGGTAGTCGATGATGCTCGAAGCGATCCGCAGGTCGGGATCGTCGGTCATGCCGGCCGGTTCGAATCGCATGCCGGTGAACGCCTCGACGAACGCCCGCAGCGGCACCCCGTACTGGAGGCCGTGGCTGAGCGAGATGGCGAAGGCGTCCATGATCCCGGACAGGGTGGAGCCCTGCTTGGAGACCCGCATGAAGATCTCGCCGGGCCGACCGTCTTCGTACTCGCCGACGGTGACGAAGCCCTTGCAGTCGGCGACCCGGAACTCGAAGGTGAGCGAACGGCGGGACCGCGGCAGGCGCCGACGCACCGGCTCGGCCGTGGAGACGGCTGCGACGACCTCGCCGACTGCGGCGGCCGGCGACTCGTTGCCTGATGCGAGGGGCTGCCCGACCTTGCAGTTGTCGCGGTAGATGGCGACCGCCTTGAGGCCGAGCCGCCACGACTCGAAGTAGAGCTCCTCGACGTCGTCGACAGAGACGTCCTCGGGCATGTTGCAGGTCTTGGAGATGGCGCCGGACAGGAACGGCTGGACGGCGGCCATCATGCGGATGTGGCCCATGTGGTGGATGAAGTGGTCGCCCATCGAGGTGGCGAACACGTCGGCATGGCCGGGCTGAAGGTCGGTGCATCCGGCCACCGAGTGCCGACTGTCGATGTGGTCGATGATCGCCGCCGCAGTCTCGTCGTCGTAGCCGAGGCGTTCGAGCGCCCTGGGCACGGTCCGGTTGACGATCGACATGGTGCCACCGCCGACGAGGCGCTTGGTCTTGACCAGGCTCAGGTCGGGCTCGATGCCGGTGGTGTCGCAGTCCATGAGGAGGCCGATGGTGCCGGTGGGGGCCAGCACCGTGGCCTGGCTGTTGCGGACCCCGACACGTTGGGCCAGGGCGCAGGCCTCGAACCACGCCTCGCGCCCTGCCTCGACGAGGACCGGCGCCACCGAACCATCGAGCATCTCGGCCGCCTCGCGGTGCTGGGCGAGCACCCGCAGCATGGGCTCACGGTTGGCCTCGTAGCCGGCGAACGGACCCATGCGGTCGGCCATTCGGGCCGAGGTGCGGTAGGCGTGGCCGGTCATCAACGAAGTGATCGCCGCCGCCACAGAGCGCCCCTCATCGCTGTCGTAGGGCAGCCCGAGCGCCATGAGCAGGGCGCCCAGGTTGGCGTAGCCGAGGCCCAGTTGTCGAAAGTCCCGGGTGGTCTCGGCTATGGGTTCCGTCGGATAGTCGGCGTTGCCGACCAGGATCTCCTGGGCCGTGAACACGACCTCGACGGCGTGCAGGAACCCCTCGAGGTCGAACCCGCCGATGGCGTCGGTGTCGTGGTCGCTGAGGAACGACAACAGGTTGAGGCTGGCCAGGTTGCAGGCCGAATTGTCGAGGTGGACGTATTCACTGCATGGATTGCTTGCCGTGATCCGGCCGGTGTTGGCGGCCGTGTGCCAGCGGTTGATGGTGGTGTCGAACTGGAGGCCCGGGTCGGCGCACTCCCAGGCCGCCTCGGCAACCTGGCGGAACAGGCGGCGGGCCTTCAGGGTGTCGATGACCGAACCGTCGGTACGGGCCGTGAGGTCCCAGTCGGCATCGTCGGCTACGGCCTGCATGAACTCGTCGGAGACCCGGACGGAGTTGTTGGCGTTCTGGTACTGGATCGAGTGCGAATCAGAACCGTCGAGTCCCACCTCGAAGCCGGCAGCCTCGAGTGCCCGCAGCTTGTGCTCTTCGCGGGCCTTGCACCAGATGAACTCCTCGACGTCGGGGTGGTCGGCATCGAGGACGACCATCTTGGCGGCCCTGCGGGTCTTACCCCCGCTCTTGATGGTGCCCGCCGATGCGTCCGCTCCCCGCATGAAGCTGACCGGGCCACTGGCCGTGCCTCCGCCCTTGAGGGCCTCGCGTGACGACCTGATGCGGCTGAGGTTGACGCCCGCTCCGGACCCGCCCTTGAAGATGACGCCTTCTTCGACGTACCAGTTGAGGATCGACGTCATCTTGTCGTCGACCGACAGGATGAAGCAGGCCGATGCCTGCTGGGGGGTGTCGGGAACACCGATGTTGAACCACACCGGCGAGTTGAAGGCGGCCTTCTGCGAGACGATCAGGTGCTTGAGTTCGTCGGCGAAGGCGTCGGCCTCGTCGTCGTCGGTGAAGTAGCCGTCGTCGCGGCCCCAGGCTGCAATGGTGTCGACGATCCGGTCGGCGACCTGACGCAGCGAGGACTCCCGCTCGGGCGTGCCGACCTTCCCCCGGAAGTACTTCTGGGCAAGGATGTTGGTGGCGTTCGCGGACCACGAAGCGGGCACCTCGACCCCGAGCTGCTCGAAGGCGACGGACCCGTCCCGGTGGTCGACCAGACGGGACTCTCGGTGCTCCCAGACGA
>Ga0207989_1001408_pt1 | contig 12023 bp, 2 predicted proteins | sample ETNtaG_7_FD_185777 | JGI IMG/M metagenome (GOLD analysis project Ga0207989, IMG submission 185777) | Marine microbial and viral communities from oxygen minimum zone, Eastern Pacific Ocean - ETNP201406SV65 (SPAdes) (version 2) | ecosystem: Environmental > Aquatic > Marine > Oceanic ... | reverse complement strand
TGGCAACCCTTTCTGAAGTCGAACCAAGAACAAATTCACCTGGATGCAAAATAAAAGGGTTGTCCTCACTGAATGAAACCTCTTCAGTGAGTTCAGAGAGGTCTTTACGAACATCAATAAGCCCCATCGTGTGATTTCGGAAAACTAAAAATCGAGGATCGAGATGCAAATCAACTGATGACGGTTGAACACAAGCATCATCAAATGGATCAATAATGATACGGCCAGCAGCAACTGCTTCTCGAATAGATCGATCAGAAAGAATCATGATTCAGATTTTTTCCGATTCCTTAGACCGCTGCCAAAGAAATCTCGAATTAGTGGCTCATAATGCTCAATCGGATTGGATTGATAATTTGGATCAAAAGCAGGGCCATCATATTCCGCACAGAACTCTTCGCATCTGTCGTAATACTGATGATTACTGAAACGATCACGAGTGTTTCGATTCAAACCTATATGGTGCCAAAAGTAGTAGCCCTGAAAAATCCCATGGTGTTCAACCATCCAATGATTAGCTTCAGAAACAAAGGGCTTAACAATCGCAGCAGCAATTTCAGGATGGTTAAAAGGAGCTAACGGGTCGCCGACATCATGAAGTAACGCACAGAGGACGTACTCGTCATCGCGTCCATCCTTCTCAGCTCGAGTAGCGGTTTGGACACTATGTTCAAGGCGATTAACAGGAAATCCGCCGTAATCATTCCGAAGATGCTCCATTTGTTCAAGTATTCGATCCGGGAGACTGCCTTCAAGTTCACCGCGTTGTGACATAATCAACGACCAGTCATCTTTGGTTGACTCTTCAAAAGAAGTAAAGGAAGCCCTTGGAGGTTCAACTAGATCAGTCATTTGCACTCCCAACTAAATTAAGCGTTCTTAATTTCAGTGTAGATCAAAGGCCAGAAAATTTGATTGCCGGGCTTACATGTTTAGTTGCTGGCTTCTATCCAGATTATGAAAGAAGCCAGCAACCAAAATGACTTAACTAGCCGGTAGGTAATGGCATTTCTGGACAGGAAGAAGCAGGAGAAGGAGCAAATACTCTTGGCTCAGTTTCTGCTGAATAGTAGGTGGTTCCTGATACGGAAAGAGACCAAACTACAGACCATTCTTGACCATTGCTGACTTGGAAATTTATAGCCTTTTGTTCACCAGCATCAATGAGAACTTCTTTGGTATTGGATAGTTCCCCATCAATATAGAGCACTAGTGTTCCCAAGGAATTCCAAGCAGATTTTTCGTTATTTAGAACCATGTTTATGGATTCAGACCCACAATTTGGCGCAGTTGTTAAACCAAAATTAAATCCGTAAGGACAACTAATCGCCATTGTGGATTCAATAACTTTGGAAGCAGTAATTGTTTCCCCACCAGTATTTAAGGCGGTAGCCAATATTTCAATACTGATCATTTTGCCAGGGTCAGGAATAGGAATTTCTACCGCGTAATAATCAAGAGATCCTTCTCCTACCTTTTGAGTAGTAGAAAGAGAATCAAGTTTTGGAGCTGAAGTAGTTGAGCCGTCAAAAACATCTACTTGGAAATTCGCATGAAAATCTGATCTTGAATTATCAAGATATAACTCAACAATTTTCGGATCAGCGCCACATTGAGCGACAAGAGAAATTGTTGGATCAAAAGTAGTTGGCTGACCTTCACAATCTGTATACACGGATTCAGTTACGGCACTCCACGCAGACTGGTCTGCATGAAGTGATTTGATCCGAACCTCATAGTCCATTCGTTTTTCGACATCCGCTGTGATGGAGATTTCTTTATCCCAGCCGGCAGGAAGAGTATCCCAGTCCATAACTGTTTGTTCATTTCCATCGAAATCAATCGCTACAAGCATGTACTGAACGTCTACTTCAGAATCACTGTTATTCACTGTGAAACTCACCGCAGCATCGTTATCTACACCACATGCAAACGTCATAGAAGTTGAAGGAGAAAAATCCGGACATGTTGTTACCGGAAACGCGAGCGCAGCTCCAAAAACATCGTTTAGAGAATGAACACTAACCATGATTGGTTTACCTTCATCCACAGTAAGAGTTTCGGTATACGTGGCACCCGGAACAACATTGGTTCGATTCAGATTAAATACAATTATGCCTCCGGCGACACTGGTGATTTTTACCGTGTTCCCATCGGTCGCTGGATCAGAATTATTTGTTGTAAGCGTGGAATTAGAGTTATCTACCGTGAACGTAACAGAGACCACATCATTCGATACACAGGCAATGGTTCCACTAATTGTTGGTGCGAAAACAGGTTCCACACAGTCCAACGTCATATCGTCTGTAGCCGATTCTGGAATCCGATAAGGCCCGAAGCTTCCAGCAGTAGCGCCAGCGACTTGCCAAGTAACTCCCCATTTAGAGTCCTCTGGAATATTTAAATCCGCGTTGGTTAACGTGACAGTTCCAGCTGCTGGAACAGCTTTAGTGATTGATGTTTGGTTCACGCCATTCACAATTGGTGTAATAGTGAAATTCGCTATCTGATTTGACTCAGTATTGTCCAGAACTACTGAAACGCCGTCGCCTGCACAATTGATTTCTGCTTCAACCTGAACACACAAAACGTTGATCGCGTCATTGGCGGACTGATTCAAAATCACTTCGCTGTAATCAGTTGCATTGACAACACCATTTAAAGAACCTTGTCCTTCAATCACAAGATAAAGCAACGTATCTGCCGCTGGGATCGTGATTGCGGTTCCATAAGCGGTAGGGCCCGCCCCGTCAGCAACTACCTGTGATGCTGACTGTGCGGTTACGTGAGTGACTGTTCCCGACGGACTGACAGTGTAAACATTGACAACAAAATTCGAATCAATATCAGAGGCACTGTTATCTAGATTCACAACAATCGTTCCGGCCGCACAATCAATATCGACAGTAGCGGTCGGGGTAAATACGTAGTCTCCAACCACTCCTGCATCGGCTCGATGAACACTGCTGTCACAATTCACAGTAAAGGGTGACGACATGGAGTTTACTGCAGCTGAAATTTCTGTATCCGAATCCAATACTGCTGTGTTCACACTGTCGGGATTATTTTGAACGGTGTATCCAGCAGGGGTGAAACCAGTCGGCCAAGTTGCATCTGAATAATCAAACTCGGCTTGCCACGTAATTATGCCACCACTGTTGTCTTTACAAGGCAGGTTGGCTTCCCACTTATAATCCGTGTTATTGGTGCCGCCCGTTTCTGCATGATCCTCATATCTCATTGCACCTGGCAAATGAACTGTGTTACCAGCTGAATCCAAGTAGGGAGTTACGTTCGTGAACGTAACGTCATACCCGGTTACATGTGGTTCCGTTCCAGCTTCTACCGCAGTCCGGTTGCCGTCTTTGTTAAAATCAACCCACATGTATCCATAAACATCACCAAATTCAAGAGGGACGCTAAGAATCGAAACCGCACATCCCATACCATCGTTGTTGTTTGATGTTGGAAGACTTCCCGCGTTAGAAAAAGTAACTTTTTGAGAGTTATCAGTGATATCAATAGAGTCAAGGTTTAATTTGACTAGTGTTCCCGTAGGTGCACCATTGCTGGACCAGAAAACTGCAGGAGCACCGTTGTTGTCTGTAACTTTGTAAGCCGCCCCGTATCCCGTTACAGGCAGGGCGCTGCCGTCAGAAAATCCATAACTAGCGAATCGCGTAATGATGTTACCGGCGACGTCATAAACATAGACACCCTCTGGGTTATTTGTTGTCAGCCCCAGAACATAGGTTTTTTCTCCCGAACCGAAATCATCCGTCACCGCAATCACGTCTGCCCCTCTCATAGTTGAGGCTCCGATAGAAGGGGTAAGGGTCGGTATGTTTGCGTCGGTTACGTCCCAGTGATTTAGGTTCGCCTGCGCATTGATTTGCGCTGCAGTAATCTTTGTTATTTTGGAACCCGATGTCCAATAATAGAAGTTTCCATCATCGTCAAAAGTACCGTTGTTGGACCACCCACCTTCAGTTCCGTAGTTAGGTAGCTTGAAGACGTATTCAAATTTTTCGTCATCGAAACGAACTAGATATGACCTATCGTCTTCAAATCTGAGCAAGGCATAGGCTTCATCTGTCGTGGGATGAATAGCAGTCCCATTTAAGTGTGAATAGTTGTTAGCAGTATTTCCATCACTTGACGTCCAGTTAAAAGGCATTTCCCAAAGAGTGTCAAACCCACCTGATGATGGATCTAACGCAACTACCGCATAGGCCGTATTGTCTTCATTTAGCCGTACTTGTATCGGGCCGTTTACGTCAGGTGAGCTACAAGGAAACGGATCTATCGATGCTTCTTCAATGGCTACACAATCATTTGCAGTTAAAGACGTGGTGGTAGGTGTTTCTCCTATCTCACCAATCTCAAGTACGATCTGATCATTTGGGCTGACGGTCAAAGTAGTGTCTTGTATAGAGCCAATAGAGAATCCTCCATCTGAGCCATGAGGAATCGTTTTTATAATTTGGGTAATTCCCGCGACGATTGCTCTGAAACTTGCATCAACATTTGAGGCACTGTTATTTATCGTAACAACGATTTCGTATTTGTCTCCTACGGTTGTGCATGCACCAACGTTATGAGTTGCACTAAAAATAGTTTCTTCGGCAAAAGGACCATCACAGGTTGCTTCATTGAGTGTGCCGCCACTTGGAAGTAGTTCTAGAATTTTGTTTCCGTCATTCGGGTTTTTAATTTCCACAGACCATGTTTGATCTTTTTCGATATCAACAGTGAGAATCAACTCTCCTTGAGAACCATTCGGATTTTGCTTCGGAACACTCATTTTTGTTGTTCCATCTAACGTTGGATTAGAGGCAGAACCACTACTGGAATATTGATCTCCAGTAACAGTTACATTGTTAATTTTTGCGGTAATAAGAACATTTTGAGGGTTCTCATCTGTGTTAAAAATTGAAATAGGGAAAGTAGAACCCTTACCGTCTGGGTCAGCGAGGTTACAGTCCGGTGGCCACGTTGATGCAACAAGAGAACCTAAACGAGGTGGTGGGTCGTAAGGGCATCCTGCTCCATCGTTGTCAGAAGTTTCTGCAGTTTTACCAACATGAGTTATGTCAAAACTGTTTTTACTCGTAATAGTAATATTTCCATCACTGTTTGGATCTGGTAGTTCAACCTGAATCATTTGACCAGACTTATTTGTCGTGAAATATATGTAAGTTTTATCGTCACCTAATTTGAAGTTATATGACGCACCATACGTATCACCTTTAGCTTCCGCTGCTACAGGTATGGGTACACCATAAATTTTGGCAGTATTCGGACCGGCAGCTTGACCTAAAAAGACTGTTCCCGTTGTTCCATTCCCCTCTGGATGCAATCCAATGAGATCATAAGTTTTGGTTCCAGTTAAGTCATTTCGCCCATCGTTATAAGAACCAGTCCACGAAATCCCTTCTTTGATCCAAGAGAAATCCTTTGGGCCACCACGATCATTATTGGTTCGGATATTTTCTTCCTGAACTACTGGGATTGCGGCGCCTTCTGCTCTGTAGAGAAGAACGTTATAAGGATCAGCTTTAAAGAAATTTGAACCCATCACTACTTTTGGATGCCCAGCCTCAGTTTCATAGTAGGTAGCGGCATTAATCTTCGATGGATGCCATCCATTAGGACTAACGAGTTTTGCGATTGCTCGCATCGTTCCAAGTTGGCCTTCCGCGCTTGGGGGAATTAATTGAACATAATATGCGCCGCTATTTTTCGTTAGAATGGCAACATAAGCGTTTCCATAAGGATCCATGGCAAGACCATTTACTTGCTTAAAATTATTTGCTGAAAAGGCATCTTCTCTAAGTAACGGACTACTTATACCAGGTTCTGTTAGCCCGCCATTCTCCCCGGGAGCCCAGGTGCCTACAACATCGTACTTTTCGGTAGCGGCGTTATATCTCGCTAATTGCCAATGCGCTTCGCTATTTATGTTAACGAGGTCATCTGCTGCGTCAGGGTCGAATAATTTTTTTGAAGTCTTTTCTGAACTCGCCCACATCATTTGGTACGGGAAGCCGCCACGCCCTTCAGAAGAACAAGTAAACCCAGTGCCGGAAGGTAAATTTTCAACAGACGCACCCACGGTACGAGTCGTCTGAGGGATAACAACGAGAAGTGTCGCCGCAACAGCGACAGCGAGAATACCAAACAATATGTTTCTTTGAAATTGTAGAAACCTATTTACTTTTAACATCATTATTCACTTTCATTATTTTCTCCGGAAGGAGTTTCTTGGTTGGTTTCTTCTCCAGTGAAAAGAGCTACCCCTGTTGGGGCGAGAGAACTTATTTGAGGCTTTAAGAACCTTTGTTTTGCAACGAGTCGAATCATGGAAGCATCAATCTCTGTGTTGCTTCTAATTTCTTCAGTATTTTCAAGATCTGATGCGCTAGAAATCTCAACCCACGAATCATCAACTTTTGCTTCAACTACATAAGAAGTTGACTTGAAGAGGTTGAATGGAACGTGCCAAGTGATCAAAGTAATGAGACCCTGTAGTTCAGGTAACTCGTCTAGATTTTCAACAGGCATTTCATGCACTGGAATGCTGTCATCAGGGCCATAACTAAATGTTGTATGGCTTTGCGGTTTATTAGTTTCTTTTCCAAACACAATTCCAAGATGCAACTCTTTATGTGTTTCTTTACCAAGCAAGACATCAAAATGGTCTTCTTGGGCTTCTTTTTCTTCTTTAACAAACCTTGAGTACCAAGGAGTTTTTACTATCTGATCATCCTGATCCCAAGAAACCACTGGAGCATTCACGTAACTGCTTACATCTATCGCAGATGGAGAAATCGTGATCGAAATTAGACGTGGAGTGTTCTTTCTTCTATAGAACAAGAATAAGAAATATGTGCCAAGAGCCAAACCAACTAGGGCAATGATGAGCCATAGCCACCAGTAACTTTGAGATTCTTTTCCAGGGCCTTCTTCAATCGGTGCTGAAGTCGTTGTTGTCGTGGAGGTTGTTGATGTGACAGGCGGGATTACGATCTCGTCACTTGGGCAAGACGGATCAAGTACACATCCATCTGGCTCCAGACCATCAATTGTTCCGTCTTCGTCACAATCTTTAATATTTACGCATCCTGGTTCTTCATCAGGATCAAGGATTTCGTCGTTATCGCAATCTTCAAAATGGACGCATCCTGGTTCTTCGTCTGGATCAAGAATGGTGTCGCCGTCACAGTCTGGGATAGTGGCGCATCCTGGTTCTTCATCTGGATCAAGAATGGTGTCGCCGTCACAGTCAGGGATGGTGACACATCCTGGTTCTTCTTCTGGGTCGAGGAGGCCATCGCCATCACAATCTGGGATGGTGACGCATCCTGGTTCTTCGTCTGGATCAAGAATGGTGTCGCCGTCACAGTCTGCAATTTTTGCGCATCCTGGTTCTTCTTCTGGGTCTAGGAGGCCATCGCCGTCACAATCTGGGAGGGTAGCGCATCCTGGTTCTTCATCTGGATCTAAGAGTCCGTCGTTATCACAATCGCTAAGAGTGGCACATCCTGGCTCTTCGTTTGGATCTGAAATACCATCGCCATCACAATCACTAAGTGTGATACACATTGGGATTTCATCAGGATCTGGGATGCCATCGCCGTCACAATCCGGAGAAGTAACACATATTGGGACCTCTATACCGTCAATTAATCCGTCGTCGTCACAGTCAGGATCAGTGATACAAGCTTCTGTCGGTTCATCTCCATCAGGAAGACCATCATTGTCACAGTCTGGATTAGTAATACATTCAATTGCTGGCTCTTCATTATCACGTAAACCATCATCGTCACAGTCAGCGTCATCTGGACAAGGGTCTTCGCTATCAAGGATGTAGTCATCGTCTCTATCGGCTTCATCATCAAGAACAGTCGCTTCAACTACTTGTGATTCAACCGCACCGAAATTACCATCGGATTCAGAAGCTGAAATTGAGACAGTAATGTCGGCTGGTTGGTCTTTATCGATAATCACATCGTCAACACCAACAAGAGTCACTTCTTGTGGGACGTTCCAATTACTTGGTGTGAAGGTAACGGAATTGCCAACGGCCACTTCTTCCGTGTCACTTGATGCGAGAGTTAAGACAACATCTCCATAAGGTTCAGCGGTAAGAACAATGGTGAAGATATCTGTTGATCCATTTTCATTTACAACAGTTGAACCGTCGGTTTCAGCAATTATGAATCCGGCAACATCATCATCAATGTTTATTCCTTCAACTAGTTCTGCAGAAACAGCATCGAAATCGTCATCTGAATTAGCTGGGTTAATTGAAACAGCAATTTCGAAAAGCCCGTTTCCGTCAATGACGTAGTCGTTTGCTCCGGTAACTGTTACTTCTTGAGGAATGTTCCAGTTCGCTGGTGTAAATGTGAGCGTTGTGATTGATACCGAAGCTTCATCTGATGCATTTGAAATCGTAATCTTGTTTCCAAATGATCCAGGGTTGTTTGGTTGACTAATAACTATTTCGACGTTGCCTGATGGTTCTGCGGTTAGCGCAACACTAAAGGTGTCTGAAGTTCCTGATTCTTGAACAGTTGTGCCGCCACCTGTTTCAATAACTGTGATGCCTGCAACATCGTCGTCAATGGTTTGAACTGAGACTGTTTGATCGGCAAGAGCATCAAAGTCATTATCAGAATTAGCGTCATCAATTGCGATAGTGAGGGTTGAGTTTTGGTTTCCGTCAATGATGAACTCGTTAACAGCGGTTACTTCAACTATTTGAGCTGTGTTCCAATTATTTGTTGTAAAAGTGACTGTGCTGGTTGCACTTGATTCTGTATTGTCGCTGGACACAATGGTAAGAACTACGTTTGATACTGGTTGAGCCGTAAGGACAATAGTAAGAGAGTCATTTATTCCAGATTCGTTCACACTGGTTGATCCGCCGGTTTCGGTGACGGTGAATCCAGCGGTGTCATTGTCAAGAGTTGAAACGTTGATGGATTTATCAACAGTGAGAGCAAAATCTGAATTAGAGTTCGCATCGTCGACGCTTACGGTGATAGTTCCAGTAATTGTTCCATCAATCAGATTGTCATCAACGCCGGTAACGGTCACGGTTTGAGGTGTGTTCCAGTTTGCGTTAGTGAAGGTGAGTGGGCTGCTTACAGCTGCCTCGCCAGCGTCACTTGGGGTAACTGTGAGGACAACATCTGAAGTTGGTTGAGCGGTTAATACGACGGTAAAGGTGTCGGTGGTTCCGGATTCAGCTACTTGAGTTGATCCACCAGTTTCGGTAACGGTGAGGCCCGGTAAGTCATCGTCAGTGGTAGTAGCTGTAACAGTTTTATTTGCAAGTGCATCAAATCCATTATCTGAACCAGCTTGGTTAATGCTGATTGTTATCACAGAGTCTTGATCACCATCAATCAACACTCCATCGTTGATGCCGGTAACTGTGACTGTTTGTGGGGTGTTCCAATTTGCCGCTGTAAAGGTGAGCGAAGCAGGTGCAACAGTGGCTTCTCCTCCGTCAGCAGATGTGATATCAAATACAACATTGCTTGTTGGTTGAGCATCAAGAACAATGGTGAAGGTGTCGGTCGTACCAGACTCATCGACTTGGGTTGAACCAGCAGATTCGGTAACGGTAAACCCTGGTACGTCATCATCAGTAGTCGTAACGCTTACTATTTGGTTAGCGACGGTATCAAACGAGTCATCTGAAGCCTCTGGGACTACAGAAATAGTCACGACAGATGTTTGTGAACCATCAATGATTCCACTGTCATTCACACCAGTTGATGTGATTGTTTGTGGGGTGTCCCAATTTGCTGAAGTAAAGGTGATTGACGCAGGGGCAACTGTTGATTCAGCTACCGTTCCTGACGAGATAGATAGAACAACGTCTTCCACTGGTTTTGCATTTAGAACAATGGTGAAGGTGTCGGTGGTTCCGGATTCGTCAACGGTGGTTGATCCATCTGTTTCAGCGACGGTGAAGCCGGCTACGTCGTTGTCAGTTGTGGTTGAGGCCACGGTTTGGTCGGCAACTGAGTCAAATGTGTCGTCTGAGTTGGCGTCATCAACAGTAATGGTGATGGTTGAAGTGATAGTTCCATCAACGAGGTCATCGTCTACGCCGGTGACGGTCACGGTTTGTGGAGTGTCCCAGTTTTCTGTACTGAAGGTAAATGGGGTGTTTACGGTTGCTTCCCCGGTGTCACTTGAAGAAATCAAAAGAACAACGTTTGATGCTGGTTGTGCGTTTAGAACTACGGTGAAGGTGTCGGTGGTTCCGGTTTCCGCTACGGAGGTTGATCCGTCTGTTTCAGCGACGGTGAAGCCGGCTACATCGTTGTCGGTTGTGGTTGTGGACACGGTTTGATCAGCTAAATTATCGAAACTGTCATTTGATGAGGAGTCTTCAACTGCGATTGTGATAGTTGAGGTGATGGTGCCATCAATGATGGTGTCATCTACACCGGTGACAGTCACGGTTTGAGCTGAGTTCCAATTTGCGTTAGTGAAGGTTAATGGGGTGTTTACGGTTGCTTCTCCGGTGTCACTTGACGTAATGGCGAGAACAACATCTGAAACTGGTTGAGCGTTTAGTACGACGGTGAAGGTGTCGGTGGTTCCGGTTTCCGCAACGGAGGTTGATCCGTCTGTTTGAGCAACGGTGAAGCCGGCAACGTCGTTGTCAGTTGTGGTTACGGATACGGTTTGGTCGGCTAATGCGTCAAAACTGTCATCTGAAGCAGCATCAAGAATTGCAACTGTGATCGTTGAGTTTTGATCTCCATCTACAACACTTTCATCTATACCGGTAACGGTCACAGTTTGTGCAGTGTTCCAATTCCCAGTGGTAAATGTTACCGAGCTTGGTGCTACTGAAGCTTCGTCTGTGTCTGCTGAGGAAATTGACAATACAACATCTGATGCAGGTTGAGCAGTAAGTACCACGGTGAAGGTGTCGGTGGTTCCGGTTTCAGCAACGGTGGTTGATCCGCCTGTTTCAGTAACGGTGAAGCCAGCAAGATCATCATCAGTTGTAGTAGCGGACACGGTTTGGTCAGCAACTGCATCAAATGTGTCATCTGAGTTGGCATCATTAACCGCAACAGTAAGAGTTGAGACTTGATCTCCGTCTACTACACCTGAATCGTCAACAGCGGTAACTGTTACGGTTTGAGGTGTATTCCAGTTTGCGTTGGTGAAGGTTAATGGACTATTTACGGTTGCTTCACCGGTGTCACTTGAGGTGATGGTGAGAACAACATTTGAGGTTGGTTGAGCGTTTAGTACGACGGTGAAGGTGTCGGTGGTTCCGGATTCGTCAACGGAGGTTGATCCTTCGGATTCAACAACAGTGAAGCCGGCAACATCATCATCAGTTGTAGTAGCGGACACGGTTTGGTCAGCAACTGCATCAAATGTGTCATCTGAGTTGGCATCATCAACAGTGATGGTGACAGTTGAGGTGATAGTTCCATCAACCAAATTGTCATCTACGCCGGTGACAGTCACGGTTTGAGGGGTGTTCCAGTTTTCTGTACTGAAAGTAATTGGGGTGTTTACGGTGGCTTCTCCGGTATCACTTGAGGTGATAGTGAGAACAACATCTGAAACTGGTTGAGCGTTTAGTACGACGGTGAAGGTGTCGGTGGTTCCGGTTTCCGCAACGGTGGTTGATCCTCCGGATTGTGCGACGGTGAAGCCGGCTACGTCGTTGTCAGTTGTAGTTGCGGACACGGTTTGGTCAGCAACTGCATCAAAATCGTTATCTGAACTGGCATCATCAACAGTGATGGTGACAGTTGAAGTGATAGTTCCATCAACCAAATTGTCATCTACGCCGGTGACAGTCACGGTTTGAGGCGTGCTCCAGTTTGCGTTGGTGAAGGTGAGTGGGCTGTTTACGGTGGCTTCTCCGGTATCACTTGAGGTGATGGTGAGAACAACATCTGAAACTGGTTGAGCGTTTAGTACGACGGTGAAGGTGTCGGTGGTTCCGGTTTCCGCAACGGTGGTTG
>Ga0207989_1001339_pt1 | contig 12501 bp, 9 predicted proteins | sample ETNtaG_7_FD_185777 | JGI IMG/M metagenome (GOLD analysis project Ga0207989, IMG submission 185777) | Marine microbial and viral communities from oxygen minimum zone, Eastern Pacific Ocean - ETNP201406SV65 (SPAdes) (version 2) | ecosystem: Environmental > Aquatic > Marine > Oceanic ... | reverse complement strand
ACTGACCTCTAAATAATGCTTGCATTTCAGGTGACATTATAGCTGATTTTGGTGTTCCGTGTTTTATATTTTCATCATCATTTGGAAAGTTTTCAGGTGCATTATACTCTCCTTTACAGTCCTCATCCACTAATTTACCATCTTTCCACTCACAATTTTCACCTCTGTCGTGAACAATATCATCAAGCATTGCTCTACCTGTATCATAACCAGTTTCTAACCATTCTTTTAAATTCTTTTCCTTAGTCTTTAATCCATTTTTAGCGGTTTTACAGGCTTTACCATCTGGATCTTTTCCACACTCAACTTCAACTTTTTGTTTGGCTGCTTTTATATCTTCGGCAATCTCACTATCACCTTTGAGTATTTCCTCTCGTTCAGCTTCAACAAATCTTCGTCTTTTTTCTAATTCTAATCCTATTGACTTCTGAGTTTTTTCATCCATTGGATCGGGTTTATATCCATCTGGACAACCATCAGTTCCTTTATCACATAATTCAACTAATCCCAATTCAATTGCATGTTCTATTCTCCTACCTTTAGTCTCATTATCAAATGCGGCTTGTTGTTCATCGGGTTTAATTGTTTCACCATTATGGTCTTGGTCTGAACCTATTTTATTTTGGTCATACTTCTTACTAAGTTTATTTGCTGCATTACAACAAGAAGATTCTCCATTACTCGCAGCTATACCTCCAGGTTGTGCCACTCCATCTCCTCTAACTCTCCTTAATGATTCAGCTATAGCCTCTTGTATTTGTTTTGGATCTCCTGATTGTATTGCCTTTTCAATTTTTTTAAATTGATCTTCACTATATTCAGCGGCATCTTTCTTTTTCTCTGCCGTAGCAAGTGCCTTTTCTGCTTTTGCTATTTTCTTCTTATCTTTACTTTCCTGGGCCTCTTCTAATGCCTTTTTCTTTTTTACAACTGCCTCTCTTGCCTTGTCAGCATTTGCCGTTACTTGTTCTTTTTGTCTCTCAATACCATCTGTTGGTCTAACTGGATCACCACCTTTAGGTTTCCCCTCTAATTTTTCCTTTTCTTTTTCTTTACTTTTTCCAGTTACTATCTTAGTTAAAGTTTTAGAGTCATCTACTTCATCTTGAGTAGCATACGCCCAACCTCTATTGTCTCCAGTCTTTTGTACTAATGGATTTATTGAATTATCTGTTGGATCTACGAAATAGAATCTTTTTGTTCCTGTAGCGGTTGATGGTGCAGATACTTTACCTTTACCTTCACCTTCACTTAAATTATATAACAATTCAGTTATAACTTCTTCATCCCAATTAAGGTCATTCAAAATTTCTCTTAATTGGTATTGATGTTCGGCATTCTTAGGATTGGGCGTTCTTTTAGAACCAACTTTATCTTTCCAAAGTTCAAATATTTTATTTAAATCTGTAATCATTTCTTCTTATCACCAGATTTAGTTTCTAATCCCATCTCTTTAGTAAATTCATTTGATTGGTCTATTAATTCTTCTATTGGTGTATCTATTTCTTTTACATCCATTTCTATATCACCATCTCCACCATTTGCTATATCTTGTGCTACTAAAGCTGCCCATCTATGATGACCATCTACAATATACCTCTCACCCGTTTCAGGGTCTCGTGATACGATAATTGGTTCGTTCAATTTCTTAGTAAATTCGGAATCTGGATCACCATTCTGTAATTGATTTAGAAATAATGATACTTTTTTACCAACGAGTTGATTTTGAGTTGCCTTCAACTCAGTTACCTTAACTCTTGCTGGTTTTGCCTCTTTACCTATCTTCTTCATAAATAACTTTTCTGTATTAACTTCGCCCTCGTTATCCAATTTTAAAACTCCAGCCTTTACCATTTGGTCTGCCTTTCCTCCTGGTTCTGGTTTAGATTTTAATTGAGGCATCTCTTTTCTTGGTATTCCTTTATTATCTCCACAAAATAAATTTGTTCCTGGAACACTTACTTTACATAAATCCACATCTCTATCGTTATGAACTAAATCTTGAACTGCTGCTATTATATGTCTTTCTCTTGCTGGGTCTGTTCCTAATGCACCAGCTTTGGATTTGGGGCCCTTTGTAGTTCCACCTTTTTGACTTGGTGAATCTGGATGTGGTGGTGCACCTATACCTGGTAATGGTTTTTTCTTAGGTTTATCTTTCTTTTCATCATCACCCGCTACATTTGGAGCCGAACCGTGTTTTTCGATATATGCTTGTTGGGCTTTATCACTCAAATCTTCCCACCAATTTTCTTTCAATAAACTTTTTAATTTAATCATATTTACCCTCCGAATCTACTATTTTTCCAAATCAACTTATGTATTCTATCATACTCACGTTGTTGTTTTGGTGATATTTTTATAGTTTTTAATGGGCCAAATATCTTGGTTTTTCTACTATTCTGTTTATATAAATCCATCATCTTATCTTTATCTTTATCAACAGCAATTACTTTCTTTAAGTTATTAGATACTAATATCCAATAACCAGCCTTTCTCATATCTTGAGCTTTATCAATAGATATAGTTTTTTTCTCTGATAATAAATCTTTAAGTTTAATCATTCTCACCACCGGTATAAAGAACCTGCTGCTACATTTTGACTTCCTAATGTAGATAGTCCTTCGGTTTCAAATTCAAATTTATAAGGTAATACTTTAACGGGTAGGTTATAACCTAATGAGATTGCAACCATAAATCGAGTATTCCCAGCAAATAAATATAAATTTTCTTTAGAATCCTTCACAACAAACGGGGTAGGGAACTTATGTGGTGGTATTCCAGTCATACCCCTCAATATATTTTTCCAATCTTTTTTATATTCTTCACCCAACTCTTTCATTCTCATAATTCTTTCACGTACATCTGGTATTGATAAAATTTCTGATATATCTGAATTTAGTAAACTCATTAATTCTTTGTGTGATAAAAATTCTATTCTATTAGGTAATTGAAATAAACTCAATAAATCATCTTTATCTTTACCGAGTTTTGGCATTATCTTTCTTGTGTATTCATTCTCAAAAAATTCATCTGTTTCATCCTCTAATTCTTCTTTAGTATATGACCTAATATACTTATACGGTTTTAGTTTAACCAACAAATTTCTCCGTTATATCTTCCATTTCATGGTAGTTTAATCCCCAACTTATACTTGTTGGAAATTTACCATTTTGTTCAATTTCTTTTTTTAATAACTTCAAATAATCTATACCATCCTCAACATTAAAATCAAATAAAAATGAATCGTAATTATACAATACCAATTTACTTTTATAATCTTTAATAATATTAAATAAACTACTCAACATTTTCATATTAGATTCCGTTTCTAAACTCTGTATGAAATAATTAAATAATTTATTCTTATTCATATCAGATACATTCTGACTAAATATTCTTCTACTATAAATATTAGTATCTATATATTTTTCTTTTTTATACGACTTCCACAACTCATTTATAAAATCTTGTACTTTACCGAAAAATGGGTTAATTTGTACTACTTCTATTGGAATATGTCCATATAAGTACTGGAATGACCTTCTTTTAGATTCTTTATAATCACATCCATAAAATTTAGACATATGTTCATGTACTGAACTTTCTGGAAATTTATAATCTACCACTTCTCCTATCAATCTTAAGTGATATGCATCATAATCAAACTCAATTAGCTTCCCATTATTACCATATCTACTCGTATAAGATTTTCGAGTTTCATCTTCTTTATTTAATGCTGCATAATTTACTCCACCGAAACGATTTGAAGGTCTACCCGTTGATGTAAATGGATTGTATTGTGTATATACTAAATCATTATTATTATATAATCCAACATCCTCTATATTAAATAGTGCTTCTGAAATTTCATTATATTCTTCATTCTCTAAACTATAATCTAAATTTAAACTTCTTGAAAGTTTTTCTAAAAATTCAATTTGTTTCATTAAAGGAATTACAGTATTTAAATCTTCTGTATTGTAAAATTTACTATTATAAAACTGTCTTGTACTATTTTCTAAATCATATAAATCAATTTCCTTATTATATTTCAAATAATATAAAGTATTTATATCCACCATATTATTAAAATCTATAATATGTTTTAATGATTTTACATCCCAAACATATTTTTTGTTATCAGTTTTTAATAATTCAATATATTTTTTATCTAAATTTTTACAATCATTATGATTAAAGGGCAAAACATAGTCATCATCCATCTTAATATATAAGAATGATATCTCATTCTGGTGAGGATGTTTATGACTATCTGTAAGAAAATAGAATATAGAGGGAGTTGTAGATTTATAGAGTTCTAAAAACTTTTTAAATTCTACATCATTCTCAAGTATTTTCACTTATTTACCTTTGTTATTATCTCATACCAAGGACTAAACCAATCCAATACATCTCTTTGACTCCCATACACTTTTAATAAATCTCTTTTTTTATTTAATATGTCGTTAGGTAATCTTTCTCTACTCTTATCAAATTGCCATAATATATCAGGTCGTAGATGATTTAATATATCGTGTAGTGCTCTATGTCTTGGATGTCCGTATTCACCAACCTTATTATGTGTTACTATCTTTGTATATTTTCTTTCTCTCAATACTCTCAGTAATTCATAGATAAGTTTCTCTCTATGATAATCTTCTCCACCTTTATAACCTGTCCAATGTTCGTATTCTTCTATTCCTATAAACTCCATAGAGGCTTTAAATTCTTTTTTTCTAACTTCATTGTGATACTCATCTACCGTTACAACTTTATATTCTTTTGGGTGTGATAATAACTCAGCTCCACCAAATAGTGCTTCATCGTCTGGGTGTGCTGTAATCATTAACTTATCAATCATTTCCAATAAACTTCACTCCATATTTTAATAGTTTCAGGATAAATGTCATACATCATTTCTTTTAAACATTTAGCATATTCTTGTATTTCCCATTGAGCAGTAGTTTCATCTCTCAATTCTATAAAATTCATAATAGCCTGAAATGATGCAGTCCAATAAACTTCGGTGTATTGTGATAATGGTAATACTACTCTGGCCTGTTCTTTTGCCATACCTGCATCTACCATTGTTTCATAAACTCTTTCAACTTCAAACAAATATCTTTCGTATAAATGACTCATTCTCTTTTGTTGTAATTTATCCAATTCCCCTTCTGATGCCTGTTTATTGTCTTCCGATTGTTTTCTCCATATTTCAGGAATATAATAATCTGACACGGGAGTGTATCTACCACTAATCTCGTTCCAAGCATGGTCTTTGGTGGGATATGATGATGTGGTTTCTATTCCAACTACGTGTTTATACCATTGTCTCATTACAAACTCTGGAGCTTTGAGATGGAATTGAACCACCATATGTCGAAATGGTGAGAAGTGTTTATGTTTTGCCAAATATCGCACTAATGCCCTATCTGACTTATCATATGTTTCTTTTCTTTTACCGAAGGATACGCGTGCCGAGTTCACTACCGTTAAGTCTGAACCTAACGAATCTATAACCTCAACAAATCCTTTATTAAGCACTTGTTTTTTCATTTTATAACCTTTAATTACTTATAAGTATCAAATTAATTTGTGTTAATTGACTTTCTTTTTATGTTTTGTGCCACGGGTTCCATCAGCATTTTTATCATACCACACGTAGGTTATTTTTTGTTTACCTTCATCTGTGTCCTCATAAGGATATATCTGCCAAGAAGCATTACCGTTGTCACCATGTGCATAGTTTTTATCCCACATACCATCAAAGGAATCTTTCTTACTGGCCACCCCAAACCAATCCAAATTATTATCAGAACTGTCAAGGGATTTCCACCATATTAAGTTTGGACTAAAGTCAAATCCAAAATCTGTCATATGTTGTAAAAACTTATGTATTTCATTCTCTACACTAAATTTCACTACTCCATATTTAAACATATTTTCACTATCGAATAATTTTATTAAGTGTGCACGTTCTACATCACTTCTGTCATTCAATCTAGATTTGACATCTTCATCACCTTTCCAAGTATCATCTTTAGTTGAAGGATGTTTTACCAATTGTGCCCTTTCTTCCCAGTCTGTGCCTAAATAAGAATCAAACATACATTTAAAATAGTCAAACCATATCTCATAACTATCCCCGTTTATTCTTAAATTATATGTCTGAACTTCTTTGTCAGGCCACCAATCAATATCAACGGTTATTGGTGATTTTTTTTCAAATTTAAATAATTGTTGATATTTTTTAGTTTTTGTCCAGTTCGGGTCACTCGTCGTATCCCCTTCTGAACGCAAAAATTTATTCATTATATCTTTACCACGTCGTAAAATTGCCATTGGGGTATATAATCCTTCAATTCCAGTGTTTCCAATGTATCCAGTTTCATTTAATCTTTCAAAATTATTCAAATCATTTTCCATTTGTTCTATATACTCCGTTGTATAACCAGGAATTTTACCATTAAGTTTCCAACGATGCGTGTCTGGGTTATCTCCTTTAAATAAATTATAACTTACACATTGAAAAGTTTTATCTACTGAAGTATATGGGTCTCTAGTACTATTATGTGTTTGTTCGTCTGGCATCGCATATAATATTCCATTATACATTGCGAATCTCATAACTTCTTCTATTGTCCTACCTGAAAACATTGCGGGAGTGCATCTTTCTTCCCATGAATAGTTCGTGACGTGGGATGTTTGGTGGGTGTAGGTCGTAGTAGACCATTCAAGTTTACCATCATCTGTTGCAACACTTGTATCTTTTCTCCAACCCATAAGAGGTGTGCCTGCACTATGTGTTGTCGAGATAGTATCAAAATATTCGTCGTCTAAAATCTTAGTAATTCCCATAAACATTTCAAATCTATTTAAATATTTTCTATTAATACCTAATATATTTCTGTTTTCAAACAATCGAGTTAATAGTGCTTCGGAAGTTACCGCTCCTGCTACTATTGTACCCTTTAATTCTTTTACTAACTTTTCAAAACCTGACTCCGCTTCGGTTCTATTATATACATGTTTATGATTCATTCTGGGTTGTCCACTTATCGTAGTTTTCCAACCATCTGGACTTATTGATTGTTCTACATTTGTAACTTGAAACAATAAAGGTAATATACCAGTACTTATATCTGGTCTTAAATGGTTTGGTAAATGCATTGAGGTAAATGCATCTCCAGGAAAAATACCTGCAGTTCCATCAATTGTAAGTTTAAGTTCTGCAATACCATTTAATAAATCTGTTAAAGCTCCTTTGGATTCAGTTGGTGATGTGTGCATTATACCTAACATTACTGATATATAGTCACTATTTCCTTCTGATTGTATAGCTCCGTTGTTATATAACGATACCTTCCAATCAGTTTTATTTGTAGTTTGCTTTCCAGCTTCTGGTGTTTTAAAAAAGTCATGAGCACTCCGAAGAGATATCTGTCCATCATCTATTTTACCCTTTTTGAAGGCCTTTACTTTTGTCTCACCTATTTTTGCATTTACTAAATCTTTATCTCTTTTAATAAGAGTATTAATCATATTTGGGCCTGATCCTTCAGATAATGATGCATTTTCATCACCCGAATTATTACCAAATTTTGCTACACGGGGTACAGCTGAATATTCTGCAATTCTGGTTACGTTATCAAAAAATCTTTCTTTTCTATCTTCAAATGATTTATGCATACTTTTAACGAAAGTTTGAACATCTATATCACCTCTATTTCGTTGTGCTATTTTATTAGCATCCAAATTTCCTCCAGAAAGAGCTGCAACTGCAACTTGGCTTGTAGGTATAGTGACTGAATAATCCATATTAGATACAATTGAATCTTTAGTCCAAGTTGGAAATTGATAACATCCATAGTAAGATGTGGGGGGATCGGGGGTTTTTAATTTTATGTCTGAAATCTTAAACTTATTAACACCATATCTTGAATTATTTATATCAGTTATTCTTGCTATACCTGTATCATTAATATCCCCCACAACATCAAACTGCCAATAATTTTGATATTCTGCATTAAATGCATTCCATATATTATCTATTACCTCTCTTAATGTTCCCACTCCCTTAAATTGTTCTTGTAACCACCTAACATTAAAAAATATATTTCGTATATATCCTTCTTCAATTTCATGTTCATTTGGAATTACTGTAGTTTCATCCGTATTTTCTTCTGTTACTTCCTTTTTAGGAACATCCTTTTTTGGTACAGCAAATTCATATTTTTTTAAACCATCGGGTGCGTTATTTAAAAACTTTCCAAGACTGGCATAAATTCCTTTTGTATCCTTTTCTAAACTAGGAGTTTTACCAATTAAAATAAACTTATTAACATCTGTAGTGATTAAATTTCTATGACTTAAAATTCTAACTGATTTTTTTATTGGTTTATTATTCTCGTCTACTTTTTTTACTCCTAAAGTTCCAGCATCTGGATCCGATATCAATTCATCCTCTATACTTCTAAATTTTAATTTAAGTTCATTAATACCAGTTACCTCACCAGCTTCATTTGTAGTCATTGAAGCATAACCTGCATACTTGGATAATATATTATCTTCAAACCAACCCCATCTAACCCAAGATGCTGCTGGAGTATCTTCTTCCATTTTATTATCGGTAATACGTGATGCCTTCAATCCCTCAAATTCTGCACCTTCTTCAATCTTCTTACCTTTAACTCCCGTATAAGTAAACCAATTTGTATTAGATGTAGGGCCGTAAAAGTCACCATCTGGCCAGGGGTCTTGTGAACCGACTCTATTTAATAACATAGATGATTTTAAAAAATTATATTTATTAGTTATTGTTACTCTAAAATAAGTTGCCAATTTTTGCATTGCTATGTTTATATTATCTTGTTCTAATCTACCTATAAGGGAAGCATCATCTGTCAATTCAATCTTTTCGAATGCCGTATCAACTGTAAATGTAGTTGTGTCTTTTCCGGCATCTAATAAACTTATACCGTGTGTTGTAAAAGTAGTTGTGCAATCAAACCCACCATCATCTCTTACCGAGTATTCAAAGTTAGTAATAATTCCAGAAAAAACATCATAATCTCCACCATTGTCGTATATGATTTCATCCAAACTACCTAAATCTTCAAATTTATCTGTTTTTGGTTTAGCTGGTGCATTCTCTTTTCCATCTTTAACTTCAAAAAATTTATTACCCACTAGATTTTTAAATGTTTTACCGTCATAATTCCAACCAACTTCTAACATAGTCCATTTACCTGGTGATAAAAAGTGAGGTGTTAATACCTCTAATTCATCTAAATCAAAAACCGTCCAAGTAACTACTGTTTTTCTTAATGCTTTAGTGGCACCTTCAAATGAAGTAGTAATGGATTTCACTCCAGCTAATGGTTTAAAAAGTGTGCCATCCGCCGATCTAGATTGTGATGGACTATATTTCATTGTCGCTGAATCTGGTGGAACATATACCTCTTTAAAACCTTTTGCTAAAGAATATCCCACTCCATTATCATTAATTCCCACTCCACCTAAAATAACAATAGGATCTATATCTCCTGAAATCCATCTTATCCACGAACTTCTTCCTTGCACTTCATTTAATTTGTTGGGCATTCCACCTTGAGTACCAAGGGCACTTGTATCTCTTGATAAAATCTTAGATTTTTCTTCTAATACTCGTTGTATTTTTGGATTTATAGGTTTTAACGCAAATGACATTCTAATATAAGGAGTTTAATTCTTCGAGTGAATTCAAAATCTCTTGTATACTAGTAGATTGGGGTATTCTAAGTTGTCTGCCTGGTTTTAAAAATATAGAACCATTAGAAATATTATTTGCTTTTGCTATAACCCACCAGTATTCAGGAGTTCCATAAAATCTATATGATATGTGTTCTAATTTATCACTTTCTCGTGAAAATATATAAATATCATCATCACGTAAAGGGATTTTAGGATATATAGTTGGTTTAAAAACTGATTTTTTATTTACTTTTTTATTTTTTGTATATTCGTATCTTGAGTTTGCCATTTTTATTATCCTAGATCAAATTCTGTACTTAGAGGTATGTCGTCTAGTATGTCTACCTCTTCTTGAGACATTGGAACTGTTGGTCTAGTTGCTCGTGGTTTATATTGATTAGGCATACCTGCTGTCTGTAATGCTTTGGATACTTGCCCAGCTCTATTTGGCCGTCCTGTATAATGATATTGTTTTTTACCATTTACCGGCTCCAATTCTATCTGTTCCATTGTAGTAAGTTTATCTTTATCTGCATATTCTAACCATGGTAAATCAAAGTGTTTTCCTTGCATGGTTTGTAAATTATTACCAACATATTTAAATCCCATAGTTGCCTCAATAACTTTTGGTAATTCTATTCCATCTATCTCATAAGGTGCGTTATCAGGTATTGAATAAGATAATGATTCTATAAAACCAGGTACTCCTTTATACATATGACCAAATGTAAACTCTGTCCAAGGTGCTGTCATTCTATTACCATCCGTATAATTTGGATATGTTAATCCTGTTAAGTAATTTAATTTTTCCCATAATGTAAATAATTCTTGTTTTGTTGTTGGTGCTATTGTGAAACCAAAACTAAGTGATCTTTCGGCTCCTTTATACACATGAACGGAATCAGCTCTACCTATATATTTTTCACTTCCCCACTCTGGAGAAATTGTATCTGTAAGTCCAGATACCGTAGCTCTAAATACTATAAACTTTTTATTAACCATATCTTTAAATTGAAATTTTACTAAATCGTCTGATGATTCGTTCACCCCATATGGTAATATATTTACTTTATCGCCGTGATATCCTGCATATGATTTTTTATGTACTCCTAACGCACCACTAATCCAGTTCGCTTTTTTCTTTGAATCACCCATTATTATTGTTGTTGCCGATGCATCTCCCGTGTTTTTAATTTTATTCCGTAATTTTACTGATTTATCAATGGATTGATTTCTCGTGCTTGGCCAAGGTGGAGTTTCCAACTCTGGATTAGTATTAAGAGAACGTTTATGACCATATGCATTTTTCTTAACTAGCTCTTTGTAAGGTAAAGTTTCATAATTTGTAGGATGAATAGCATCAATTTCGTCTTTATGTACTGTTGAATCATCTCGGCCGAGCAGGCTCTTCTGATCAATCATATGCTGTTGTGAATTTATTATATTGGCTGGTTTAGATTCTGCCCTAAATTTACCTGCTAATTCTTTTAAACCATCTCCTAGTTTTCCTAATATACCAGCTTTTTCAGCCCTTTCTTTTTCGGCATATGCCTTACGCATTCCAGCTAATATCAATCCTTCTGATTGTGATTCTAGTTCATCAAATCTCTCTCTTGCATAAGTGGCTAATTTATTTTTCTCTCCTCTACCGCCGGCCCATCCCCATTGGTCATAACCATCAGTTCTCTCATATAACCCTTGACCATCTTTTGCAAATCCCATTGAGGTTGCAACTCCTCCCCCGAGACCTTTTATATCGATAAATCTTGAAACATTAGCAAACGGAATAATACTTGCATTAATATGTAGAGGATTATATAATTGAGTTTCTTTTCTTGGTTGTAAATACTGTAATACAAATTGTTTACCTAACCACCAAAGACCATCACCACTTGTTAAAAATTTAGTTAATCTAACTTGGTCTGTTAGTGCAGTACCTAAATATGTAGTAATTCCACCACGAACAAAATCTGTAGTGTGTCCCACATTAGAAAGTCTGTTTTTTGCCCAACCATATCTATTTACATCCATTAATGATTGTAAAATTATTGGATGTGTGTTTGAGTTAGAATCTAATCGTATTTGATTCTCTTTTTTAAATTCATATCTTACTTTATATCTAAATCTATCATTGGTAGAATGTAAAAACTGTTTTCTTAATTTACTTTCTGGATATGACATCATAGAAGATAATCCACCCACCATATTAGGGAATTTTCTTTCAAAATCACTTATTGGTGATAAATTATTACCTTGATAATCTACTCTTTTTAAATCAAGAGGCCACTTAAAATTCTTACCTTGTACGTTCTTATATTGTGATTCACCCAATTTAAAATTTTTCTTAAACCCGTCATTTACTTTAAAATTTAAATCAAAAAAGTTATAACTCGAATTTCTTTCTCCAAATGTCTTCTCAAATGGATATGTTTTATTTAACTTAAATCCTGTATTTGGGGATTTCATATTTAAAGTAAATCCTTTTGCATAATCATCTACGAAATAATCCGATTGTCCTAATTTAAGTTTGTATGGTTGAAATTTTGTAAATGATCCTGGTTTAAAATCCTTAGTGAATCCTCTTGCGCTATTATCTACAAAAGAATCGCTAGTACTTAATTTATTTAATTTAGATTTTAATTCTGATAATGCCATGATTATGCGTTCGCGGCTCCAATTCCTCTTATTGTATTAATTTGTTGTCTTGATTGTTCTGCTCTCTCTGTTGAACCTACTCTCATATCTTTTCTCATTGCCTTTAATTCT
>Ga0207989_1001329_pt1 | contig 12566 bp, 10 predicted proteins | sample ETNtaG_7_FD_185777 | JGI IMG/M metagenome (GOLD analysis project Ga0207989, IMG submission 185777) | Marine microbial and viral communities from oxygen minimum zone, Eastern Pacific Ocean - ETNP201406SV65 (SPAdes) (version 2) | ecosystem: Environmental > Aquatic > Marine > Oceanic ... | reverse complement strand
TGAGGGAAAAATTATTTTCATTCACACTGCCTGTCTTAAGTTCATTGCTGAATGAAATCACGAAGGAGGCATTCACTGAGACTTTGGTAGCGTTATCTTCAGGTATGGTTGAAATTACCATAAAATCATTGGCAGGCGAAACCGCGCTTCCGCCTTCTGCATATTCTTCAGACGAATCCTTGCTACAGGAAGCTGAACTCAGGATGATCAGCAGTAATCCTGTCAACAATTTCCACGGCCAATTCGACATAGCTACCTTCCCTGCCTTAGCAGATTTTGCGCAGCCTCCTACAAGTCGAAAACTCGCAGAAACCATATAAAGGTGCAAGGTTAATTTATGATTAGCGAAATCAACGCAGTTGAATTGCATTTTATTAAAGACATAATAAAATAATTTTGCTATGGTGGGGTTTCAGGACACCTGCAAAATTAATTTCCAAATTTGGGAGAGAGAAATGAGTGAGTATAAAATTTTTGAAGTTCCGGCAGCAGCCAAAGAAAATACTTGGATTGATAACGAAACATATTTAAAAATGTACGAAGAGTCTGTGAATGACCCAAAAGTTTTTTGGGACAAACAGGCAGAGCGGCTGGACTGGTTCAAGAAGTGGGACAACACACTTGACTGGGACTACAACAAGGCTCATATCCGCTGGTACGAAGGTGGGAAGCTTAATGTTTCTTATAATTGTATCGATCGTCATTTAGAAAATAAAGGTGATCAAAAGGCGCTGATTTGGGAGTCGGATGATCCAAACGTTGATCGAAGCTACACTTACAAAGAACTGCACACCGAGGTGTGCAAATTTGCCAATGTGATGAAAAATCGCGGCATTGTCAAAGGTGACCGGGTGATGATTTACATGCCGATGATTCCGGAACTGGCAATTGCGTGTCTCGCCTGTACCAGAATTGGTGCGGTACATTCTGTGGTATTTGGTGGATTCAGCGCGGAAGCTCTTAAAAACCGAATTATTGACTGTGGCGGTAAAATGCTGATTACGGCAAATGCCGGCGTACGTGGAGGAAAGAGTATTCCACTCAAGCAGAATGCAGATCAGGCCATGCAGGGTACAGGTACCGAGAGCTGTATCGTGGTAAAACACACGGCTGATGAATGTAACATGCAGTCAGGACGCGACTATTTCTATCATGAAGATATGGCAAACGCCTCAGCGGATTGTCCCCCAGAAGAAATGGATGCGGAAGATCCGCTTTTCATTCTTTACACTTCAGGTTCCACAGGCAAACCAAAAGGTGTTTTACACACCACAGCGGGATATCTGGTTTACACATCACTGACGCATCAATATGTATTTGACTATCATGATGGCGATATTTACTGGTGCACCGCGGACATCGGCTGGGTTACTGGACACAGCTATATTCTTTACGGACCACTGGCAAATGGAGCGACTACACTCATGTTTGAAGGTGTTCCAAATTATCCAGATTTCGGACGTTTTTGGGACATTTGCGACAAACACAAAGTCAACATCTTCTACACTGCTCCAACGGCAATTCGAGCAATTGCCAAAGAAGGAGATGAATTAGTAAACAAACGGGATTTAAGTTCACTGCGTCTGCTGGGTACAGTCGGGGAACCGATAAATCCGGAGGCATGGCTCTGGTATCACCGTGTTGTTGGACATGAGAATTGTCCGATAGTAGATACCTGGTGGCAGACAGAAACCGGTGGGATTATGATAACTCCGCTGCCGGGAGCAACACGCACCAAACCAGGCTCAGCAACCCGTCCGTTTTTTGGAATTCAACCGCTTCTCGTGGATGCAGACGGTAATGAGCTGGAAGGTGCAACTGAAGGAAATTTGTGTATTAAACATCCATGGCCCGGACAAATGCGTTCCGTTTATGGTGATCATGAACGTTTCATTCAAACTTATTTCAGTACCTACAAAGGGCTTTATTTTACCGGAGACGGCTGCAGACGCGACGAAGACGGTTATTACTGGATTACTGGACGGGTTGATGATGTGCTGAATGTTTCAGGACACCGCATGGGTACTGCGGAGCTTGAATCTGCTGTAGTTCTCCATGAAAAGGTTGCGGAGGCGGCAATTGTTGGATTTCCGCATGAAATCAAAGGACAGGGTATTTACGCCTATGTAACTTTAAATTCTGGAATTGAACCAACTGATGATTTGAAAAAAGAGCTGGTACAGCTGGTACGAAAAGAAATAGGCCCGATTGCCACCTTTGATGTAATCCAATGGGCACCCGGGTTGCCGAAAACACGCTCTGGAAAAATCATGCGCCGTATTTTGCGTAAAATTGCGGAAAATGAAATCGATAGTATCGGCGATACATCTACACTCGCTGATCCTTCTGTTGTTGAAGATTTGATTGCCAACAGCCCTGCTACCTGAATTTAGAAAAAAGTTTATTATCCTGAAGCAGGAATTTCAAACCGTGTATTCTGAAACGAGAAAAATATGAGTTATCTTGACATATATCAGCAATCTATAGAGCAGCCGGAGCTTTTCTGGAGAGAACAGGCTGAGCAGATCAAGTGGTATGAATTACCTGAAACAATTCTTTCTCAGGACGAGCATGGGTTTTACCGCTGGTTTTCCGGCGGAAAGATAAACACGTCATATCTCGCACTGGATGTACATATCGAAGAAGGACGAGGTGCTCAGCTGGCAATGATTTATGATTCACCTGCAACAGACTCTCAGCAGAAATTCACCTTTATGGAGTTACGTGACGAAGTTGCAAAATTCGCAGGCGGACTTAAAAATTTAGGTGTGGAAAAAGGTGACCGTGTAATCATTTACATGCCGATGGTTCCGGAAGCAGCGATTGCGATGCTTGCTTGTGCCAGATTAGGCGCTGTTCACTCAGTGGTTTTTGGCGGTTTTGCACCAAATGAACTGGCTGTGCGGATTGATGACGCCAAACCAAAAGTAATCGTAACCGCAAGTTGTGGAATTGAATTTACCAGAGTAATTGAATACAAACCGCTGGTGGATCAAGCTCTTAAAATTGCGGAATCCCCACCGGAAAATACTGTCGTTTTACAGCGACCGCAAGCTCAAGCAAAAATGCAATCCGGACAGGACCATGATTGGAATGAGCTGCTGAAAAACGCTGAACCGGCTGAACCGGTTGCTCTGGACGCGACTGATCCGTTATACATTTTATACACTTCAGGAACTACAGGACTTCCCAAAGGTGTGCTCCGCGATAACGGCGGACACGCGGTTGCATTAAAATACAGTATGAAGGCTGTCTACAATACTGATCCCGGAGATGTTTTCTGGGCAGGTTCAGATGTCGGCTGGGTGGTTGGCCATTCTTACATTGTTTACGCGCCGCTGATTCATGGCTGCACAACCATCCTCTACGAGGGAAAACCCGTACGGACACCGGATGCAGGTGCATTCTGGCGTTTAATTGAAGAGCATAAGGTGAATACATTTTTCACTGCACCCACCGCTTTCCGGGCTGTAAAAAAAGAGGATCCGCAAGCAAAACTTAAAAAGCAGTATAATATCAGTTCACTCCGGACACTTTTTCTGGCAGGAGAAAGGCTGGATCCGCCAACTTATGAATGGCTGAAGGAAATTTTATCTGACGGTTCACAGCCGGAAATTCCGGTAATCGACCACTGGTGGCAAACTGAAACCGGCTGGGCGATTTGCTCCAATCCAATGGGTATTGAACCGCAGCCGTTGAAAAATGGATCGCCCACTTTTCCAATGCCCGGATACAATGTGCAAGTGCTGGATGAGGAAGGTGAAACCTGCAAACCTGGTGAAACCGGCAATATCGTAATTCACCTCCCGTTACCACCGAGTTGCCTGCCGACTTTGTGGAATGATGATGAACGTTTCAAGCAGTCATATTTAAGTCAATATCCTGGGTATTACATTACCGGCGATGAAGGAATTAAGGACGAAGACGGTTATATTTTTGTGATGGGACGAGTTGATGATGTGATCAATGTTGCCGGTCACCGGCTTTCAACAGGTGAAATGGAGGAGTTAATCGCAGGACATCCTGACATCGCGGAATGCGCAGTTACCGGAATCGATGATGAATTGCGTGGACAGGTTCCTGTTGGATTTGTAGTTCTCAAGGACGGCACGCAAATTTCACAAGATAAAATGCAGGAGGAATTGATTGCGATCATCCGTAAAAATATTGGCGCGGTTGCCTGTTTTAAACAAGCAGGGATCGTCAAGCGCTTGCCAAAAACACGCTCCGGAAAAATCCTGCGCAAAACAATTCGGAAACTAGCCTGTGAAACTGAAGTTGCGGTTCCGCCTACTATTGATGATCCTCTGATTCTGGAGGAAATTCGTGAAATAATGCAAGAACGCGGAATCGGCCAATACGCAGCCACTTGATTTTTTTAAACGCTGAGCTTTTGGTGTCAGCGTTTACTACCATTTTTTTGCCCCGGATGATCCAGCAAAGAACGCTTTATATTTTTCTTTCAAAACAGACTGTCTGGTTTTGGTTCGACGGGAAAACGCGCTGTCTCGAATCTGTCGCAAAGCCTCTTTCTCCAAAAAGAATTATCGAGCTTTGTCATGAGTGGAATCCCTCAAAAGTAGTCTTGTTCCTTGAATTTCCCTGGGTACTAACTCATTTTGAAACTACGATCACACTTTCTCCGGAAGAGCTGGAATCCTATGCCAAAATGCAGCTTGCCTTTCAGGATATTCCGGAAAGTGAGCTTCAAAGTTCAGCGCAGGCAAAGCAAGCCAACTCTTTCTCCACGGAGTTTCCTGTAGGAGGAATATATTTTGAACAAGCACAAACTGACCGTGTCGGTTTACTTTGCGCAACTTTGCCTGCAGAAAGTCTGAGTTTAAAAAATATGCTGAAACAGGAATTCACTTCAACTGTTGAACTGGTTCCGCTGATTAGCGCCTGCGTGCCTATCTTACTGAAAAATCCTGCGAGCTCCGTGATTATCAAAGGTTTGGAGCAATCGTTTTATTTGGAAAAAACTGATTCCTTCCTCACGAAATTAGTTGAATTACCGTCTTTTAGTAATGTTTCACAGGAACTTTTTGTTGCGGATCAGTTACCGCAAAAAACAAAACCGCAAACATTTCGACTTATTCCTCTAGCAAAGGCAGGTGCTTTTGTTGAAAATAATTCTGCAACTGAGACAGAAAAAACAATGCCGGAACCTGTTGACATTCAGAACGCAGTTGCACTGGAAACTGTCTTGTCCGAATGGAAAGGCCTGGCGCATTCTCCAAAATCTGGATTCTGGTGGGCTGCACCCAATAATCAGCGGCGCTTAAGGCACGTTGGTTCGTGGTGGACTATGGCTGGAGCCTTGATTTTAGCCGTAATTGCTGGCACAGGATTGTTTTATCATGAAACTCTCAAACACCGAAAAGTTCTGCAACAGGAATTGTCCAGTTTGGAAGTGGAACTGGAACAGCACATAAATAATTCTCCTGCGTTGATTTACTCCGCTCGTGAAAAACACTTGGAAGAAATGGAAATACTTGTTAAACAAATGGTAGAGGAATCTTTTTGGAAACATCAAACTCTGCAAACTCTCTTGTCATCAATCGAAGGCGCATGGTTGGAGGGTTTTGATTTCGAAGGACGAAACCTGCACCTGCACTTACTGGCATTAGCACCAATCAATGCGGTTGATCTTTTTTTGAAATTGTCAAAAATACCTGAAACTGACAGTGTACATTTTAAATCGCAGCAGAAAACAAGGATCAAAGAACATGAGCTAACCAGGTTCATCCTCTTAATTAAATTGGCTCCTCCATTAGGCACCAAACAACAATAACCCATCAGCTAAAATATAAAAATATATGCAGCCAGGACCAAAAAACAGTATTACCGACGTTTCCGGCATCAAAGTAGGACACGCGCAGGATATGAAATTGATGAGCGGAACCACAGTAATTCTTCCGGACTCTGCTGCAGTAGCTGCAGTGGACTGCAGAGGAGGAGGTCCCGGAACACGTGAAACAGACGCTCTTCATCCAGCAAATCTGGTTGAAGAGGTGCACGCTGTCGTACTCAGCGGTGGTTCTGCAATGGGATTGGATGCTGCCGGCGGAGTTGCATCCTGGTTAAAAACACAAGGACGCGGATTTCCGGTAGCAAAAAATGTTTCTGTGCCTATAGTTCCGGCGGCAATTCTATTTGATTTACTCAACGGCGGTGAAAAGTCTGCAATGGATGAGCATACTTATTTTGAATTTGGGAAAATAGCTGTGGCTGACGCAAGCTACGAGTGTCCACTGGGCAACGTTGGTGCCGGAACCGGAGCAAAAGCTGGAACACTTAAAGGTGGTATCGGTACCGCTTCACTACAGCAAAATCCGGAGAATTCCGCTGAAAAAGGTTTTACGGTGGGTGCCTTAGCAGCAGTAAACCCCTTTGGTTCTGTGACACTGCCTGATCTTCCGGATTTCTGGGCCTGGCCTTTTGAACGAAATGCAGAATACGGTGGTAGAGGCTCACCTGAATTTATTTCCGCAAAAACTGAAAATTCTGAAATAAATAATCTCAACGAATTATCTCTGGATTTTGATTTCGAAAGTCCTTTCAAAGATGCGGAACAGACCTCCGCGAATGCAGTCAAATCAGGGAATGATGCTCTTGCGAATAGCATCTCGACTAATACCACTCTTTGCGTAGTTGCGACTGATGCTGTACTCACAAAGGCTCAGGCTCAGCGGATTGCGATTATGGCGCAGGATGGTTTTGCACGCGCAATTCGACCGGTACATACGCCTTTTGATGGGGACACAGTCTTCGTTCTGGCAACAGGTGACATTTCACTTTCAATAATGCCGCCTATCGACATCGCCCGCTTGGGAATGATGGCCGCTGATTGTGTTGCCCGAGCAATTGCCCGTGGTGTTTATGCAGCAGAATCTTTAGGTGTATGGCCTGGCTATAGGAATTCAGTAAAATTATAATTATATTTGCAATTTAATAAAGTTTTTGTGATGATACAGCTTCTTCTTTTTCATCATCTTCCGCAAGGGAGGTCTTTTTGAAATTTTACATTTCTACAGAGAAATCATGAAAAACATCATTCAAAGATACGCAAAATTTTTGCTGATCAGTGGATCCGTACTGATCTTTTCCGGATCAGCCTTTGCCGGTAAAACACATTTGACGATGGGAATGGTCTTAGAGCCACCTCATCTTGACCCTACCGCTGGAGCTGCGGCCGCGATTGACGAAGTGGTTTACGCCAACGTTTTTGAGGGACTGACCCGGATCAACCAAAACGCGGAAGTACTACCCGCGCTGGCGGAGTCGTGGATAATTTCAGCAGACGGACTGACCTACACATTTAAACTCCGCAATGGAGTTAAGTTCCATGATGGTTCAGCATTTGATTCCGCAGATGTGTTATTTTCATTGGACCGTGCAAGGTCGGAAAAAAGTACAAATGCGCAAAAAGCGCTTTTCGCCGCGATTGAAGACGTAAATGCACAGGGTGCAAATACAGTGGTTGTCACCTTGAAAACACCAACCGGAAACTTCCTGTTCAACATGGGTTGGGGGGATGCTGTGATTGTTGATTCCGCGAGTGCAGCTTCAAACAAAAGTAAACCTGTTGGTACCGGGCCTTTTACTTTCAAACGCTGGGTCAAAGGTGTCCGGATTGAGTTGGGACATAATGCGAATTACTGGGGTGGAAAACCTGCATTGAAAACCGCAACTTTCAAAATCATTCCGGATCCTGCGGCAGCAGTAGCGGCTTTGATGGCCGGTGATGTCGATGCTTTCGCCAACTTTCCTGCTCCTGAAATGGCAGCTCAATTTCAAAGCGATTCTAGTTTCACTGTAAAAGTCGGCAGTACTGAGGGTGAAACAATCCTCTCCACCAACAACCTGCAAAAACCATTTGATGACCTTCGCGTACGTCAGGCCATTGCCCATGCGTTAAACTCGCAGGAAATAATTGACGGTGCGATGTTTGGTTTTGGAACTCCAATCGGAACTCATTTTGCGCCGCATCATGCTGCTTATGTTGATCTGACCGGAACTTATCCGCATGATACGGGAAAGGCCAAGCAACTCCTCGCAGAAGCAGGATACCCCAATGGATTCAAGGCGACTATCAAATTGCCGCCACCGAGTTATGCGCGACGTGGTGGAGAAATTATAGCCGCGCAATTGGCTAAAGTCGGTATCAAACTGGAGATAATCCCTGTACAGTGGGCACAGTGGCTGGATCAGGTTTTCAAAAATAAAGATTTTGACCTGACCATTGTTTCTCACACAGAACCAATGGACATCGGGATTTACACCCGTCCGAAATATTATTTTCAATACCGGAATCCCGGTTTCAATGCAGTCATTGAAGACTTGAATGTCACTGCAGATCCCAAGAAACGTTATGCGTTGATGGGTGCCGCACAGGCAATTCTCGCTAAAGATGCCGTCAACGGCTTCCTTTTTCAGTTGGCAAAACTGGGAATTTGGAACAAAAACGTAATGGGACTCTGGGAAAACAGCCCCGTTCAAGCCAATGATTTGACCGGTGTAAGCTGGAATAATTAGTTGCACAAAAGGCGTTTCAGCAAAATCACTGGAACGCCATCCTTTCCAAGTTAAATGACAATCTTCCTTGCAAAACGGCTCTTTGCTTTAGTCATCACTTTGCTGGTGGCTTCACTGGTTATTTTTTTGCTGCTGGAAATCCTTCCTGGTGATCCCGCATCAATTATTCTTGGAGTCGGCGCTCAGGAGGACACTCTGGCTGCGCTCCGCACCGAAATGGGACTCGATCTTTCTGCTCCGGAACGTTACTTCCGCTGGATCCGTGGTATCATAAGCGGTGATTTTGGCCGAAGTTACACTTATGACACTCCGGTTTCCGAGTTAATTCTAGAACGTCTTTCACTCAGTTTACCGCTGGCTTTGCTGGCCATTACGCTATCGACTTTTCTCGCCATTCCTTTGGGGGTATTTGCTGCAGCAAATCATAAGCGTATTGCTGATACGGGAATCATGGGCTTTGCTCAATTAGGGGTTGCCATTCCAAATTTCTGGTTTGCGATTCTGTTGATTTTATTTTTTTCAGTCAAACTGGGCTGGTATTCAGCAGGAGGTTTCGCCGGCTGGGAAATGGGTTTGACTGCCGCTCTCAAATCATTGACCTTGCCTGCAATTGCCCTGGCCCTGCCCCAGGCAGCAATTTTAGCCCGCGTTACACGTTCTGCGGTTTTGGAAACAGTTCGTGAAGATTTTGTACGCACCGCACGTGCAAAAGGACTCAGCAGGAATGCTGCACTTTGGCGACACGCTGTCAGAAATGCTCTGATTCCGGTAGTCACAATCCTCGGATTACAACTTTCATTTTTATTGGCAGGAACCATCATCATAGAAAATGTTTTTTATTTGCCCGGACTGGGACGTCTCCTTTTTCAGGCAATAGCGCAAAGAGATTTGGTGGTAGTAAAGAACATAGTTATTTTACTGGCTGCAACTGTAGTGACTGTCAATTTCCTGGTTGATATGTTTTATGTGGCGCTTGATCCAAGATTGCGTGGAGCTAGCGCATGAATGAATCAAGACTTAGTGAATTTTGGCAAAACAGTATGCGTCACCGCAGTTTTGTGATCGGACTGATTCTGAGTATGATCATGCTGTTTACCGGTCTGCTTTCCTTGTTCTGGACACCTTTTCCTGTGGAACTGCTGGACATACCGCACAAGTTGGAAAGTGCGTCCGCAAAGCATTGGCTGGGAACTGATCATTTTGGACGCGATGTTTTTTCAATGTTGATGGTAGGTGCCTGGAACTCAATGCTGGTTTCGGTCTTTGCGATTGGTTTTGGAGCAGGAATCGGAGTCCCGCTAGGAGCTTTGGCCGCAGCAAAACGAGGATGGGTGGAAGAAACTGTGATGCGTTTCAATGACTTTGCATTTGCCTTTCCTGCCTTGTTGACGGCAGTTATGCTCTCAGCGGTTTATGGTCCTGGAACGATAAACTCTGTGCTGGCAATCGGTATTTTCAATATTCCGGTTTTTGCCAGAATTACCAGAGGAAGCGCTTTGAGCGTTTACAAACGTGAATTCATTCTGGCTGCCAGAACAGCTGGTAAAGGTGAGGTGCGGATTGCTATTGAACATATCTTACCAAATATCGTGAGTATCCTCATTGTACAGGGAACTATTCAATTCGCATTGGGAATCCTTGCAGAAGCAGGGTTGAGTTATCTGGGACTTGGCACACAACCTCCTATGCCAAGCTGGGGTAAAATGCTCAGCGAAGCGCAGACGATGATGTTTTTTGCGCCTCAACTCGCAATTCTGCCCGGACTCGCTATTGTCTTCACAGTTCTTGGTTTGAATCTGCTGGGCGACGGTTTACGTGATATTCTCGATCCACGCTTGAGTCGTGTGCGTTGAATCCTCTAGCAGCTATCTGCAACTTTATCTCTTTAATTTCCAAATCGCATCTGCGAATATAAGAACAATATTTAAAAAACATAATTTAATTTAACCTTTGAAAATAAAGGAACTTATGGCGGGAAGACTTAAAGACAAAAAATCAATGATCACGGCAGCTGGAAAAGGAATAGGACGTGCTTCAGTACTTGCTTTTGTCCACGAAGGCGCCCGGGTTTTGGCAACAGATATCGATCAGGACAGCCTCGATTCACTCAAGAAAGAATGTCCTGAGATTGAAACTCGTTTGCTTGATGTTACCAATCCTGAAGAAATTCAGGCAATAGCAGAGGAAACAGGAGCCATCGACGTGCTTTTTAACTGTGCCGGATTCGTGCATCATGGAACTTTGTTGGATTGCGAAGAGAGCGACTGGGAATTTTCCTTTGATTTAAATGTGCGCTCAATGTACCGCATGATTCGGGCATTTCTACCGGCAATGCTGAAAACAGGAGGTGGAAGCATTGTCAACATGTCTTCGGTAGCCTCAAGCGTAAAAGGTTTGCCGAACCGTTTTGTTTACGGTGCCAGCAAAGCAGCTGTAGTTGGCTTGACAAAATCTGTGGCAATGGATTTTATTAAACAGGGGATTCGCTGTAATGCCATCTGCCCTGGAACGGTGGAATCTCCATCTCTGCAGGAGCGTATTAAAGAGCAAGGTGGGAATTTCGAAGATGTGAAGGCGGCTTTTGTTGCTCGCCAACCAATTGGAAGAATCGGTACTCCGGAAGAGATTGCTGCCTTAGTCGTTTATCTGGCCTCAGATGAATCAGCCTACACAACTGGTGTGGCATGGAGTATCAATGGTGGCATGACCTAAAAAGTTAACTTAACCTTTATTTAAAACAACAATGAAATTACTTAGATATGAAACTTCTACCTCAGGAACTTCCGGAGGGCAAGAAAAACCCGGACTGCTTGATGAAGACGGGGTTCTGCGTGACCTTTCCGGAATAGTCGATGACATTGCCTGTGAAACCCTACTTCCTGAAAACATCGAACGTCTACGAAACACTGACCCCGCATCGCTTACTGCAGTGAAAGGCAATCCGCGTCTCGGCCCATGCGTAGGGCAGGTTGGCAAGTTCATTTGCATTGGTCTCAATTATTCCGATCATGCGAAAGAAACTGGGATGTCCATTCCGCCGGAACCGATTATTTTCGCTAAGGCCACCAGTGCAATCTGCGGTCCGGATGATGACGTTATCATTCCGCGCAATTCAGTAAAAACAGACTGGGAAGTAGAACTTGGAGTAGTCATCGGGAAACCGGCAAAATATGTTGATGAAGCTTCAGCTCTTGATCATGTTGCTGGCTACTGTGTTATCAACGATGTCTCCGAACGAGAATTCCAGATAGAACGTTCCGGTCAGTGGGTCAAGGGAAAGAGCTGTGACACTTTCGGGCCTACCGGACCCTGGCTGGTGACTCCGGACGAGGTGGGGGACCCGCAGAATTTGGATCTCTGGCTGGAAGTCGACGGGAAGCGCTACCAGGACGGTAATACGCGCACAATGGTTTACGGTGCCGCACATCTGATTCATTACCTGAGTCAGTTTTTTACACTCCATTCCGGAGATGTCATTGCCACTGGAACCCCTCCCGGAGTAGGTATGGGTCAAAAACCAGAACCAATCTACCTCCGTGCAGGTCAGAAGATGCGTCTTGGTATTGAAAAATTGGGGATTCAGACCCATAACCTTGTGGCTGATGTTTAGTACTTAAACAACCAGGTTAAATATTGAGGTAGGATAATAAAGACTGAATCAGTAGCGAAAACGATACTCCTTCACACTCGGCTGACGCGCCATGCGAAAAAGAGACCTACCAGCATCAGTGGGATAAAAGCGGCGAAACTCCAGAACCCAACGTTCCGGGCGACGACAACACTGCTTGATTCAGAAAATCCGGAGAAGTTGGCAATGATTCCACTCAGGGCCGAACCCAACGCCATTGACACACGCAGGAAAGTGGGGATTGAGCCCGACGCACGGGTGCGCTCAGTTTCAGGAACATTGGCAATGATTCGTTTGGAGACAAAGGTCCACGACATTCCAAAACCCATACCCATCAAGATGGCGAGCAAAGCTATTAACCAGAGCGGTCCTGAAGGCATGGCGTAGATCAAGCCCATCA
>Ga0207989_1001316_pt1 | contig 12613 bp, 9 predicted proteins | sample ETNtaG_7_FD_185777 | JGI IMG/M metagenome (GOLD analysis project Ga0207989, IMG submission 185777) | Marine microbial and viral communities from oxygen minimum zone, Eastern Pacific Ocean - ETNP201406SV65 (SPAdes) (version 2) | ecosystem: Environmental > Aquatic > Marine > Oceanic ... | reverse complement strand
TAGCCCGGATATATCTGGCCGGCAGGCCATAAACTTGGGTAAGATGTTCCTGTTGCCCCGAGCCTATGGTTCTAGTGTCAGTATATTCATAGTTGATACGGATTTCTACGTCATCAGAATAACTGGCCTCATCCATCTCTCCCATTTCGTTGGTTATTCTAACCTTCACAGTGTATATCCCGGAATCAAATTCCCATGAGGTCTCAGGCTCAGTTGTTTCCTCGTCCGCGTAGAATCCCTCTGCGGAGTCATAAGAGAAATCCCATTCGTATTTGGTGATAGTACTATCAGAGACGGAATCAGTGGCTGAGAATGCAAATGTCACTTGTTCTTCCCCAGTCACTTTTGAATCAGTTTCGTCGTCAGTAGTAATGATTGCCCTAATCTCACTCGTAGCTTCTTGGATAGTAACTTTAGTGGTTGCCGTACTAAACTCATTTCCATCGGTCACGGTGAGTGTTACAGTATAGGCGCCCTCATCTTCGTATGAATGTGTTATCTGTCCATTATTTGCTATATTGCCGATTATACTTTCATCCTTTCCATCGTTTTTATCAAAGTCCCAAAAATACTCTAGAACATCACCATCTGGATCGCTACTGCCCTTTCCCGTGAACACTATCTCTTGATTCGGTTCGAAGTTAGAACCACCTTCTGAGTTTGCAGAAGCTTGTGGTGCCCTGTTTACATCCTCTTCATCAAGGAAATCCAGACATCCTGAGAAGATGACGATTCCTACAATCAGCAAAGGCAAGCATCTCATACCATCTAATTCTAGTATGCTATTATAAATCAGTTTAGCTTTCGGCTTCTGCGGCAGCCTTTCTTGATTCCTTGATTTTCTCTGACGCTTGACGTCTTGCCATTCTTTCTTGACGTCTTGCCTCGACACGTTCCATTATCAATTTCATGTACATCGCGTCATGTTCCATGAGTGGAGAATCCGAGATGGTTATGATGTTGTAGTCATTCTCGAGAATGACCTCTGCCAAATATTCGAATTTAATCTCTCCTTTCTTGATTGGAGAATAGTGTCTCTCGTTTCCTTCAGTATCAAATTCAACACCAGCGAAATGGGTGTAAAATGTTTTCAGCCCCAAGGAATTCTCAAAGAAATCAAAGACACGCTTGAAACTTTCACGATCGTTCATCCAGCGATTTCCCCTAGCGTGCAAATGTGGCCAATTGATAACAGGTTGGATACCTTTCACTTTTCGACAGATTTCAGCTACTTCCCTGACACTTCCAAAAAGATCTGGTTTTCCAGATAACTCAATACCGATTTGAGAGCTGTAATTGTTAGCGTAATAATGATTGCGCATATCCTTGAATATTGGTATGAGAGTCTTGATTGCCTCTTCAGACGAAACCCCATGGTAAGGTCCAATGTGTGTGACTACATTCCCGGCATCGATTTTATTTCCGACTTCACCTGCGAACTCAAGGAATTTTTTTGACTTATTGCGCATGTACCCATTACCCAAAAAGTCCATGTAGTAAGGGGCATGAATGGCCATATGAATATCCAGGGACTGTGCAATTTCACCTAGTTCCTCGAAGTCCTCTAATTCGTCGACATACTTACCTCTTACCAGTTGGATTTCCATACAATGTAAACCTAGAGCATGAATGTCTTCAATTCCATCTCTGATAGTCCTTCCTTTGCAGGAAAGAGGTATCCCTGCTGGCCCAAACCTAATCATCGTTCATCGCGGATTGAATGGTCCTATAATTACTATTGGTTACTTTTGACCTATTTTTCACTCTTTTATTGCTCCCGCTAGATGGTTTTGTCTAAGTTTTTAAGGGTCCCTCTTCTCGCGTTTTGTGAATCCCCAAGCCTTGGAAAAGAAATGGCAGAAAAAATGGGAAGAGGCTCGACTATTCGAGTCAGAGCCAAGGGAAGATCAAGACAAGTATTTCGTGAATTCCCCTTATCCTTACATGAACGGATATCTGCATCTGGGCCATGCATTCACTTATCTCAGAGCCGACATGGTTTCTCGTTATCAAAGAATGAAGAATAAGAATGTACTTTTCCCTTTTGCTTTCCATTGTACTGGGACTCCAATTGTGGCTGCTGCTCAAAGGGTCAAGGAGGGTGAAAAGGGCCAGATAAACGCGTTAAAGCAGATGGGCCTAAGTAAAACTCTTATCAAAACGTTTTCAAAGCCAGAAGAATGGACAAAGCATTTTCCAGACAAGGCAATCGAGGATCTAAAGAAATTCGGAACTTCTATTGATTGGAGGCGCAGTTTCATCACAACCAGTTTGAACCCACCTTATGACGGATTTATACGTTGGCAATTCAACAAATTATTAGCTGGAGAGTATCTAATCAAAGGTACTTTTCCAGTTGTATGGTGCCCTAAAAGAGAAACTGTTGTAGGAGACCATGATCGCCTTTCAGGTGAAGGAGAAACACCCCAAGAGTACACCTTGTTAAAATTCAAAGGCGAAGATCATTTTCTTATCGCAGCAACTTTACGTCCCGAGACAGTTTTTGGTCAAACCAATTTATGGGTAGATGGTGATGGAACTTACACTAAAGCTAAAGTCGGAAATGAGACTTGGGTAATGTCTCAGAAAATGCCGTTCAAGCTTAAGTTACAAGGACACAAAGTCAAGGAATTAGGTAAAATTCAAGGCAGGGATTTAATCGGTCAAAAGTATATGGCACCCCAAATTGGTAATGAAATAATAGTCCTTCCATCTAAATTTTGTGATGCTTCAATTGGTTCTGGAATCGTAACCTCTGTACCAAGTGACTCCCCAGATGATTACCAGGGCCTTGTGGATTTGCAGAACTCATCCTCAGATTGTGAAAAGTGGGGTTTGGATTATGAATTGGTGACGTCAGTCCAACCTATCGCTATTCTGGATTCAGGAGAGATGGGCACGCTTCCAGCACCCAAACTCTGTAAAGAATTGGGAATAAAGAATCAGACCCAGAGGAAAAAATTGGAACAGGCTAAACAAGATTTGTACATGCATAGTTTCAATCATGGAATCATGCTTGATTCCACAGAGTATGTTGCCGGCAAACCTGTTGAAGAGGCTCGTGAAATTGTCAAGGATAAATTGATTGAAGAAGGAAAGGCCGTAATCTACTATGAGCTAACCGGTCCTGTTGAGTCACGCTGGCTTGCAGACTGTGTGGTCAAAATAGTGGATAATCAATGGTTCTTGGAATATAGTAGTGAAGAGTGGACCAAGACTACTGAGAAGGCTCTTGAGACAATGGAACTATATCCTTTCAAGGCCCGGAGTCAATTTGAATATGTTTTACAATGGCTGAAGAACTGGGCCTGCGTTCGTGAAAAAGGTCTGGGAACTAAATTACCTTGGGATGATAATTGGGTTATCGAATCACTAAGTGATTCAACCATTTACATGGCCTACTACACAGTAGCCCATTATCTGAAGGATTTGAATGAAAAGCAACTCAAAGAGTCATTGTTCGATGCAATATTTGGAGATGGGAATACCAAGCTAGCAGCTGAAGAAAGTGGAGTGAAGCAAGCAGAGATTATCAGATGGAGAAACGAATTCAACTATTGGTATCCTTACGATTTGCGAGTAAGTGGTAAAGATTTGATACAGAATCATTTGTCGTTTAGTTTGTACAACCACACAGCCATGTTCGGGGAAGATAAATGGCCTAGAGGCTTTGCCGTCAATGGTTGGGTTCTCGTGGAGGGGGAAAAAATGTCTAAATCCAAAGGTAATTTTTTCACTCTCAAAGAGTTGACATCTAAATATGGTGCCGATGTCGTCCGTTTTACACTGTGCAATGCCGGAGAAGGCCTTGATGATCCTAATTGGGAGATCTCGTTTGCGGAAACTGCCGGCAAGAAACTGAAGAATTGGCTATCATTTGTAAAGAAGAATAAAGGCAAGGGCCGAACTACAACGCATCCTATTGACACATGGTTCCGTGAGATTATGGCCAGTATTGCACATCAAGCTAATGCTGCATCTGAAAGACTGAAATTTAGAACCTCCACTCGTCTCCTTTTCTTTGAACTCCCTCAATATTTCAAATGGTACATCCAAAGAGCTGACGAACCACACGTAGAAATATTGAAAGAATACATTTCGATTGTAAATAGAGGGATTGCACCCATTGTACCTCATACTGCAGAAGAGGCTTGGTCTCTTTCAGGAGAAGAAGATTTCATCCTAAATCAACCATTCCCTGAAGGTCATAAACCAGATTTAAACTTGATAACAGGAGAAGATTTGGTTAAGCAAACTTTAGAAGATACAAGGGCCATTTTGAGTATTGCAGGAATTGACAATCCAGAAGAGATTGTGTTTATCGTTGCACCAGAATGGAAATGGAACGCAGTCCATACCGCAGGGGAATTGGCAGATAGTAGAGGGCAAGTAAAGCTGGCTCAGCTTATTTCCGGTGTTATGCCCACCATACCGTCAGAATCCAAGAAATTAGGGGCAGATTTCCTGAAAAAATGGGTGTTAAAGGACATTCCTTCCTTGGGTCCAGACTGGCAGAGCAAATACGCTCAGCAAGTGGACGAAGCAGAAATATTGTCAGCTTCGGTAGATTTTTTCACCAGTATATTTAACTGTAAAATCACAGTTGTAAATGCAGATCAAGCAAAGTCAAGTATGGCATCCAAGACAAATCAGAGTTCGCCTTTAAGACCAGCTATTTTTGTTTCTTAATTGTCGATTTATCGTCTATAAAACATACTCGTAAACATATAGTTAATACTTGCCAATCTTTATAAATGCCGCCCTTGTCCGGCGGTCCCCGTGTTAGAGGTTATCCTCTTGGGAGTGACAAAAAATGACTAAACAGCGTCAATCACGAACAGCCTTGCTAGCCGTAGCTATGCTCTTGTCCGGAGCTTTTTTGGGGCTTGTAATATCAGATAATGCATCTGCTGGAAATCACAATATAGATGGTTTTGTACAACCTAATCTTGCAGGTGTGACAGTTACTGTTCTGAATAGCGACACTGGTGCTTCCGAAAATACGGCAACGGAAGATGACGGATACTATTCTTTCAGCGGTCTTGCATCTGGTAATTATCTTGTTAGATTTGTCAAATCCGGTTACCTCTCTGAATTAGAGGAGTGGGAAATCAATAGCGATGGAAGTATGGATGATGTTACTATGGTTGGAGTTCCTTCAGGAGATACAACTATCAGTGGTAATGTCTCAGATTCAGATGGATCTGTTGCGGGTGCAACTATTTCAATTCGTTCCACAACCGTTGAGGATTCTTGGTGGACAGGAACAGATGTTGGATATACTTGGACAACAACTACAGACTCTAATGGTAATTATTCATTTTCTGGATTACCTACTAACGAGATATTTGCAGTTAGGATAACATCAGACAGTCACTATACCTACACTGCGGATGATGCAATAACATCATCTGTAGGCAGTTTTACTATAACAAAAGTAGATTCATCCAATAACCAGAATGTTAGGGTAAAAGACACATCAGGAAATACAATTAGTGATGCCACAGTTTTCATGTACGATACAGCAACATCAACTTGGACTGATTCAACTAAGTTGGGAGGGGCAACCTATGTTCTAAGCCCAGCCAGTGGTTCTGAGATTTATGTATATGCATATCATGCCGGTGCCTCCCCTTCAGTAATGAAGATAGATTCAGTCTCAGGTACTGGTTCATTCGACATGATCGTCGGTGAGAACGATGCAGCTGACGATAATGTGGTTTACATATCGGTACCACCTTCAGATGGAGGTCAGTCAGCTATACCAAAGATTGATGGTAAGATAATCAAGGAGAATACCAATCCTTCAGCCTCAATTACAGTAACAAGTGATACTACTGATATGGATGGAATCCATGTTGTAGCGGATGGGGAACAGGTTAATTTCAGTGGACTTTCTTCTTCATCGCCTATTGGGGTTTCACAGTACTCTTGGAGTTTTGGAACAAGCACGGCCGAGACATCAGGCACATTTTCGTCTGGTTTAGCTTTGGTTACACTTACGGTGACCGATACTTTTGGTGATATTTCTGAAGCAAATGTGACTATTATGGCTGATGGTAACAATCCTGTTCCAGCAGTCAATGTAATAGTCAAGACGGGCGTCTCCGATGAGGGTGAGGCCTATAATACTTCGACATCAAATGTGGATGAAGATTACAATGTGGTTGTGTTCAATGCCTCGGAATCAGACGACGTTGATTCGATGATTTCAGCTTACGCTTGGGACTTTGGTGATGGCAACACAGATACTGGCGATGTAGTAAGTCATATTTTTGCAGATCCTGGTGATTTCGGTGTTCAGCTTACAGTTACCGATGCAGCCGGTAATTTAGCTTCAAGCACTACAATCATAACCGTGAACGACATAGAACCACCCAGAGCTGCATTCAATTGGTCTTACACTAATGATACTGGTGGTAATGTTGCTGGAGCGGCAGTGGAAGGTCTTCCAACACATTTCAATGCTGGCGGAACCAATGATAATTCTGATGGCAATTTGACCTATATCTGGGACTTTGGAGACGGAACTAACGGAACTGGGGTTACGGTAGATCATACTTTCAATGAAACGTCTGACGAAGCTTTCAATGTCATTCTTGAGGTTACTGATGCTTCCGGCAATAAAGACCAGATTAGCTATGGAATTAGTCCTGCCACGATGGATAGGCCCGATATTTTTGCGTCTGAGATAATTTTCGATAATGAGAATCCTTCTGAGGGAGATGTAGTTAAAATTTCTACGACAATCAAATTATTGAAGATGAATGTAACAGTGCCTTTTGCAGTTACTTTCTATCTTGATTCAATCAGTAACACTACGGCTATTGATACTGTAGAGGTTGATAATGGTTCAGTGGCATGGGGAATTGAGAATGCATATAGTGTCAATACCACATGGACTGCTACACCGGGAGCTCATACAATTTATGTACGAGTAGATTCGACCGATGTTGTTGATGAGGGTGAAGAAAAGAATGATGTGAGCCGTGTTATCACCGTCAGCTCAACCGATGACTCAAGAGATTGGACTTCTATTGGTTTGATAGTAGTTGTAGTCCTCTTGGCCTTTGGTGCAGTTGGATATATCTATAGAGATACTCTCTTCAAGTAGATTTATCTCAGTGCCCACGCGAGGCCATTCTGGTCTCTAGTTGGGCTTCTTCAAGACCGGACATAGCGTCTCCTAGGTTCTTTGATATATTTCCAATCAGTTCAGCGTCATCAAAGTGGGCAGTCGCTTCTACAATGGCCTTGGCCATGGTATTAGGATCATCAGATTTGAATATGCCAGACCCCACAAATATACCATCCATGCCGAATTGCATCATCAGTGCTGCATCTGCCGGAGTTGCGATTCCGCCAGCAGTGAATGTTACTACAGGTAAACGACCCAGTCGCTTGACGTCTTCTAGAATCTCAAAGACCCCTGCCTCTATTTCTTTTCTCTCTTTTCCAAAAGCATTGAAACCTGCAGACTCGCCGAGGTTATCTTTGACCTCTCTGTCTAAATCAAAGAATTTCTCTACTACTCGTGTTGCTATAGGTTTTAGATTACCCGAGGATTGTACAGCCGCGATTTCGGCCTGTAATAATCTTGCATGTCTCATTGCAGCCACCACATTTCCTGTCCCGGCCTCACCCTTGGTCCTGATCATGGCGGCACCTTCCCAGATACGCCGTATGGCTTCACCTAATGATGTGGCTCCGCAAACAAATGGTACTGTGAACCCGTCCTTTACGACATGATAGTAAGGGTCCGCCGGAGTTAGAACCTCTGATTCATCAATCATATCTACGCCTAGCGCTTCCAGAACCCTCGCTTCTGCAGAGTGCCCAATTCTACACTTTGCCATTACAGGAATAGTCGTAAAGTCTATTATTTCCTTAATCATTGATGGGTCTGACATTCTGGCTACTCCTCCGTCAGCCCTAATATCTGCAGGCACTCTTTCCAGGGCCATTACAGATACGGCCCCTGCATTCTCAGCGATTGCAGCCTGTTCAGCATTTACAACATCCATAATCACACCTCCTTTTTGCATTCTGGCAAAACCACGCTTAACCAGTTCTTTGCCATGTCTTAGAGATTCGAGATCTAAATTCAGTGACATTATCCGCTCCTGTGGTGGACCGGGCGGGATTTGAACCCGCGGCCTCCGCCTTGCGAAGGCGGCAATCTTCCAAGCTGATCTACCGGCCCTTCAGCTGAGCCTAGACTGTCCAGAAAATCAACTTTACTAGGCAGCACTACTAGATTCCAAGTGCATAGCTGCAGCTTCACTTAGATCCTCATATAAGTCTTGGTTATCAACACCAGAGTAGGAGATATTTCCTCCTCTCCCCCGGTTAATTTTCATTATTTCGAATTCAGAGGCATTGTCTCCATCAGTATAGGACATGATTGCATATTCAGCCCCTTCAACTTCTAAAGCTCCATGTATTCTCATCTTAATTTCATTTCCAGTTTCATCTTCAAATACCTCAAATTCATTAGTTTCAGGTTCTTTCCCTTTGCTCCTCAACCCAAACGTAGGCATTCCCCAACCCTTGGACTTAGTTTCTTCAGAAGTGATTTCTCTCCCCATAGCTTTGGACCAAGAATTGATAACATCTTCTTGATTCATTCCAGCAGCTAATTCTATTTTCTTCCAATTATTTAGAATCCAAGGCGGATTTTCAAACTTTGTAGATAGTGCCTGAACAAACATTCGCAGATCATTGGGGTTCTGACACCCCAACTTCAGTTCCAAATATGAATTACGGGGCGTCCCAAAGAAGCCCTTGTATTTTTGTGAAGTGAGTCGTGCTTTGAAACCAGCGAAACGAAAGGATAGACTCCAGTTCATTTCATCAAAGCCGCTTGAGCGAAGTCTAATCTTTGCGTTATCATCAACACTCTGGCAAGCTTCCCAGAATTTTTCTCCAAAGTCCGTAAACCAGATTAAGCCAAAAGTACCTCTGTTTTTTGTCTCTATCCTCCCCGAACTGAGTGCACGTCGCTTTACCAACGGGTGCTTGCTACGGGGCTGAGCCAGAAGTGTTACAGAATGCACTAATTTGACACCAAAAGGGATGCATAAAACGTCACCGCTAACTTTAATAATACCACACTGACACGGAAATCGGCCTCTGGGCCACTGACGGTAATCAATTCACAATTAGATCCTTGTCTTCTTACGAGAGGTTCAAGGAGTATGGAATTAGTCCGCCCTTGGTTAGAGGCAGTATGCAAAAGGTGGTACAATGAATATAGATCCAACAAGCAGTAAATATTTGATTCGCGCTTCGATACGTGCGAATGGCGTAGTTAACAAGTCCGATGTAGTAGGGGCCGTTTTTGGTCAAACAGAAGGGCTATTAGGTGATGAATTAGATCTTCGTGATCTTCAGAAAAGCGGACGAATGGGTCGCGTAGAGGTTGAAATAAAAAGTGACAAAGGAAAGTCTGTTGGAGAGATAGTAATCTCTTCAAGTATGGACCAGGTTGAAACTTCGGTCTTCGCAGCTGCACTAGAAACAGTTGAACGCGTTGGCCCCTGCAAGGCCACAGTGAAGATTACGACATTGGAAGACAGTCGTAGTTCAAAACGTGAAATAATCATAGATCGTGCACGAACACTTTTAATTAATTTAATTAAAGATTCAAGAGGTGCCGGTTCTACGATCACGGATACGGTTAGACAGGTACTTCAAACCGAGGAGATAGTTCGGTTCAAAGGTAAATTGCCTGCAGGACCGAATGTAAATACCAGTGATGCCGTGATTGTTGTTGAAGGCCGTGGTGATGTTCTCAATCTATTGAGGCACGGAATAAAGAATGCCGTAGCAGTAGAGGGCACCAACATACCCAAGGAAGTTGTAGCTCTCAGTAAAGAAAGGACAGTAACAGCCTTTGTTGATGGTGACCGTGGCGGTGAAATGATAATTCAAGAGCTTCTTCAGGTAGCGGAGATTGATTTTATTTGCCGCGCTCCAGATAATACAGAAGTCGAACATCTGACCCATAAGCAGATTATGAAATCTTTGAGAGACAAGTCCTCGGCCGAGCTATTTATGGAACAGAACAAATGGTCTAGACCGGGTTCTTCAGGAACAAAAGCTAAATCATCGGATAAGAAAACCCGTCGAGGGACCAAGAGTAAATCTTCTAAAGAAGAGAAAGCAACGCCCAAAGAAAAGGAAGTGACTAAGGAAGTTCCAGCCGAAGCGGCTGTGGCCAGTCCTGTGTTTGTGAAACAGCTGGATCAGCTCCAGGGTACAAAAAATGCAAGGTTATTGATGGGCGACGAAGTCGCGGACGAAGTTTCAATTAGTGGTCTTCAAGAGGTTCTGGAAACTCGCAAAGATAATGGCGTTAACACATTGGTTATGGATGGGATTATAACTCAACGTTTGATTGAACTGGTTCCCAAAGCAGGAATAAAGATAATCGTGGCTGAAAAGAAAGGCCCTTTACCTCGAGACCCTGTCGGAATAACCATGTTTACTCGTGAAGACTTAACCTAAGTAACACTCTGTGGCAAAATGGTTATATCCCGCTCCAGTAGTGAGCTTCTGTTATGGCAGATGAAGCTAGTATTGATGAAGAGGGTTTACGACGTTCCGCACGAAGCCAGATAATTGTTGACACTATCGAACGCAGCTTAGAAAAGATGATGTTCGTAGAATCCAATTTAGGCAAAGAAATGGAACCTCAGGATCTTTTCCAAGTGAGGAGAGAAGCGGTAGCAGCAGTTGCTGAGTTGAAGTATGCCGTTTCTGTATTAACCGGGAAGTTAGAGATTTAATGGCTTCACGGCTAGTGCTCGCACTGGATGAGACAGATTCGGTTAGGGCCTGTAGAATCGCTGAGGAGGTCGCACCTTTTGTGGCTGCGATTAAGATTAATTATCCGTTAGTGCTGTCTTCAGGCTTAGAAATTGTTACAGAGATTTCAAAATTTGCTAAGGTAATTTGTGATTTCAAAGTTGCAGATATTCCGAATACAAATCGTCTTATCACTGAATCAGTTTTCGAAGCCGGAGCACAGGGAATAATTGCCCATGCTTTTCCAGGTTCAGAATCCCTTAAAGCCATAAGAGAGGTAGACAGTTCCAAGGATCTGTTTGTAGTGATTACGATGTCACACCCACGAGGTGGGGACTTCTTCGATATTGAGGCCTTCTGTTCTCTAGCTCTCGAAGTTGGTGCTACTGGTGTTATCGCTCCTGCTACCAGACCAGAAGATATCTCACGAATCAGGGATTTAATAGGTAATCTGAAAATAATGTCACCTGGCGTAGGTGCCCAAGGCGGAAATTCCAAAGGGGCATTGAAAGCTGGAGCAGATTTTATCATAGTTGGGCGAGGAATCTATCTTTCAGATAATCCTGCGGAAGCAGCTGAGCAATACAGTCGTGATTTAGAGATAGATGATTAAGCTAAATGCTTTTTTCAAATCTTTTGGCCCTAAGAAGGTTCTACGCAGCTTAGACCTTGAAGTGGAAGACGGTGAAATAGTAACTTTAGTTGGCAATAATGGAAGTGGAAAAACCACCCTGTTACGTTCTATCAATACATTGGATAGGCCTGATGATTACGATGTAGCAGAAATAGACGGTTATGACCTAAGGAGCTTTCCGGAAGAAATACGTTCCCGTATAGGATATCTCCCCCATAATCCAGCATTTTATCCAGAATTGACCGGTTTTGAGAATCTGCGTTTCTGGCTAGAATTGAATTCAATAAGGGACGCTGAATCAAAAGCTAGAGGATTTTTGGCTAAAGTGGGTCTGATATCCTTTGGCGATGACCTATCTGGAAATTATTCTAGAGGGATGGTCCAGAGGTTAGGTTTTGCTATGGCAATTTCCCATACACCGACCACATTGCTACTGGATGAACCCTTTACAGGTTTAGATTCAGATGGTATTGCAATAATTGAGAATTTATTAACCAAGCTCAGGGATGAAAATTGTAGTATTATCCTAGTTTCGCATGAGAGTCCGTCTTATTCCAATCGGACAGTGGAACTGGATAGGGGTGGAATTTCATGAACCCAGTTCAGGTTCTCATCAGAAAGGAGTTGAAGGTAGAGTTCCGTTCCCTTCAGGGGCTGGTGGCGTCCGCTATGTTGTCATTCATGATTCTGATGTCGCTCAGATTTTCAGTGGTAGACAGCATAATCCTCCAGAATTCTGGCATATTATGGGCTTCCATTTTATTGACTGGATTGGGTCTTGTCACTCACATTTCAACACGGGAGTCTGAAAGAGGAACTGTTGATTTACTGAAATTGGCCCCAATCACCCGATACCAGTTATTTCTGGGACGAATGGTTGGTTCATTGGTTCTGCTCTGGATTCTTAGCACAATTACTCTTGTCATTTATGTAATTCTGTTTGGCAATCCCTTTGCAGGAAATCTACTTCTAGCTTATTTGATTGTTCTGATTGGTTGTACAGGTCTGTCGGCAGTAGGGACACTGGCGGCCAGTTCCGCTACTCCTTTACATGGAGGGTGGATGATTACTTCCCTTTTTGCGATTCCGATTCTGCTTTTTACAGTGATTGAAGCTGCAATAAGATCCACAGATTCATTAATCACAGGGTCCTCCGATTTTGAGTTAGCA
>Ga0207989_1001314_pt1 | contig 12626 bp, 9 predicted proteins | sample ETNtaG_7_FD_185777 | JGI IMG/M metagenome (GOLD analysis project Ga0207989, IMG submission 185777) | Marine microbial and viral communities from oxygen minimum zone, Eastern Pacific Ocean - ETNP201406SV65 (SPAdes) (version 2) | ecosystem: Environmental > Aquatic > Marine > Oceanic ... | reverse complement strand
AAATTTAATAAAAACAAATCAAGGTAAATTATGGTTGTCTGTTCCTGTTTATAAACAGAAAAGGGATACTAATATTATTGATATAAAAATTTGTAATAAAATAAATTGGAAAAGAAAACACTATAAAAGTTTTTGTCATCACTATTCAAGGTCTAAATATTTTAGTCAGTATAAACATTTGTTAGATTTTTATTTATTAGATTGGGAATACCTTTATAAATTGAATAGATATACTATTGAAAAAATATCAAGAACATTAGGTATAGATACAGAATTTTATTATTCAGAAAATTTTAAAGTTAGTGGAAATGCAAGTGAAAAAATTATACAAGTTGTTAATAAACTTGGTGGAGATACCTATATTTCTGGTAAGGCAGGTAGAAATTATATTGAAGAAAGTTTATTTACTGATATAAAATTAGAATATATGGAATATAAAACAAAAAACAATTTTACAGTATTGGATAATATATTTAAAAATGGAATAAATATATTTTAAAATATTTATATAAAAGTCAGAAGGAGACAAGTTATGGCAAGTAAACAAGCAGGAAAATCTAAAAATAATCCTCATCTTGTACAAAAAAAATCAAATGCAGAACTACTTGGTTCAATTGATGCATCTTTGAAATCTATGAACGATTTTTTACAAGGTGAATTTTTTGAGAAGATAGAATCACTTGATTGGAAACTTTGGGAAATGCATAATAAATCAGATAGAATTGATAAGATTTTGTCTGCAGTTGAAGATATAAAATCCCTTTTTAGAGTTCATTATATGAATGATAACTCTAATCCAGTTTCTACTGAACAAGTAGAGGATAAACCAGATTCAGTAATAGGTAAATTGTTTAGAAGTAAAAAATGAAACATAAATTAGGTGTTATAATTCCGTATAGGAAACGAGAAGAACACCTTGAAAGGTTAATAAAACACTTTACTGAATTTATGTCTGATAAAGATATAGATTATCAGATATTTGTTATAGAACAATATGATCTAAAACCTTTTAATAGAGGTAGACTTCTTAATATAGGATATAAAATTGCAATAAGTCATGGATGCGATTATGTATGTTTTCATGATGTAGATATGCTGCCAGAAGATGACAGTTGTGATTATTCATATCCTATTAAACCAACTCATCTTGCATCACAATTAAGTAATTTTAATTATGGTATGCCCTATGATGAATATTTTGGTGGAGTAACATTATTTAATAAATATGATTTTGAGTTAGTGAATGGTTATTCAAATGAATATTTGGGGTGGGGTTATGAGGATGATGATTTATTGAATAGGTGTAATTTAAAAGGATTACCTTTAGATGTGGAATGGATTGGAAGTGATTCTAAAACTCAAACACCATTGACATTTGCTAATTTTGATGGAGAAAGATCATATATTGAAATTTTTTCAGAACCAATAAAATCATTATTTAATGAAAATTATACTATATCAGTATGGTTAAAGTTGAATGGATTACAAAAAAATAAAAAAGGACATTATGGAATAGTTTCAAAACCTGGATACCATACTGGTATTTTTATAGATAGAGATAATAGGTTATATTGTGAAATGTGGAGTCAAAATAAAAAAGGTGATAAAACAGAATGGAATGTGACGAGTAATATTTTTGGAAAAGATTACTTTACACAAAATTCGGATTCGTTATTACATTTAACAATGGTTCATGATAAAAAAAATAAAATTTTAAAATTTTTTATAAATGGAAAACAAGTTGAGAATTCACCAAAAAATTATATGGGAGATTTATATGTACATGAAGATTTTTCAGTTTATCTTGGAGTGGCACATCCAAATTATACAACAGAATCTGCATTTTTCAAAGGTGGAATTACTGAAGTATGTTTTTGGAATAAGGATTTGGGAGAAGATGAGATAAGATGTTTATATAATAATTTTTTACCGATAAATCCAAAGAAGACTAATCATGATTACAAGTCTACAGAAAATTTAATTGCTTATTATGATTTTAAAACAAAAATAAGTAATAAAATATTTGATATAAGTGAAAATGAAAATCATATTTATGCACACGATGTTAATTTTTCAGATGAAAATTTAGTTCTTGGAACAAATAAGGTAACACCACATCGCCGTGATGGTAAATTTCTTATCTTACATCATTCAAAAGAAAAAGATAAAAAAATAATTGAAGATAATCATAAATTATTTTTAACGAAAAAAGAAAGAACAGAAGATATAATTATAGATGGACTTTCAAATTTGAAATTTAAGATTGATAATAAACAAAAATTTATGAAAAAACATTGGATGTATTCAGTAGAATGAATTTAGATCTAAAAACATATAAATTTGATGATTTAAGTGCTATAAAAGAGTATTTTAGTAAACATAAATTAAGTAAAAAAGAATTATTTTTTATATTAAAAAAATTTTTAGTTGACATTGATGAAGTAGGTCAATTAAATATGAATGATATGAGAAAGTTTATATTTAAAAATTTTCCAAATATAGATGTTATAACAGGACATATTAGTGCTTTAATAAATGCAGATACTTATGTTAATTATCTGAAAGGTGTTAGAGAGGAGATGGATAAAATAAGTCCAACTTTTTGTACTGCTAAGTGGTTACAATCTACAATACTTTTATATAGTGGGGAAACTCATTCTTGTCATCATCCACCAAGACATAAAATACAACCAATGGATATAAAAAATAATCCTAAAGGTATTCATAATACAGAATATAAGATGAAAGTACGGGAGGATTTGTTAAACGGTATACAAACTCCAGAATGTGATTATTGTTGGAAAATAGAGAATATGGGTAAGGGTTATATTAGTGATAGAATATATAAATCCGCAAGTTATTGGGCATATCCACACTTAAAAGAAGTATTAGAGTCAGGTAGAGGTAAAAATATTGATCCGACATATATGGAAGTAGCTTTTGATAGTACTTGTAATTTTAAATGTATTTATTGCAGTCCAGAGTCTTCTACAAAGTGGCAAGAAGAAATAAAAAAATGTGGTAGTATTAAGCAAAATACTGGAAATTTATATGACTTAAATTGGTTGAGGCAAACAGGAAAATTACCAATACCTCAAGATGAATATAATCCTTATATAGAAGCATTTTGGAAAGCTTGGCCCGAATTTTATAAAAAATTAAAAACTTTTAGAATAACTGGTGGAGAACCTTTATTAAGTAAACATACTTGGAAACTTTTTGATTATGTAAAAGATAATAAGAATAAAGAGTTGGTATTAGCAATTAATACGAATAATAATGTACCTGATAATTTAGTTGATAGAATGATTGAAAATATAAATGAAATAACACCAAATTTAAAATATTTTGATGTTTATACTTCATTGGAAAGTGTAGGGGAACAGGCAGAATATTCACGAGATGGTATAAATTATAAAGAATTTATTGATAATTGTTATAAGGTATTAGATAATACACCAAAATCTACTCGTTTGAATTTCATGACAACTATAAATTTGACGAGTGCACCAAGTATGTTAGATTTTTTAAAATTATTAAAGACTATGAAAGATAAGTATCCTTTAAAAAGACATGAATCAAGAGTAAGAACTCGTTTATCGTATTTACGATATCCTAAATCATTGATGATATCATTATTAAGTAAGGAACAAAAACAATATTATGGAAATACTTGGATAGATTATGTGGATAAAAATAAATATACAAATTCAGAAGTTCAGCAAGGAAGTTTTTATATAGAAGAAGTTGACCAGATAAAAAGACTTGTAGATTTTATGAATATTGATAAGCAACCAAATAGTGTTTATGATGATATGCGACTTTATATTAAACAGTTGGATGTTAGAAGAGATAGAGATTTTAAAAAAATATTTCCAGAATTGTCATATTTGATGGATGAGAGTTATTATGGGTGATATAGATTTAGTTAAGTTTAGAGATTTAGTATTAAATTCTAAATCAAGGTCGTTTTGTGGGGCAAAATGGGGAAATAGCACCCTATGGTTAAATACAGGAGAAACAGCTTCATGTCATTTACCTCCAGTACATAAAATAAATCTTGAACAAATAAAGAAAGATCCATCTAAATTACATAATACAGACCATAAGGCTAGATTACGAAAACAAATGCAGGAAGGAGTACGGCCTCGTGAATGTGAGTACTGTTGGAAAATTGAAGATATGGGTGATGAGTATATTTCTGATCGTGTTTATAAATCACTTTCGTACACTCGAGCAGAAATGGAAGAATGGTACAAGGATGATCCCAAAACATTAGTAGTACCTAAACTTTTAGAAATTATGTTTGATAGACCGTGTAATTTTGCATGTTCATATTGTAATGCTAATTTTAGTACTACTTGGGCAAAAGATATTAAAAAGAACGGACATTATGAGTTAGAAACTAATGGTGGTTATGCATTTAAACACGACGGCAGTCCAAATAATGCATGGGAAAACTCTACAAATCCATATATAGAGGCATTTTGGGAATGGTGGCCACAATTATCACAAGAACTTAGAGAATTACGAGTTACAGGAGGAGAACCTTTATTAAGTAACCATGTTTGGAAATTAATTGATAAATGCATTGAGGAAAATCCAAAATTTAATTTAGTTTTAAATACTAATTTATATGTAGGAGATAATCTTATAGAACGACTAATAGATAAATCATACCATTTTGATAATTTTACAATATGCACAAGTATGGAAACAATAGGTGTACATGCTGAATATATTAGAGATGGATTAAATTATAATGGTTGGAAACAAAATATGGATAAAATACTTAATGAATCTAATATTGATAGAATTACAATTATGATGACAATAAATGCATTATGTTTATTTCGAATTACTGATTTTTTAACTCAAGTAGTAGAATGGAAAAGGGAATACGGTGAACATAGAGTTTCTATTAGTATTAATTTCCTAAGATTTCCTGCATTTCAAAGTGTTACGGTATTACCAAAATATATCAGAGAAAGAATTTATAAAAAATTAAATTATTGGTATAAAAAAAATAAAGAAGATATAGGACATTATAGTGAGATGGAAAAGTTATTAGAATATATTAAAGTAATTGAAACAGCACATTCTGATGCATTAGATATGGAAGCAAATATACGAGATTTTAAAAGTTTTTATGATCAATATGATAAAAGAAGAAATTTAGATATTGAAATTTTTCCAGAGTATTTTTTAAAATGGTATAGAGATATAAAATGAGAAAAGATAAAAAAAAATCATATTGTGTATTACCGTTCAATCATATGAATTTACATCCTAATGGAAATGTTGGAATTTGTTGTGTATCTAAAATGTCTGGCAACAATTCTGGGTTTTATAAAGATTCTAAAGGTAATATGTTGAATTTAAATAAACAGAGTTTGAATGAGATGTGGGGAAGCCATTCTGTTAAGGTTATAAGAAAACAGATGTTAAAAGGTATAAAACCTTCTGCATGTGAAGGATGTTATAAGATAGAAGATAATGGTGGAGTATCGAGAAGATTAAATGAAAATAGTAGATGGAAGAAACATTGGGCTTTACAACCACAAATAGAGTTTTTAGATTTAAGAATGAGTAATTTGTGTAATCTTAAATGTATGATGTGTTATCCAGATTCAAGTTCAGCTTTATGTTCAGATTATAAATCTTGGCAAGATGAATTACCTTTTGTAGTTAGTAATCCACATATGAAAAATGAAGATTTTAAATGGTTTACTGAAGATATGGTTGAACAACTATTAGAACATAAAGATACATTAAAATATTTGTATATTAATGGTGGAGAACCTTTTATAATGCCAATGCAGTGGAAATTTTTAGAACGATTAATAGAAGAAGGAGTATCTAAAAATATAGAAATAAGTTATAATACGAATGCTACTGTTTTTGAAGATAGGTTTGATGAAATTTGGAGAGAATTTAAATCTGTTACATTGGGGGTTAGTATTGATGGAGTAGGAGAAAGAAATAAATTTATTAGATATCCATCTAAGTGGGAAGTTTTAAATGAGAATATTTTAAAGATTATGCGTTGTAAATCGTTGTCTCATGTAAATATAACTTGTACAATTCAATGGTTAAATGCTCCGTTTTTAGATGAGTTTTATAAATGGGCAATACCAATTACAAAACGTAAACCATTATCTACTGTAAATCAAAATATATTGGTATTTCCTAATTATTTATCTTTAAATTGTGCATCTAAAAAATTCAAACAAAAATTATATGATATTTATATGGAATCAAGATATGCACCAAGAATTTTGACACCAACTATGATATCTTATTTAGAGTCCGAAGAAGAAAATGAAACTTTTTGGGATCAAGGATTACAATATATGGATACAGTTTCTAAATCTCGTAATATGGGAAATTGGAAGGAAATATTTGATTATGTCTACGAATACTAAAAATAATAGATCAATTTGTGCGTATGCTTGGACTCATAGTTATTTAGGAAGTAGATATGATAGAAGATTATGTTGTGTCGCCAACCCTATTGATAGTATGGAAAAAACTACAGACGATGAATTTTGGAATTCAGAACATATGAAAACTGTTAGAAAAAAAATGATTCGAGGTAGAAGAATTAAAGATTGTACTGCGTGTTATGGTTTTGAAGATTCGGGCATATCATCACTAAGACAAGAAAGTGAACAAAATACTGATTTTGATTACTTGATAGAACATACTACAGAAGATGGTGAAACAGATTTGTTACCCAATTATTATGATTATAGAACTATACATTGTAATTTACAATGTGTTTCCTGTGGAGATCTTTATAGTTCAACTCATATAAAATTAAATAGAAAATTATTTAGAAAATCAAACAAGGGTGAGTTTAAACCAGATAGAGTTTTTGAAACAAGTATGTCAGATGAAATTAACCGAGCTATAACTGAAAAACGATTGGAAAATTTATATTGGGCAGGTGGAGAACCTATGATTTCAAAAGTACATTGGGATGTTATTGAATATATAGCTGAATTAAGAGATGATTTAGATTATGAGGATTATGTAAATTCGATAAAGATGCATTATAATACTAATCTTACACATTTGTATTGGAAGGGACAACATATACCTACTTTATTAGCACCGAATCAACCACTTATACATCCAAGTATAGATGGTACACACGAAACTATGGAATATACAAGAGATGGTGCTAGTTGGGATTTAATAGAAAAAAATTGGAATGAATATCATGATATATTAAATCAAAATGATAGATTTGGAATAGCTACTGTATTATCAGCACCAGTTATTTTTGATATAGATAGATGGTTTGAGTTTTTTGAACCATATAATCCGTGGTTACATAATCATAAATTTTTCGCAGCATTACAGGCGTATCCATATCATAATAATAGTGCAGCGATGGACATACGATATTATCCACAATATATATTTGATAGAGTGGTCCAACATGCAATTAAACGATTTGAAAAATCAAAATTAAGAAATTCTGAAAAATCAGTTCAAATATTAAAATCATATATTAAAGATAAGAAAAAATTTACAAATATTTTTGAAGTTGAAAAAAATATAAAAATAATGAAAGCTTTAACTTTAAATAGAGATAAATTTATGGTGGCTGGACGTTCTTATGGTGAACTACTATCTATAATAGATGAAGAAGTTTTTGATTGGTACGAAAGTATAGAACCTGACCCCGACCCTTATGGATAAATAAATGGCTAAAAAACCAATATACTGCCTTTCAATGTGGAAATCAATACATTTAGATGTAGATGGATATCTTACGCCGTGTTGTTCCTTTGTTGGACCAGAAAATAAACATACAAAAATTACTGAAGTGGAAAAGGTAGAGGAAGTTACAAATAAAGAATTTGAATTATATAGAGAGCAAATGCGGAAGGGAGAATGGCCAGCAGGATGTGTACAATGTAAATTTGCAGAAGAAGAAGGTAGAATTAGTAAAAGGTTGGAACATTTAGAGTCTATGGATTATACATTTACTGATTCTGAAAATGTAAATTTAGAATATTTACAATTAAAAACAGGCAGAGAATGTAATTTAGAATGTACTATATGTAATCCAGGTAATTCTACTGCTATAGCTCGTAGAGAATTAAAAAATGGAGGAATTACTCAAAAAAGTTTTGATCTTTATAAAAAAGGTGATAGGTGGGCAACTGATGTACTTGAGTATAATAAGATAAATTCAAATAAGGATTATTTTAGAATTGATATATCTGGTGGAGAACCATTGATGAATTTACAACATTTAGAATGGTTAGATAAGTTAAAGAATCCACATTTAACAACTTTATCTTATAATACTAATGGAACTATACTTCCAAATGAAAAGACTATACAAATATGGGAAAAATTTAAAGATATATGTATATGTTTTAGTATAGATTCTTACGGTGAAAAGTTTGAGAAGTTAAGAGTAAATGCAAAATGGGATAAAGTAGTATCTAATATGAAATATATTACTGAAAAGATAGTTAGAGATAGATTTTTATCTAAAGAATCACGTACTGTAGTTTTGATGACCATACATAATAAAAATGTTAATGATATATTTGATTTATATGAGATACTTTATAATGAGATAGAATGGAAAGATGGAATAGATTTTATGCATTATAATTATTTGTTTAATCCAACTAAGGATGCAATACATGTAATGTCTAAGAAGGATTTAGAAAAGACAATAGCTAATTATGAAACTAATTTACATAGGTTGGGTAAAGGAAGTAATCTTTATGTTGATGCTGAAAGGTTATTAACACAAATGTTAGATTTTAATAAAGGAAAAGAATTTAAATATACAGAGGAAGCTATTCCAACCCATCCAGTTCCTTGGGAAGTAAATCCAGATGCTTATGTTTATAATGAATATACTGGAAAAATGAATAAAAAAATAGTAAGTGATCATTGGAGTTTAGATAAACTTAAAAGTATAGAATTAGAAATGTCATCAAATTGTAATGCAGCATGTCCACATTGTCCACGATATTTTCATAATACTCCAAATGTACTTCCGTTTTTAGATACGGGTTCTATAAGTTTAAAACAATTTAAAACTTGGATACCTGTAAAGGTTTTGAAAAATCTTGAAAGTATTTCAATGTGTGGTAATTTTGGAGACCCATGTATGGCACCAGATATTGTTCCTATACTTGAATATTTAGAAAGTTGTAATATACCAATGCTTAGAATTAATACAAATGGTGGTATGAGAACAATCCAATTTTGGGAAAATATGGGAAAAATATTTGCGAGAAATAAAAAATGGAGAATGATTTTTAGTGTAGATGGTTTAGAAGATACAAATCATCTTTATAGAAGAAATGTTAAATGGGATAAATTAAAAAATAATATAAATTCATTTATTAAACAAGGTGGACATGCTGAATGGGAATTTTTAATATTTGGGTATAATGAACATCAAATAGAAGAGGCAAGAGAACTTTCTAAGAAATGGGGAATGAAAGTATTTGTACCAAAGAAAGCAGCGGGATTGGATGATGGAAAACAATTAACTGCAATTCCAGCTGTAAATAAATTAGGTGAAGTTGAACATTGGATAGAACCACCAAAGAATCCAAAAAATAGATCATTGGAAATACCTGAAGTAGATGGAGTAAAACATTTTAATCAGGAAGGAGTAGCAAAATTATATGAAAACTTAAAGAAAGTTGAAAAGAAAATAAAGGGGGAAAAAGTAGGGGATGATGTAAAAATTGCAAGTAAATTAATTGAAGTAACTCCTGAGGAAAAACTGATAATAGATGAAAGTGAGATAAATTGTAAATTTACGAATAGAATATTTATAAATTCTCAAGGTATGGTTATGCCATGTTGTTGGATAGCAATATATTTACCACATATAAAAGGTTTTAGAACTATTGAAAATCCAACAATGGAGTTGTATCAACTTTTTGCTACAAAAGATAAATATGGTTTGGCAAAAGATATAGATGAATTTGATTTAACTAAAACAACATTCGAAGAAATATTTGAAGGTGGTTGGTTAAATAGAGTATTTGCAGATAACTGGACTTTACCGAGTTGTAGTGTTGGTAAGTCAATTTTTTGTTCTAAAATGTGTGGTGTACATAATGTAGTAGATGATATTTATCAGCACAAAGAAAACCCACGTAGTAATGAGGATGAATGGTGAAATTAGCAGTTATAATACCACATTGGAAAAGAGAAGAACATAGAGATATTATAGTTCCATATTTAGATAAGTTTTTATCTGAAAGGGGATATGACTATAAAATTTTTGTGATAAATCAATTAGCCGTAACACCATCAGAATTTAACAGAGGTGCAACTAAGAATATAGGTTTTGATATAGCAAAAAAGGAAGGTTATGATTACTTTGCATTTCACGATATAGATATGTTACCTGAAGATGATTCGTGTGATTATTCTTATCCTAAAAAAAATCCAACTCATATAGCAGTAAAGTGTAGTCAATTTGATTATGGTTTAAGATATGTGGAATACTTTGGTGGGTGTGTATTGTTTACAAAAGAACAATTTGAAAAAGTGAATGGATATTCTAATGGTTATTGGAATTGGGGAATGGAAGATGATGATTTATTCTGGAGAGTTAAGAAAAATGGAATGGCTAATGAAACATATATGGAAGAATTTGAACCAGTTACTAAAAATGTATTAGTATTGAATGGAATTGATGATTTTATTAAAATAAAGTCTTCACCTACATTAAAGAATTTTATAAATAAAAGTTTTAGGATTGAAGTTTTAGTTAAAGCAAGTAGTAGGGGTGATATTAAACCATTTATGATAGGAGATTCAGATAGAAAATATATAGATTATTGTATAGTAGGTAGACCAGGATATAATATGGGATTATTTTGGAACAATTCTAATACACTATCTTCTTTGATGTGGAATTATAAAAATGAGATGTATTACTCGTGGGTGAAAAGATATCCTGATGAATGGACTCATTTAGCATTAGAAGTAGATACAGAAGATAAAACTATAAGACTTTTTTTGAATGGAAAAGAATCTGATATGAGATACGGCACTGGTACAGAATCACCAATAGAATATGAAGGATTTTTAAAGAGATATGGGGGAAATCCATATTATATTGGAGTTGCTAATATAGAAGATTCTTATGTTTCAACACAATTAGAAGAAAATTATTTTAATGGTAAGATATCAGATATTAAATTTATTAATCATGAAGATGAAGTTGTATTACATTATGATTTTACTAAAATAGATGATACAACACTTATTGATAATAGTGAATTTGAAAATCATGGTGAAATACATGGATGTGATGTTGAAGAAGTTACTATAAAACACATAAAAAATATAACCTTACCTTATAGAAAAGAGGGTAAATTCAAATCTTTATATCATAGACCAAATAATATGGTAAATGATCAATGGGTACATAAAGAAGATACTGGCAAAAATGAACAACGGTTTATTACAGAGGTTCAAAAGGACAAAGTTGATATTAGTAAAGATGGGTTGAGTAATTTAGATTATACAATAATTGAGAGAGAATTTCTTCATAAAGACCATGAATTCATCACCGTTAGTCTAAATTTTTCCAAATAACTTCTAATATTTATCTAATCTTATATTTATAGTTGAGTAAGTTTAATTAAAAGGAGTTTGCGTTTTATGGATTTATCAGAGATAGAAGATGAAGTGGATAAAGAAAATCATGAGACTATTTAGTCATAAAGAAGAAAAACCATCTCCAAAACCGAAAAAACGGGCCAAATCTTATGCCGAAATGAAAAAGATTAGAGATGAATTAAAAGATGACTTACGCCGCCGGGGATAGGTTAATGCCAAAAATAGGAGAAATAAAATGAATAATCCATTAAACGGGTTGGTAAAATGGCAAATAGAAAGCGGACAGTTAGATCATTGGACTTCTTATCATATAGCTGCAGGTTTGTTTATAGCAAAAGTAGCACAATGGTTAGGAGCATCTGATGTATGGGCAGTCTTATGGGTTGCTATAATTGGAGTTCTTTGGGAAATATTTGAAGTGTATGTTGAAGGTACTGAAGAAACTTATGGAACTAAAAAGAAATGGGCATACAATACAGGAGCAGATTTATTAGTAGAAATAGGAGCAGCCGCTTGGATGGTATGGTAATATAAATGATAAAGTTAATAGATTTACTAAATGAGGGAGTAAACGACCCAGGAATATTTAAAGCAGTATTTCTTGCTGGTGGTCCTGGTAGTGGAAAATCTTATGTGGCCTCTCAATTATTTGGTATACCAGAGAAAGTTAATGTATCAGCTTTCGGTCTTAAAATGGTTAATCAAGATACTGAATTAGAAAATTTTCTTAAAAAGTATTTTGGAACTGTTGATATTGATAATATGCCTGATGAATTATTTAGACAACTCACAGATCCAAGTGATGATGATTATAGTGGAATGAGAACTCGTACAAAAGAACTTAGTAAGTCTAAATTAAAATTATACACACAAGGTAGATTGGGAGTTATTATTGATGGAACTGGTCATAAGTATAAAGCTGTTAAAGATGAACGACAAGATTTATTGAAATTAGGATATGATACATTTATGGTATTTGTAAATACTTCATTAGA
>Ga0207989_1001312_pt1 | contig 12629 bp, 18 predicted proteins | sample ETNtaG_7_FD_185777 | JGI IMG/M metagenome (GOLD analysis project Ga0207989, IMG submission 185777) | Marine microbial and viral communities from oxygen minimum zone, Eastern Pacific Ocean - ETNP201406SV65 (SPAdes) (version 2) | ecosystem: Environmental > Aquatic > Marine > Oceanic ... | reverse complement strand
GCTCTTTTTCTTTTAAGGTATGCGCCGTCCACAAATACTTTTCCTTCGTACTCACACTCTGCAAAAAATGGGGTCATTGGATATGGCCAATTATTCTTTGATGAACAAGATGTACTGAATAATAAAAATATTATACATGACAATATTTTTATATTATCCATAAGGTCTTTTCTCTATATTTTTATGTGGTGCTTCTTTTTCTACACATTGTCTATATGGTTTTGAATAATCAGCATTTTTCCAAGAAATTGTTCCTCTTTTTAATCCATCATCTACCCAATGACCGAAACAACCTCCTGTAATTGAACTGCAACCGGTAACCATCCATGTCGCCATCATTATAAAAATTAATAACAGCTTATGCATTAATTTCCTTTCTATTGATCATTAATACTATTATTTATATATAAGAGGGGGGAAGAACTGGGGGAGATAGAGGGTTGTTGAGAGACAACCCCCCCTCATATTAAAGTTTGACTAATCTGAGACAACCATTTGCGTCTCTTTCCAGTTTCATTGAACGATACAATTTGCCTGGATAGAAAGAATCAAGATGACAGTCTTTATGAGTTAAACACTTTGTGTAAGGATAACCACTCATTATATGAGTATCAACCATTTTACGATAAACTGCCCAGCCCTCAGTTATTGGGTTGGGTTGTTTATACGCCCCCACTAGTTCTGAACAGGGAATGGGTTTGTAACACCTTTAACGAAGTATTGCATAGTCTCAAGTTGTGGTCTTTGAATTTCACCGGCAGGAATTTTTGTTCCATCCTGTTTAGTAACTCCTTGATCAAAAGGAAAATATGTTCCCATTTCATCATTGATCCAATTCATCTTGACAGTCTCAACTTTATTAATAACTGAACCTGGTACATTCTTACCCCATGGAGATAGACCTACACAATTTTCATGTAAGCCCCACGCCCATCGTTGATTCATTTCTAACTTACCGCTAGCAAGTTGATCAACGATATGTTTATAAAGAACGTTCCAATTGAACATCATACCTGTGATGTATCGATCTGGTCCATTATCACCCATAGGTGCATCATTACCCATACTCCAAACTTCTTTACCATCAGATTTCCAAGCTCTTTGTGCAAGTGAAACCACACTAGGTGAATCAGTTGTTGTATAGAGAATATCATTACCATCATCTAAGAGTGCTTTAGCAGCATCCATATCTTTTGGTGGATCAAACCAAGAGTTTATCCAAACAACTTTAACTTTAATATCTGGATTAACTGTTTGAGCTCCTAGAGTAAGAGCATTAATGTTTCGAATGATTTCTGGAATTGGATGTGATCCAACTACACCAATACTGTTTGTCTTCGTCAACAGTCCAGCTGCAATCCCTGTAAGGTATCGTGCTTGAAATGAGTGACAAACATAATTGTCCATGTTTTTGTCATTACCCTTATAACCAGTTGCATGTAAGAAAATAGTATTTTTATTTTTCTCTGCAGCCTTCACCATTGGATCCATATAGCCAAACGATGTTGCGAAAACAATATCGTGTTTTCTTGCAAGTTTGGAAAATACTTTTTTGGAATCTGACTCTGGTACCATCTCAACCATTGAGACTTTGTAACCATGTTTTGTCAAAGATTGAAATCCTTGATGATGTCGCATTGACCAGCCACCATCATTATGTGGCCCCACTAGAACATAACCTACTGATATTTGCTTAGCACTAACGTGCGCAATTCCTACTGTTACAGCCATTGCAACGGCTGCTATAATAGCAATAATTTTCTTCATATAAACCCCTTCCAGAGTTAAGTTGTTAAAATAGGTCGCTTCCACTACCTATTATAATTAAAACTGCCCCTCCTCAGTTGATCCCTTAATTGAACTAAGATCTGAACTACCAGTACAAATCTGTGCAACTTGATCAAAATAAGATGCACCAACTTCCCGTTGATGTTTGACAGCTGTGAACCCTCGACTCTGAGCAGCGAACTCTTTTTCTTGTAGTTCGACAAACCCAGTCATTCCATTGTCTCTATATTTTTCAGACAATTCGAACATACTATAGTTTAGAGAATGAAATCCCGCAAGGGTTATAAATTGAAATTTAACATTTAATTCACCCAATTCATCTTTAAAACTTCGTATTTCTTTATCATTTAATTTTGCTTTCCAATTGAAAGATGGGGAACAGTTATATGCAAACATTTTATCTGGATATTCAACCTGAATTTCTCTTACGAATTCTGTTATTTCTCCTATGTCTGGTACTCCTGTTTCCATCCAAATTAAATCACAATATGGAGCATAAGCAAGTCCTCTTGAAACTGCCTGCTCCATTCCTGCTTTCACCTTGAAAAAACCTTCTTCGGTGCGATCTGATTTTTTTCCACCTACCATGGAACCGCCCCATTCTTTTTCTATAATAAATTCACTATCATACACGTCACTATCACTATTTAATAATGCGCCAGAAAGTGCATCAGTTCTTGCAATAATAATAGTTGGAACATTCATAATATCTGCTGCTAATCTTGATGCTATAAGTTTATTAACCATTTCTGAAGTAGAAACTAAAACTTTTCCGCCCATATGTCCGCATTTTTTTGCAGAGGATAACTGATCTTCTAAATGGATTCCCGCAGCACCGGATTCAATTAAATGTTTAACTAGTTCATGTGTATTAAGAACACCACCGAATCCCGATTCTGCATCTGCGATAATTGGAAGAAAATAATCTATTTCCCCTTGTCGATCTTCCATTGTTTGGATTTGATCCGCTCGTATAAATGTATTATTGATTCTTTTAACTACGGTCGGAACACTACCAACTGAATACAAAGATTGGTCTGGATACATCTCTAAACTATCATTTGCATCCCCTGCAACTTGCCAACCACTCAGGTAGACTGCCTCTAAACCCGCTTTGGCTTGTTGCATTGCTTGGTTACCAGTTAGTGCACCTAGTGCGCTAACATATTTTTGAGTATGAAATTTTTCCCAAAGTTTTTCTGCGCCGTTTAATGCGAGAGTGTATTCTATATTAATAGATCCACTTAATTTTTTAACGTCTTGGGTAGTATAAGGTCTTTGAATATATTTTTGTCGTTCGCTGAGATCATTATGTTTCATCATTTACGATTGACTCCGCTGGATACATTGTTTACTTGTTATATTGTATTTATAATTTAATAATATCCATCTATCGTAAATTTATAACTGAGCTTTTAATGTTTCCACATACTTCGCAATTGCATGTGTTAATCCATCCGTTTTACTTATCAATCCATTATCGTTGTCAGGGCCCCAATCCAATGTTTGACTGTCTATGAAAAGTCCTGTGTGAGCATAAGGCCAAATAGGAGTAAAAGGGATAGGATCGCTAAGACGAACCACGCGCCAATGAGTGGGTTGTCCACCAGACATAATTTCATTACTGACTTTTGGTGATCCGTAAGAGAAAACTTGAACATTATGGTCCTTCCGATGTAACCACATTCCAATTATTTGAGCAATTGCTCCTCCTAAACTATGTCCTGTAACGTGTACTGTTTTTTCTAGACTTGATTCATCTATACCTTGCATGACTGTTACTGAAGCATCTCTAAACCCCTTGTGAAGGCGTATTCCTAAATCATCATCTGTTACTAATCTTACATCAATATCAGATTGTACGTTTTCTGCATTTGCTGTTCCCCTAATAACGATAATGGTTATTCCACCATCTTGTTTTACATCAACTGCAACTTCATCTTTTTGATCACCACCACTATCGTAAATAGTTTCACAATATTCTGCGTGTTCAATGAGTATATCTAATGATATTGGTAAGTCTGCTTTACTTCCGCTACCTAAATCATTATTTTCATCAACTTTACTTTTTGCACAACTAAGAAGAATCAGGCTTATCGCCATTCCCATTAGTAATTTCTTTATGTTTATTCCAAGATGTTGCACCTAATATTGCTCCAAAACTTAAATGTAGCATGGCGCCCCCTTGTAATGTAAGGGGAACCCATCTACTTGTGTTCATTTTTACTTCATCACTCATCATTGTCATACCTATGTTCCACATCAAAGGAGCAATGAAAAAGTCTACTACACAGAGAAACAGATAAACTACTGCTGCCCAATCACGCCAATGTTTATGTATTGTTTTATTAATTTCCATTCAATCCATTTCTACATACCGCACTACCTTGACATGCCAAGTGTTTCATTCCATCCAACATCCAATTCATTTCATCAATAAATGCATCAAGCCCTCTTATTAGGTATGGTAAAACAAACTCACCAACAGGTCCTCTTAATAAGAATACTAAAACTGCTCCCACCATTCCCCAAAGAAAACTCATATATGACCACTTGAGAAATTTGTATTTACTGAGAGCAAGAACCTTTCCTTGTCCGTATATGTCACTCGCTAGCGCATCATATACTATATCATCCGTCATCAATTTTTCTGCATAATCTTCCTTATATTCATCTATTGGAAGATGTGCAAAGTGTCCAAAAAATAACGGATTGAATGCAGGGGAATCTCTATCTATATTCCCTTTTCTGTCTTTTGGATAATCCGTCTTTGGTATAATAGCAAATATTGCAAACAATAATGAGAAAAAACTTCCTGTTGCAAATGTCAATAATGGCCATTTCATCACCTCATTGTCTAAGTTTGCAATCGTTATAGAAAATACAATAGATGCAACAGTAATCATTATATTAGCTTTTGCATCTGCCATCAACCCCAATCTCATTTGATTGCCGTGGTTGAGGCGGAGAATATTATCTACTGCAGTACGATCTTCAGGTACTTTTGAAAAATGATTAATTTCTTCTTTTTCCACACCACACCCCTATTTCAATGGCGGTGCGTATAGTAATCCTCCATGAATATATAATTTATTCAGACCACGTTCTAATCCTATAGGTGTATCTTTTCCCACATTACGTTCATATATTTCTTTGTAATTTCCAATCAATTTAATAACGTTATATGACCAAGATGCATCTAGTCCAAGTTTAGCTCCAAGATGTGGATGGTCTTTTCCATTTTTCTCACCCATAAATCGTTGAATATTTGGATCAATATTATCTATAAATTGATCTATATTGTGAGAATTTATTCCCATTTCTTCTGCAATAAAAAGAACATATATTGTCCATCGAACTATGTCTGACCATTTCTGATCTCCATACTTAACAACCGGCCCCAATGGTTCTTTAGAGATAATCTCTGGAAGAATCATGTGTCTTTCTGGTGCATCGAAACTCAAGCGATTAGATGCAAGACCAGATCGATCTGTTCCATACATATCACAATCACCCCTTTTGTATACGTTCTTTGTCTTTTCGGTGGGTTTTACTGAAACGGGGATATAAGTTATTCCATGTAATTTCATGAAGTCTGCAATGTTCTTTGCCGCTGTTCCACTACCACTAAAACATATCCTCGCACCTTGCATCTGTTTTGCAGATGATACACCAAGAGTTTTTCGTACAATGAATCCCTGACCATCGTAATAGGTTGTGGGCATGAATTCAAGTTTCTTTAGTACGTTCCTTGTGTAGGTGTATGTAGTGGCCGCAGATAACATATCTATCGAACCATCTCTCAAGAATTCAAATCGTGTTTTTCCATTTACTATTTCAAATTCTATTGCATCTGAATCTCCAAATATTGCAACTGCAACTGCACGACACATATCAACATCGAAACCGACCCACATCACACCGTCTTCATTAGTATATTTTTCCTGTGAAAAGCCAGGAAACTCATCATTAGTACCACATATAACATATCCTCTTTTTATTACTCTATCGTATGTTGTACTATAAGTTGGAAAATATTCGGGTTTGGGTTTATTGTCCTCAACTTCCCACTTCTTTTGTATTGCCCGTCTTTCTTCTATAGACATCTTACTATGGTCGTGTGGTTTTATTTCTGCACCGTCTGCTACAGAACCAGACGCAAATAACCACAATGTCCATATTAGTGCAATGAAAACTTTACCTACCATTATCATTGTAACGCCCGATATACATCTAATAATTGTTCATCTGGTATCGGTGAGGTCATTGTGAAATATCTCTGATGTCCGACCGCCATAAATGCTTTTATGTCAGAAAAACTAGGATACTTCATAAGTAAATTATGAAGAAGATAATCAGGGCTCAAGTGGCATGAAGCACATTGATGATCCTTCGCAAACACTCTTGTTGACTTCTTAAATCTTTCAGATTGTACCAATACAGAGTTTAAGTCTTTTTCCATCCATGTGACTTTTTCATCAATCTCTGGGATAATAAAAAACATCATATATACCAATAATCCAATAATTATGTAAATCCATAATTTGCTTGTGGCTACTATATCCTTAGTCTCAATTTCTATTTCTTTTACAGGTTCCATCACTTTTAATTCTTGTTCACCCGCTTCATATTTTTTGTTTTGATCTGCCATTATCTTCCTCACTTCTTTCCTGCGTCGTTTAATTTCTTAGTGATTTGTTGCTGAAACCACTTGAGAACAATCGGTATACTTACATTAGAAGTAAGCCCAAACAAATATCCTATGGGATATCTATAACTTTCATACGCTGCTATTTGTGGAACGTTTTGGAATACAATAGATATTAGCAGATATCCAGTTGCCGACATACCCATATTAATGAATAGGTCTAAAACTATCAATCCCCAATGTCCGGCATACTTATCCTTATTGTCTTGCCTGTAATTAAATAGAAAAATCCAAAATGATGAAAATAGGACTAGTCCTATCATAATGAATTCATCGATTGTGAATAATTGTTCCAAATCTGCCTTTCTTAACTGTTATTTCATTTCGACTTTATCAGTCGTAATATCTCGAAAAGTATTTTTAGTGCCTGTTGTTAGCGATTTGCTCTTCCAGCTTTTCTAACAGTTTTATTCGTGGTATTTCGGATTCTTCTATCCTGGCATTCTTACTTTTTCGTTTCCTTATTTTGTTTTAAAAGTTTCTGAAGATCTGCCGTGCTACCCACAAATAACGCATTTGTTACATTTGTCGGTGACTTTATCAAATCCTCCTTCACTGTTTGCATCGTTTTATGTAAACCAATAAGTTCTTTATTTGCATTAGTTAACTTATCGATCAATTGACCCACTACTTCATATGCTCTAGGATGTTCTGTTTCCCTAGCAATCTCAAGTAGGCCTTCCATGGCGTCGGAACCTCTCTCTATTATATTATACAGATTTTCTCTTGTGTACTGAAAATCAGTATCTGAATCTTCGTCATCTGTTTTTTTAGGTGTAACTCTTTCTACTGGTACTTTTTCTACCACTGGAGCTATTTCAAAAACTTCATTCAATTTATCATCTACGTCTTTAGGTGATAGTGGTTTATCAATCGGATCATAATCTTGCATCGCTTACCTCTCATAAATTTTTATTTCCTAGTGCCTGAACATCTAAACTCGGCGCACGAGTATCTAAACCTGTTACTGGGTCATAATCTATTCCCTCAGCGAAAAAGTCTCGTGTTTCTGTTATATCATATTCATCTGACATAGGCACATTACCAACTGTTCCTGTTATACGTGATACTATTCCATCTCTTAAGTTTCTATCAGCTGATCCTTCTGCAACAAATTTGGAAGAATCTTCTTCATTTACCATATATGATCTTATACCGAAAGCATTATCTGATTCAGATACAATATATTCTGGATCTTCCGAAACTTGTGCAACATTCGGTACTATATGAAAATTTATAATAGATGTTCGAATGAGTTTAGTTGCTTCATTATCACTACCATCACCAAAACCTTTACCTTTAATATTCGGATACAAGTATCCTCTAATTGTAAAATCCATCGTCCATATTAGAGCTCTTCGAGATTGAAAATCACCCTCATACGAATCCTCAAGATTAACACCTCCCAAAATAATAGGTAAATCTATTTTTATACCCATCGTTGGAAGAGCATTAATAGTTACGGTGAAGTCCGGTTGAAAAAATGGTAAAATTTGTTCTATAATCTGTGTACCGTCGTCTGCATTTTTTACATAGATATTTAGAGCAAATGCAAAATCATACGGAACTGGACTTCTAACTCTACCAGTTTCCCCTTTATATTGAGCTGTCCTGTTATGGAGGGGATGCAACATTCTCTCGGGACTATAAGACATTGAAGTCATATCGAAGCCCATCCTCGGCAATTGCATCCCCACTTTTTTATCTAAATTTTCGTCGCCAGAAATTCTAGCTAAGAATTTCTGTTTAGGGCCGTAAGCTAAGGGGATTTTAATCGTTTCTATTACATCATCAGAACTGTTTCTCCTCTTAACATAGATATCATTAAACAGTGTTCCGAATACAGCTACATATTTTCTTACTAAGCCGTGATACCAGTATTGTCCTAACATTAAAATGATCCTTCACTAAATGGATTTCCTTCGGTAAAATCAATGATGCCATCCGCTGTTGTCTGTATTGTTTTATTATTAGCAGTACTATTATCACCTGCAAACTCTGTTGCAGTTGAACTTAAATTTGCTGTTGTACCTGAAGTGCCGCCTGTAATTTGTTCCGTAGCACTAAACGTTCCAACAATATTTGTTAATCTTATAATGCTCTCTGAGCCTGATGTCGATAATTGTAATACCGTTGCTGTTGCTCTAGAGTTAGTACCAGTAACTATTTCATCAGTTGTAAAAACACCCGAATTAGCAGAATATACATATTCTACAGAATAAGCGTTATCAATTTCTACTTGATCTATAGCTTTTATACCTGTATCAATATCTTCATCACTATACTCAAACAATTCACAAGATAAATCATAAACAGGAAGTTTTCCCATTTGATAGAAGACAGCCTGGTGCTCAACAAATTGAATTTCAAATAACTTACTTGTTAGAGGCATCCAAATTAAATCCCCTTCTAAAGGTCTATCAGATATTCCTTGTCCATCCCAGGTACGTCTCGCAACAGTAAATGTTATTTGTTCTCTAATTTCTAATCCAAATCTACCAACAAATGCGCCTTCACCTTCAAATCCATCAGTATTCTTAATATACATTTCTATAGGATATGCTGAATCAAAGGACGAAGTTGGATCTTCACCAAATATATTATCTACATTATTTTTTGTTCTAGGTAGATAAGATGTTTCATGCCCAAAAATTTGAATAGACTCCACCATTAAATCCTGAAGAAGATTTTGTTCATTAATATGATCAAATTTTTGAAAATAATTACTAGTCGGCATCGTCAGCCTTTTTGTCTGTTATTCTAACTCTTAGAATTGGTTTACCATTAATAGTAATATCACCTTTTTCATTTTCTCCAATATCTTTTACTACAATTCTCTTATTTTTAAATTTTCCACCGAGAACTACATCTCCCACTTCTATGGGCAACTTAATCGCTTCATCTATAAATTCTTGGAATGATTTCATATTATCCTGTCATAAAATCATCAGGCAACTGAAACTTCGTAAAGATTTCATCATCTAACATTTGCAATTCCGTTACCGCATCATCAAAGATTTGTCTACCATTTAAAGTAGTTCCACCAGGTAATTGTATACCTTCAAATTTTAATAAATTGGATCCCCATTGTCTTTTAAATAAAGATGTTATATATTTTTTTAACCACAAATCATTGTAAGCGTCGGTATATATTTCGGGATCAAGTCTCCTGTAAGTTTCAAATAACAAATATTTACCGACGGTTAATTCTTTATCCCAATCGATATCCAGATACAATTTATCTGTGTGTCTATTAAATCTAAATGAAGGAGATTGATTAAAAAGGTTTTCTATTAAATCTAAATGTTGCATTGCTAAGGTATATCCGCCCAACTTCTGCTTACTTAAATCAAATATATCATTCAATCTTAATTGATATCTTACATCAAACATATTGATATTCCCAGTTGATGAATCTATGGGAAATGCTTTGATGACACTAATCGTTTCATCACCCACAGTAAGATATTCATTGTCGATATCATCCTGTGTAATTATGTGCTTTAAATATAACTTTTCAGAACCATCATAATGATAATCATTGTAGACTTGAATAGCTTCGTCAATTCTATCTTCCAATTGATCATCATCTACATTGATTTCTATGACTGGGGAGCCTAATTGTCTAAGGCAATATTCTTTAAGTTGTATCCGAGTTTGAGGTTTTGCCATGATAAGATTCCTACAAATTGATTATTATTATCTAATGTATTTATCTCCATGCGGGTCCTGACACCCAAGCGATTAAAGAATAGCGTATACCTTTAGTAACTGGAGTAACTTGATGTTGAATAAAACTGGGAAATACTACCGCATCACCGGGTTCAAACTGCATTGTTCGCAGTTCTTTTTGATAATTTAATTGTAATTGTAAGTCTCCTCCTTCAAATTTACCTGTATTCAATGGAGAAGTTATAGATATTTTTCTTACATTTTGATGTCTTTTATGAACAACACCGAAATCATCGTCAGAATGCCATTGATAATAACCTCCTGCTGGATATCTTGTATATTGAACATTGATAGTGGAGTAGTCTAAATCAAATCGATATTTTTTATTTTCTTCTATAAAAATTTCTTTAAATTTATAGATTATTGTTTTTTGTAAATCTGATAAATCTAGTTTCCAAATATCCCATAAAAAAACTTCGGAGGATCTAGCCTTTGAATCATTATTATATGTTAAAGCAGTGGTTGATTTATTATCAAATTCCTCGATAATAATTCCTGCGTTTTCTCTAAACCATCTAGAAGGAATTCTAACATATGTTGGTGGCTTAGTAATTGGATAATTAGTTTTTTTTGCTTTGGTCATTTATCTAGGATTTCTGGTTCCAGCAGGCCCGGCATGAACATTCGATAGAATTTCTGGACTTAATTTCATTGTTTCAATTTCTTCTTTCGTCCCTTTCCACCATTCAGATTCATCACTTTTATCGTCAGATATAAAACAACCTTCACTCCAAGAATGTAAATTAAAATCTTCTTCTAAAAGCATATCAGACATTACATTACTATGAATTACAAATGCTATAGTGCACCGAAGATCTTCTGTGCCAGCACAGTGCCAAGTATAACCAGTACGAGATATTTCTTTATGTCCAAACCAATCAAACGACTTTACATTCCAACCAATGTGATCCGGAATATCATATTTTATCATTTCACCTTCTGGGGTAGATCGTTTGTATCTAAGCACACCATTACCTGTTTTTGACCAAGTAAATAATAAATTTCTACCCGGAACATCTGCATTAGTATGCCACCCAACATAACCACCTGGCGGATATATTGCACTGAGAGCCTGTTTTCTTGCTCCTATTCTTTTTCCTAAATTAGCACATAATTCACCAATCTTTTTATGTCTTTCTCTCGTTCTTAAATCTAAAATTAAATCCCATATCTTTTGATGCCAAGGTGGTCCTGGTCTAATAGATTTTCTATATTCATTTAAATAATCATCACAAATAGCCTCTTTCCAAGTGGGGGAGTTTTCTCTTCGGTCTTTTAATCGTATTAATTCTTCATCCAAATCATATAGATATTTCCCTAACCGTTCAAGAGTGTCTAATATCTCTTCTTCATTACAATATTTCGAAATATGTTCTGTATGTTTCATTTTCTACCATTTTGATATTGTCTTTTAAATAATAAGCAAGAATAATCGTGAAATATAATCTCATCTCTATTTACACCCTCTCTTTCTGGATCATATCCAATAATCCAATTCCATTTTGCATCTTCACCGGTATTCCAATCATCTGTTTCGGGAGTACAAGGTGGATCTCCTCCGTATATCCAATGCCATTTTATATCGGGTCTATACCAAGGATCATCTTTTCTAATAACGCCCATCATTAAATGTAATGGGAATTGATCCCAACCTCTAGTTTCCCAGTAAGGATATTTGCCGTCCCAGCGTGGATCCCAATCATTTCGTCTTTTCCATAACCAATTCTCCCACCACTGTTCCATAAAGGAAATCATTCTATCAGATTTTCTATACAAACACATTCCACCGTGCGGGACTTTTAGTTGTAACTTATCCCACCACGTGGCGGCGGCAGCATATGTTCTAATTTTAGTCCACGCCATATCATAACCGGGTTTTATTCCTTTAAAAACTTCTGGGGCTCTAGGATTAACACATACCATATCTGAATCGAGATAACATGTAAGATCAAAGGGGCTGTGTTGTAAGGCTAGTAATTTGGCTCTATTAGAAGGTGGCATACCTCCATGGACTTCATCGAATATATGATTACCCGGATCAGAAACCCATTTATCTTCGGTATATACAATTACCGGATGGTCTGGCGCAAATTCTTTTAAACTGTCTGCTAATTGTTGGGCTGCGGTAAGATATGGTTTAAAATTAGTCGCACATAATAAAAATCCTTCGTCACTCCGCATCCCCAATTTCCTTATTAGCTACAATATTAATAGTTGATGCATCAATCATGATTGCTTCATCACCGTCGTGTTGGACTGCCGCATCTTCGGTTTCCTCCGGCTCACTTTCATCTAAAAGACCTTCGGGTCTTAAAGTTACTTTAATTATAGAAAGTGTTATAAGAGATGCAACTAAGGCAGAAATTTCTGTTAGTGATTTAGATTTTCTAATTCTTGACCT
>Ga0207989_1001304_pt1 | contig 12647 bp, 7 predicted proteins | sample ETNtaG_7_FD_185777 | JGI IMG/M metagenome (GOLD analysis project Ga0207989, IMG submission 185777) | Marine microbial and viral communities from oxygen minimum zone, Eastern Pacific Ocean - ETNP201406SV65 (SPAdes) (version 2) | ecosystem: Environmental > Aquatic > Marine > Oceanic ... | reverse complement strand
AGCAATCCATGCCAAAAAAGGTGACAAAGAATTGGCCAAAGAAAAATTAAAAGAAGCAAAAGCAGTAAGCGGAATGGATATTAACCAATTTATAGATTCTCAGCCCTATACTAAGGAAGAACTGGCTAAATCTTTAAGAGATGTTTTAAAAACCATAGACGTATAAAAACCTGATATATCAGGAAAAAATAATTTATTCAGGAATTATCGATAGAGCTTAACGGCTTTAGCTAAGTGTAATTGTAAGTTTTTTTAGTACTACAATTCCACTGAAACGATTTAAATTTTATTAGAGATTGAGACACTATTAATAAACAAACTCCAATTAGCCTGTAGTATATGTTGCAGATGAGTAGAAATGGCGTAGACTATGCAAATATATTGATGGCTAAACTCAACCACAAATAAGAACAAGATTTACCTATGAAATTAAGATTAAAACATTTTTTGCAATTTACATCATTCCTACTTTACCTTTTTATCCTAAGCTGTGAAGATGTAGAAATTGCATATCCTGGAAATAATCAGGTTCTTGATCCTGTTGCACCGACGGGTGCCATCGTATGGGCTATTGATACAGATGAAAATGGGGAGAAAGGTTACCTGGAAGAAAATTCAGCATCTGGTAAAACGATCGGGACATTAAACGCTACCGATGGTAATCCGGATGACGTATTTACATATTCTATCAAAAGCCAGACGATAGATAACTCTGGTGTGAACTATTTTATCCTAACGGCGGACTCGGGGAATGTTAACCTTGTCCTCAATAGCGGCAACCTTAACTACGAGGCTTTAACAGGTTCAAGAATAATTATTGTTTCGATCACGGTTACAGATGATAGTCCGGATAATATGACTGAGGATTTTCCAATCAAGGTTGAAGTTATCAATGTAAATGAGACACCTATTTTCAATAATTTTAATTCATTGACCAGATATGCTGACGAATATATTTTATACGAGTTCAATAAAATAGAATGGTCCGATACGGATGATGGTCAGAATCCTACACTCACTCACAATGGTCCATCTTGGTTGGACATCACCCCTGAAGGTTTAATGTCAGGCACTCCTCAGGCTAGTGATGTAGGTAATAATGCCTATACCATAACGATAACTGATGGTGAAATAAGTGTAACGGAAGATTTGACAATAGAAGTCAGGGAGAACACTGCGCCACAGTTCAGTAATTCTAGCTCGATCCAAACTGTCCTACGTGTTGGATGTTGGGATGATAATCAGACCATAGTAGATCTTAACTGGTACGACCCGAATAATACATCTCCTTATTTTCAAGGAACCGATCTTGTAACATTTGCAAATGAAGAGAGTATTGAATGGTTCAATATTACTTCAGATGGGGTATTCCTCTGCGTGAATGCTCCTAGTAATAGCGATGCCGGTGTCTCGCCAGTTTCTCTGTCACTGACGGATAACAGACCAAACGTTCCTCTGTCATCAGGGTATTCATTTGATCTGACAGTTACTGCAAATGACGCACCGGAGTTCTTGAATTTAAATAGCTTTCCAAGTACGATCTCAGTTGGTGATACGCTTGAATTTGATCTAGACTGGCAGGACCCTCAAGAGGATGTAATAGATTTTGATATAGTTGGGTATTTAGGATGGCTCTATGCTGATGATTCAGGAAATATAACAGCTATACCGCAATCTAATCACCTGGGAGAACATACTCTGGTATTCAAAATTGATGATGGATGCTACGAAGTGAATGCCCAAAGAACACTTACAGTTCAATAATTAAAAATAATAAAAGGAAATAAAATGAACATTAGATTTGATATGAACGCCAAAACCGCCATGGTCTATGGTGGTGCAGCATTTTTACTTGTCATTATCGGATTTCGGTCAATTATAGCGACCTTAGATCCGGACCATATTGGTGTCATGACCTATTTGTCAATTGGAGGGCTGGTCCTCGAGTTCTGCCTTTTAATTTTATACGCACAAAGTATTTACAGTCTTGGGCCTGATGGTGGTGGCGAAAGTCATGCCAGTGTTGGCAATATGGATGGTAAAGAAATTTCAGAACTGACAGCTGCTGTTATTAAAGTCGCAGAAATGGGAGAAGGGTTATCAAACCTAGCCAGTGGAAAACTGCGGGATGAGGTCAGAAAAGAGGTGAATGAGATTTTGTCAAAAGCAATCAAGAAATAGGTAATAAATTATGAAAAAAGTTGAAGTTTATTTCGTAATTAACTTGGGTGCTATTCTAAGTTTATTTGCTATTGAAGGTGAGCTTTCAGTCTATATGCAAAGACAAGACGACATATTGAAAAATGTAGCACAAGACAAACTCCAGACCTTAGTTGAAATAAGCAATGTTGAGTCCAATTATGAAGATTCGGATTACTATCGGCTCTTTTTTAATGTGGAAGGTCAGTACGAGCAAGGGTCTATCGAATTTAATCCGAGTTTTACCACGCCAATCGTTGAAGTTGACGATGAAGGTGTGAAGGTAGATGATTCTTACGATTGGGAGCTTGAGAATGTAACTATAGAACCCTATACAGATGATGGTAGTGAGAATCGTTACGTAGCAAAGGTTGAGCTAAGCTCAGTAGAAGAAAACTACCTTAACCAGCCCTTTGCTGTTGATCTTGGTGTACAATTCATTCCGGATATTGATACTATAACATACAATAAATGGTCTGCAGCATTTGGAGATTATAAGGTCACAGATAAACTCTTAAAAATTATAAATAGTGAAGTATCAAGAGAAGGGAGCTTTACAATCAACCGGGGGTTCGACACTCCGGTTACACTCATTTATATGGATGGCCAGCAGTCTGAATTTTTTGTTCTCTTTGATAAGCAAAAATACACTGTTCTGCGTGGTCTGAACTGGGAGATTCCTTTCAGTGTGGGCGGCGTTAATACAGACGCAGATTTCAGCGTTGAACTTGCCGGCGGAAAGGACCTGGTTAAGGAACTTGTTTCTGGCTTACCTCGGGCTTACATAAAAGGCAAGGGCATTGGTAATGGAACTGTGGAAGTGGTCGGTTATAGGAAGCGGGATAAAAAATCCAGTATCACGTCAGCACGAATTGTTGTTGTGGATCCCCAATATAGCTCACCATCTGAAGATAGAGAAATTTACATAGGTGAAAAATATGTGTTTGACAGTAGGGTGAAAGACGTAGACCGAGATAGGATATCTGTGAAAATTTCAGGATCGGCAGTCAACACAAAAACATTTAATTCATTTGAAGCCAAGCTGACACCAAAAAGTAAGGGCAAGTTGAAGTTCGAAACTTTTGTAGATGGTAATCTGGTCAAGGGCTTAGCTCATGATGTTAAGGTGAGAAAAATTCCACCACCAAAACTTGATTTCAAAAGAATGGGCAAGGGCTCAAACAACTTACTCTTGACAGTGACAACATACGGAAATAAAAACGGCAAAAAAGCAGTCGTACCTCTCTCTGGTATCTATGGGAAGCTTGAAGAAGAGCAACCTGAGAAAAGAGTTGGAAATCGACGAGTGGTAAAATACAGTCTTGAGTTAGATGAGCCCCAGTTTGGCTCTACAACTGAAATAAAAATAAAAGTTGTTGATAAATACAAAGCAGAGTCTGTTTCTGATAACGAGTTTGAATATTATGATTAATAGAATAAAAATAAGAATTCTGATTTTCCTGGCAGGATCCGGCCTTATGGCGCAGGAGTCCTTATTCTGGGAAGTTGCAGATCCTATTGTGAATAGTGAGTTTATTGAAGCGTATATCAATCGACTTATAGAAGTTGACAAGTTTGAAGAGAATAGCATTCAGGCATCTCATTCTGTAATTGTACAGGTTGAAATCACAGATGATAAGGTTGAGCTAAAAAAATTAAAGGCCAAGAATTACCAAATGGGTGAATACCAGTCTTTCATGATGGATGAGATAGCAAAGATGGACCCAATACAGTTAAATACTGTTCTGGAAAGAGAATATAAATGGAAGGATGTGAGCAGGCGCGATTTATCAGAACTGGAAGAATTCAGTACCGTAGACAATATTTTCAAAGAACGTAGTTTTAAGGATGCTCGGGATGCATTCTGGTGGTCTAATTCACAGATCAGTGCAAGTACATCTCTGAATGTGTTTATCAGGCAGAAAAGTAGTAACCTGGCGTTTAGGATTGAGCAGGGGTTTGGCGATCTGGGTTTTAGTCGTCAATTATCAGAAAATTTCTTGTTGGGTATCTCTAATGATATTGTTAGTACCTACATAATAGTTCCTGGAAATGCTGAATCTGTTTTAGAAGGGATTGGCCATCCACTAGAAGGGAATTGGGGTTTTGGTTTTAAGTTTGATACTCATATGCTGGGAGGTCAGGTTAATTATATGGATGTTGATGGTGGTGAAGAATATGATTATACTACAATATTCAGCCGTAAACACTTGGTGTTACCTGCGAGCAGTGGTTTAATGTACTGGAGTAATACGTTTCAAATTAATAGAAAAGTAGACTCTGGTTACGGTTCAAAAATTAAAGGGCAGAAAAAAGAAAAAGCTAAAGCAGAAAAAAATATTGCAAAGAGCCGCACCTGGATAACGGGGGATGAAAAGTATTCTGGTATCTTCCAAAGCAGCAATGATGGAATGGTAGTTATTATAGTAGACAGAAATGAAAAAGATCAAAAAGCAGCTACAAAAGGTAGAGAGTGGACAAAAAAATCAGGAAGTAAAATTGAAGCTATTCTCAAGGAAAGAAAAAAGAATGAAGTGACTCTAATGAGAAAAAGCGATAACAGAGAGTTGGTGTACAAAATCACTGATCTATCAGAAGAAGATCAGAAATTTTTGGATGGACTCAAGTGGGATGGAGAACAAACAATATCAATTCCAATTGAAACACTGACTTCATCGGATCAGCAGCTCATTAGAGCCGCTACTGGAATTATCAAGGCAAGAAAAGGAAAGGGTCGCGAATTGAAAGTTAGCGAACCTTTTGCTTCTATGAGGCTGAAAGCAGGCCTCTCATTCACACAACTCGTTCATGGGATGGTTGATACCTCAAATAGTGTTAGCATTTCAGATCGCGTGACTGGTTCTAATTCAATTGGTTTTTATGCAAAAGTTGAAGGTGTAACAGATACCAAAAATACTAAAGCATATTTACAGCTCAATATATCAGGTAATGGTTTCAAAGCCTATAGTCTTGGATTTGAGCATAATGTATGGAAAATGGTCAACCTGGGAGTTGACTGTACCCTATACCCCAACAATTCTTCAATTGAATTTCAGGATAATCGTGATGACCTTGAAAGTACTTGGGATTGGTATCCCGGCAGCCGGCCTGACGAATTAGGAAAAGGTGGTGGAAGTTTATTAATTGCCCCATATGTGACTGTCAATTTTTAAATTATTTTGGATATAAATATGATACATAACTCAAGAAATTTATTATGGATGCTGTCAATGAATCTTGCATTGAATGCCCAGGATAGTATTGCATTAAAAAAGGACAATGCGCAGGTTACTGAAGATGGTTCTATATCTATTAGTGTGCTTAAAAATGATGATATAAAAGATAAAAGCAACCTGATATTAGAGATTGTGGAAGCACCAAAGTTTGGAACTGCGGAGATCAATGGCAGAAGCATTGTATATACCCCCAATCCCAATGCGAATGGAATAGATGTGTTTATATATAAGGCAGATATTGGGACAGCAAGCGGGACAGCCCAGGTAAGGGTTAATGTGAATGCGGTCAATGATGCGCCTGAAGCGATTGTGCTTGAAAAGAACACAATACTTGAAAATATACCCGCTGGTACTGTTGTTGGGGCCTTAACTACGACTGATCCTGATGAGGGCGATAGATTTTCCTATGAACTCGCACGAGATGGGAGCAGGGACAACTTTAAAATAAATGGTTCCAACCTTGTGACCAAACAATCCTTTGATTTTGAAGAGACCGCCACCTACACTGTCACCATACAGGCTACTGACTCTGGAAATGAATCTTTTGTTGGAACAATTGCAGTTAAAGTTGAGAATGAAAATGAACCGCCTATTCTTAAGGGAAATAAAAACCTGAAATTATTTCATGCAGAAAATGCAGGTAAAATTGTAGCTAGCCTGGAAGCCAGTGACCCTGATGCAGACCAGGCTGGTATTAAGTACAAGCTCAGCGCCAGTCCGGACAAAGGAGCATTCAAGATTACCCGCAGTGGGGATCTCTCATTTTTAAGAGAACCGGATTTTGAAAACCCCATTGATGAAAATAAAGATAATGTGTACGAAGTTGCATTTAAGGCTATAGATAGTAAGGATAGTAAGCTGTTTGTTGAAGGAACCGCATCCATCACACTGACAGATGAGCTGGAGACAGAAGTAAAAACGTTGGATAAACGTAAATTTATTGCATGGACAGTTGACCATCAACCCTATCATATATTAATGGAAGACGCTATCCAAGATTATATAGATCTGAAATATATGGATGATGAATCTAATGTAGATGGCATTGATGATGGTAACGGTGAAGTAATAAGAGAATTGAACCCCACAGACCAAATTATTCTAGTACAGAAAAAAGATAATAGTAGTGAGATCCATGAAATCTGGTTTGGAAATGGCCTTGACTATACGATTATAGATCGGGAAAAAGTAGATTGGGTATTCAGTCAGGATATTCAAACTGTTCTCATGGCACGTGATCAATATTTAACCAATGATTCTGAAACAGTATTTCACGAGAGTGAAAGTGAGAGATTGATTGCAGGATATGGATCACAATTCTCAGTGTGGCACAGCAGTAATTTTAAAATCTCCCTGTCTTCTCTTTCCATGCGATCTAACCTACTGCAGTATGCTGGTAATATGAGAGCAGGAAATGAATTAATTGGACTACCCGGTTTACTTGGCGGTTCAAGTGAGTTGGGCGTAGCTACGCAACGATCAGAGTTTGGTTTCAGGATGCCATTTGCATTTGATATTGGCACGGTTGGTTATGATAATAAAAATTCTGTGCTCAGTGATGAATATGGAGGGCTGTACGCCAGAGGTAATATTGAAAATTTATTTTCAACAAAAGCGGATTTCCATGGATTAATTGGGTTTACATTTTATCCATCAAGTTCAGGGGAGAAGCTTTCATCTCCTAAGGACCTTGAGCCCAATGATGTAACCAAGTGGAAGGCAATAGACGATTCTACTATTAATATAAACATATTGGATAGCTACGCATTGATGGCCACTACAGTGCAAGTACCCATAAAGGTTTCATTTATTGGTCGTTTAACAGCGGCCCCCGGATTTCATTACATGAAAGTGGCCCACAGGCTGCAGGATACTAGGACAAAGGCTAACGACAATGGTCAAGAACTCTATGAGAGAACATACTTTGCTGATGAATACAGCGAAATTTCTGATAGTAGTGGTACTACACCAGATTTTGATTTTCAATCTCTCAATAATGATGGAAATTCTTTTACAAGATTAAACTCATTTTATATCAGATTTGATTTACTGGGGCAAATCGGGCAAAAGCCTAACTTTATAGAAAAATTATCTTTTCTTGATTTTATCCAAATATCTAAGGTGCCTTTTTACGAATTTTCTATTCAATATATCACAGGTTTGAATATGATTTATACATTAAATCTTAATTTGTCGGATGACTTTGGAGTTTCAATAACGGGTCTTAATAAAAATGCTGATTTGAAAGGTCATTGGATGCCAGACAGTAAATTTTGGGTAGGCCTAAAGTACCGAGCAAATTTTTAATTTATATTCTAAAGCTTTAAGCGTAGGCACAATGGAGTGCCTCTCCTTTCCTACATATTTTCCGATCATACATTATTGATAGTAGTTATTTATCAGGCTGGAAAGCGCAACACCAATAATATTATTTTTTCGGGTGAATATATTTTAACTTATTAATAGAATTTGTGTCTGATACTGTAATTAATCCCCAAAGGAACCAATTATGAAAGCAATTTATTATATTACTGTAGCCACAGTATTATTCTTTACTGGGTGTGAATTCTTTTCTAATAATCAGGAATTAATGAATCCACCTGAATTTGAATATCTTATTCAAGATTTAGATAATGAACTTAACTTAGATACAGGGCAACGAAGTAGCGCCAGGTCATCGCTTGAGCTAGGAAGAGATTTCCATCCTGACCCTGCGACGCTTTGGGAACTTGCAGTGACCTTACAACAATCATTGACGCAGGAGCAAAAAGATCTACTTCTTTCCAGAAACCAGCAAATAGATTCACAAATACTCACAGAAGAAAATGATCATCATCACAGACGACTGGAGCATTTTCAACGTATGGATGATCGCCTTATGTTTATAATGACAGAAGAGCAACTGCCATTGTATCAAGAAATCATTGATACAAAATCAACCCTTATAAATGAAATTACTTTGCAGTATCAAAATGAAGAACTAGAGCGAAAAACCATGCACATAGAACTTATGAGTGTTATGGAATGGTTTAGAGCAGAAATAGAAATTCTTCTAACTGAAGAGCAACAAAACACACTCCTTACAGAAAGAGATGAACGAGATATAAATTGGCGTCGAGGGCGTGGGCGATGGGGAAGATTCTCCCAAGATCCGGATGAACTTAAACGGGCCATGCAAAGTGCACTAAAACTTACTGGAGATCAGATTACGATTCTGGAAACATCACACAGCAGTGTTAAAACAGCACTTGATAATCTTCGCGATTCTTATGTTGATGGGACCAGTGGTATTTCTGCAGAAGACTTCCGTCTTTCAGTTATTTCCATTGTACAAAATGGAATTCTTGAGAGGGAGCAAGTATTTACAGTATTACAACAAGAGATTATTGATATACACCGTGCTCTTGTTCTTCGATTCATGCGTCATACGCGATGGGGACGAACCTAAACCCTTATTATATAATAAAGCAGGAAAAAAGTCTTTCTTAAAAATGGTAAATTAGTTTTTGCCCTGTTGGATGATTGAGTCCGGTATTACTAACCCAGCTTAGGCTGGCTGGAAATATTTACAAAATTGAAAGACGTAGGCGCCTAATACACTTTTTTACTTATAAAACTACCATTTTTATAAACTGTTTCATTTCGCCTCTTTCCATTAGCATTCCAAGTGATCCAAGTTCCATCTCGCTTCCCATCTAGATAGCTACCTTCCTGCCATTTATTTCCTTTTTCATCCCACCATGTCCATAATTCAATTCTAGTTTTTCCTCTATATGGGCCTTCTTCTTTTTTCTGCCCATTGTCATACCATAAAGAATAAATTCCATCTTCTTTACCAGACTTGTGTTCCGTCTCCCGTTCTTTAATTTCATTTTCATCATAAAATGTCCACAATCCCTCTTCTTTACCATCTACCATTTGCCCTTCTCTTGTTTTCTTTCCCTCATCATCAAAAAATATCCATAGTTCTTGCCCATCTTCATTATAAACTATTTCTTTTTCTTTGGTTCCTTTTTCATCCGTAAATGTCCAAACTCCATCCCTTTTCCCGCCCTTATATGCTCCACCCTCGTTTGCTTTTGCAATGTCAGTTTCTTCTTCCAAGGCAGGCTCAATTTCTTGCTCTACAATTTCAGCTTCTCTTTTATTCTCTTGTTGTAATTTGTCTTTTATCTGTTGTTTTTTTATTCTCTGTTCCCATTTATCTTTAAGATTTTGTGGTATTTCATTTTTTGCTTGTACAACAGGTTTTGTTTTTTGTTTTATAATTTTAGGTTCTTCTATAACAGGTGCAGCTTTTTTCTCCATAATTTTAGGTTCTTCTATAACAGGTGCAGCTTTTTTCTCTACAATTTTAGGTTCTTCTATAACAGGTTCAGCTACTTGCTCTACAATTTTTATCTCTTTTTTGACATTAGGTTTTGAACAGCTAATAACCAGTAATAATGCAAAAAAAAGTAGTGATTGTTTTTTCATATTTTTCCTATTTATTAAAATCTTTTCTAGAGCGTTCTATAATATTAATATAATCATTAACACTATTCCAAGTTTACTGGTTATTCTCTGAGTATTTATTACGCAAAAACTACTCAATGTTAATTTATAATTAGTCATTATAGTCACGTATACTTGCTTGAGCCGCAGCTAATCTGGCAATGGGAACTCGGAAAGGAGAACAGCTCACATAATCTAACCCTGTCTCTTTACAAAATTCAATCGACGAAGGATCTCCGCCGTGTTCGCCGCAAATCCCGATTTTTAATTTACTATTCACTCCACGACCTAATTTCACAGCCATGGATACTAATTTGCCCACACCGCTCACATCCAAGCTCTGGAATGGATCTCCCGGAAGAATATTTCTTTCTAAATAATCTGGAAGAAATGACCCAATATCATCGCGGCTGAATCCAAATGTAGTCTGGGTTAGATCGTTGGTACCAAAGCTGAAAAATTCGGCATGTTGGGCAATCTCATCCGCTGTGAGACAGGCACGGGGGAGTTCAATCATGGTTCCCACAAGATATTTAAATTCTACACCCGTTTCATTTAGAACATCTTTGGCAACTTTCCGCACAATATCTTCCTGGTCTGTGTATTCCGTAACAGTTCCAACAAGCGGAATCATTACTTCGGGTAAAACGGAAACACCTTCCTTTGTAAGTTCTGCCGTTGCTTCAAAAATAGCCCTGGATTGCATTTCAGTGATCTCCGGGTAAGCAACGCCCAGACGACACCCGCGATGGCCCAACATAGGATTCAACTCATGGAGCCCTGCGATTCGTTTTTCAACCTTAGATCTTTCTAGACTGAGGTTATCAGCCAATTCCTGAATCTGATTATCGTTCAAAGTAATAAATTCGTGTAAAGGTGGATCCAAGAGCCGAATGGTAACGGGTTTATCTTCCATCGCTTTTAGAATTCCCTTGAAATCTTCTTTCTGGAATGGCAGGAGCCCCATAACTGCAGTTCGTCTATCAGATACATTATCAGCCAGGATCATTTTTCGCATGGCAAGAATACGGGTTTCATCAAAGAACATATGCTCCGTCCGACAGAGCCCGATTCCTTCCGCCCCAAAGCGAATGGCCTGTGCTGCATCTGACGGGCTTTCAGCATTAGTGCGAATTTTTAAGGTTCTGAATTCATCTGCCCATTCCATGAGGATTTTATATTCAGGATGTGTATCTGGATTAGATGGAATAAGATTTAATTGCCCCTTATAAATATTTCCTCGGGTTCCATTCATGGTGATCCAATCACCCTCTTTTAACACTGTGTCTCCCACAGATACTTCCTTTGTTTTTGTATCAATATGAATTGCGCTACAGCCTACAATACAGCATTTCCCCCACCCTCTGGCCACAAGAGCAGCGTGGGATGTCATCCCGCCTTTGGCAGTTAAAATTGCTTCTGCTGCGTGCATACCATGTACATCTTCTGGTGAAGTTTCTTCTCGAATCAAGATCACCTGTTCACCATTTTTATGCCATGTTTCTGCGTCATCTGCAGTAAACACGATTCTTCCAGTTGCACCTCCGGGTCCAGCAGGTAGTCCCTTTGCTAAGAAAGTGGCCTGTTTTTCAGACTCCGTATCCAGCATGGGATGAAGAAGCTCGTCCAATTGTTCTGGCATAACGCGCATAATAGCAGTCTTTTTATCAATCATACCTTGGTTACACATATCCACAGCCATTTTAATGGCGGAAGTGCCTGTCCGTTTTCCTGTACGGGTTTGCAACATCCACAATCGGCCATCCTGAATAGTGAATTCAATATCCTGCATATCAGAATAATGTACTTCTAAGTTGTTCCGAATCTCCGCAAGTTGCGCATATAGCTCCGGCATAGATGATTCCAGTGAAGGGAGGTTCTGAGTTTCAGATGTTTTTGTTTCTTCATTTAATGGATTCGGCGTTCGGAGCCCAGCCACAACATCTTCACCCTGTGCATTAGATAACCATTCTCCAAAAAAAATATTTTCTCCCGATGCAGGATTTCGGGTAAACGCTACACCTGTTGCAGAACTTTCTCCCATATTACCAAAGACCATGGCTTGCACATTCACTGCCGTTCCCCATTGGTCTGGAATATTTTCAATCCGGCGATAACTGATGGCACGGCTTCCATTCCAACTTTGAAAAACAGCCTTGATTCCACCCCAAAGTTGTGCCATGGGGTCATCAGGAAAATCACTATCCAGTGTTGCACGTATCTCAGATTTGAACGAGTCTGATACTGTAATCCAATCATCCGCAGAGAGATCTGTATCAGCCACTAATCCTTTTTCTTTTTTGTAAGTATCTAGAATGTTTTCGAGTTTTTGGCGAATACCTTCTCCATCAGAAGGTTCTATACCAGCAGCTTTTTCCATGACAACATCTGCATACATCATAATAAGTCTTCGGTAAGCATCATAGACAAACCGGGGGTTATTGGTTTTTTTGATGAGTCCGGGAATGGTAGATGAAGCCAGTCCAACATTAAGAACTGTATCCATCATGCCCGGCATGGATTGGCGAGCACCGGATCGCACAGAGAGCAAAAGTGGATTAGTCTCATCACCAAAATTTGAATCCATAATGGCTTCAACTTTTGATAGAGATTCTTGGGTTTGGGCGTCTAATTCCTCAGGAAAATTGAGATCATTTTTGTAATAATGTGTACAAACATCAGTTGTGATAGTAAATCCGGGCGGCACTGGAATTCCCA
>Ga0207989_1001303_pt1 | contig 12648 bp, 12 predicted proteins | sample ETNtaG_7_FD_185777 | JGI IMG/M metagenome (GOLD analysis project Ga0207989, IMG submission 185777) | Marine microbial and viral communities from oxygen minimum zone, Eastern Pacific Ocean - ETNP201406SV65 (SPAdes) (version 2) | ecosystem: Environmental > Aquatic > Marine > Oceanic ... | reverse complement strand
TTTGTACAATAAATGGACCAGACAATCGTGCCTTTAACGCTTCAATAGATTCATCCCTTTTCTCGGGAATCGGCTTTGTTTGATATAGTCTAATCCGTTGCCGAATTGTTAATTGAAATCCTAAGTCAATAAACGCATCCAACGTATCTGCGTCTACCACACTTATCAACTTGGCTTTATATGTATACATTCGCTAAACACCTCTTATTACGATTTTCTATATTCAAATTGTATTTAATAGGATTTACTTTTATAAAAAAGATGTGCACCAATCCTACCAACATGATCTAATCGCGAAGCCCATCGTGGAGTAATGTACTCGGCGTGATAGTGTGTTGATCCTTCGGTAATGTCAACCATTCTATTGTTTGTCATTACTAACTTGGCAACTCTTTTACTGTTTTCCCATACTCTTCCTGGATGAGGTACATCGGCTTTTCCGTCGCACCACCATGAGAATTGGCACCGATTTTTAACTGGATAAACATTGCCCTTCCAGTTTTTATAAGTCGGCCCTTCTTTAATTACATCACAAATTGTTGATGGCCAATTTCTTTCTTTAACTCGATTTAGTACCACTTGTGATACTGCAAGTTTACCAGCCAAGGGCTCCACAGCAGATTCAAAATAGATGTTTAAAGCCATACATTCTAATTGCTCTGGGTCTACCCAACGTGTTAGTGATGAACTATATGAATTAATATGACGATCGATTCCGCTATGTTCACGAAAAGCATCATTGCCATATACTTTTTTATTAAAATTTTGTGTGCCTGATGTAGCCGCTTCAATTGAAGACGGTACTAATGGCGGAGCCATCATTTCATCAGTACAACTAATATTTGTGCAGTCGTTCGCGATATATTTTATCTCGCCAATTTTATAATTGCCCGCCGCTTCAGTATTGTTGTGTAACACTGACGGAGCCAATCCAAATATCATCATAAAAGTTAAGATACTTACAACATACTTTTTCATATGCAAATTACACCTCCATAAAATATAACCAATAAAATACCAAACTCATCCATAAGAACTCAATTTTTATTGGTTAGCAGTCGGCTCATATGCTTTTCTCAACTACTGAGAATTTAATAGAGCTAGTTACTAAGTACTCGGAATTATTTATCATGTTTCTTATATATGAGTTATTTTCGATATACTATATATGTTGCATAAACCATGCAAACCTGTATAAAGTGGGTAGTTTTTATTGAAAAAAGCACTTTTTTGAGCCTTTTTTGCTCATTTTTTAATTAAACGTATATGTGGATTACTTCTTTGGTTTCTTACCCTTTTTAATAGAAATTATCCAACCTGTGTAACCATCCTTGGTTTTATACTTTAAACGTGTTTCTGAATGAAAGTCTTCTGTATGCTTCCATACCTCATAATTGACTTTGTCGCTGTCAGTATCACCAATCAATTACATATCCATTAGCCACGGATTCTGCTTAACGAATTTGCTTCGTGGTCCGCCACCTCGACGGATTTGTTCTAGTTCTCTTATTGCTTTAACCATCCACTCAGCATTCATAGCCAAATCGTTATCAATAACATGCTTTGCGTTTGTGTAGTTTTGATCCTGAACCATTTCAATTACTTTTTCAGCATTACGAAGTATTCCTTTTTCAATCATACTCAAAGGGCGTTTGCCGGAACCAGTAAAAAATTCTGGATCTCCGTCTTTAAAACTTTGTTTGCCTTCGCTAGATTGTAAATCGATTCCTGCCCAAGTTGCACTAAATTTTTCACCTGGTGAACTTGGTGGTGGTTGGCTCTTTTTTAATGAAGGGAATTTAATAATATTATCATCACCTTCATGTTCATTAAGATCAATTCGTTTCATACTATTTCCTTAAATGGTTATCAAATACGAGCATTGGTTCATCATAATCAACATCATAATTATAATGCCTGCAAGTATCATTAACTTTTCTTTATTAGGATCCCACATCGTACAAAGTATATTTTACAGTTATTTCTTCGCCGTCCATGATATCTCTCATTGCTATTAAATGAAGCCTACCCATTGCACTTAAAGTATCTGGATCAACTTCGTCCATCTTAATAACATTTGGATTGTTTGAATGATTAAGAAATCCACCTAGTGGAGTTCTAATATAATCATTTTCATAATCCTCATCAGGAATATGACTTATACCTAAGTCAGTCCCCTTTTGTATTATTTGTGTTGCAAATAAACCTAACCCTTCTATCTTAGAATTACGAACTGTCAAATAGTTCGGTAATGGCTTATACATCTATTTGCCTTGACCACGGTACCGCTTCCAATTGGCCCGCTTGTGTTTGTTTAAAGGTCTTGACTGCTTGCTCATGCCTATACTAGTCCGTTTACGACCTGCTCGTGTGTTGGATTTATAATCACCACCACCGAACATACTACTTCGTTTTGCCATTTTATACTTACCAAATCTGTTCTATAAAAATAAAAAATCCTGCCATTAAAACCATGAATATGCAAAAAGCAATTATTCGACCTGTAATGTTCCCTTCGTTCATCTTACACCCCCTTTTTTTTTGGGTACAAAATACAACTAAGGTTCAAAGGGCGAAGGCTTTTACTATTCCATTAGTTCTCGCCCTTTCTTAATTGTTAGTTAATTTACTTCTTACTATAAATTCCCCAAAGAATCCATAGTGCAACTAGTCCAACTAATCCTTCTGCTCCGAGAACTTTTACAAAACCAATTACGTTGCCTAAAATATCAATAGGCATAAAAATTACGCCAGTACCAAAAATAATCTGTAGTACTACGCCTAATGCGATAATAGCAAGACCTAATTCAGTGATTCCACCAATCCAGCCTTTTAATTTTGCCATCATGTCCATAGCCTTTTTCTCCATTGATTTTTTTGCTTCAGCCATTCCTGACCTCCATAAAAAAAGTTAGTGGGGGAATTCTTCTGTTCCCAAGTGACCCCCCGTGCGTTTCCGCATAACTCGGCTATCAGTCTACGCCGCGAGGGCGTAATCCGATGCGGAAATATAATCGCTGTTATTTGCGGTTATTTTAATTTAGTTTTAACGACTCCCTCTGTCGGTATCTCCACAATGCCTTCATGCCCAATCGAATTCTAGCACACCCCCCAAAGTATCACAGTATGGTACTATGGTGGAGGTGCTGGGATTCGCACCCAGGTCTTGATACACTATCTCATCGTATCGTCAATACATCTATTATATTTACTTAATTATACGTGATCTAAACCGAAAAGTCAATGAAAATTACTGATTTGCGGTTACATTTGTGACAGGAACATAATTTATCGTATCGTGGCATTCTTGTATTTTAGCACCAATAGTTACGCCTTGTTTGCCTTCACAAAAAATATTTGGACTACCAGTTTCAATTTCTCGTGTTGGTAACATCGGAGGACCGGATCGTTCCCAACTAGGTGAATGATATTGAGACCAGTAATAGTCAGGTAGTGGTTGTTTTCCTGAGCCAGGTTTAATTGCTTGCCAGTTTTCTGGTGGGGGTCCAGAACCTACTCTATCTCCAACTTTATAACTTTTTGATGCACTCCATAATGAGTCGTGGTCATTAGTATATGAATCACCAATGCGTTGTGGACCACCTGCTCCGCCACATTTACTGTTTAAGGCGCCATTAACACTTGGCTTTGGTGGAAATCCTTCTGCTGGGTGACCAACTGTTAAACTTCCGGGATGCATCGCTGGATCTGGCATTATATTTTTCCTTGTTTTTCAAGCATTTCAAGTTTCGATTCTAAGTACTCTATTCGGTCGTTTTGTTTTTTTATACCTTCAACTAATAACCCTGCAATGTTACCATAGTTTAAAACTTTTAATCCATCTTGAAACTCTGTATGCTGTAATGTATGTACTAGTTCTGGAATTACTTCTTCTACTTCTTGTGCAATTAATCCAATTTCTTGTCGTCCACTATTTGTATTATAAAAATGATATCCATTTAAACTTAATATTTTTTCTATTGGATCATGTATTACACGAAGATCTTCTTTAATACGACGATCACTTCCAGTAAGTGAAGCATCAGTTGTAAGGCTTGTTGCTTCGCCCGTTCGTGAATAAATTACACCAGATGCCGCAACATTATTGTAACCTATAATATTTCCACAATAATCATATATTGGCGTTTGGGTAATTTCATCTGCAACATATTCTTCACCATTTTCAAGTATATCAAGCATCTCAGAACCTAAAAATGATTCTAACAGGGAATTTAAAACAGTACCATCTGTTCTAGACACTTTATAATTTGATAATCTTGCATGGGCATAAAATAAAGCCTGTGCATGATTTGCGGCAAAACTAATGTCAGTATAATTTGGAGCACCACCAGGTTGTGTATATCCAAATTGACCCATACCAATTTGCTTACCAGCACCTTGATCAACCGGCGTTGTTAACCCCGCAGTTTTAAATTGTATTACTGCGGCCGCACCTGAATTTGTGCTTAATGGCGCACCAGTTGTATCTTGCCATACCCTGTCAACAAGATCAGAATTTTTACCATATATGTGTGGAACCATGTCATATATTGTATCTGGTATTGGGGTGGCGTTTTGAACAATTTCGTTATCTGTATTAAATGTTGTCATGTGTGTTTTTGCGGCATCATCAATTTCAGCAACTACACTTGGATTTGTTGAATAGGCTAATCCTTGTTGTGAAACATTAAACGTAATAATGTCCCTTGAAAGTTGTCCGACATAGGACCAAATAACTGTACCGCCAGTTGTTGTTTGAGCACCACCAGTATGAGTTGGTTCAGCACCTGAAATTCCTTTATCATTAAGTAATATCGCTGTAACTACTCCACTTACTGGATCAATATACGATAAAGCGGATGCACCACTACCACCACCTCCAGTTATTGTAACTGTTGGATTAAACCCGTATCCTGAACCTGGATTAGTGAGGGTAAAACCTGTAACTTTTCCATTTGTAACATTTGCAGTAGCAGTAGCCGTATCAATTTGTGGCGGTGCATCAACTGAGATTGCTGGAGCAGGTGTTGTAACATACCCTGCACCTACATCAGTTATTTTAATTTCTGTTACTACACCACTACCAATTACTGTGGTTGCTGTTGCCCTAATACCAGTTGCGGATGTGTTCTCTTCAGAATATAATGCAACTGGTGGAATTTCGATTGTAATAGTAGGTGAAGAAAGATATCCAGCACCGCCATCATTAATTGTTATGTCCGTTATTTTTCCTGTAGATGCACTTACAACTGGTGTAACAGTACATTGTCGTGGTACAACTAATGACGGGGGATCCATTGTTACAGTTGGTGCTGATGTGTATCCTGAACCACCATTATCAACACCGGCTGTATATAATAATCCTGTATGAGGTACACTTATATCTGGTGGTGTGTATACATATTGTCCTGCTGTATATTCATCCGCCGCCTGCCATGTTGTTGTTTGTCCTGTTTGCTTATATCCAGGAGTTCCTCTTTCAGTATATGCCCTACAACCAGTTCCCATGCCGCCTTCAATAGTTAATCCAACAAATTGAAATGCTCCATTATATGGTGTATCAAGAGAAACATAATTTGGTTGCCATGAATCTTCAGTTGACATTGTTACGTCGGCAGTATTACTATCTTGTACTTTTAACCAATCATTTTGGTTTGCATTTGGTTTGGAACCAGTATTTTGTGTTAATGATTTGTATAATATTCCACCTTGCCATGATGACGGTGCATAACCATCATCGTATACATAATCATCTTGATGATACTCATAAGTGCTAACCCAATTAGTTGTTTTTCTTATAAAATTTTCAACTTTACCAGCACTACGAACTCTATTCATTACTCGTACATGATATGTAAAATCTGGTGTTAAATTTTTATAACTAAATCTAAATGTTTTATGTGTTGGGTCAGATACTGGTGTTTGTTCTAACGGCAGTAATGAATTAAAATTAGCATCAGATGATATTTGCAAACCACATGCTGACTGTTGTACAATAAGTGATACAATCGGTACAGAAGGCGTTGATGTTCCAGATTCGAAATAATCTGAACCTCTACTAGCAACTCTACATTTTATAATTGTGCCATTTGCATCAACAACACATGTTGCAGTTGCACCTTTGCCATTACCATGTGTAAATTTAATTAATGGTGCATCATAGTATCCATATCCACCATTACGTATTTGAAGTCCGGTTACTTGCCCTGCACTATCTACTATTGCTACTAATTCAGCATCAGCACCGCCTGTAATTGATCCATCCATCATTGGTGTATTAAAAGTTACTTCAACTACTTGTGTTGTTTCAGCATCTTCTTTAACAATACTGTTTGAAAGTACTGTTATTGGTACACCATCGTCGGAAAATGTAATTGAGTTTATTTTTGGTTGTTCTGCTGGATACAATAATGTATCTGGATTTAATACTCTAATATCTGCCGCCTTACCTAATGCAAGAAATCCTTGAGCTGTTTTTTCAACACCACCAGCGGCCAAATCGTTTTCTTTTTTAATTAATGATAAGAACTCTTCCCTAATTGCATAGAGTGCTTCCATCCATTTTTGCAACTGTGCAAAACTAAGTGCCGCCAATCCTTCTTCGGCAAGTGCTCTTATTTCAGCCAATATTGAATCTAAATCTGGTACATAAGCATCTATGTTTACTTGACCGGTTCTATAATCATAACATACAGCGGCCTTATCAGGAATAACCGTTCCCAATTTACTTAGAATTTTTTCACCAGCACCCAAAAAACTGCCAAACGAATCTTCTAAAAAATTTGGAATAGGAGGTGGATTAATTGGTTCATTACAAAAATTAATCATATTAGCAATATGAGCAATTTGTGCAATAATTGCATTTAATCGTGCTAATGTTGGACCAATACCAGTATGTTCGTTGAATGCGTCAAGAGCATCCCGTGCCGCTCCTAATGCACCCATTAATCCAGCATTTAAACCTGGTAAACCCATTAATTGGTTAATGTTTAAATCTAAACAAATAGGAATATCTGGTAGAGGTTGGAATCCTTTTCCGGCAAGCATATTACAAATTGCTCGTTTCATCCCCGGTCCCATTTCTACTTTAACGCCAAAGCCTGCACCTCCGCCTAGAGGTATACTTTGACCACCTTGTAGATATTGGGTATAAGAATTTAAATTATTAGAAAAATCTGCGTAACTCATAGATTGTAATACCTTATACTACTATTTAATCGTTCCAAGAGCAAAGATCTGATGATGGAGTTCTTTGTATCCACCAATTATCTTATTATCTTCTAGGATGTAAGGCATTTTAGTTACGTGTGGGTAGTCTTCTTTAAATTGTTGTCGTAAATTTGGTGTTGCTAATTCAACATATTCATGTGGGATTTGTCGTCTTGCTAACAATGTCAATGCTGATGTGCATTGTATACAATCGGATCTTCCGTATACTCTAATCATAATTTAAATCCTGCAAATGTGTCTTCCTTTACATCTTGTTTAATGCCCCCAATTACATAGGATTCAACTTCAGTTTCTTGTGGTGCTACTTGTACTGATTTACTTTCAATCCAATGTTGCATCCATGGAAGAGGGTTTGCATTTGAGCTTATATCATATACTGGTTGCAACCCTAAGTTCTTTAATCGTTTATTGGCTGTAACTTCAATATACTGATGCAATAATGTAGTATTTAATCCAATTATGCTACCTTTGCTCATCATATAATCAGCCCATTCTTTTTCTTCTGTAACTACTGTATCATAAATGCCATAAACTTCGTCTTTACTCTCTTCCCAAATTTGTACATATTCCGGATCATCGCCTTTTTGCCAGTTTTTAATAATATTGTTAGTAATAGCCAAATGTAATGCTTCATCTCGTGCTATTAAGGCAATAATTTTTGCTGAACCCTCCATTACTTTAAGTTCACCAAATGCAAAACTGCAAGCAAAACTAACATAAAAACGAAGTGCTTCTAATGCATTTACATTTACCATTGCCCGCAATAATTGCTTTTTAACTTCGTATAAAGATCCTTTGTTTTTAATGAAATGTTCATCAGATAACTTTAAAAACTTATCATAAGATTCTGTAACAGTTAATGCCCTAGCAAGTATTTTTTCATCATCTAATATTGTATCAAATACTTCACTTGGATTTGGATATATGTTTTTAACAATATGGGTATACGAACGACTATGAATATTTTCAAAGAAGTCCCATGCAAGTATACAACTTTCCAATTCTGGTAGACTACAATACTGCCCAAATGCCATTACTGGACCCCGTCCTTGAACTGAGTCAAGCATTGTTTGATACTTAAGATTACTAGTAAAGATAAATTTTTGTTCTTCCCTAAAATTCTGGTAGTCTGATCTATCTTTTTGGAGACTGACTTCTTCTGGTCTCCAAAAGTAACTTAATTGTCGTTGTGTTAATTTGTCAAAGATTGGATATTTGTAATTGTCGTATCTTTGTATGTTTTGGGCTTCGCCAAAAAACATTGGCTGTTTTGTGAAGTCAATATTCTTTTTCCTATTGAATACTGTTTTCATGGTTTCCTCTTAAATTGTACAGGCCTCACATTCTTCTTCAAGTGCAAAGTTTGGTTGTATGTTTTGTATTAATGGCTTATTAATGTCTGGTTGAAAAGATGTTGGTTCTAGTTTTTGTGCCATATCAAATTTGTTCTGCTGTTCTAATGATTCTAATTGATCATCAGATTTAGAATCATGTGTATTTTGATAGTAACTTGTTTTCCATCCATATTTGTACGTTGTTAACAAGTCACCCATCATAACACTTAATGGCACTTCGTTATTTTCAAACTTAATTGGATTATATGACCAATTCCCAGAAATTGCTTGATCAAAATACTTTTGCATTATGCTTACAATTTTTATGTACCCTTCATTATCAGGCATATCCCATAACAAAGTATAATAATTTTTTAAGAGTCGGTAACCTGGAACAATTTGTTTCAGTGTCCCTTTTTTGCTTTTCTTAATACTTAAAAATCCTCTTGGAGGCTCAATTCCATTAGTCTCATTACATACTACACTACTACTTTCACTAGGCATTTGAGCAGTCAATGTGCTATGTCGTAAACCATATTCTTTAACATTTTTACGTAAAGTTTTCCAATCCATCTGCATCTTTGAAGTTACAATGTCATCAACATCGCTCTTATATGTGTCTATTGGAAAAATACCTTTACTATATTTTGTTCTATCAAAATAACCACATGGGCCTTTTTCTTTTGCTACATGATTACTTGCTTTAATTAAGTTATACTGGAATGCTTCAGACAATTCATTAACTAATTTATATGCTTCTTTATCCCAATATGATACTTTATTTTTTGCCAAGTAATGTGCAAGTCCAATAAATCCAATACCTAAACTACGTCGATTTTTAGTACTAAATTCTGCCGCCTTTACTGGATAGTCTTGGAAGTCAATGATTTCCTCAAGTGAGCGAACTGCTAAATCACATAAGTTATCTAGTTCTTCTAGGTCTTTTAAGTTACCTACGTTTAAGGCACTTAAAATACATAGTGCAATTTCACCTTCACCATCTAAATGTTGTATTGGTACCGTTGGTAATGTAATCTCCTGACATAAGTTACTCATATGAACTGTATCTAGGAAACTACTATGTGAGTTACAGTGGTCGATGTTCATAATATATACCCGTCCAGTTTCTGCCCTCTCTTTGAGCAGATTTTGGAACAAATCCATTGCTTTTACTGTCTTTTTGGGCGTGGTTCTATCGTTTTCGTACCGAATATATAAGTCATCAAACACATCATTTTTACCAAAGGCATCATATAAATCTGGTGCATCATGTGGACTGAATAATGTTATGTCTTCGTTTTTAAGTAATCGCTCATAAAATATTTTACTCATTTGAATTGAGTAATCTAACTTACGTACACGATTGTCTTCTGTACCTTTATTGTTTTTAAGAACAATAATGTCTTCTATCTCTTTATGCCAAATTGGAAAGTGTACAGTTGCACTTCCGCCACGTACACCATTTTGTGTACAACATCTGACTGTTGATTCAAACTTTTTTAGAAACGGAATAACTCCTGTGTGGGATACTTCCCCGCCTCTAATTTTTGAATTAATACCACGTATACGGCCTGCGTTGATACCAATGCCAGCTCTGCGAGCCACATAAAATCCAATAGCCGAATCACTATGGAAAATGCTAGGCAAGGTATCGTCCACATCAACCAAGACACAACTAGCAAATTGTCTGATAGGAGTTCGTACACCCGCCATGACAGGGGTTGGGATGTTGATTTTGAATTGTGAGATTGCATCATAATACCTCTTTACATAATGTAGTCTGGTTTGTTTTGGATATTGTGCAAATAAAGTTGCCGCGATTAATATATACATATATTGTGGAGTTTCAAATACTTTACCGGATGATCGGTCTTGCACAAGATATTTGTCCACTACTTGTTGCATTGCGGCATGTGTAAAATTAAAGTCTCGTCTGTGATCTATAAAACTGTCTAGTAATTCTAATTCTTTGTTATCATACCAATCATATATTGCTTTATCATATACACCTAGATCAGTATTACGTTGTACTAACTCTGTTAATGGAATATAGTTAAATTGTTTAAGTGCTTGCTTTCTAATTGAAAAAAGCAGTAGCCGTGCGGCTACGTATTGATAGTTTGGGGTGTCTAAATTGATTAAATCTGTTGCTGACCTTATTAGTGTACTTTGGATTTCTTGTGTGCTTATGCCGTTATACCATTGTAAGTCGGCGTTCATTTCCACTTGGCTTACACTTACACCATTTATATCTAAACATGCTTCTTCCACCATTTTGTGGATTTTGTCTATGTTTAAAGGTACCCTTGTTCCATTACGTTTCGTTATCGTAATTGTCTTCATTACTATTTCATCCTTTTACGCATCAATGTTTAATTTGTAATATTGACAAAGATAATTATTCCAAATATCGCTGTATCGTTCAAACTCGCCAGGCTCTGTTTCAAAACAGAAATATTTGGCTTCTCTATCCGCCATGAGTATAACCACTGTTTCTATGTGTGTATCGAACATTTGGTTATGTGCATGTGCATAAGCCACCCCCTGTAGAAAATAATGTTGAATATCTTTTTTTGTCTTCTTGTTTTTTGTTGTTTTAAAGTCTATTATGGCGGGTTTGTTCTTCCATAAACCAACCAGGTCTGTTGTGCCTGCATATAGATCTTCGTAATATAATTTTGCTTCAACACCCCATACAACTGGAATATGTTTAAGACCGTGTTCTATAATAGCATTGGCCATTTTGTTGGCAAGTTGATGCACTAAATTGTTTTTTGACTGGCTTGGTTTTTTTGTAATATAGTCTTCCAAGCAAGAGTGCACCAACGTGCCAATATTACTGCTTTCTGTACTTATCCTTTTTGCTTCATCTTCCCCAACTCGCTTCTTCCATTCAATGAGCCACGTCTTATCTGTACAGGCATCGAGTATGGTTGTAACACTTGGGAGTCGCTTTTCACCAACAATGTATCTACGGCTTCCGTTAGAAGTTCGTGACAATTCAGGATACTGAAATTGTTTTACTATACTTGTCATGTTATTTTATATTATTTTACCAGGAAACTTTCCATAAAAGGGTCGTACTTGTGCTTGTATTCACTGCCACCTTAATAGTATACGACAATTTTGTGAAATAGTCAATCACCGAGTTAATTTCGGCTAGTTTGGAGGGGTCTGTAGCATTTGCACCAGCATTCCAAGTGGTGTAATATGATTCTGCTACGGCTAATCCTTCAGCGGATGTATCTGTCATGATACTAACATCAGCACCGCCAACACTTACGTTGTATGCAGTACCTGAGTCAGTTGCTGTAATGATAGCAAGTTCGATGGCATTTATTTCCGTTTGGGTAGTAAGGTTTGGTAAGAGTTGATTTCTTAATTCTTTTGCATTTGGAAACGCCATTATATTATCCTATCGCTTTTTTTGCTTGCCTAACTGCGGCTGATTTAATTTGTGAAGGCCCGCCTTCGGGTGGCTCCACGTAAGTTGCTGTGTCAACATCTGTTGGCATTATTTCAGTACTCGGTTCCATACCAGGTGCCATACCAGCATCTGCTGGTGCCGGAGCCATTGGATCTGTAGGGGCTAATTCCGTTGGCATTGCTTCAGCACCTGGTTCAGTTGGTACAGTTGGTTCTTGAGCTAATGCAGGTTCATCTGCTGGTAAAACCGCTCCTGGTTCTTCCATACCTGGTAGTTTTTCACCTGCTTTAAATGTTATTTGACCGTTAAGATTATCTATGTACGGTAAATCATCTACTGCTTTTTGAATAGAAGGCTTTGTATACGGATAACCTTGTTTACGCATTATCCGAACAACATCGTCTAAGCCGATGCCTTCGCCTGGTTCTCTGAGATGATATAAGATTGCTGACAAGTCAGCATTTAGATTATCCCAAACACTTCTATCATCAAGTTCAAAAAGATGCATTACTTACCCTTTAGTACTGATTGTGCTTCTTCTAATGCAGTTTCGTCTAATTTGCCAATTGTTTTATATGCACGTAAAATGTTTTTTGCTTTGTTTAAAAACTGTACACTTTCTTCTGCTTTAATCTCTCTGCCTTCAGGTTCACCTTC
>Ga0207989_1001274_pt1 | contig 12858 bp, 5 predicted proteins | sample ETNtaG_7_FD_185777 | JGI IMG/M metagenome (GOLD analysis project Ga0207989, IMG submission 185777) | Marine microbial and viral communities from oxygen minimum zone, Eastern Pacific Ocean - ETNP201406SV65 (SPAdes) (version 2) | ecosystem: Environmental > Aquatic > Marine > Oceanic ... | reverse complement strand
TTTTGTGTATGGTTTCCCATTCAGTTTGACAGATTGTATATATTTATTTTTGGATGAAACTTTCGGTGCACGAACAGAAAATGTTTCCCCATTTTCAAGATGAATTTCTGCTGATTCAAAATGAGGGGCTCCAAATACATAGTAATCTTTTCCCGGTGTTACAGGATAGAACCCTAGGGCGCTGAATACGTACCAGGAGGACATCTGTCCGCAGTCCTCATTCCCGCAAAGACCATCTCTGGTGCTTGTGTAGAGATCGTCAATGATCTGTCTTATTTTTTCCTGAGTTTTCCAGGGCTCACCTGCGTATGTATAAAGGTAAGCGAACTGATGACTGGGTTCGTTTCCGTGAGCGTACTGTCCAATGAGACCGGTGATGTCCGGCTGATGACGTCCTGTCAGATTCGGTGACACGGAAAAAAGGGAATCCAATTTTGCAATGAACAAATTATTACCACCCATGAGTCTGATCAGTCCTTCCGTATCATGGGGAGCAAAGAAACTGTATTGCCAGGAGTTTGCTTCGGTGAATGTTGCGTTCACCTCAAATGGGTCAAAGGGGCTGTCCCACCCTCCGTACTTTTTTCCTCGCATGAACCCTGTTTTGGGATCATATGCATTCTGATAATTCAAAGACCGTCGGTAAAAATGGTTTGCAACATCCTGTTTGCCTAAGCTGTCTGCCATAATGGCGATGCACCAGTCATCATAAGCATATTCAAGTGTTTTTGAGACGGACTCGTTTTCTTCTTCCAGGGCAATGTATCCTTCCTGTTTGTAGGATGAGAGTCCCAGGTGATCCTGTTCGGCGCTGAAGATCATGGCATCGAGAGCGGAGTGAATATCAAAATTTCGTAGGCCTTTTACATAGGCATCGGCAATAACAGGGATTGAATGATATCCGATCATGGTTCCGGTTTCGTTTCCAGCCAGTTCCCACACAGGGAGGAGTCCACCCTCTTTTTGTTTGGTGAGAAGCGTTCTTACCAGATCTTCCGCGAAACCTGGTTTTATGAGAGTGTAGAGCGGGTGAGCAGCACGAAATGTATCCCACAATGAAAAAACGGTGTACATTCCAGATTCCTTTTCTGCCTTGTGGATTTGTAAATCTGCTCCTCTATAGCGCCCGTCCACATCACAAAAAATATTTGGGGCAATGAAACTGTGATACAGTGCACTGTAAAATATTATTTTTTCTACTGTATCCCCCTTAGGAATATCTATAACAGACAGTTCCTTTTTCCAGGCATCAAGTGCCTGATCTCTCACGTCATCAAAGCCCCAACCGGGGAGTTCTGCGTTCATATTTTTTTCTGCCCCAGGGATATCCACTGCTGAAATAGCAACCTTGATCAAGAGCGGATCTTTCCGTTCATCAAAAAAGAATGCCCCTTTTATTTTAGCTCCGCTCCCAGATTTTTTTTCCTCAATAAATCCAGAGCTGTCAGAGATTCCGAAAGATGAAAAAGGCTGGGAGAATTCTGCAGTGAAATAAATATATTGGTCCTTTGCCCAACCTGTTGAACGACGCATTCCGGTTACCTTATTTGAACCAACGATATTGAGGTTCGTTTCTATCGGCCTGTCGCCCAACCCATGAACAAGGTCAATAATGACATGAGGTGAGGACCCTTTTGGAAATGTGTAACGATGAAACCCAACGCGGGAGGTTGTTGTTAGTTCTGCCCGGATGCCATGGTCATCCAGAGTAACCGCATAGTACCCCGGTTTGGCAACCTCTGTTTCATTACGAAAACGGGAACGATAACCGGATTCAGGATTAGCTTCACTCCCGGGATCAAGTTGGAGTTCCCCTGTTGCTGGAACGATAAGGATATCCCCATAATCCATTGCTCCGGTTCCGGATAGATGAGTGTGGCTGAAACCTAAAATTGTTGAGTTAGAGGAATGATATCCGGAGCAATTATCCCAGCCGCCATCTCTGGTATCTGGAGAAAGTTGTACCATTCCAAAAGGCATTGTTGGTCCAGGGAATGTGTGTCCCGTACCATCGGTTCCGATGAAGGGATCTACATAATCTGTTACTGTAGTTTTTGGTGAACAGGAGATTAAAAAGAATAAGAAAAAAGAGAGTGTATTTTTTAAAAAGGTTCTATTCAATAATGTCTGCAAGGGATACGATATTTAGTTTTGGATTGAGAGTTTTTAGATTAATTTCAGGAGTAAAAATTACAGTTTTTTCAGTACCGGGTTGGAGATCAAAATAGTTATCAGACCATTTTCCCATAACTGTGTCAAATGATAAATATACATCTTTAGCAAGGGCGGAAGCGGTCAAGGAAACTATCCAGTTATTTTGATTCTGTTTTATGCTGGTTGAAAATTTTGGTGGTTTCAATCTCAAATATTTCGGATCTGAAAAATAAAAAGTGTTCTCTGTCAATGTTGAGTCTCCAGTTTCCAGATAAGTGCTGAGATAAACATTGTTTTTATTTTGCCCGCACAGGAGTTCCCCTGTTGATTCTGTATAAACAGAAAGAGCACTGTTGGCCTTGATATTTACCAAGCTATCTATAGAGAAAACCCTTAGACCATCCAGAGTAAACAGATTCAGGAATAAGGTCCCGGATATCCCTTTTAGTTTATCGTTTACCACTGTTATTGTTAGTATAGAATCTTTAACATCCGGTGAGATCAACACCGGGGCAAACGCCTTTTTTACACCATAGTGTGCTGCTTTCCAATTCCCAAAATAATCTACAGAGGACCAGGAGACAGTGGGCCAGACATCGTCAATCTGCCAGTACAGTGAGCCCATGGTGTATGGTCTGTTTCGGCGGTGAGCGTGAATGGCGTTTGTCAGTCCAAGGGCCTGTGTCAGCTGACTTAAATAAATAAATTCTTCAAGGTTTTCAGGTGAGGAGAAATACTTGCTGATGTAGTACTCCATCATATCAAATCCGGTGTAGTTTTTAGAGATCCACGGCATTTTTGAGCGCTGCCTAAAGTTCAGTGCTTTGGTTTCCAGTGTCCATTTTGTGATGGTTGAATCAAATTTTTGGATTGTGTTCATTTCCGGGATAGATTGAAGTCCATATTCACTGATAAATCTTCCGGCGTTTTCTTTATAACGTTTAAATGCCATTTGCCCGAACCAGACACCCCACTCATGTTGATCACCGCTTGTGGAGTTTTGAAGAATTCCACTCCCAGATGATGGAGACGAGGACCAGTAAAATTTCCCGGGGTCAAGTGAGTCTACTACATGAGGGAGCAGCGTATGGAAAATATGATCGTATGTTTCCCATACAGCAGCGGAATCTTGTCCATGCAGTGAATATGTGTCCTGCCAGTTCCACTCCCTCCACCCGGTCAGGCTCTCATTGTTTCCGCACCACAGCGCAAGAGATGGGTGATTTCTCAACCGTTTAACATTTGATTCTGCCTCCTGTTTTATATTATGGATATGCTTTTTTCCACCAGGAACCATGCAGCAAGCAAACATGAAATCCTGCCAGATAAGGATTCCGTTTTTATCACACAGATTGTAAAACTCATCATTTTCATATATAGCACCGCCCCAAATACGGAGCATATTCATGTTTGCCTCACGGGCATTTTGTATGACCTCTTGATAGCGATTTGATGCCCGGGTATTGAAAAAATCTCCGGGAATGTAGTTTGCGCCCTTCATAAAAATTGGTGTATTATTTATTTGGATGTAAAAGCTTGACATAGGTGAATCTGGGTTTTGAATTACCTCGACTTTTCGCACACCAATTTTTTCATTTTTTCTGTCAAGTATCTGGTTGGACTGGGTTATAATAATTTCTATATCATACATCATTTGTTCCCCGTAACCATTGGGCCACCATAAAATGGGATTTTTTATGCTTTGGGGAATTATTAATTTGTTTTCACCTTGTTTTAAATATGTTCTATGGCTGGATATTTTATCAGCTATTCTGATGGTTAATTCAGCATCTATTTCATTAACAGATTTAAGATAGAGCTCAATGGAATAGTCAGCAGAATATTTTGAAAGTGAGTCCAGGTGATAATAAATATCATTAATTTTAGCGCCATTCCAAACTTCTAAAGTTACCGGTCTCCAAATGCCGGACGTAACCAGCCGTGGCCCCCAATCCCATCCATAATGATATTGTGCTTTCCTGGTAAAAACGGAGGTTTGTTGTCCTACAGGTTTTGCTTCATTGGATGCGGGGATGAGATGAGGGTGTATATTCAGTTTTTTCTGTCCCCACAAAACGGGAGAGTGAAAATAGACCTGCAAAACATTTTCACCCATCCTTAAATATTTTTTTACATCCACCGACCAAGGGATATACATATTATCAGTTTTAAGAATCAGAGAGTCATTTAGAACAATATCAGCATAGGTATCCAGTCCTTCAAATGTGAGATCAATGCGATCATGGTGGAGCTGTGATTGATTAATTTGAAAATGTGAAAGGTACTCCCAATCTTCATTTTCAACCCACTGTACCTCCAATTCGTTTGTTCCGATAAACGGATCAGGAATCAATCCATTTTTCATTAAATCAGTGTGAACATGTCCCGGTACCTCTGCAGGGTACCACGTTTTGGTTCCTGCCTGTCTAAACTCCCAGTTTTCAAATGAAATTAATGGTGCACGAGATTCTATATTAACACAACTGAAAAACGGTAAAATTCCTAAAAGGATAATTTGTATGAGAAAAAGCTTATTCAATTGGTTTATTTATAGAGCTATTGAAAATAGAATCATATTTCGATGCCATGATTCCCCAGTCATATTCAGCGGCGGTATTGCGAAGAGATTCCTCTCTGATTGATTGCACTTGAGATAGAGCAGACACAGTTTTTTCATATAGTTCTTTCTCATCATGATAAAGATATTCAGAGGGGAAAAACTCAGGATAAGTGAGCCTTACCGGTAGAATCGGGTGACAACCACAGTACACCGCTTCCATGATGCTTGCCCCAAAGAAATCCTGAATATTTGTTACCGGAAGAAGATCAGATTTCCAGAGCCAATAGGCATACTCCTCAAATGATTCAGCAAAACCTGAATAAACGATTCTATCACCCAGTTTTTCTATGTTTTCCTGAAATTCCTTTGGAGATTTAGAAAAATTTTCACCTAAAATAACAACCTTGAAATCATATCCATTTTCCATCAATGTGGTGAGTAGGTTAAAAAACGATTTCGGATTTTTGTCGTATTCCCAGCGGTGATTCCATAAAATGACTGGAGATTCATTTTTTTTTGATTGATGTTGGTCAAGTCGCTTCAGGTCCATCCCAAGGTAAAGAACCGAACTGTTGGATTCAATATTTTTGATAGAATCCAATTCATTATAATCTGGAAAATGTTTTAATAAATTAGGCAACTCGGACAGAAAAGAAGAACGATGATATTCGGAATTAAAATAAACTCGGTCAGCAGTTAGGGCAGAAGTAAAATTTATAAAACCGTAGTGTTTATCCCTTTTTTCTAATAAATCAGGCAACTCGGACAGAAAAGAAGAACGATGATATTCGGAATTAAAATAAACTCGGTCAGCAGTTAGGGCAGAAGTAAAATTTATAAAACCGTAGTGTTTATCCCTTTTTTCTAATATATCACGGTCATCAGGAGACCAGGGATATGACAATTGATTTTCATGAAAATAAATAGCTGTGGGGACGTCGGAAGTTTGTCTTCGCGTTAATGATAAAAATGTTGTTAGATCCAACATATCTGTTGCCAAAATAAGATCAAAAGACTCCTGCAGTTTTAAAAATTCCTTGGCTAGGGTAACCGCGCCTCCATGCATTCGCCATTTCCAGAATCTTCCGGGAAGGGACAGGATGGTTATGTTATGCTTACTGTGTTTTTTATAGCCTTTAGCCCACGAACGGTGGGAACCGGTACAGTAGGGTTCCAGGAGGAGTATCTTCACAGAAAAATGACCTACCGAAATTGTATCATTTGATATTTATATGACTTATGATAAGAGATCAGATATCGAATTATAATTGAACAGACTGTTTTCTATTCATTAATTATAATGACCCCCGATTGAGCTGTCCGAACCCAATAGCTTTTACCTGGGATTAATTGGGAGACCTCAGCATATCCGTTTTCAAAACCGTAGAAGGTACCTTCTACGATGATATTATTTGGATCATAAATGTTGGTTATATCAAAGGGTTGGCATATGCCGGACATGAGATTCCAGCCCTGGGACAGTGGGATGGTCATCTCTAAAATTGCATTTCCTGATATTTCTGGTGCACTTGGAGAGGGAAACCGAAGCCAGTATCCTGTTCCCGGATTCAAAAATTCCTCCAAATTGTATCCGATTTCAAAAGAATAAAGTGTCCCCTCTATGGCACTGGGGAACAGAATTTGGTAGGATGAATTATTTACTCCCAGTGGTAATCCAACCAGATTCCATCCTGATTGAATGCTATAACTAACAGTTTCAGATGGTGGCGAGTTCTCGCAGACCTCAAAACACTCATCCATTGAATCGAAAAAAGCATTTGAGTAATCGATTCCGTCTGCCACCTCATCACAGCCTGAAATATATTCACAATTGTCACTAACCCAGCCAACACCTAATACCATATCACAGTCACCAAAATCAATTTCGGTTAAATCAATACAGCCGGTTTGGACGTTGCAATCCATCCATTCGCCATCCAGATAAAAATCCGCCCAGCAGCCCTCACAATAATTGGCAATACATTCTGCTTCAGGGAATTCAGGACAGGATTCTATGGTACAGGGATCTGCCATACACTCAGCGGGGAACTCACAGTCATCTGAAATTTCAATGGTGGTTACATCAATTGCCTCACATTCAACACACCACACCTCTGGACCTTCAAGCTCAACAAAGCGGTCAATATAAGGATCAAGCATATCAATATCTTCCAAATGTGTGATCCAGGAAAAAAATTCACCATATTCATCTTCAAGATAGTATATGGAACAGTCGTCCATACACCATGATGTTTCAGCATAGCGGATATAGCCAGTTATCGAAAAAATGGGTGGGACAGTCAGAAGAATGAAAAATAGAACTGAAATCAATCTCATTTTAACTTTTCGTTAATAATAAAGTAAACATAAAACTATGGTCAGATGGATTTGACATAATTGGCTAAATCTGTAATCAAAAAATTACAACTCCGTACACTATTTTCCAATGAGCGTAGTGAATTGAAATGTATCAAAGATTAGAAAAAATTATGAGTTTTGTATTCTACTCATAAATCTGACATACTATACCCTTTTCGCTATATCACAAAATATTTTAATTATATTAAAAGTTGGTCTTGAGTCTTTTATAGGTATTAGCACTGCTAATAGTTTATTTTACTATTTTTAATAATTATTAATTGAAATCTTATTATAACTTACTACAAGACAATGAGGTCCTATTATCCTATAATAGATATATTTATGGAAAAATTATTATTAAAAACATGCGAACATGCAATCCTGTTGACTCTCTTTCTGGTAATATTTAGAACTGAATAATAAGGTAAATATTAATAGACAGTGATATCGATATATGAGGAAAGTTATGATGAATAAGTATTCAATAAAATTTACTTTAATTTGGACAATCTTGAATATAACAATAGTATGTTCTCTATTTGGTCAAAATATGTCAGGAGAGCAGAACTATAATAAATATTGTCTTTCCTGCCATGGGCAGGATGGAAAAGGAGATGGTGAATTATCCTATCTTTTGTACCCCAAGCCCAGAGATTTGACAAGTGGTTTATTCAAGATCCGGAGTACTCCGGCGGGCAATCCTCCAACGGATAATGATTTAATTGCTTCTATTAAAAATGGGATGCCTGGGACCGCTATGCCGTCCTTTCATTTTTTAAATCCTCATGAATTGCAAGATATTGTTAGTTATGTAAAAGTTTTGGCCAATATTAACAACATCAATGCAGTTCAAATTCAAGTCCCTGATGAAATCTCCCGAACCGATGAATTATTGAAATTGGGAAAATCAATTTACACCGATATAGGGTGTAACAAATGTCATGGTGAAACAGGAAAAGGTGATGGCCCTTCATCAAAAGTATTGGTGGATTCGCGGGGCTACCCCATAATTCCAAAAGACTTCACATCTGGTGTTTATTTAGGAGGAGGCCAGCCCCAGAATCTCTATTTACGGTTTGTTGGCGGGATGGACGGCACCCCCATGCCTGCCTATGGTAATCTATCAGAATTATTGGGAAAACCCAAAAAGGATGAAAATAAACTTGCCTGGTCTCTGGTACACTATGTGAAAAGTTTAGAGACAGAGATTTCTGTGAAAACAATAAGATCTCCTGAAGACGGCAAAATATCTGCCCTACCTGTGAGCTGGTTTACTAAATCGGATAAATTATTGAATGCCTCCTCAGATCTGTGGAATAAAACGAATTCTTATTCTATACCAATCTCGCGGTTATGGCAAAGTGATAATGTAAATTACCAAATGGTGGACGTACAGGCGGTCTATAATTCAAAATACATTGCCATTAAATTAGAGTGGAAAGATATAACATCAGAGGAGAGCCTGTATCGTGTGCAGAATTTTCAAGATGGGGCAGCAATTCAATTTTCTATAGATGGGACCAAAGGGTTTCATGGGATGGGATCAGAGGAGCATCCCACAGATATATGGTTTTGGAAAGCAGAATGGCAGTTTCGGTCAAATGAAAAAACTAATTCTGATATCGAGCTAGCGTATGCCAATCGGGTGAGCGATTCTGATGTTGATAGCTATCCTGCTTTAATGAATGATATTGCCTATCTATCCGGAAGAGATGCTGGAAATATTAATTCTGAAGCTGGAAAATCATCTCCAGTGGAAAATGTGACTGCTGTGGGTCCACAAACTGTGACACCCCTGCCTCATAGTTCTCAAAAGGTAATGGGTAGCGGCGTTTGGGATGGGCAAAAGTGGAAGGTGGTGTTTGTTCGAAAGTTAAAGTCTGATTCCAAACGAAAAGTGAAAATTAAAAAAGGTGAATCCATTCCCATTGCTTTTGCCATTTGGGATGGTAGCGAAAATGATCGAAATGGACAAAAGATGGTGTCGACATGGTATGAATTAGAGCTCAAGAATTAGGAGATTTTTTGTGAAAGAAGACCATTTAAAAAACAATAATGTCAGTTCAGGGAACCAGAGACCAGGTAAAGGAATTAGCCGACGAGATTTTTTAAAGGTTGGTACGATGGGGTTAGGGGGTGCTGGCCTGCTGTGGTCTATGCCTGGCAGTACATATTTTTTGAAAGGGATACCTAATATTGACAATCCCTTGACCCACTATCCCAATCGGGGATGGGAAAAGATATATCGTAATCAATATAAGTGTGATGATAGCTTTACTTTTATCTGTTCACCAAACTGCACCCATGAATGTCGGATGAGGGGCTTTAATCGAAATGGAGTTATGATTCGGACAGAACAAAATTATGATTCTCACAAGATTAAAGATCTTTACGGAAATCAATCTACCCATGCCTGGAATCCCCGTGGTTGTTCGAACGGATTTACCTTTCACCGTCGTATTTATGGCAGTTACCGCTTGAAATATCCGCTGGTTAGAAAGGGATGGAAAGAGTGGGCAGATGATGGTTTCCCTTATCTTACCCCTGCAAACCGTGATAAATACAAATTCAATTCCCGTGGAACCGATACCTTGGTCAAAATATCCTGGAATAAGATTGAAAATTATATAGCAAATGGTCTTATTAATATTTCTGAAACCTATAGCGGTGATATAGGTAAAAAGCGCTTGTTAGAACAGGGATATCCTGAAGAAATGCTTACTCACTGGGAAGGTGCCGGAACCCGAACCATCAAACTTCGTGGTGGTATGGGACTTCTAGGTGTGATCGGAAAATATGGTGCTTATAGGTTTAGCAATACCTTGGCTTTGGTGGATCATCATGTTCGTGGTGTAAGCCGAAAAGATGCAAAAGCGGGCAGAAACTGGTCTAATTATACCTGGCACGGGGATCAAGCGCCTGGTTTTCCTTTTGTTCACGGGCTACAAGCATCTGATGTTGATATGAACGAAATGCGTTACAGCAAATTGCTGGTTTCAATTGGGAAAAACTTGGTAGAAAACAAACGAGCGGATAATCATTTTGCAGCGGAAGTAATGGAGCGTGGTGGAAAGCTTGTTAATATTTCTCCGGAATATGGAGCATCTTCTTCCAAAGCAGACTACTGGCTCACCATTCGCCCGAATACCGATACTGCATTGCTCCTTGGTATTTCAAAGATCATTATTGACAAGAGTTGGCATGATGAAAAATTTCTAAAGGAATTTACTGATTTTCCATTGTTAATAAGAAAAGACACCCTGAAACGCCTGAAGCCGGAAGATTTTATTAAAGACTATAAAAACCAGCTAGCTAAAGATGGACCAAGTTATACGATCCACGGATTAAAGAAAAAAGATTATGACAAGATTGGTGATTTTACTATTTTTGATAAGACATCTAATTCTGTTAAATCACTAACCCGGGATGATGTAGGGGACCTCTTAACAAAGAAAAAGATTGATCCTGAACTGGATTGGAATGGAACAGTGGAAGACGTTAATGGAAATGAAATTGAAGTGTGCACCCTCTTCTGGGCTTATAAATATATCCATCTAAAAGATTACGATCTGGATACAGTGGTTGCAATAACACATTCCAATAGGGAATTAATCCAGCAATTAGCTGAAGATCTTGCCACGATAAAACCAGCGACAATTCACATTGGTGAAGGATTGAACCATTGGTTTCATGCAGTAGAGAATAACCGTGCATGTTATTTGCCCATTATTTTAACTGGAAACATAGGAAAAAAAGGTGCTGGATGCCATACCTGGGCAGGAAATTATAAAGCGGGTCTATTTCAGGGATCGGATAAAGTTGGCCCCGGTTTCAAAGGTTGGGTGGCAGAAGACCCATTTGAACCAAATCTAGATCCCAAGGCCGGAGCAAAAGAATTAAAAATTAAAGGGTATGCCCGTGGAGAAGAACCATCCTATTGGAATGTAGGCGATTTCCCTTTGTTGGTGGACACGCCAAAATATGGCAATAAATCCTTTACTGGTGAAACACACATGCCCACACCGACCAAAGCCATTTGGCACAACAATGTAAATTTATTGAACAACGCTAAATACCATTATGAAATGGTGAAAAATACAAACCCCGGTGTGGAAATGATCATTAGCCAGGATATTGAAATGACAGCTACCTGCGAATATGCGGATATTGTTTTACCCGCTAACAGTTGGGCAGAACAGCAAACCTATGAGTTGACCGGTTCATGTTCCAATCCATTTTTACAAATCTGGAATGGAGGTCTAAAACCTGTTTTCGATTCAAAGGATGATGTAATGATATGGGCGAGTGTTGCAAAGAAGTTGGGAAAAATTCTAAAAGATAAACGTTTTGAGAAATACTGGAAATTTGTGTTAGAAGGAAAAACTGATGTTTATATAGATCGCTTGTTAGATGGTAGTAATACAACGCACGGATATACTACAAAGGATATCATGGATGGGAAATATGGCGAGCCAGGCTCTGCGCTTATGCTTTTCAGGACCTATCCGCGGATCCCTTTCTATGAACAGATCAAGGAGAGTACGCCCTTTTTTACTCCCACAGGTAGATTGCAGGCTTATAACGATGAACCAGAGGTTATCGAATATGGAGAAAACTTCATCGTTCATCGGGAAGGACCAGAGGCAACTCCGTATCTCCCAAATGTAATTGTTTCGAACAACCCACTTATTCAGCCTGAAGATTATGGAATCCCATTGGATGCCACATCGGCTGAAGAGCGGCAAGTCAGGAACGTGAAAATGCCATGGAAGAAGGTGAAAAAAACCAAAAACTTTTTGTGGGAAGATGGGTTTTCTTTTTACTGTTTGACGCCAAAATCTCGCCATACAACCCATTCAAGTTGGGCGACAACAGATTGGCATTTTATATGGAGCAATCCATTTGGCGACCCATATCGACAGGACAAACGTCAGCCAGGTGTGGGAGAACACACTATGTATATGAACTCTGATGCGGCCAAAGATTTAGGCATTGAAGATGGTGATTATGTCTATGTGGATGCGGACCCGCAAAACCGCCCCTATCGGAATTTTGATGTAAAAGATCCTTTTTATAAAGTAGCGAGATTGAAGGTGCGCTGTCGCTACAACCCCTCCTATCCATATCATGTTATCATGATAAAGCATGGTGCATGGATGTCTACAGAAAAATCTGTTTTGGCCCATGAAACGCGACCGGATGGTCGGGCACAATCTAAAGATACGGGATACCAGGCAAGCTATCGCTATGGATCTCATCAATCCGTGACATATGGCTGGCAGATGCCCATGATGCAGCTGGATAGTTTATTTCACAAAGCCAAAGCAAAAATGGGATTTTTATTTGGATACGAAGCGGACAACCACGCCATAAACACGGTCCCGAAAGAGACCTTGGTAAAAATTACATTTGCTGAGAAAGGTGGACTGAAAGGAAAAGGAAAATTAGATGTTGTTAAAACTGGTTTTACTCCAGCTAATGAAAATGAATTCATGGAGGATTACTTAGCTGGAAACCTGACAACAGCTGGAGGAGAGGAGTGGGACGAATGGTAAAAGACTTTGACAAAGAAGATCCATTTGAAATGAAAGTAATGGAGATCCCTGGTGGCAATATAGTTCATCAGGCACAGGTGATGTCTGAAGAATTTCGGGATATGGGCATGACTCAGGACGAGTTAATGAAAATGTTCGCCGATCCATTTTATGGAGGTCTGCACATGGCCTATATCCAATTGGGAGAAAAAAACGTCAATAAAATTATCGGCCAAGCGTATAAAAAAG
>Ga0207989_1001273_pt1 | contig 12858 bp, 11 predicted proteins | sample ETNtaG_7_FD_185777 | JGI IMG/M metagenome (GOLD analysis project Ga0207989, IMG submission 185777) | Marine microbial and viral communities from oxygen minimum zone, Eastern Pacific Ocean - ETNP201406SV65 (SPAdes) (version 2) | ecosystem: Environmental > Aquatic > Marine > Oceanic ... | reverse complement strand
GGGCGATCCAGGCGGAGGAGCCATGGGCGATCCAGGTGGTGCCTTAGGCGGAGCCATGGGCGATCCAGGTGGTGCCTTAGGTGGCGCTATGGGTGGAGCCATGGGCGGTGTTGGTGAAGCTCTTGGTGGAGCTTTAGGAGGAGGACCAGGGGACCCAGGAGCCGGAGGAGCATTAGGTGATGCTATGGGAGGCCCAGGTGGACCAGGTGATCCAGGACCAGGTACTCCAGGCGAACCGGGACCAGGACCTGATCCAAAATAAAATACCCAAAGAGATGAGAACAATAAAAAAATATTTTTTTATTTTTTTATTTTTTATTTTTTCTATTAATTTTTCTTTTGCTGAATCTAGATTTGGCGAATTAACAGAAATGTTTGATGAAAGAATGAGAGGTAAAGACAACCAATGGGTTAGACCTCATCCAGGACCATTTGTATGGAATAAAATAGAAAATAAACAAGGAAATTTTTCTTGGGAGGAGGCAGACGAATATGTTGTTTATGCTCAAAATCATAATCAAACAATTATAGCAACTATTTGGCCTTATTCTAATTGGGAACAAAAATCATGTAAAAGAAAAAAAGGCAGAAGCCCTTTTGGAAAACATTTTTCTAAATATTTGAGCAAACCTTGCTCAATGGATAACTATAAAACTTTCCTTTTGGCTTTAATAGATCGATATGATGGTGATGGATCTAATGATATGCCAAGTTTAACCAAACCTATAATTTATTGGGAAATAATGAATGAACCTGAATACAAAATGTTTTTTAGAGGTAAAGAAGATGAATTTGTTGAAATTTTTAACTTTTCATCAAAAACAATTAAAAAGAAACAAAAAGACTCCGTAATTGTTATGGCAGGTGCCGCTGGAATGTTTCCTGAAAATGAAAAGTTTTGGAAATCTGCACTACCTAAAATAAAAGATAATTTTGATATAGCAAATATTCACCACATAAGTACACCCGAAGGTAAATGTGACAAAGAATTTTGGGTAGATGAATTTTCTGGTTTGTTAAAAAAATTAAAAATAAATAAACCTATATGGCTTACAGAAGCTATGACTGGAAAATGTAAAGTTATTCCCACTTATGTTAAAGCTTTTGCAAATGGAGCGGAAATAATAATCGATGTAGGTGTTAATGCGCCTGGTATGAAAATGAGCAAAAAAAGTAGAAAAAAATTAAATGAATTTATAAGCGATTATGATGGTTTTGAATCAATAAAACTTATTTCTAAAAAGAAAGCTGAATTTAAATTTAAAGACGGTTCTTCCAAAACATTAGATTTTTAATAAATAATAATTAACCTTTACCTCTCCAAGGTATTGTTTTGTCTATTATTTTTCTAAGAGTAACATCAAATAAAAGCCCAAGCATACCCATTACAAATATAGTTATCCAAATAACTTCATATTGAAAATATTTTTTAGCAACGTTTTCTACAAAACCAATACCTGTAGTTCCTGCTAAAAATTCAGCTGCAACTAATGTTCCCCAACACATACCAATAGCAACTCTTACTCCAGTTAATATTTCTGGTAGTGAATTTGGAAATATAACATATCTTAGAATTTGCCATCTTGAAGCACCTAAAGAGTGTGATGCATGAATCTTTGATAATTGAGTACCTGATGCTCCAGCTCTTGCTGAAATAATCATAATTGAAAATGATACCATGAATAATAAGAATATTTTTCCAACATTATCAATTCCAAGAACAGAAATAATTAATGGAGCCCAAGCAAGTGGAGGCACTGGTCTATATAGTTCAATTAATGGATCAAAAAATCCTTTAGCAAATCTATTTAAACCCATAAACAAACCTAAAGGAACACCAAAAATTATTCCAAGGACTAATCCTAAAAATACTCTTAAAAACGAGTCCCATATATGACCCGAGGGGATAGGTATTTTAAATAATTTAAATTCACCTGTCGCAATATTTAAAACTTTACTTTTAAAGTTAGGTTCTACTTTACCAGCATCATTGTGAACTGGATATTTTCCAGGGATAATATCAGCTATCCAATCTGGGAGAATAAAGCCAATTATTTGACTTACATCCATCATTTCATACCAAATCAATGGAATATTTTTAAATCCTACGCTTGGTTTTAATAAAAGAATAAATTTATTTAAAGTATCGGAAGGTTTAGGCAACCATCTACCAGAACCTTGTTCAGAACAACTAGGGCCACTTGAAACAATAGTTCCAGAAGGGAATAATAAAATATCGACATATCTTAAATGTCCTTGCTCTTTTTTTTGAACTTGATCAAATTTTAAAATTGATTTTTGCAAGCCATCTAAAGTTTGAGGAGGGAAAATACTTGCATATTCAATTCTTCTTGCAATTTTAAGAACATCTTTTGCTAAAGCAGAAGCAATTTCTTGTGTATCATCTAACTCAGATCTATATTTTTTAATTTCATCTTTAATTTCTTTAAATGCATTTTTATATTTAGGATTGTGATTTCTTAGTTTGAAGAATTCATCGCTAATTATTTTTAATTCTTTTGCGGCAGCTTCAAATTTTAATCCCTTTTTGGTTTTAGGAATAATAGGAATCTCTACCGTTTGTTCTACTGCAGTTCCTGAAGCACCCCATTCACCTTCTTTTTTTGCTTCTTCAATTCTTTTACTTTCTTCTTCGGCAGTCTCTCCTGGATAATTTATTTTTTGGAATTCTTTTGTTAACTGGTTAATTTTATTAGTTAATTCATTAATCTTAATTTTATTTTCATTCTCTAAGAGTTTTTCATTTGTTAATAATGGAATTGTATTTTTAGTTTTTACAATTAATCTTAACAGCTTATTTTTATCTTGATCTCTTATGCTTGAAGTGTTTTTAATTTCTTTAGCTAATTTATTAATATTTTTATTTTCACTTTTGATAACAAAGGTGCTTTTAAATTGTCTTTCTTCTATTGGAAATAAATATTTTAATGAAAGTAATGAATCGTTAACTTTTCCAACTTGACAAAGTTCATTAGCTGATTTTGGGTAAAAAGATTTTGCTATATCCCACGAATAATATAGCCATACTAATAAAATAACGCTACTACCAACTATAATCCAATGAGTTCCTCCTTTAGCTCTTTCAGGGTTTCCGAATACAGCATCAACCTTTTCAGTTTTAATTAATTTTTTCCCATATAATATGCAGCCTATAATGGCAAAAAAAATTAAAAATGTGACAATTCTAGTGAGCATATTAATTATCTTTACCCATTATTTCTTCTTCCATGTCCCAAATCATGCTTAATATTTCTTCTCTTGTAGTTCCAAAATCTTTCTTTTTTTTAATTTCTCTTAAATCTTCTTTTAATCCCTGGGAAGCAAATGGAAGAGTATATTCTTTATGTATACGACCAGGCCTTGGAGCCATCACATACAATCTTTCACCAAGTAATAGTGCTTCCTCAACAGAGTGAGTTATTAGAATTATAGTTTTTCCTGTTTCTTTCCAAATTTTCAAAACCAACGACTGCATTTTTTCTCTAGTTAATGCATCTAGAGCGCCCAAAGGTTCGTCCATTAAAATTAAATCCGGATCATTAATTAGACATCGAGCAAGAGCAACTCTTTGCTGCATACCTCCAGATAATTGATAAGTTGGTGTATTTCCAAAACCTTGCAAGCCTACAATTTCAAGCCATTCTTCCACTTTTTTAGCCGTTGTAACCGGATCTTCTTTTTTCATTCTTAAGCCAAAATTTACATTTTCAGCAACAGTCAACCATTCAAATAATGCACCTTGTTGAAAAACCATTCCTCTTTCAACACCAGGGCCATTAATTTCATTTCCTCCAAGAAAAATTGAACCAGAGGTAGGTCTAAGAAAACCTGCGGCGATATTTAATAAAGTTGTTTTTCCACAACCTGAAGGACCAAGAACTGTTAAAAGTTCTCCTTTTTTTAGAGTAAAATTTAAATCTTTTAATGCGTGAACAGTTTCCCCTTTTGGAGTTTTAAAAATCATGTTTAGATTTTGAGAAACTAAATCACTCATAATAATGAATTTATACTAAAATTTTTATTAAAAAAATAGGCGCCAATTTAATAAATTGGCGCCTATCTAATTTTATTTTACTCTTTAATTATAAAGGTAAAAAACTAGTATCTACAGCTCCATCTGGAGTTCCCATTCCTTTTAGGAAACCATCAAGATTTCCACTTTCCATAGATTTTTTAGTTTCTGCAGGTGTTAGAAATTTAAATCCACCAATAGTTTCTTTCATATCTGCAAGCTTCATTTCAGCATCTTTAGCTATAACGTTCAGATCACTTTTGCCTGAAGCATATCTAGCATTAGCTTCATGAGTTACTTCTATGAAAGTTCTAAGCATTCCTGGGTTTTCTTTCATAAATTTATCAGTAACAGATGTAATATCTATACCTAAGATACCTGCGTCACGAGCTTCTTGAACTGTTAAAAGTCTTGATCCAACAGCTGTTGCAGCTTTAATAGAGTTACCACCAAATAGACATGCCATAACAACATCACCGCTAACTAATGCAGCAGCTCCTTCTTCAGGATCCATTTGAATAACATCCATTTTACCTCTGTCAGCTCCTACAACTTTCATACTTTCATCGAAAACATATTCAGCCATAGTTCCTAGTGGAACTGCAACTTTTTTTCCTTCTAGTTCAGAAGCATTAGCTTTTGTAATTCCAGATGCGTTAGATGTAACACAAGTTGTTCCACCCATTCCGTATTCCATAGCTATATCTACAAGCTTCAAAGGCGCTTTAGATTTAACCGCGTTAATGAATGGTACTAAACCTTGTGAATAAGAAATATCAATATCTCCTGCTAACATAGCATCAGTCATCGCTCCACCATTTGAGAAGTTAGTCCATTTAACTGGAACACCCAAAGCTTTATCAAATAATTTTTTAACTTTGTCTTCTTGGTTTGGAGTCGGCCATTCTAAGAAAAATGCAACTCTAACTTCATTAGCAGCTGAATTAGCTACCGACATACTCAAGTTAAGAGCAACAATGCATCCAAGAATAAAACTTAATATTTTTTTCATTTTATCTCCTGTTAATTAAATTTAATTTACGCTCAGTATTAAAGTGTATTCCAAAGGCTAAGTAAACTAAGAATTTCTATGAGTGTATTGAAAAACAATAGATTAACAATCTGAAGTTGTATTGATTTTATCTACTTTATTTATTTGCTGTTTAAATAAAAAAAATTAGTCTAGAAGGACTTTCAAACTTAAAAATAAATTATGAGTTCAGAAAAACCAGAAATACCAAATTCACTTAACGAGCACTGGATGCCATTCTCATCCAATAGAGACTTTAAAGAAAATCCAAGATTAATTACAGAAGCAAAAGGTGTTTATTTAAAAAACCACCAAGGACAAACACAAATAGATGCTAGTTCAGGCTTATTCTGCAATCCTTTAGGACATGGAAGAGAAGAGATTATAAACGCTATATCTAATCAATTGAAAAAATTAGATTATGCTCAACCATTTCAACAAGGTTTTGGTGGTTCTTTTGAACTTGCTACAAGAATTTCAAAACATACACCAGGAAATTTAAATAGAATTTTTTACTCAACAGGAGGATCTGATGCTGTTGAAACTGCAATTAAAATATCAATTGCCTATCATAAGGCTAAAGGACAAGGCGAAAGATTTAGAATAGTTGGAAGAGAAAGAGCATATCACGGTATGCATATAGGAGGGACCTCAGTTGGTGGAATGGTAAATAATATTAAAACATTTGCGAGCGTGTTAATGCCAGGTGTAGCACATATGAGACATACTCATTTACCAGAACATAAATTTATTTCAGGACAACCTGAAACTGGAACTGAATTAGCAAATGATTTAGAAAGAATTTGCGCAAACTTTGGATCAGAAAATATTTCTGCCTGTATAGTGGAACCAATTGCTGGATCAACTGGAACATTAGTACCACCAAAAGGATATTTGCAAAGATTAAGAGAAATATGTGACAAACATGGAATTTTATTAATTTTCGATGAAGTGATTACAGGATGGGGAAGAACAGGATCTCCTTTTGCTTCTCAAGAATTTGGTGTAACTCCAGATATTATGACCATGGCTAAAGCAACAACTAATGGAATAGTTCCAATGGGTGCCGTTGCATGTAAAGAAGAAATTTATGACGCTATAATGGAAAGTTCTCCAAAAGGAGCAATAGAATTATTCCATGGTTATACATATTCAGGAATACCAATTGCAGTATCAGCAGCTTTAGCAGTTCAAGATATAATTGAAAAAGAAGATATATTCAAAAGAGCAAAAGAAATGTCACCTTATTTCCAAGAAGGTTTAATGTCTCTTAAAGATTTAGATGCCGTTGAGAATATAAGAGGGTATGGAATGATGGGTGGAATTGACATGAAGATGGATAAAAAACAAGGAGCAGCAGGATTTACTACTTTCAAACATTGTTATGAAGCTGGAGTTAATTTTAAAGCAACAGGAGATTGTTTAATTATTGCTCCAATGTTTATTTGTGAAAAAAAACATATCGATGAAATAATAGATAAACTTAGAACTGGAATAACTAACTATTCTAAAAGTAAAAAAAATTAATTTAATTTAATGAAAATCGGTGTTCCCAAGGAAATAAAGCCCCAAGAAAACAGAATTGGTCTAACTCCTGAAAGCGTAAAAACTTTAACCTCAAATGATCATGAAGTATTAGTTGAAAATAATGGAGGTTTCGAAGCTGGTTTTTATAACGATCAATATAGATCTGCTGGTGCAAAAATTATTGATAAAGCAGAAGATATTTTTAACGAAGCTGAAATAATTGTTAAAGTTAAAGAACCTTTATCTAATGAAGTTAAAATGATTAGAGAAAACCAAATTGTTTTTACATATCTTCATTTAGCAGCAGCAAAAGAGTTAACTCAAGGACTAATAGATTCAAAGTCTGTATGCATTGCGTATGAAACTGTAACAGATAATAATGGGAGACTTCCTTTATTAGCACCTATGAGTGCGGTAGCAGGAAGAATGTCAGTTCAAGCTGGGGCGCATTGTTTAGAAAAAAATCAAAAAGGAAGAGGTTTGCTACTTGGAGGAGCTCCAGGAGTTGAGCCTGGTAACGTAGTTATATTAGGTGGTGGAGTAGTTGGAGAAAATGCAGCTGTAATAGCAGTTGGAATGCAAGCCAAAGTACATATTGTTGATAAATCAGAAGCAAGATTAAAGCAATTAACCGATATGTTTGGAGATAAAATTATTCCTCAACTGAGTGATAAAACGGACTTAGAAAAACTAATTTCAGAATGTGATTTGTTGATTGGTGGCGTCTTAATTCCTGGAACGGAAGCTCCAAAACTAGTAACAAAAGACATGTTAAAGTTAATGAAAAAAGGCTCTGTAATTGTAGATGTTGCCATAGATCAAGGTGGATGCATTGAAACAAGTAAACCAACAACACATGCCGAACCAACTTACATAATTGATGACGTTGTTCATTATTGTGTAGCCAATATGCCAGGTGGCGTTCCAAGAACCTCAACAATTGCGCTTAATAATGCAACATTGCCTTTTTTAGTAAAATTAGCGAAAGAAGGATATGTTAAAGCACTAAAAGACGATCCAAACTTTATGGCTGGATTAAATGTTCACAAAGGACAAGTTACTTATAAAGCTGTAGCAGATTCTTTTGGACATAGCTATGTCAGCGCTAAAGAGGCTTTAAATTAGATTCCTTTTCTGATTAACCGGTAAATATCTTCTTTTTTCACTAATCCTATTTTACGGTCAATTTCATTTTGACCTTTGTAAACAACGATTGTAGTCCAAAATTTAATATTTAGTACATTTGCAAACTCTTTATATTTAGTTTGCTCATAAAATAAAAATTCTACATTTTTAAAATCATTTAAAGCATTAGCAAAAATTTTTGATTGTTTTGCACAAGTCATACATGTTTCGTCCCAAGCATTTATAACTATAGTTTTTCCTTCTTGTTGAGCTTTTTCAAATTTTTCAAATGTAAAATTAGTAGTTTTTTCAAAAGCCAAAGCATCAGTAAAAAATAATATAATTAAAGGTAATAAAATTTTTTTCATTTTTAATAGCTATAAAGAAATAAAGTATATATTAAATTAATCTTTAATAATAATTTAAATAGTTTATATTTAAAATAGAGGGGTGCTAATTAAGCTGAGAAATACCCTTAGAACCTGTCCGGTAATTCAGAAAGGGATAAATGGAACAAATAAATATATTAAGTCAACCTTCATCAATTATATTAACTTTAGTTATTAGCGTTATATTTGTAATAGTTGGAATTATTTATTCTAATAAATATCAAGGCTTAAATAATTATTTAGTTGCAAATAGATCTGTTGGGACATTTTCATTAACCGCTAGTTTGGTTGCATCAGCATTAGGTGCATGGATATTGTTTGGACCAGCTTCTGCAGCTACATGGGGAGGCATTGGAGCTGTAATTGGATATGCACTTGGAACAGCATTTCCATTATTCATTTTAATTTATTTAGGTAAAAAATTTAGAATATCATACCCAAAAGGAAAAACTTTAATTGAAGTTATAAGAATAAGATTTGGTTCCAAATTATTTAAATTGATTTTATTTCTGTCTATTTTTTATATGACAATATTTTTAATTGCAGAAGTCACCGCAGTATCAATTTTAATTAAATATATTTCAGGTACTGATTTATGGATTACTGCTTTAATAGTAATTGTAAGTTCTCTCGTTTACACTTTATATGGAGGATTAAGAGCTTCAATTTTTACTGACAATATTCAATTCATTGTTTTCGGATTGTTATTATTAATAAGTTTTTCTTATTTAATTTCATTTAATTCTAATGATTATAATTTTGAATTTATTAAGCTAAATAACCCAAATTTATTAAGTTCAAATTATATTCCAAATTTTACTGCTGGCTTAACCTTTTTCATTGCTGTGGCGGCAACCAATCTTTTTCACCAAGGTAATTGGCAAAGAGTTTATGCTGCAAAAAATAACAATGTATTAAAAAAAAGTTTAATAATTTCATTCTTAATTATTATTCCTGTAGTTTTTTTAATGGGCTTTAGTGGATTAGTTGCCGTATCCCAAAATAGCAGTGTTTTTCCGGATCTTGCTTTCTTTTCTTTATTGCTAAAAGAACAATCTGTTACTTTATCTATAATTATATTAGTATTAGCCATATCTTTGACGGTTAGTAGTATAGATACATTAATAAATGCAATTTCTAGCTTAATTATTGTTGATGGAAACAAAGTTATTAAATTTAAGGGAAATTATTTAAAACTATCAAAACAAATAATAATTGTTTTATCTTTAATTACACTTTTCGTTGCATCTAAAGGTTTAAGTATTCTATATTTATTTTTACTTGCGGACTTATTTTGTTGTGCTGCAGTATTAACTGTATTTTACAGTTTTTATTCAAAATCTTTGAATGAAAAAAATTCATATATATCAATTATTATTGGATTAGTTGCTGGACTATTATTATTTCCTAGTCCGGATTTTTCTAAATCAATATTAGTAGGCATAATATTTCCAGCTGATTTCTTTCCATCATTTATTTCACAATCATTGTTATTTTGTTCATTTATTTTAGCAACATTTCTGCCAATTTTTACTTGGAAATTAAAATAATCAAATGAAAGACTGTTTTTAAAACATTAGTTATTATATAATATTCAGTATGTTTAATTTTATAATTCCATTTATAGTTTTAATACTTGTGGTTGTATTTATTCACGAGTATGGACATTATTATTTTGCCAAGAGATATGGAGTGGGGGTAACTGATTTTTCCATTGGATTTGGAAAAGAAATATTTGGCTGGAATGATAAATCTGGTACTAGATGGAAAATTTGCTGGATACCTTTAGGTGGATATGTAAAATTTTTTGGTGACAGAAATGTATTTTCTCAAGCAGATCATGAAGAATTGTTAAAAAAATATAATAAAGAAGATCAAGAAAAACTATTTGTAACAAAACCATTATATCAAAGATCATTAATTGTGGTTGGGGGTCCTGTTGCTAATTTTATTTTAGCAATATTTATATTCTTATTTATTTATATGTTTGTGGGTAAAGATTTTACCCCAGCAGTAATTGATGAAGTTCAAAAGGACAGCCCAGCAGAGATAGCGGGTATGAAAAAAAATGATATTATTCTTGAAATTGACGGCACTAAAGTTGAGAGTATTCTTGATGTTTCTAAGTTAATTGCAATGTCGACAACTGAATTTGTAGATTTTAAAGTATCAAGATATGAGAAAGAATTATTATTAAGAGTTAAACCTAATCTTGTTGAAAGTGAAGATGGCCTTGGAAATAAAATAAACAAAAGAATGATTGGGATTAGGTTAAGCCCCTATAATAATGAAATTAATCATGTTAAACTAGGTCCAGGACAAGCTTTAATTCATTCTTTAAATGAAGTTTATTTTGTAACATCTTCATCTTTGAAATATTTGGGATCAATGTTTACTGGCACAGGAGACACATCTCAGTTAGGCGGACCAATAAGAATAGCCAAAATATCAGGACAAGTTGCTGAATTTGGCATTATTCCATTTATCAGCATGATGGCCTATATTTCAATTAGCTTAGGGTTAATAAACCTATTTCCTATTCCAATGTTAGATGGCGGACACTTGATGTTTTATGCGTTTGAAAAAATTTTAGGCCATCCTTTAAGTCAAAAAACACAAGAAGGTTTTTTTCGAATCGGTATGTTTTTATTGCTTTCTTTAATGTTTTTTGCCACTTTTAATGATCTTAAAGATTTAGGTTTATTTTAAAGATTTTTTAGCACTCAAAAAAACCATATAAATCAACACTTTTTTAATACTATATATTGTTATTTTTTTTTTCATATACACTAATAAAAAGCTTGAAATATCAACGATATTGTTAAGTATATATGAATAAACCTTTAAAACCGGAGCTAAAATGAACAAGAAACAATTAGTCGCTAAACTGGCTGGTTCTTTAAATCAAAGCAAAGCTGATGCTGAACGTACTTTTGATATTATTACCAATGCTATATTGGATCAGTTGAAAAATGATGATCCAGTAAAAATTGCTGGTTTTGGTACCTATAAAGTAGCTAAAAGAAAAGCCCGAATTGGACGAAATCCAAGAACAGGAGAGCAAATCCAAATAGCGGCATCTCAAAAGGTAAAATTTTTACCTGCAAAAGCACTTAAAGAAGTATTCAATAAATAATTAAAGTTTTAACAGCCTTACTACAAAAATGTAATAAGGCTGTTACTATATGCATTTTATGCATACCTTTTTTTCTTAATCAACGTTAGTTTTATTTTTTTTTAATTATAAGAATTTTTTTGAAAGGAATTTTTATGATAAAAAAATTAAAATTAATAGTTGGTCCTTTAGTGAGTTTGTTTTTTTTACTAAGTATGACCAGCACAAGTTATGCAGATACAACAGTATCTGTTGAAGTAGGTTTCATTTTTAACACTTTTCTTTTTTTAGTATGTGGATTTTTAGTAATGTTCATGGCAGCTGGATTTGCCATGCTTGAATCTGGAATGGTAACATCAAAAAGTGTATCTGTAATCTGCGCAAAGAACATTGGATTGTTTTCAATTGCTGGAATTATGTTCTGGCTATGTGGATATAATCTTGCATATGGAATCCCAGAAGGCGGATTTATAGGTAATTTTCTTCCATGGTCAGATGGAAGTAAATTAGAAACAGGTTATTCTGATGGTTCTGATTGGTATTTCCAAATGGTTTTCTGTGCAACAACAGTATCAATAGTATCTGGAACTTTAGCTGAAAGAATTAAATTATGGCCATTCTTTTTATTTGCTGCAATTTTAGCAGGAATTTTATATCCAATAGTAATGGGATGGCAATGGGGCGGAGGCTGGTTAGCAGTACGTGGCTTCAATGATTTTGCAGGTTCAACTTTAGTTCATTCTACCGGAGGTGCAGCTGCATTAGCAGGTGCTTTATTGCTAGGTGCTAGAACTGGCAGATTTACAAAATCTGGAGAACCAGCTCCTATTAAACCGTTTGCCGCATCTTCAATTCCTCTTGTGACTATAGGAGTATTTATTTTATGGCTAGGTTGGTTTGGATTTAATGGAGGATCTCAATTAGCAATGGGAACTTTTGATGATGCAGTAGCAATATCAAAAATCTTTATTAATACAAATTTAGCTGCCTGCGGCGGTGTAGCTGCTGCAGCTATTGTAACTAGATTAATGATTGGTAAAACAGATGTAATTCAAATGCTTAATGGAGCAATTGGTGGATTAGTAGCAATAACTGCCGAACCTTTGATGCCATCTCCTCTAGCTGCAATTTTAATCGGTGGAGTAGGTGGAGTAATAGTTATATTTGGAACTAAATTACTATTTCATTTTAAAATCGATGATGTTGTAGGTGCAATTCCAGCTCACTTATTTTCTGGAATTTGGGGTACATTAGCAGTGCCAATTACCAATCCTGGTGCTAACTTTTCTGCTCAATTATTAGGAGTAATTTCTATAAACGTATTTGTGTTTATTGTTTCATATGTAGTTTGGTCAATAATGAAAAATACAATGGGTATCAGATTGAGTAAATCAGCTGAACTCAAAGGTACTGACGTAAGTGAGACAGGAGTTATTGCATACGCAATAAGAGACTAAATAATTAAAACATTCATTTTCTCCCTTGTAAGTTGATGAATAAAAAAAGGCCCCTCTTTTGGGGCCTTTTTTTATTATTTATGTGTAGTCTACATAACTAGTATGATTATTGAACAATAGTGATCAAATTTTTTATCTTTATTACATTCCTTTAATAAGGAGAGTTAAATGATTAATTTTAA
>Ga0207989_1001256_pt1 | contig 12986 bp, 4 predicted proteins | sample ETNtaG_7_FD_185777 | JGI IMG/M metagenome (GOLD analysis project Ga0207989, IMG submission 185777) | Marine microbial and viral communities from oxygen minimum zone, Eastern Pacific Ocean - ETNP201406SV65 (SPAdes) (version 2) | ecosystem: Environmental > Aquatic > Marine > Oceanic ... | reverse complement strand
AAAGAGTTCGAATAGCGTGGGAATTCATATCTGATGACAATCATGATGGGGATACAGGCAACACAAGCATGGGCCTGTATATTGATGATCTCCATGTCTGGAAAAAATCTCTTAAAGAAACTGCACCAGCCCCAACAGGACTAACTGCCACCACAGGCGGTGGAGCGGTGGAACTTTCCTGGGAGGAAGTTCCCAGTGGTGACCTTGATGGTGAGGTGGCTTATGATGACGGAACTTTTGAAGATGCTATTTTCATGACTTCCGGATCTGGTATCTGTGGCAATGTATTCGGGATGCCTTTTGGCTCTACGGCCACGGTGAAGAAAGTAAAAGTTGTCGGTGCTGACAGCGTTAATATGGTTACGGTCTATGGTTATGAAGTGAGGGGTGGCGAACCGGCAGCAGAGCCGAGTTATGAAACAACCATGGATAGATCACCCGGAGTGTGGAACGAAGTGGAAGTGGATTGGGAATTTGAAGGCGACTTCCTTATTGCTCAGGAAATTGACACTCTTTTGCATGCTGGACTCGACTTTGATGCAATTCCCAGCAGACATTCATGGACAAAACTTGGAGACGGGAGCTGGCAACGCTGGCAAAAAGTTGCTGAAAGCAATAATCTTCCGGATGGGGAGTGGGGGATCCGGGTTGAGGTTTCTACTCAAGGCGGACAGAAGGCTGTTTACAATGTCTACCGTCACGGTCCGGGAGAAACTTTTACAGAGCCACTGCCGGACGGTAAGTATTTGACAAAAACCAGTTTCACGGATTCATTGGTTCTCATAGCGGTGGACTACACTTACGGTGTTACATCAGTCTATAACTCTGGAGAAACTGATGAAGTGGAAAGTAGCTTTTCATCTACAGTTACTATCCGGCCAACATCGGAGACAGTTAGGGAAGTAGCCTATGATGACGGCACATCAGAGACCGGTGCCACCCAGCTTGGTGAGAATGGATGGTACGCTGTCAGGTTCAGTTCAAATATTTTCCCCATCACCCTTACCACCCTTAAATACCATTCCAGGGAATCCGGTGGAAATACTTATCTGGCAATCTTAGATGATGATGGTACGGATGATTTGCCAGGAAACAATATCGGTGCGACGCTGATCTTTCCAACGGTGAGTCAGGGATGGAATGTGAAAGATATCTCTGGAGCGGGACTTACCGTTCTGGAAGGTGATTTTTATGTGGCTTGGGGTGAAACGGCCGATTCACCACCTCTTAGTATTGATACCGACAGTGATTCAAGAGATCGCAGCTACTTCTACACTGAGGTTGATGGCTGGGGTCCTCTATCCGACCTTGGTTATGAAGGTGATCTTCTTATTCGTGCCGCCATTGATTATGAAGGGGCCGGTGTTCGGGATAATATTGGTTTGCCAAAAACGTTTGCGCTCGATCAGAATATGCCCAATCCTTTCAATCCTGAAACGCTGATCATGTTTGATGTAGCGGAAGAAGGACGGGTGGTGCTGAAGCTATTTGACATTACAGGCAGAGAAGTGAGGCGCCTCCACGACAAATTTCTGGTACCGGGAAATTACACCTACTTCCTCAACGGCAGTAACCTTGCGTCCGGCGTCTACTTTTATAGGATGGAAGCACCTGGATTTGTTGCAACGAAAAAACTCCTCCTAGTGAGGTAAAAGTTTTCTTGAAAAGATTTCTCTTTATACTCCTCGGGTGGCTGACTGCTGGTACAGCCCAACCAAAATCTTTACGGTATATTGAAAATAAAGTGAGAATTTATATTGAAGAAAGTGTAGATATTGACCAGACAAGCCTTGTAAATGGAAAAACAGGTATCGAGACGATTGATGATTTTCTTTCACGAAAAGGCAAAGTAAAAATCAGCCAGTGGCTTCCTGAAGCTACAGAAAAGGATAGAGATGGTGATATATTGTTAAGCCGATATTATGATATCAGATTTGATGATGAAAATGTTGACATGGCTACTGTTCGGGATGAATTGTCTAACCAGGCGGCCATAAAATTTGCGGAATATGTTCCTGATTACCGATTCCATTATACTCCTAATGATCCTCGCTACAGCAGCCAGTGGTATTTGCGCACTATCCAGGCTCCTGAGGCGTGGGACCTGTGGAACATTGAAGGTGGCAACTTTCCGGGTGATTCTACTATTGTTGTAGGGGTAGTGGACAGCGGTTGTGATTGGGATCATCGTGACCTGGTTTACAGTTTGTGGAATAACTTTGGTGAAGATGTTGACGGTGATGGTAAGACCATTGAATTAGTTAATGGTCAGTGGCAGCTGGATTCAGGAGATTTGAATTCAGTTGATGATGATGGGAATGGCTATGTTGATGACCTTATCGGATGGGATGTGTCGGGGACTACAGCCGGTAATGATCCAGATAACAATCCCATGGCACCTCCTGATCCCGGCCCTACAAACGGGAATCCTCATGGTACCCATGTTGCGGGTATAGTGGCGGCCACAACTGATAACAGTTTAGGTATGGCCAGCGTGGGATTTAACATCAAGCATATGCCAGTAAAAATCCAGTATGATGAAAATCCGTCCGACACAACCTTTGATAGCGGGGGTTCCAGTGGTGTTCTATATGCGGCAAAGGCCGGTGCACATATTATTAACCTCAGCTGGGGAGGGGGTGGTTCATCCAATTCAGAACGTGCACTATATAATAATATCAGGGATAATTACGGTGCTATTGTAGTGGCAGCTGCCGGCAATGAAGAAAGCGAAGAAGAGAGCTATCCAGCCGCCTATAGTAGTGTACTTTCTGTCGCCTCATCAAACTCCAGTGATACCAAAAGCAGTTTTTCCAATTACGGTACATGGGTAGACATCATCGCTCCCGGTTCCAGTATTCTCAGTGCAGTCTATGATGATAATTATTCCTCATGGAGCGGCACATCTATGGCAACACCCTTGGTAGCTGGGGCTCTGGGTCTCGTCTGGTCTTATTACCCCGATGAATCGGCTGAGAAAATTAAACAGATGCTCCTCCGTGGCACCGATAATATTGATGATAACAATTCATCTTATTTAGGTAAGATCGGTTCGGGGCGTCTTAATGTTTTTCGCGCTATCGCCAGCGGATCGCTACCGCAGCTTAAGGTCGCTTCCTATTCTGCGCTGCCGGTGAATGATGATGACGGTGTACTAAATCCCGGTGAGATTGCACTGATGAGAGTTGTTCTTGTGAATGAAGAAGGATGGGCGGATGCAAAGAATATTACAGCAACACTGTCCTCAGATCACTGGGCGGTCACAATGATCGATAGTGAGGCGGTGTTTCCTGATATTGGCTCGGGCAGCAGTGGCGTAAATGTGGCTGACCGATTCCAGTTCCAGGTTGATGTAGACATGGTGCCAAATGAGATTCCATTTTCCATGAAAGTTGTTGCTGAGGGATCGGGTAGCAACATTTACCAGGACACAAAGAATTTTTCAGTAGATGTAAGCCTGAACCAGGCCGGCTTTCCATTTACAGCTGACAATATTATCAGGACGTCACCTACTATCATCGATCTTGATGGTGATGGGACACAGGAAGTTCTAATAGGATCGGATGACCACAATCTCTACGTGCTTGATGTCGATGGCAATCTTAGATGGTCCTTTGAAGCGGGCCGGAATGTCCGCTCCACGCCCGCTATTGGCGATATAGACGGGGACGGTCAGTTGGAAGTAGTTTTCGGCTCCATGGATAACACACTTTATATATTAGGCCATGACGGCGTGAAGGAAGCAGAATACTCTGCCAACGGGATGATCGTTTCACCGCCGGTTTTGGCCGACCTGGATCGAAACGGTGATCTGGAAATCATTTTCACTATTTTTGAGAAGTATCTTTACGTCATCAATCACGATGGCACCGATTACGGTTCATTTCCCATTCCAATAAATGAATCCATATTTTCCGCTCCGGCAGTGGGTGATGTGGATGGAGACAACCAGTTTGACATTGTGATTGGGACATGGAGTGATCATGTTTATCTGTTCACTGCTGACGGTTCCATTCCCGGGGGATTTCCCTATAGTACGGGTAACAAGGTTTCCACGGATCCTGCTTTAGCCGATTTGAGCGGTGACGGAATGCTGGAAATCATCATAGGCTCTGATGATGACAAGCTCCATATTATAGACTGGCAAGGGCAGGCCCTCGCCACCTATGCCGTGGAAGGACATATTCAAAGTTCACCCATGGTTGACGATTTGGACGGTGACGGTACCCATGAGATTATTTTTGGTGCCAATGATGGAAAGCTCTACGGAGTCCGCTATTCCGAGAATCAGTTGTCAGAGATGTCGGGCTGGCCTGTCGATCTGGGCGGCACCACGGCTTTGAAAAGTTCACCTGTTGCATTTGACTTGGATAATAACGGCATAGCTGAGGTGATTGTTTCTCTGACGGAGGGGATGCTTTTTGCCATCAATCTTGATGGTACGGTCGCACCCAATTTTCCCATTAATCTAAAAGGGTCGGTGGAGAGTTCTTTTACGGTAGGTGATCTGGATGGCGACAGCGATCCGGAGATTGCCGCGGCGGCATCCACACAGCTTGCTATTATAGATGTGAAGACAACAGGCGGCATCGGCACCCGCTGGCGGATGTACAGGGGTGGACCACTTCGCACAGGAATGATATTTGATCCTGCAATGTCCATAGCTGATGTGCCTGATGAGTTACCAATAAAATTTTCTGTATCAGGTAACTATCCCAACCCATTCAATCCTGCAACGACAGTTGAACTCAGCTTTCCGGATGAACGTTTTGTCACTGCCGCTGTATATGATGTAACCGGGAGAGAAGTGAAAATATTAGCTTCCCAATGGATGAATGGCGGCTTCCATCAACTCAATTGGGACGGTACCGATATGCACGGCCATCACGTGGCGGCGGGCATCTACCTGCTTTCTGTCAGGGCCGACAATGACCAACGCATCCGGAAAATGACCCTTTTGAAGTAAATCCGCTCCCTTTTTCATTATACAGGCGATGGTGTGTAGATTCCCTCATTAACGATGATATCTCCATGAAGAACCTTTTTCCCTTTGTCATTCTTATCTCCGTATTATCAGCGGAGATTGACTGTCCCAACGAAACTGCCCGGTATGTTGATCTCGACTCAACCAGTGCCACGTTTAATGATACAGTAGCCACCGGACAGTGTGGATGTCTAAGTTTTTCCTCATCCGTAGCGGGAACGGATACTTCGGTCCTGGTGCCAATTTTGGTATATGACAATGAGGCACTCAGAGGATTTCAATTTACACTGCGTGATAATTCTAACGGTGCGTTACGTTTCAGCTGGGCTCGCACTGGCAACAAAGTTGCCGACTGGGAAGTATGGGGAATAGAACATGCCGATGGATCAACCACTGTCTTCGGCTTAAATATTGAAGGAGGACAAACTGAGCCAAACTCAGAAAAGGTGCTTGTGGAGGTCATGTTTGATATGGCAAAAAGAGTGCCGTCCCGGTTGTCATTCCATCTCGACTCTACCGAAGATGCCATCCTCTCAGATGTTGGTGGAGAAAATGTTCTTTGCGGTTATCCCGATGAGCAACATCCGGTCAACTATGAAGTGAACTGGCTCGCCGTTCATGAGCAAAGCGAACTGGTTCCAGCACAGTTTGCATTGCATCAGAATTTCCCAAACCCGTTCAATCCCACTACTACATTCAGATTTGACTTGCCCGGCGAGTCTGAAGTCCGACTGGCCGTTTACGACATGTTGGGGAGGGAAGTTGCTCTTTTGCTACGAGACAATCTTCCGGCCGGAACCCATTCTGTAAATTGGGCTGGGTTAAATGACAAAGGAACGCCTGTTTCAACCGGCATTTACTACGTTAAGTTTGTGGCCGATGAATTCTTGGAAACAAGAAAAGTAACACTGTTGAAGTAATTCCCATGTTGAAGAGATTTTTCTTTATCCTTATTATGTGGGTGGTGGCATTGTCACCTTTGTCTGCGCAGACAACCTACGGAACTGTGGCCGATCTGGAAGAGCAGTGGAAGGAATACACTTCGTACCAGAAAGAGGAGCTCTCAAGTTTTTGCGATTTTCTCTTTGAGCAGGGGCATTACGAAAGGTGTGTTGTGGCATGCTTCAGGTATCTGTTCCTCTATCCAGACGATCCGCTGACGCCGAATGTCTATTACAAAATTGCTCGTAGCTATGAAGAACAGGGGAAATACGAACTTGCCACAGATTACTATAGTAAATCTCAGAATGAAGTCCAGCCCAACAGTTCTGAATTCCGGGCGACTAAATACCGACTTATTTATCTTAATCTCATGCAAGGTGACTACGATACCGTTTATACCATGGTAGGCTCCACAAAGGATCCCTATCTCATCACACTGGATGGATATGCAAAATTCAATGATCTGAAGTTTGATGAAGCTAAGGGAAGATTCGATCAAGCACGGCGAATATTTAAATCGAAAGAACACCGCCGTAACCTGACGGTTCTCATGAAAGCCTGCGACAACGTGGAAAAACTCCCAAACCGGGATCCCGTCAAAACAGGGCTGTTTGGTATTTTCCCAGGTGGCGGTCGTGTTTATCTTCAAGACTGGATCCCCGCCGTGGGCACCTTCGCTTCCACTACAGGGTTGGCTATTCAGTTCTTTACTGGAGGACCGACGGTTATCACTAAGTGGTTTCCTCGAATTGCCTTGGTTGGGCTCTACGGCGGCAGCATCTGGGGATCAATGAAGGGAATTGAGTTTGCCAACCGAGAGCGTGAGATAAGATATACCAAAAGGGTGCAGGAAAAGTATGGGCCTGGACTTTTCCTTGATTTTCCCGAGCCTGTAAGTCTTATTGTCCGGTAGGGTTTTCCTCGAAAAAATAGTTTGTCCCCGAGGTAAATATGAGGCTAACTTTGTTTGCTCTAGAGGTTTGGTCTAAAGCAATCTTCTTCAGCTTATTATTTTTCATTTTCGTTTTTTGACAATTGGTATGCGTATGGTGATGAGCAATGGCAGGAATTAACCTCGACAAGAGTGTTACAATAAAAAACAAACAACCCTAACAACGGAGAGTTTGATCCTGGCTCAGGACTAACGCTGGCGGCGTGCCTAACACATGCAAGTCAAGGAGAACGTTCCCTTCGGGGAACTATTAAACTGGCGGACGGGTGAGTAATGCATAGGTAACCTGCCCTGGAGACTGGGATAACTTCGCGAAAGCGATGCTAATACCGGATAATGCAGCGGACCCTAAGGGGTACAGTTGTTAAAGCGGGCTTCGGCTCGTACTTCAAGATGGGCCTATGTCCGATTAGCTTGTTGGTGAGGTAAAAGCTTACCAAGGCTATGATCGGTAGCTGGTCTGAGAGGATGATCAGCCACACTGGGATTGAGATACGGCCCAGACTCCTACGGGAGGCAGCAGTGGGGAATCTTGCGCAATGGGGGAAACCCTGACGCAGCAACGCCGCGTGACCGATGAAGCTTTTCGGAGTGTAAAGGTCTGTCGTGAGGGAAGAATGGCTTCTATTCAAATAGTTTAGAGGCATGACGGTACCTCACAAGAAAGCACCGGCTAACTTCGTGCCAGCAGCCGCGGTAATACGAGGGGTGCTAGCGTTGTCCGGAATCACTGGGCGTAAAGGGTACGTAGGCGTCCTGATAAGCATTGATTGAAATCCTTCGGCTTAACCGGAGAACTGGTCAGTGAACTGTCAGGATAGAGTTTGGTAGAGGAAAGCGGAATTCCCGGTGTAGCGGTGAAATGCGTAGATATCGGGAGGAACATCGACGGCGAAGGCAGCTTTCTGGGCCAATACTGACGCTGAGGTACGAAAGCGTGGGTAGCGAACAGGATTAGATACCCTGGTAGTCCACGCTGTAAACGATGAGCACTTGGTGGTGGGAGATTCGACCCTTTCACTGTCGTAGCTAACGCGTTAAGTGCTCCGCCTGGGGACTACGGCCGCAAGGCTGAAACTCAAAGGAATTGACGGGGACCCGCACAAGCGGTGGAACATGTGGTTTAATTCGATGCAACGCGAAGAACCTTACCTGGACTTGACATGTCAGTGAAATCCTGAGGAAACTCAGGACCTCTGCGAGCTTGCTCAAAGACACTGTCACAGGTGGTGCATGGCTGTCGTCAGCTCGTGTCGTGAGATGTTGGGTTAAGTCCCGCAACGAGCGCAACCCCTATCATTAGTTGCCAGCGGTTCGGCCGGGGACTCTAATGAGACTGTCTGGGATAACCAGGAGGAAGGTGGGGATGACGTCAAGTCCGTATGTCCCTTATGTCCAGGGCTACACACGTGTTACAATGGCCGGTACAATGGGTCGCGAAACCGCAAGGTGAAGCCAATCCCACAAAACCGGCCCCAGTTCGGATTGGAGTCTGCAACTCGACTTCATGAAGTCGGAATCGCTAGTAATCGCGTATCAGCACGACGCGGTGAATACGTTCCCGGGTCTTGTACACACCGCCCGTCACGCCATGGAAGCCGGTAGTGCCCAAAGCAGGTGGCCTAACCTTCGGGATGGAGCCTGTTAAGGTAAGACTGGTAACTGGGGCGAAGTCGTAACAAGGTAGCCGTACCGGAAGGTGCGGCTGGAACACCTCCTTTCTAAGGAGTAATCCCATCCCGAGATTTCGGGATTGGGATATGGTCGAACTTGTCATTCTCTCCCTGCGCATACCTTTTATTTTTTTGGGCTTGTAGCTCAGGTGGTTAGAGCGCACGCCTGATAAGCGTGAGGTCGGAAGTTCGAGTCTTCCCAGGCCCACAGCTATTTGAAAAGAGTTGATCGAACTTGATATTGTGAGACTGGGGCTGTAGCTCAGATGGGAGAGCGCGGGCTTTGCAAGCCTGAGGTCGCCGGTTCGATCCCGGTCAGCTCCACAAGAATTATTGAGATGATTTCATTGTCTCATAATTGTTTTTTGACAATTGGTTAGCAAAGCATCGACACGTTTGCAAAGAATACTGAAGTCTTTGGTAAAGATACTAAGGGCGTACGGTGGATGCCTTGGTACATGGAGGCGATGAAGGACGTGATAAGCTGCGATAAGCCTCGGGAAGGTGCAAACAACCTTAGATCCGAGGATTTCCGAATGGGGCAACCTGTCTCGGGTTATGCCGAGACACTCCCAGTTGAACACATAGGCTGGGTTGAGCTAACGGGGTGAATTGACACATCTAAGTAACCCTAGGAAAAGAAAACAATCGTGATTTCCTCAGTAGCGGCGAGCGAACAGGAAAGAGCCAAAACTTCGATCATGTTAAAGTCCGTAGACGTTGTGATTGGAGTGTTGTGAGGCAGTTCCGGAGTCTGTTACGGAAGACTCGGGGAGTCAAAAAACCTGATGTTAGTTGAACGGCATGGAAAGGCCGGCCATAGAAGGTGATAGTCCTGTAAACAAAAACTGATGGTCTCCCTGGGAACTGTTCTCGAGTAGCACGGTACACGTGAAATTCCGTGTGAAGCTGCCAGGACCATCTGGCAAGGCTAAATACTCCCATGTAACCGATAGTGAACTAGTACCGTGAGGGAAAGGTGAAAAGTACTCCTAACGGAGAGTGAAATAGAACCTGAAACCGTATGCCTACAAGCAGTCGGAGTTCCGATTTATCGGGATGACGGCGTGCCTTTTGCATAATGAGCCAGCGAGTTGCTCGTATGTTGCAAGGTTAATCCCTTTATGGGAGGAGCCGAAGCGAAAGCGAGTCTGAATAGGGCGATTCAGTAACATGCGGCAGACCCGAAGCCGAGTGATCTATCCATGGCCAGGTTGAAGCGACAGTAACATGTTGTGGAGGACCGAACCCACAAGGGTTGAAAACCTTGGGGATGAGCTGTGGATAGGGGTGAAAGACCAATCAAACTCGGCGATTTCTGGTTCTCCCCGAAATGCCTTTAGGGGCAGCGTCGTGGAAGTGCCTCGGGGGTAGAGCACTGGATGGACTAGGGGCCCTACAAGGTTACCAAACCCAACCAAACTCCGAATACCGAGGTTACGATCCCCGGCAGTGAGGCCACGGGGGATAAGCTTCGTGGCCGAGAGGGAAACAACCCAGACCAACAGCTAAGGTCCCAAAATCTGAGTTAAGTGACTAAGGATGTAAGATTGCACAGACAGCTAGGAGGTTGGCTTAGAAGCAGCCATCCTTTAAAGAAAGCGTAATAGCTCACTAGTTAAGGAATCTTGCGCCGATAATCTCCGGGACTGTTAAACTCAGTACCGAAGCTCTGGTCCCGGCACATTTGTGTCGGGAGGTAGGGGAGCGTTCCATCTACCTGTGAAGTCCTAGACGGGAGTCGGGATGGAGGAAATGGAAGTGAGTATGCTGGCATGAGTAGCGATAATTCCAGTGAAATTCTGGGACACCAAAAGCCTAAGGTTTCCTGAGTAAAGTAACTCTGCTCAGGGTTAGTCGGTCCCTAAGCCGAGGCCGAAAGGCGTAGGCGATGGATAACAGGTGAATATTCCTGTACCACCCAATCATCGTTTGAACGATGGGGGGACGCAGAAGTGAAAGATCAGCCCGGTTTTGATTGTCCGGGTTTAAGTGTGTAGGGAGTTCTGGCAGGCAAATCCACCGGAACCATCCTGAGACACGAATAGGAGGGCCTAGCCCACAAACTGATCCTAATCATGCTGCCTAGAAAATCCTCTAAGTGAGATTTTTGGGTGACCGTACCGTAAACGGACACACGTAGGCGAGAAGAGTATTCTAAGGTGCTTGGGTTAATCGTGGTAAAGGAACTCGGCAAATTGGCCCCGTAACTTCGGGAGAAGGGGCGCCTCAAGTAGGTAAAGGCCTTCGCGGCTGGAGCCCAAAGAGGTCGCAGAAACCAGGGTTGAGCGACTGTTTACCAAAAACACAGGTCTCTGCTAAGTCGCAAGACGAAATATAGGGACTGACACCTGCCCGGTGCCGGAAGGTTAAGTAGAGGGGTTATCTCGATTCGTCGAGAGAAGCTCTGAAATGAAGCCCCGGTGAACGGCGGCCGTAACTATAACGGTCCTAAGGTAGCGAAATTCCTTGTCGGGTAAGTTCCGACCCGCACGAATGGTGTAACGACTTGACCACTGTCTCTACCACGAGCCCAGCGAAATTGCAGTGTCGGTGAAGATACCGGCTACCCGCGGCAGGACGGAAAGACCCCGTGAACCTTTACTACATCCTGACATTGGGTTTTGGTTATGTATGTGTAGGATAGGTGGGAGGCTTTGAAGCTCGGACGCTAGTTCGGGTGGAGCCAACCTTGAAATACCACCCCTATATTGCTGAAATTCTAATTCCGACCCTTGAATCAGGGCGGGAAACAGTGTCAGGTGGGTAGTTTGACTGGGGCGGTCTCCTCCTAAAAAGTAACGGAGGAGCCCAAAGGTTCCCTCAGCACGGACGGTAATCGTGCAAAGAGTGCAAAGGCATAAGGGAGCTTAACTGCAAGGCCGACAGGCCGAGCAGGTGCGAAAGCAGGGCTTAGTGATCCGGTGGTCCCGAATGGAAGGGCCATCGCTCAACGGATAAAAGGTACTCCGGGGATAACAGGCTTATCGCCTCCGAGAGCTCATATCGACGAGGCGGTTTGGCACCTCGATGTCGGCTCATCACATCCTGGGGCTGAAGAAGGTCCCAAGGGTTGGGCTGTTCGCCCATTAAAGTGGTACGTGAGCTGGGTTCAGAACGTCGTAAGACAGTTCGGTCCCTATCCGCCGTGGGCGCAGGAAACTTGAGGGATGCTGTTCCTAGTACGAGAGGACCGGAACGGACGAACCTCTGGTGCACCAGTTGTCTCATCAGAGGCACAGCTGGGTAGCTACGTTCGGGTGGGATAAGCGCTGAAAGCATATAAGTGCGAAACCCTTCCCAAGATAAGGTTTCCCTTCCCCTTCGGGGGAGTGAAGGTCCCCTGTAGACGACAGGGTTGATAGGTCACAGGTGTAAGGTCAGTAATGGCTTCAGCCGAGTGATACTAATTGACCGTCAGGCTTTACCAAATCTTTAGTTTTCTTGGACGATTCGTTGCTTGCTAACCATAATTTTTCTCTCGGCGACCATAGCGCGGGGGATCACCCGATCCCATTCCGAACTCGGTAGTTAAGCCCCGCAGCGCCGATGGTACTGCCCTGGTAACGGGGTGGGAGAGTAGGTCGTCGCCGGAGACTTTTCGAAAGCCTCCGTTTTTTCGGAGGCTTTCTTTTTTTTGGAGACTGAAAAAAATACTAATTATTTTACGAGGAAATTGTTGGTTTGTCTGGGCATCGTAAATATATTCGTATAGGAGTAGGAGGTTTCCTCTAAGATGAGGTGTGATTTCAGTCACAACAACATTCGAATCTCTTAGCTAAAATATGAGTTGATAATGAGAAAAAAACTTATTCGTTATATCGGTTCTCTTCTTTTCTTGGTCTCATTGCTATCCGCTCAGTCTGTGAAGCTGGTGCCTGATCCCGGTTTCGTACCTTACGCTACCTATTACATCAGTTCTATTGATCTGGCCACTGGCGCCAGTGATGTTCAGTTTTTCGGATTTCGTATGGCTGAAGAGTCCGGTGACTATACCTCGAAGGAAGTGTGGGCATCGCTGGAGTTTGAAGTGTCTTTGCTATCCAGGTCACTCGGTGTCACCGAACCTACAACGGTGATAAAAATGCAGACAGCACCATTCAAGATGGAAGCTGATGTACGAATTTCAAACACCTCACTTTCCGTACAGACAACCTCTCTTTGGGATATGGCGGCGCCGCCGAATGAGATACCACTTTCTACAAGATTGATCGAATCTATTGACATTGGCAAGTTCGAGGATCTATTAAGTTCTGTAGTTACCACAGGAAAACTTGCCGATGGTAATTATACTTTCCGAGTGTTGGTGCGTTCTGGCACATCTTCGGACGAAGGGAGTTTGATAGTTTCTGATGAGGTTATTGAAACTATTGTTGTTACCTCGCCCACCTCTCTTAATCTTCTGGGTCCGGGGGGCGCCTTGGCTGATACCTCC
>Ga0207989_1001243_pt1 | contig 13087 bp, 2 predicted proteins | sample ETNtaG_7_FD_185777 | JGI IMG/M metagenome (GOLD analysis project Ga0207989, IMG submission 185777) | Marine microbial and viral communities from oxygen minimum zone, Eastern Pacific Ocean - ETNP201406SV65 (SPAdes) (version 2) | ecosystem: Environmental > Aquatic > Marine > Oceanic ... | reverse complement strand
GTGACTTCCATCGGAAACTGTAGTGGGGACCGAAGTAATTGTATCACCTCTTGTCGCTCCATCACTGGTCTGAAATAGAAAACCGTTAGCGGGCAGCGCCGTGATTGTAGAAGAAAATGACCGACCATTCGAATCGGTTCCGGCTAGGGTGATGGGCACATCTGTATCTTCAGTTCCAGTGACGGTTTGAGCGGTAGCCTGGAGATTATCATCTACTGGTGCTACATTCACTGTGACTGTCGCTTCATCAGAGTCTGATGTGCCATCATTGATCTTAAAGCCGAAGTTGCCATGGCCATCACCATTTCCGTCTTTAGCTGATACATAGATGACCCGGTGACTTGTATCGGAAACAGTTGTGGGCACGGATGCAATAGTATTTCCTCTTGTAGATCCGTCACTGGTCTGGAAAAGGGTACCATTAGCAGGGAGCCTAGTTATACTATATGTCAGTGAATCTCCATCTGCGTCCGTTCCGGCCAACGTTATTTTCTTATCTGTATCCTCATCAGCACTAACGGTCTGGGAGGTGGCAACGGCCACATCATTGACTGCGTTTATGGTCACTGTAAAAGATGTATCCACGGTTAAGCTGTTGGAAGTTCCAGTCAGCGTAATTGCCACAATGCCACTCTGGTTTTCCTGGAAATCCAGCGTAAGAATATCATTAGATATAGAGGCTACAATCTTTCCACTGGGCGTATTACCTGTAATCGCTTTAGTGATCTCACTATCAGTATTATCAACATCCGTGAATGTAGCGGAAAGATCGATGGTTGTATTAGCCGCATCTTCATCTACTGTAATGTTGTCGATCTTATTTTTCACTTCGGGTGGGTCATCCACCGCCAGCACGTTGATATCCGCGTTAAAAACTGTACTGGATGAAAATCCATCATCAAGGCGAAATGCAACTTGAATTGATCCAGAATAATTACTCGTAGGTGTTATAGAATTTCCAGTAACCGAATAATTGGTTCCTGGATCGATGATTACTGCCAGATTGGTATTCGGGATGCTATCCGCATCTGAATATTGAAAATCACTGAGGGTAAATTCATATTGTTGATCCTCATTCAAGGTGGTCACATTGCACTGCTGGATAACTGGATCCGTATTATAAACGAAGTTGAAAAGCGCATCTGGATTGTCATAGCCTGTTATTGGAATAAAATTGGTCCCTTCCCATCCAGAATGGCTAATCTTTTTACCTGAATTATCCGCCTCTACAAAAATTTGATTTGTACTTGCATCCCAAATCTTCAGTGTGAAATCTTCACCCGGGTTCATCCCCTCATCCATATCGCTGGTTGTAGGATCATCGCCATATAAAATAAAGTTGCTACTACCAACACCGAATCGGACATCGTCAACCAAATTAACAAGGGGGGCCGAACCAACTACCTTTTCATTACTATCTAAAGCCGCTATCCAATCACCGGCAGATGCAGGATTACCATTTAAACGCGCAGTGCCTTGGACAATACCTCCAATATTTGTCTGAGTTGGTTTAAAGCTATCCGGGACAATAGGGTTAACGGTTACTTTAAAGCTTGTCGAAACCGTATCGATGCCACCATTGCTGCTTCCTCCGTTATCACTTACTGTTATAGTCAATTTGGCAGTGCCAATCATATCTGGAGCAGGTTTAAATGTAATCGTGCCACTGGTGTCTGGTGAAGTATATGTGACGGTGGGATTTGGAATCAAACTTGTATTATCGCTGGTGGCTATTACAGTCAACGTCTGATTGGCGTGGAAGTCACCATCGGCAACCCCCGTGAAGCTAACGGTGCGATCACCAGAGTCTTCATCAACGGAGAGATCCGAAATGTTCTGATTGAGAAGTGGTTTGGAATTCGCAGGCGAGTCCAAGCTATTCTCATGGGCTCCGATATCAGGATTGTTTCCTGTGGGCCTAGAATTACTATTAATGTCCAAACTCACTGGTATTGAAGCAGGTGAATAAGAAACATCATTGGTCCCATATCCTATGGCAGGCGAGTAGTTTTTTAAAGTGTAATCATTCAGTACGGCATTTGAGAACAAAGGATCCGTTTCAAAATTGGAATTATCTGTGTCAACAACGTCATTATTATCTGATATTTGTATACTGCTTAACCCCTGGATGATTGAGTTTTTTGCTTCAAATCTACCTGCAGTATTTTGAGTGCCCCCAAAAGCAATCTGATTTGTTGCTGCATTATTCCAAAGAATGGAGTTGTAAAAATAAATTTTAGATCCATAATCGGGGCGAATGGTGGCATCGAAACCTGCTGTATTATTTGATATTGTTGTGTGATAAATATTTGCTGTCGACTGGTAATAGGAAAAAATGGCGCTTCCATATTCAGTAGCAGTATTATTATATAAAATTGAATTGATAAGATTCAATTCCGCGTTTGGTCTATCAACGTAAATTGCGCCACCATTTTTAGATGCATTGCCCTCAAACAATGATCTTTCAATCCTTGGCTTTGCATCATAGACATATATCCCGCCGCCTCTAGTGACTGCAGAATTCTGACTAATTAAAATATCATAGAGCTCAATTTCATTTGTAGATCTTATAATATAAAAACCGCCACCAAAACCAGTAGCAATGTTATTTGTTACCTTAGAATTATACATTTTCAGAAGACCTGTAGATTTTCCACCAACATATATCCCACCGCCGTGAAGTGCCTCATTTGAAATAATTTCGATCCTTCTAAAGACAGGATTAGCATTACTAAGTTTTGCAGGAAGAAAAATACCGCCGCCAAAACTAGCTTTATTATTGTTGATCAGAACGCCATCAAATGTAACATCAGTATTACTGTTGATATAAATGCCGCCACCAGAACCAATATTGGATTCTCCGTTATTACTAATTTCTGAGCTATCAAGAATTGCATCACTTTGCGTCCCAAAATAAATGCCTGCTCCATACACAGAGGTTGCACCAGTAGAATTAGCATTATTTTTTACTGAAAGATGTTTTAATGTTGGACTCGAAGATATAGTATAGATGCCTCCACCATATCTTCTACTATTAATTATCAATCCATTGCCATTTTGTAACGTAAAGCCCACAAGTTTTGCGGCTGATGTTTCACCACCAATAAATGTGACTACTGATGCACTATCACTACTAGATGGAGAACCACCATCAATGATTGTCTGAGAAACATAACTTTTATCACCAGTAGTAAGTGTAAGCGACCCTATAACAATATCATTGCCTCTGAAATTGATGTTTTCAGCGTATGTTCCTACTGCTACCAAGATGGTATCTCCGCTAGACGTATTGGCATGTTCAATGGCATACTGTATAGTCTTGAATGGGCTTCCAGATGAACCGTCTCCATTGGTATCCGATCCAGCATTGGATACATTTATCTGGTCTGCTATTGCAAGTGTTAAACTGAGGAAGAGAAAGATAATTAGTTTTTTCATAATCATTTATTTCAAGAATATTAGTTTTTTAACAGATTGAAATTCAGGCGTTTCCATCCGATAGAAATACATTCCGGATGCGATCTGTTTACCAAATTGATTTCTCCCATTCCAATTGACTGAATACCGCCCTGGGGCAGAGACTTGTTTTACCAGTGTTTTGATCTCTCGACCCATTAGGTCATAGATAATAATGGAGACGGGTCCATTCTCAGGAAGATCGTACCGAATGGTAGTAATCGGGTTAAAGGGGTTGGGATGGTTTTGGTGCAGGGCAAATGTGGTTGGCAGAAATGTATCATAATCTAGACTTACATCATGGAATGACATGGGGTTGAACTGGACATGAGATGTAAGCGTATCACCATCATAAACGAATGCAATTTTTTCACCAGATTTGAGCCCATCAATGTCTTCAGTGGTCACATCATCGCCATAGACTGCCGAGTTCTGTAAATACCCGCCTTCAGTGATTATTGCCGCACCGACAACAAGATTGGCTTCGGAAAGTACCTTGACCCAATCCCCTACATTATATCTACCCATGATTTTTCCTTTGACAAACATAAAAGATGGATTGGGCTTTACCTCGGGGTGCTTTACAGAATGGGTGGCTACGGTCTTCCCGACTGCACCACCTTGGGTCTGTGCCGGGAAGGAAAAGTCTGTAACCGCCGCGTTCACTTTTACCCAGTAACCTTTGGTTGGCTTTAAAGTATTGAGTGTACTGGATTGCGGTGCATCGGGATCATACACTCGGGCACCTTGCACAAAGCCTGTGACATACTGAAGCGTATTTGAAGCGATAAGACTTTCAAAGGCTTTGTCCACAGCTAATTCATAATCAGGAGAATAGGCAATCATGTTCCATCCGGCAGATAAGGAAATTGTTTTATCGGTCAATGCCCTACCTCTAAAAAAGATTTTATTTATAGGCCCATTTAATTTTAGATAATATCCTTCTTTGCTGCTGATGGTTGTCAATGTAGAGTAAGGATCCCCAGGCTTAAAATAACCCTTAGGGCTGGAAACATATTCGAGTAGCCCTTTTCTAATTAAGGTACGGAATATTTGTTTAGGCCGGGTTTTTACTCCTGTAAAGGGGACAGAGATCAGGTTCCATTCCTTTTCCAGCGGTATATCATACGCAATAGACAGGCTGTCCTTAGAAAATGAAAGACTGGGCCAAACACTTGTTTGAGGAGCATAGCCACTTCCATTTCCTGATGGACCTAGAAGATCACCAGCCAAAACAATAATATCAATACCATCCGTAATCAGTTTTTCTTTACTGTAAAAAGAAACGTTATCTGCAAGATCCAAAACTCCCAGTGCAAATGAGTGCTCACCACTTGAGTCAATAAAAGCGCTAAGATCTAAAGATAAAAGTGAGTCGGCTATAAGCGATAATATAGTATCAATGGGAGTCAATAGGCTCTTGTCTATCAATCCAATATTATTTACATCCAGTTTTTCACCCCAGCCTGTGTAATTATATTTGTAAACAACAATGCCACCTTCAAGTGTCACGACTTCTTCTGGAACTAAATTTAAATGAATGTTATATGAGTTATTGATCGATGAGGGAATATCAAATTTAAAAAATGCAACATTGTTATTTGATACTTGCAAGTTCTTTGTCTGATATGGAATGAGCATACTGTCAACAATCGTCGTATCTAGGGATCGATCGTTTAAAGGATATTCTTTATCCGATATAGTAAAAGTCCAAATATCACTACTGACACTATCCACAATCACTGACCAATTATAAGTTTCACCAGGCAAAAACGTTTCAAAAAGCACATTATTGGGATATTGAAATGATTCAGTTCGGTTGATACCGGGACCGCTGACCTTTACAGTCGCTGTCGTGCCTGTATAATCTGTTTTCCATGGGTAATTGAAAGCTAAACCATATTCCATTGATACGCCTACGGCTCCATCACTGGGGATGGGAACGCTAGGATAACTATATCTAAACCCTGGTATCCAATAAACTGAATCTCCATACTCATAAGGACCTATATCCGGAGCATCACCAACAAATGCTCTGTGTTGGCCAGAGTATGAAGGAGGATGATTTAAGGGGTATGAAGTATCATCATTCTGTCCATCATTAATACCGGGTATTACAACCCCGGCATCGATTAGTACAGAACCTTTTCTTGGGCGAAAATCATAATTTTGATTAGCATCCGTATATGGATTTAATCCAAATTGAGATACAAGAGACTCAACAGATCTTGTTCTATTTTCAAACCAGGGATCCTGAAGTTCTAAATGTGGGTAGTTTCCAGGTTGAGTGTGATCCGGATCCAATGCCGTTCCAAACCAAATACCAGACTGGTTAAGCAGAAATTCGTTACTTGTATTCTCCGCAATCAAAGCGCCGTTGCCTAGAGTGATATTCGGGTCACCGGCGTCAGGTGTATGTGCCGATATGTTCTTTTCTGCAACTGAATTAAGTAGGCGAGAATTTAAATTACCTGCCATAGTTTCAGACTTGTCATTTACAGGGTCATCTCCGCAATATTTATTTCTAGGCATAGAAATGTCATTTTGATTGGTATCATAGCCAAGTAAATGGAATGCTCTGTGTCTGTCGCCTTTTAATCTGAATGCTATTTTGTTCCCTCCCGATACCACATTATGTATAACAGCATCAGTACCACCGCAGCTGCTATCAAGCCTCATTCCGTTGCGCTGAGTATTTAAAAGCCAGCTGTAACGAGTCGTTGAATTCGTTGCGTTGCCTCTGGTTCTCTGAATTCCACTACCATCAATATTAATATATTGATCTTGGATTCTTGCGTACTCAACTAGAGATTTTAATCCTGGTTGAAGCCCACCAGTATGATTTTGTTTCGAGGTTATATAACGAAAAGTACTTCCCCCAACAGATGATGAAGCAGCCCACCATTTCTTCCCTCCATCGAAATTATCTGATGCACTAGGAGCCCATACTGTATTTTTAAACCAATCATTATACTGAAATAAGATATTTTCCCCTAATGGATACATTGAACCACTCCAATGCATTGCGCGCGCATCATTTATATATTCAAATATGCAATTTCTTACAGTGTTATTGGTTCCACCCCAAAAACGATTTCCTCTAGTATAACCATAGTTACCGGGAGAAATATAACTTATCCCTGCCTCCCAACTATGCGAAAATTTTAAGTCCTCAAAAAGAATAAAACTAGACTTATGAAAAAGAAAAGTTCCTGCAAAAAAATCTATGTTTTTGAATTCGAGATTATCTGAAAATTCAAGACTCAGGATCTGTGTTCTAATTCTTACCCTAACATTTGTTGAGTCAGGAATATTATTACCGGCTATCAGATATAAGATTTTATTTTCTTTATCAAAAGACCATTCTTCTAGAGCATCTAAGTTATCTATATCGCCAACGATATACGGATCTTGAAGCTCTAAAGTCTCTTCTCCTCTTTGATAATAAGGAGTCGTTAGATTTAAAGCGAATACGGTACCGCTTTCAGGGTTATTTTGAACGCTTGTTGTTGGATCGGTTGGGTTTTTGAAATTAATGGGCATAGCAGGAATCATGTATCTATCATTTACCCAAAGTGCATATATCTCCTCTACTTTTATTCCAGCTCTTTTTGAAATATCATTCAAATCTACTTGTGCAGTATACCGCCCATTTGAATACTCCCAGTTTGCATTTAGTTCAATCGTGCCATCAAGTTTTACATTTTCAGTTTCACCCGTAATAGTTATTTTGGGAGCCTGAGTTTCATATGAATAATTGATTAATTCGTCAAATAAAACTTCAGAATACCTTCCTTCCTTTACTATTATATTATCGCCCCCTTCGGCAACCTCTAGAGCATCACGGATTTTTGGGAATGGACAAAGACTGCTTCCATCAGGAAATTCACAGTTTTGAGAACTATATCTTTGCAATATTTCAGCATCAACAATTGAAGCATGATTGTCATTTACACTATGATCAATCAGCATCCAATTTTCATTAACATCCATTGGATAGTAGGCAACTAATCCCGTTTCATTGCCACTAAGGGCACCATTCATTGTGGACTGAATATCTGTCTGAGGTCGAGCCAGATTCCAAATTCGAACCTCGTCTATCTTTCCTAAGAACCGGTTCCCAATAATTGAGATTGGAACTGGATTTGGAATTAATCCAGCCGCCGCATCAGTGCTATTAGCCAATTCTCCATTAACAAATAATTTACAGGTTGTCCCATCAAAACTAAACGCTACATGGATCCATTCATTATCGACTCTTATATTATTTACAGCTTTTCGGAATCCTTCATTACCAGTACCAAATCCGTAATTAATTTGATGATCAGAGTGGAACGTAATCGTTGGGGGTCTGTTTTGATCATTAGTTGCTGGATTTATATCATTTCCAATAATTGTTCGATGAAGTAAAAGCGGATGTGCTTTTGAATAAACCATTGCTTCAATAGTAAATTGATTTCCAAGAATTGGAATAGTCTCAGGTAAATTTATTCTATCTGAAATGTAAATAGGCTTTGGTGGAATATTCGCATTACTTCCTTGGTACTCACCATGAAAATTGAAGGAGTTAAAATGAGCATAATTGTCTTGCTCATATTGATTGAGTGAGTTCTTATCCACAATGAGGTCATCAGCAAAAACAGTTGTTACTGAACTAAGGAAGAGAAAGATAATTAGTTTTTTCATAATCATTTATTTCAAGAATATTAGTTTTTTAACAGATTGAAATTCAGGCGTTTCCATCCGATAGAAATACATTCCGGATGCGATCTGTTTACCAAATTGATTTCTCCCATTCCAATTGACTGAATACCGCCCTGGGGCAGAGACTTGTTTTACCAGTGTTTTGATCTCTCGACCCATTAGGTCATAGATAATAATGGAGACGGGTCCATTCTCAGGAAGATCGTACCGAATGGTAGTAATCGGGTTAAAGGGGTTGGGATGGTTTTGGTGCAGGGCAAATGTGGTTGGCAGAAATGTATCATAATCTAGACTTACATCATGGAATGACATGGGGTTGAACTGGACATGAGATGTAAGCGTATCACCATCATAAACGAATGCAATTTTTTCACCAGATTTGAGCCCATCAATGTCTTCAGTGGTCACATCATCGCCATAGACTGCCGAGTTCTGTAAATACCCGCCTTCAGTGATTATTGCCGCACCGACAACAAGATTGGCTTCGGAAAGTACCTTGACCCAATCCCCTACATTATATCTACCCATGATTTTTCCTTTGACAAACATAAAAGATGGATTGGGCTTTACCTCGGGGTGCTTTACAGAATGGGTGGCTACGGTCTTCCCGACTGCACCACCTTGGGTCTGTGCCGGGAAGGAAAAGTCTGTAACCGCCGCGTTCACTTTTACCCAGTAACCTTTGGTTGGCTTTAAAGTATTGAGTGTACTGGATTGCGGTGCATCGGGATCATACACTCGGGCACCTTGCACAAAGCCTGTGACATACTGAAGCGTATTTGAAGCGATAAGACTTTCAAAGGCTTTGTCCACAGCTAATTCATAATCAGGAGAATAGGCAATCATGTTCCATCCGGCAGATAAGGAAATTGTTTTATCGGTCAATGCCCTACCTCTAAAAAAGATTTTATTTATAGGCCCATTTAATTTTAGATAATATCCTTCTTTGCTGCTGATGGTTGTCAATGTAGAGTAAGGATCCCCAGGCTTAAAATAACCCTTAGGGCTGGAAACATATTCGAGTAGCCCTTTTCTAATTAAGGTACGGAATATTTGTTTAGGCCGGGTTTTTACTCCTGTAAAGGGGACAGAGATCAGGTTCCATTCCTTTTCCAGCGGTATATCATACGCAATAGACAGGCTGTCCTTAGAAAATGAAAGACTGGGCCAGGCACTTTTGTCAGGGATATAAGGGTATTCCCACCTGTATGGTGCTCCTGTTGAGACTAATAATTTCTCACTACTATAGAATGATACGCTATCATCAGGGTTCAAGGATCCAAGTGCAAAAGAGTACTCACCATTATTGTCAATCAACGAAGTTAAGTCTAACTTTATTAACTGACTTTCCGTTATTGAAAAGACTGTATCAATGGGAGTCAATTGGCTCTTGTCAACAAATCCAATATTCTTACTATTAAATGATTCATTCCAGCCCTTATAACCATATTTATAAAGTACAATTCCTCCACTCATAGAATATTTTTTATAAGGCATGAGGTTAAGTTCAATTTTATAACCATTATTAATTGAATTAGGTATATCAAAACGCATGAACGATAATCGATTATTTGATACCACCATTAAACTATCCGGATCTTTTGTTTTAATGCCAATTACTGTCGTATCTATAGAAACATCGTTTAATGGGTACGAGCGATCTTTCACAGTAAAGTTCCATGTGGGGCTTGATACCCCGTCGACGGTTACGCTCCAATGATAGGTACCTCCAGGTTCGAAAGTCTCAAATAGCACATTATTGGGGTATTGAAATGTTTTAATTCGGTTTACACCTGGCCCTGATATGGTGACCGTAGCACTTACATTGGTATAATCTTTTTTGTATGGATAGTTAAAAGCAATACCATATTCCAAAGAGATGTCTGTTGCTCCATCGCTGGGTATGGGTACACTGGGATGGGGATATCGATAGCCCGGAATCCAATAAGCCGAATCTCCATATTCATATGGGCCGATGTCCGGTGCCTCACCAATAAATTTACGGTTTTGACCTGGGAAGTCAGGTCGGTGATTAAAGATTTTATCTGTGCCATCATTTATACCTTCAATGATAATGCCACCATCAATAAGAGCCGAACCTTTTTTGGGTCTAAAATCATAATTTTGAATTTTGTTTTTTATTGGACCAACCCCGTGGATATCTAATAGGTTTTGATCAGAATATGCTTTATTTGTACTCCAAGGATTTTCCAATTCAACATCAAGATTGTAATAAGGAGCGCCATTTTCTTTAATTTCTATACCTCGTCGTCTATTATTGAAGCTTGTGATATTTCTTAAGTAATAAATCCCTGAGGAGTCTAATTGAATAGGGCTTTTAAATGCTCCTTTTTCAGGCATACAATCCAAAGCCATACATTCAAAATCAAAATCAACCGCAGAATTTTTTATTTTGGAATTTGCATTGCCTACTGCTCCTGGGTTTTTTTTGTCAATTCCCTGATATTTATAATCAGGCAAGCTTATATCTGTCCTTTTACTATCATTTGCCAACACGTGGTGAACATCATGCCAATCTCCCTTTAGTCGATACCCACGACTATTTCCAACACTGACCATATGATGCATATCTGCGTGGTGACCGCTTGCCGTACTGTTCCACCGAATTCCATTCCAGCGTGGAGCGTTGATAACCCAAGAATATCTGGTCGTAGATGAATCGGTTGAAGAACCATTTCTTTGTATTCCGCTGCCATCACCATAATCAAATATATTTTCAATACGTATGTATTCTAACAAAGATCTAAAACCCCCAAAAATACCTGCACTGTTACTATTCATCACGGTGATATAACGCCATGTGTCTTGCCCATATACCATTTCCCCACCTACCATTCTATAGTTTCTCGCTGAGGTCACATAATGATGGGAACCTGAGAACCATGAATGTTTGGTAAAAAGAATATTTTCCATTGTGGCATACATATGTCGTGAGTGAAATAGAGGCGGGGCATTATTACTATTTTCAAATACTAAGTTTTTCCACAAACTATATTCACCAAGAGTAGTTCCATTCCTTATTTTATCCGCCCACATATCTGTGCTGAAAGTAAACTTTGAATCTTCTACTGTTAAATAATCACAGTCGTAAGCATAGAGAGGTCCAGAAAAAATATGAAGATTCCTAAACTCCATATTATCAGATTGTTGCATTAAAATTAATCCTACCTTTGTTCTTATTCTGACATTATTCTTATCAGGAATAAACCCAACGCTTGGATATAAATAAAGTGTGCTTGTACCAGGATCAAATGACCATTCTTCAAGAGTATCTAGGAATGCAAGTTCACCACCACGATAACCTAAATCGTAACTTGTTTCAGACCCAAAAGTTTTGGTTACAGGTGAATGTATGGTAATCCCTTCGCCCTTGTTTACTCCATATTTATAAATTGATGTTGGTGAGCTATCATCAATACCTCTTGGATCACCATTAATTGAGTCTGTTGGATTTTTAAAATTTACTGGCATTGCCATCATCATGTAACGGTCATTTACAAATACAGTATAAACCGAATCCATTCTAACTCCATAGCGATATGATAATGAATCAAAATCAATCACTGTTTTATATATATTATGACCATTGTGATTATAGGGTACCCATTCAGTATTCAATGGAATGGTGCCATCAATAATAACATTCTCATCTGGGGATCCTTCTATCTTCACATCATTTAATTTAAATCTCGTTATATACTCTGAATATCGACCCCCTTTGATAAGAACACGATCGCCAGGTGTTGCATCATCCAGGGCACTATTGATCGTAGGATAGGGACAGTTTACTGTACCATCTGGACTACTACATTCGTTTGATGAAAAACTCTGCATCACATTGACATTTTTTATGATACCGTGGTTTTGATTAGGACTTAGATCGATCAATTGATAATCACCATTTATATCCATGGGGTAATAAGCGACCAAATTCGTTTCAGCGCCAGACAAACGAGTGTTCATGTTATTTTTTATTTCGGATTCACTCCTGGCTACATCCCACATTCTTACTTCATCTATACTTCCTTGAAGATTTAAGCCTATATATTTTATAGGCGTATTTAAGGGTGTTTTTCCAGCCGCCCCAGTATATGTGTGAATTTGACTTCCATTTAGAAATAAAATATAATTGGTACCATCGAATGTTACTGCTATGTGGTACCAGCCCGGTGTTGCAATAACATCCTTAGCCATATAACTGGAGAATGTTGAACCATCTCCAAATCCATAATGTATACCTGTACCATATCCAATCAATCTCACTGATGGAGAAATGTCATTTGCTTTTGGGCCTGTCGGCGCGTAACCTATAATATCTTGAGTAGAATTTCCCTTTTGGTCAGAATATATCCAGGCTTCTTGAGTGAATGTAGAGCCTAATACAATTGCTTTGGATGAAATATCAATCGTATCAGGAGTTGCTGCAGGATTAGCTATAAAATTTTTTTCCTCCTTATTCACATCAAAAGAATCAAAGCGAAGGAAGTTATCTGTTTGATACTGTGAACGTGAGTTCTTATCCACAATGAGGTCATCAGCTATTAAAAATGCAGATGATAGCAGTATAGCAAATAATTGTTTTTTTCTTATAATTATCACTACTTTTTCTCCCACGATGAAAATTTTGATCTATCAGTTTGTATTTCCATAGCCGCCATTATCAACACTGAGGCGAGCATTAATGCGTGGATTGATATACTTTCAATTAAAAAGATATAATAAAATAAATTATAAACAAAGATAATAGTGGAGTATTTTACTCCACTATTATCTTTGTTTTATCTATTAATATTTAAAATAAAAATAATAGACTAATAAAATTATAATTGTAATACCCCGCACAACAGGGGGGCACCAATTCCTCGAATTGTGCAGCAAAATGTGTTGGGATTTCTTCTATTATTGG
>Ga0207989_1001233_pt1 | contig 13137 bp, 17 predicted proteins | sample ETNtaG_7_FD_185777 | JGI IMG/M metagenome (GOLD analysis project Ga0207989, IMG submission 185777) | Marine microbial and viral communities from oxygen minimum zone, Eastern Pacific Ocean - ETNP201406SV65 (SPAdes) (version 2) | ecosystem: Environmental > Aquatic > Marine > Oceanic ... | reverse complement strand
CATGGATATGAAATTCTTTGTCGTATGAAATAATTCCCGCACCTTCTTGTCCTCGATGTTGTAATCCATGAATTCCTAAGGCCGCAATTTTAGAGGCTTCAGGAACGTTGTATATTCCTACTATTCCACACATATGCTAATAATTATGACTGGTTACGTTTCCGTAACGTATCGTTGATTTTAATGCTTGTCTCTAGTTGTGTAAAAGGTTTATTAAGTATCTCTCGTGCAAACCAAGCCAGTGCCGCTGTATCTTTAGGAAAGCAAGAACCAGAATAGCCACGCATTCCATCATTGCCTGGAACCTTCATATGTGTTTTGCCTATACGTGGATCTGATTGTATAATTTTAGTAAATGTATTCCAATCACAACCTCTAGCTGTTTTTAATACATCATACATTTCATTCATAAATGTAACTTTAGTTGCAAGGAATGAGTTGATACAATATTTGACCATACTTGCAGTTACTATATCAGTTTTGTAAGTAGGACAAGGTTTGCAAACAGAATGTTCTTTGTATAGTTTTTCTACTTTATCTGTGTTAGTATTTGCTCCACCAAATATTTGCATAGGTGGATTTCTAAAATCTTCTACGTGATTTTTTTCTGTAAGAAATTCTGGATTGTATACTATTTTTAAATCAACACATTCTTCTTGTATTGCTTGTAATTTATATGCAGGTACAGTACTTTTAACAATAACAAGATGTCCTTTGTATTGATTTAATTTTTGTAATATTGATTCTAATATGTCAGTATTACACTCACCTGTTTCTAGTTGTGGAGTTGGTACGGCTACAAAAGTTGCGTCAGGTTTAAATTGAATTAAACTTTCTATAGTATTACTGCTATAATATTTTGGATCAACAATATATTTTTTTACGTTTTTGGTAAAGCCTTGATTAACTGCTGAACCTACAAAGCCATGCCCTACAATACCTAATTTCATATTATATTATAACAGATTAGAATGTTTTTTTAAAGATAAAACTAAGGTTTCGACCATTTTGATTAAAACCATGCGGTGCTTCATAATTTTCATCTAATATGTTATTAATATTTAAACCTAACTCGTAACCCCAATAGTTTTTTGTTATACCTAAATCTAATAAGTGTGTTTCAGGCATAGGAATAGTAGACCAATTGGAATTATGTACGTCTAGATGCTCTCCTACAAATTTGTAATTTGTAATTAATTGGAAATTGTCAGGTAATAGTGTATTATGATTAACACCAAGAATCCATTCAGGACGTCTTAATTGAATTGTATCATTTTTCTTACTGTTTAAATGTGATCCATATATTGTAAAGTTGTCAATATTATAAGATAGTTCTACGCCATCTGTGTTTAAATCACCAATGTCAGATTGAAAAAGAGATAGTGTAACATCATTATAATCAAAACTTAATTCGTTTGAAGTGCTTTGTTCTTCTAATGTATAAAGAGTTCTATTTTTATAACCTGTTGAATGATTACCTTTAATATTAAAGTTAGGTGCTATCTCTTTAAAAAATCCTATTTTATAACTATCATTGTCATTATCTTTTCTTGCGTGGAATGAAAAAATGTTGTAATTAAAATTTCCAAATAAGCCAACATTATCATTATCAGCAGTCAGTGATTGATCGTACTTGTAATCAAATCCTAATCCATACTTTTTAGTTTGGTGTTCTGTTCTGATAGTATAAGATTTAGAATTGTAATTGTCAGATTCATATACTCTGTCGTATTCGTGTGTATGAAGTGTTACAGAATTAATAGAGTCTTTAGTTGTATAATCAAATCCAGTTTGAAAAGCGTAAAATGAATTATCACTGAATCCATTTTCAATAGCCGACGAATGTCCATCTAACTCTGTAAATGTGTTTCGTGTAAACAAACTAGATCTAAATTTTAATTTGTCTGAAAACCATTTTATAATATTAATGCCAATTGATTTATTTTTAGTTCCATCTGTTTCGGTACCACCTGATAATGCTGATACTGTTTCAGATTCGTGTGTTCCACCTTGTACGTTTATATGCCAGTCGTTTAAAACTTTTGTGTAATTTCCTTGTATAGTTTTACTGTCACCATTGCCACCAACTGAAAGTTTGTTTTCATAGTCAACAGTAGTTACAAAATTAATAGCACCACCAATAGCATCAGCACCGAAGTGAGCACCAGCACTTCCTTTATAAACTTCAACTTGCGTAATAGTAGACATAAAGTCTTGTCCAAAGTCAAATGCTCCTGTTGGAGTAGAAAAATCATTAATAGGTATGCCATTTAATAAAACTAATGTATGGTTTGAGTTTGTACCTCTCATAAACACAGACGTTTGTTGTCCAGTTGATCCAGACTGTGTTACATTGATACCATTAACAAAATTTAAAACTTTAGGTAAGTCAATTAAATTATTTTCTTCAATTTGTTTTTTAGTGATTACAGTTGTGGGAGAAACTTTATCTGATATTGCATTTGAATTGGGTAATGATTTTTTAATTGTAACACAAGGAACACCCTCTTGGTTTTCCCATTCACATTTTATAATGTCGTCTGCAACACCACGTTTTTCAACAGTAACTATTTCCGCATGGGCAGAATTCATCCATACGAAGAATAGTATTAGGACTATTCTAATCATGAGTCTCCTTGCTCTACTTTGTGTTAGGTGGCATTCGGACTATAACCGCATCAAGTAATGTGGACGAATTTCACGTCACTTTCCCACTATGCTTTTAACACATTTTTATTATATCATATATTATAAACAATATCAACCTATTTGATCTACTACTTTCATAAACTTGCCTCCATTTTACTTTTAATATCTTGATAAAATGCTTCTATGAGCATATTAACAGATTCCTCGTAAGAAAGTCCTCTGCTTTGAATGTAAAATATTTGTTCTTCATCTAACGTACCGGTTGTACTGCTATGTGTACAAATAACATCAGAATTTTTAATATCTAATTCTGGTTTTGCAAATGCTTGAGAGGTTTTATCTAATAAAAGGTTTTTGTTTGTCATATAACTTTCACAGTTCTTGATATGTTTAGGAACAGATATTAAACCTTTAAAAGAACTAATACTATTTTTGTTTACAAATCTAAAGTCTTGATTGCATTTTGAATTATTGCCAGTGTGTGTTACATTGGTAATAACATCTGTGTTTTCGTTTCTATTTTTAAAGAAGCCATATAACTCACATGAAGAATTTTTATCTAGATTTACATTAATTTCTGTTATATAACCAGCATAGTCACAAAAGAATAAACAAGCAGATGAATTTGCTTTTAAATCATAATTTAATACTGAATTTTTTTTTAAATTTATAACTTTTTTATAATTGTTTTTTATTTCCATATCCTACTTTTTCTAATTCTTCTGCTAATTCACTGCAACCAGTTTTGATTATTTTTCCATCTGCAAGTACGTGAACAAAGTCTGGTTTAATGTGTTCTAATAAACGTTGATAGTGTGTAATAATTAAAAAAGATCTACATATACTTCTTAAAGAATTAATACCATTAGAAATTATTTTTAAAGAATCAATGTCTAATCCAGAATCTGTTTCGTCTAAAATAGCAAACATAGGTTCCAAAACAGACATCTGTAATATTTCATTTTTCTTTTTTTCTCCACCCGAGAACCCTACGTTTAGATGTCTATTAAGTATAGAACCATTAACATTAAGAGCTTTGGCTTTTTCTTTTACTAAATCTAAAAATTCAAAAGTATCTATTGCTTCTTTTTTATTAGATTTTCGAACCACATTTAAAGAACTTTTTAAAAAGTTAATTGTATTCACACCAGGAATTTCTATAGGATATTGAAAAGCCATAAACAATCCTTTTCTTGCTCTTTCTTCTATTGACATTTTTAAAAGATCTTCTCCTTTGTAAAGTATCTCTCCTGTAACATTATAGCCATCTTTTCCAGCTAAAACATTAGACAAAGTACTTTTGCCAGAACCGTTTGGACCCATAAGGGCATGAATCTCGCCTTGTTTAATTTCAAGATTTAAATCTTTTATTATTTCTTTATTATCAATTGAAATTTTTAAGTTTTTAATTTTTAACACTTGCTAATTCTATTATTCTGGTAATAAGATTTCCTAATCCATTTTGCCTTTGTACTGTTAATAATTCTTTTATTCCTAATGGTATAAAACTTTCTACAGTTAAGTTTGCAACGTCATTCTTGTGTTCACCGTTTACTAAATCTATTACAATTTTTGCTGTACCTTTTGTTACAAAGGATTCAGCATCATGTTTGTATTGCATTGTACCGTTTTCTAATGCTTTTCCTATAATCCAAAGTTTTGAGACACATCCATAGATTCTATTTTCATCTGTTTTAAATTTATCTTCAAGCGGTTCCATATTTTTAGCACCATCGATGATGTATTGTAGTCTGTCGTGTCCTTCTAATACTGACATCGCCTCACCTCTAGCCTTAATTTTATCTGGTACCATTTAACATTCGTTCTATTGGAAGTCTTGCTTTTTTTAAAATATCTTGATCAATTTTTACTTCGTGTATGTTTAACATCAATGATTCTAATATTTTTGGAAGATTAATTCTTTTCATATGTGGACACAGATTACATGGTCTAACAAATTCCACATTTGGATTTTCTACCGAAACGTTGTCACTCATAGAACACTCTGTAACCATAAGAACTTTTGCAGGTTGTTTTTCTTGTATGTAATTGCTCATTTTATTTGTTGAACCAGCATAGTCTACTTCTGCAATAACTTCAGGAGGACATTCTGGATGTGCTAATATAGTAATACCAGGATTAGCTTTTCTGTATTCTCTAATTTCTTTTGCTGTAAATCTATCATGAACCATACAAGTTCCATGCCAAGTAATAATTCCTACTTTTGTTTGTGCGGCAACATTTTTTGCAAGGTATTCGTCTGGAAGAAAAATAACTTTATCAGTACCTAATGATTCAACTATTTCTACTGCATTAGATGATGTACAACATATATCTGATTCTGCTTTAACGTCAGCAGATGTGTTTACATAAGTTACAACCGGTATGTTAGGATTCATTTTTTTTATTAAACGTACATCTTTACCTGTAATTGATTCAGATAGTGAACATCCTGCTAATGGGTCAGGAATTAAAACAGTTTTACTTTGATTCATTATTTTTGCAGTCTCGGCCATAAAGTTTACACCACACATTACAATAATATCTGCGTCAGTGTTTTTTGCTTCTTTGGCTAGTTTTAAAGAGTCTCCCATTACGTCAGCAACACAATGAAAAATTTCAGGTGCTTGATAATTGTGTGCAAGGATAATTGCATTTTTTTCTTTTTTTAATTTATTGATTTCTTCAATATATTCAGCATGAAATTTCCATTCTATCTCAGGAATAACCTTAGAAACTTTTTTATACATTAAATCTAACATTATCCAACTGCTCCTTCCATACTAACTTCTAATAGTTTATTAGCCTCTACGGCAAACTCCATTGGTAAGTTTTGAAATACTTGTTTACAGAATCCTGCTACAATTAAGTTAGTAGCATTTTCTTCGTCTAGTCCACGTTGTCTTGCATAAAATAATTGTTCATCATTAATTTTAGATGTGGTTGCTTCGTGACTGCAATTACTAGATACATTTTTATTTTCAATATACGGTATAGTTCTAGCAGAACAATTATTACCTATCATTAATGAATCGCATTGAGTAAAGTTTTTTGAATTGTCAGCATTTTTATTAATTCTTACTAAACCTCTATATGTATTTGATGAATGTCCTAACGAAATTCCTTTAGATACAATAGTTGATTTTGTATTTTTGCCTAAGTGTATCATTTTAGTACCTGTATCTGCTTGTTGATAATTGTTTGTTACAGCAACAGAATAAAATTCACCAGTAGAATTATCTCCTTGTAATATACAACTTGGATACTTCCAAGTAATAGCTGATCCTGTTTCTACTTGTGTCCAAGAAATTTTTGAGTTTGTTCCTTTACATTTTCCACGTTTAGTTACAAAATTGTATATGCCGCCTTTCCCATCTTTATCTCCTGGGTACCAATTTTGTACTGTTGAATATTTTATTTCTGCATCATCTAATGCTACAAGTTCTACGTTGGCGGCGTGTAATTGACTTTCTTTTCTCATTGGTGCAGTACAGCCTTCTAAATAACTTACATAACTTCCTTCGTCAGCTATAATTAAAGTCCGTTCAAATTGTCCTGTGTTAGCCGCATTGATTCTAAAGTATGTAGATAGTTCCATAGGACATCTTACTCCTTTAGGAACATAAACAAATGAGCCATCTGTAAAGACAGCAGAATTTAATGTTGCAAAATAATTGTCTGTAATTGGAATAACAGAGCCCATATATTTTTTTACTAGATCAGGATGTTCTTGTACTGCTTCTGAGAATGAACAAAATATAATTCCTAGTTCTGCTAACTTATCTTTAAATGTAGTAGCAACAGATACGGAATCAAATACTGCATCAACGGCTACACCTGCTAGTGCGGCTCTTTCTGCTAATGGTATGCCTAACTTTTCAAAGTCTTTTTTAATTTCAGGATCTACATCATCATATGATTTAGGACCTGGCTTTGGTGCTGAGTAATATGATATTGCTTGATAGTCTATAGGTTTAATATTAAGATTTGCCCAATCAGGCTGTTTTAAAATTTTCCATCGTTGGTATGCTTTTAATCTAAACTCAAGCAACCATTCAGGTTCTTTTTTAATCTTTGAGATTTGTTTTATTATATTTTCGTTAAGGCCCGGCGGTAATGTTACTGATTCAACGTTTGTTGTAAATCCAGCATCATATTTTTGTTTAAGTTTCTTTTGAAGTACATCATTCATCTAACTTAAATTTAATATTTTTTAAAGATACTAATTTACCTTTTGCCGCAGATAACTTTTCTAATTCCTTTTCAATAGGAGTAATATAATCAATATGATCTGCTACTACAGAAATAGGATTGCTTAGGTAAGTTACAATGTTAGCTTCTATTTTAGCAATATCACCTTCTAGTTTTTTTATAAGTGCTTCTTTTATCATTTGTGTATATTATATACTATTATGTATGTTTGTCAATTAAGTATTTCCAACTAATTGGAAATTCCTTGCTACAATGCATCGCAATTGCATTCGCGACGTCTTGTGTTTCTTTTTGTGTGTCTTTAGCACACCTTAAGTTGCATACTCTAGCAAAAGCATATAACGTTCCTGACCAATACCATTCAGTCATCATTGATTGCGGTAATACCATTCTTGCTTGTTCTGGTGCAACACCTTTATCAATCAATGTGTTGTAAAGTATTAAACAACTTTCTGTTACTGTTTCTAAGTTATGATTAACAGCATGTCCTAAATCTACTGTGCCTGCAGATCCTTGTTTAGAATCAATAGGACGTCCTCTCCATGATTCTGGTTTGTATACTTCAGGTGGAAAGTCTACATAACGTCTGCTAACTTCGTTCCAACTTAATCCAACTTGGTGTTTAACTAATTGTCTTGCAACAAATACAGGAGCCTTAATTCTAAATTGTAATGATGTATGTGCAAACGGAGACCAGTGGTTATGTTTTGCCAAAAATGCAATTAACTTTTCATCGTTATCTTCAAACTGTTCTTTAGTTTTTGCGTAAGAAACCCTAGCGGCATTTACCACCGTTAAGTCTGTTCCCATTTTATCAATGAGTGTTACTTTCATACTATATTATATTACTATTATATATGTTTGTCAATTAAGATACCATAAAATAAGTAGGATCATTTTCATTTTTATTATTATCAATATTTTTAAGTAGATTCAGTTCTAGAACAATAAAAGTTCATTATTCATTTAATTTTTTTCTTAATTCCAAGTAGCCACCAATATGTTCATCGTCTAACCAAACTTGTGGCATTGTTTTTGCATTAGGTACAAGTGCTAAAAGGTCTTGTATTTTATGTCCGTCTGCTATATTTTTTTCCTCGTATTCTATGTTATTAAGTTGTAATAATTGTTTTGCTGATGTGCATTGTTGACAATTAGGTTTACTCCATACTATTGCTTTCATTCGTTATCTCCTTCTATTTTTTTCTTTGAATTTAACCCAACTATAAAACACAAGGTCGCACCATAGGAAGTTCACTAACAAACCAAAAATGGTCAAACGCACACCCAAAAGCACTCCTGGCAGGAAAAAAAGTACTAACCATAACGTGATAAAATATCTCCTCACTAGTTGCGGCGGTATTGCCCAAAATATCCAATTAAGCATAATCTTCTAATGCTCCCTGTCTCTCCAATTCGTTTGATGCACAATGTACACCTGTGTCCCAAAAGGTGGTTGCTTTCATACGTATTGGCACACAATCAACCCCTTTCTTTTCTAGTTTGTTGAATAAGGCTGGATGAGTGCCAGTGAATAAAACTGTGCTTTCATTTATGCTCATGCTGTTAATACCGAAATATGTTTCTTCTGTGCATGTTTCTAAAAAATTGTAGAATGACTGTGCGATCACAGGATGAAATTTCTTATGTCTGTGTTTGTTTCTCGTATGAAGCAGTTGTGCAGTTACTGACTCCACGTGGATCCTATCCCATTTATCAAAAAAATCAGGTAGACTGCTGTCAGGCAAAGATGTAAGCATAAGTCCAGGGCGTACCAAGAATATTTGCGAATCCAAATGGCCTTCCGTGTTCACCACATGAAATTTTACGTTTGGATTGATAGTAGTAAACCACTCTACATATTTTTTGTAACCTAACTTGTTTCCATTCTTGCCAAATGTTTTTGAAACTATAATATCATTGCCACACTTTAAGGCTATTGGCGGATGTACATAGGGACGTGGTAGATGCTTTTCTGGATCAAATATAGAAAAGTCCCCATTAAAAAAAATATTATCTGTTGGCAATTCGAAGGTAGAGTCAAATTTAATGTTCTGTAGTAGGTGATCACATGACTCAGGAACTTGTTTGTTCCACTCATATGCAAAATTACCTTTGAAGAGGTTGTTCCCATACACTGTAAAAAAGTCCCTTACTGACAACGGAGGAGTGTTGATTGTCTTGCCGTTATGCATTGGATATGACTGTATGCTCCGGTGGGTTTCAACACCAAAATTTTTTAAGACCTTTGTAAGATTGTCTAACTCTGCCTTTGATTGATTTATTATTTCTATAAAGTAGTCCTTGTATCTATTTTGTAATTTCGTGTAAGGTATTATGTCTTCTGCGTTTGGCAATGTACCGATAACACAGGATTTTAATGGGTGGAATTCTGCCCAAGTAGTCATGCTGTTAATTATCGAGTTTATCTAATAGGTTTTTTATTTTAGGAATACGTCTTGTGCCAATACCGTATAAGTTTAATCTAATAAATGGACGTGCAATTTTTGGCCAAAAACGATATCGTTGGACATTATTATAGAAGTCTTGTATTGCATCAAAACACTCTAACACTTCTGTTGTATGTTCTACTTGTTTTATTTTGTCTTGTGAAAGTTTTATTAGTATTGTATTAAATCTTGCAGTAGCATAATCAAGTGTGCCGTAATATGTATCAATAATATCGTGCCCACCAACTCTGTCTTTAACTAATTCAATTATTTTTTGATTTTCTAATACAAAATTTTTTAGGTTCATTGTCTCTTAACTTTTATTTGCAGTGGCATTCCTTCTTGCCGTGCAAGTAAAGTAGTCTCAATACCTTTTTGTTCTGCAACTTCGTGAACATAAGAACCTACAGTGCCTTGCCCATCATTATGTATTTTTTTCATAATTGCTTCTGCTTGTTCCTGTGATTTATTAAAAATTTGTTTTATAACTCTAACAACAAATTCCTGCGTAGTAATATTATCATTTAAAAAAATAACATCGTATAAACTTGGTTCATCAAGTTTAGTTTTTTCTTTGGTTAGTGTTTGTATATTTGTTGCCATCTTAACTCTTTGTTTTGTTTACTTTTTAAATTTGACATTGTCCATATTATACATATTTATTAGTTATTTTTTAACTTCTTCAAAATCTGCATCAACAACATCTTCTTTTTCGCCGCCTGATGTACTCTCAGTTGCTTCTGGTTTTGCTTGTTCTTGTTGAGTTTTATAGATTGCTTCACCTAGTTTCATTGATGCTTCGGTAAGGGCACCTGTTTTACTTTTTATAGATTCAACGTCATTACCTTTAAGTGCTTCTTTTAAATCAGCTAGGCTAGTTTCTATTTTTGTTTTATCTTCTACAGAAACTTTGTCACCGTGTTCTTTAAGTGATTTTTCTGTAGAGTCAGCAAGTGTGTCAGCATGATTTCTAGCATCAACCTCTTCTCTTTTCTTTTTGTCTGCTTCTTTATTTGCTTCAGCATCTTTAACCATGTTTTTAATTTCGTCTTCACTTAATCCACCTGATGCTTGTATTGTGATTTTTTGTTCCTTACCTGTACCTTTATCTTTTGCAGATACATTTACAATACCATTTGCATCTATATCAAATGTTACTTCAATTTGTGGAATACCTCTTGGTGCTGGTGGAATACCTTCTAAATTAAAGTTTCCAAGCATTTTATTATCAGCCGCCATTTCTCTTTCACCCTGCACAACTCTAATTGTAACTGCCGCTTGATTGTTTTCAGCAGTAGAAAATACTTGACTTTTCTTTGTAGGTATTGTTGTATTCTTATCAATAAGTTTTGTAGCAACTCCACCAAGTGTTTCAATACCAAGTGATAAAGGTGTTACGTCTAAAAGTAATACATCTTTAACGTCACCTTGTAATACTCCACCTTGTATCGCGGCACCTATTGCTACAACCTCATCTGGATTAACTCCTGTGTGTGGTTCTTTACCAAAGAAACTTTTAACTGTTTCAATTACTTTTGGCATACGAGTCATACCCCCTACAAGGATAACTTCGTTTATTTTGTCTTTACTAAATCCTGAATCTTTTAATGCTGTTTTACAAGGAGCAAATGTTTTTCTAATTAATGCTTCGGTTAATGATTCAAATTTTGCTCTTGTAAGTTTAATGTTTAAATGTTTTGGTCCAGTTTTGTCAGCAGTAATAAAAGGTAAATTAATATCTGTTTGTAATGCTGATGATAATTCACATTTAGCTTTTTCAGCCGCTTCTTTAATTCTTTGAAGTGCTAAATTATCTGTTTTTATGTTTATACCTGTATCTTTTTTAAATTCGTTAGTAAGGTACTCAACTAAAACGTTATCAAAATCTTCACCACCTAATGATGTATCACCATTTGTAGATTTAACTTCAAATACTCCGTCACCTATTTCTAATATGGATATATCAAATGTACCACCACCTAAATCGTATACTGCTACTGTGCCTGATTTCTTTTTATCAAGTCCATAAGCAAGTGCGGCCGCAGTTGGTTCGTTTACTATACGTTCAACTTCAAGTCCAGCAATTTTTCCTGCATCTTTAGTTGCTTGTCTTTGTGAGTCATTAAAGTATGCTGGTACTGTTATTACAGCCTTTTTAACTTCTTGTCCTAAATATTTTTCAGCAGTTTCTTTCATTTTTTGTAAAACGAAACCTGAGATTTGTGCTGGTGAATACTTTTCGCCTTTTGCTTCTATCCAAGCATCTCCGTTATCTGCTTTTGTAATTTTAAATGGTGATGTTTGTATGTCTTTTTGTACAGACTCTCCATCAAACTTTCTTCCTATTAATCTTTTAGTCGCAAAGATCGTATTTGTTGGATTAGAAACTGCTTGTCTTTTTGCAGGTTCTCCAACTAATTGTTCATCTCCAAATGCTACTACCGAAGGTGTTGTTCTTTTTCCTTCAGCATTTTCTAATACTTTTGCTTGTGTACCTTCCATTAATGATACGCATGAATTTGTAGTACCTAAGTCTATTCCTATAATTTTACTCATAATGTTTTATCTCCTTATTATAACACATTTTTTAAATTTGTCTATGACAAGTAGGGTGATTACCACCCTACCTATCGTTTAACTATTAGTCGTTTTTCTTAGTAACGTCTTCTGCCCAGTCTTTGTAAAACTTTTGAACGTCTTTAAAATAATTTGTCCAAAAATCTTTCCATTGAGCGTAAGTTGTCGGTAATGTTCCAAACATAACTTTCTCCTTTTATGGTTATTCGCTTACTTTATTTCGATAGTTTTTGCTTTTTTTGCCTCCGGAAGTATTCGTTCCAAAGCAATTACAAGTAAACCATCTTTAAGTTCAGCTCCTTTTATTTCAACGTCATTTGCAATAGTAAATGATTTTGCGAAGTATCTTTTTGAAATACCTCTATGAATCATATTACCATCTTCATCAGTTTGTTCAGTGTCTTCTTCTTTTTTAGATTTCACTGTTAAAAGGTTATCCTCATATGTAACTTCAATATCCTTTTTATTAAAACCTGCAAGTGCAAGTTCTACGTTATAGGTATTCTTTCCAGCCTTTACAATATTGTAAGGTGGGAAGTTACTAACAGTACCGTTTCTAAAGAAACCGCCGTCGTCCAACATATGTTCAAAATGATCGAACATATTATCAAACCCTACTGTTATGGGTCTTAAGTTATTAAAGATAGATAGATTGTTTTTCATGTGCTTTCCTCCTAAGTTAGCGAGTTAATATTAAAGGTCCTATCTATAGCAACCTTCAACGTTATTTATCTCTTATTATAACATATATGTACTATATGTCAATCTTGCGACCTTTTTGGTAAATTAATTTCTATTGGTTTTACCTATAAAACGGTTATCGTCACGTTCTCGTTGTAGCTTTTTTAGAACTATTTTTCTCTTTTTTGCTTTTTCTTGTTTTTTAAATGATGGTTTTTGGTAATATTGTTTTTCTTTAATTATGTCAAAGAATTTATCGTCTTTAATTCTCTTTTTAATTTTACGATAGGCTCGCATAGGATCTTCACCATCACGAACTTCTACGTAATAACTACAACCAGCTGGCATTGGTGGTTTAGGTTTCCACTCTCTTTTGGGTTTATTATTCCAAGATTTATTAAGTTGATTGTTTCTTTGATATGTTTTCATCTAGCTTTTTAAACAGTAACACTGGATCGGCATTTTTGTCAACCACGTCGCTTGTTATTTTAATTGTGATAACACCTTTATTTTTCATTTCATGGGCATCAAATTGGAATGGTAATAATACTCTATCTACAATATTTTT
>Ga0207989_1001179_pt1 | contig 13568 bp, 12 predicted proteins | sample ETNtaG_7_FD_185777 | JGI IMG/M metagenome (GOLD analysis project Ga0207989, IMG submission 185777) | Marine microbial and viral communities from oxygen minimum zone, Eastern Pacific Ocean - ETNP201406SV65 (SPAdes) (version 2) | ecosystem: Environmental > Aquatic > Marine > Oceanic ... | reverse complement strand
AACTTGTATACTCCCTTGGAAGTTTCCTTTCCCATACAAAAAAGCAATTTCACCGGAAAGACGTGTTCCAATGGATCGTTGTGTATTATTCACAAGTTTTGACACAACAGCATGCCCGTGAGCCATAATTGCATTTCGTACCTCAGTGATAATCTCTTCATCCAAACTTTGATCTTGTAGCCGCCCCTGAAAACGAACCTTATTTGTGGAAGGGATAGGTAAACCTTTTTTTGAGTCTGGATTAAAAATTACTGAAAAATCTAAACCTCTTTTTTTAACATAGGATTTAAAATCTTTATGAATGTATAAAAGATCACTTCTGCCCACAAGAGATTGAATGGTATTAAATCCCAGCTTGGCTAATTCATATCTCACATCTTCGGCAATATTTTCAAAATAAAGTTTAATTTTACCCGCATTCCCTTTAAACTTTTTCATGTATTTTACATCCTGGGTGGCGATACCAGCGGGGCAGGTATTTAGGTGACATTGTCGGGCCATGATACATCCTAAGGCAATCAGGGCTGCTGTACCAAAATCATATTCCTCTGCACCCAAAGTTGCGGCAATAATAATATCCCGGGCTTTTTTGAGTCCGCCATCAACTCTAAGGGTGACCCGCTCGCGCAATTGATTAGCAACCAGAGCCTGGTGTGTTTCGGCCAATCCTAACTCCCAGGGAAAGCCTGTATGTTTTAGTGAACCCAAAGGACTGGCGCCCGTACCGCCGTCTCCGCCTGAGATAAGGATAATATCAGCACCTGCTTTTACCACGCCGCAAGCCACGGTGCCAACTCCGGGTTGTGCTACCAGTTTAACAGAAATTAATGCCCGGGGATTCACCTCCTTTAAATCATGAATCAATTGTTTAATATCCTCAATGCTATAAATATCATGATGAGGAGGTGGTGATATAAGGGGCACCCCCAAGGTGGAGGATCGTGCATGGGCAATCTGCGCTGTCACCTTATGTCCCGGCAATTGTCCTCCTTCGCCAGGTTTTGCCCCTTGAGCCATTTTGATCTGGATTTCCCTCGATGCGGCAAGATAATCAACGGAAACACCAAATCTGCCACTGGCCACCTGTTTTATGTAGGAATTCACATCTTTATCTGGGTTGCTTCTACTGTAGCGGTCATCCATTTCCCCGCCTTCACCTGTATTGCTCCGCGCTCCTACTAAGGCCATTCCCCGTGCCAGTTCGCGATGAACGTTTTCAGAAATAGCTCCAAAGGATATGGCTCCGGAACCAAACCGCTTAAGGATCTTTTTCAAAGATTCAGTTTGCTTAACATCAATGGGTTCCAACTTCCCCTTAACTTGAAAAAGATCGCGTAAATAAACAGGCACTTCTGCTTTAATATTTCCCCGCTCCTTTTGGCTCGCCGCAGCTTGTATCGTTTTGAATTCTAGAGGTGAATATCCATGACTTTCACCATTTTTTCGAAATCTGAAATAGCCTTTTTCACTAAAGCTAGGCGATGATTCCAGAAATGCTGCAGAATGCTGCTGCATCAAATTTTGTTTGATATGATTTAATCCGATACCTCCCAACTCACTTCGAAAGGATGGAAAATATTTTCGAATCAAATCTTTATCCAAACCCAATGTATGGAAGAGCATACCTCCATGATAACTACTGATCGTAGAAATGCCCATTTTAGACATAATTTTCAAGATTCCTTTCTCAAGAGCATACCGATAGTTAGCCATCTTGTTAGGCCAATCTTTATCATCATGAAAATGCTCCCGAATCAATTCGTAAGCCATAAATGGATATACAGCACTGGCGCCAAGGCCAATAAGAACAGCGACGTGATGATCTTCCACCACATCCCCGGATAAACAAATGAGGGAAACGGCGCTTCTTAATTTGTTTTTCACCAGCGCATGATGAACCGCAGAAACAACCAGGGGCATGGGAATAGGTAAATAGCCTTGTTTCAGATTTTCATTCGTGAGAAAAATTATTTTTGCCCCGTTTTTTACTGCTTCCCGGGATTGTGACTTAATCCGGGACAGGCGACTATTCAAATCCTGGTCAAGTGCACAATGACAATAGATGCGTTTATAGGGGGCCTGGCTTTGTCGATCATGAAGTTCTAATACTTCCCGGGGAGACAAAACAGGACTTTCGATTCGAATGACACCGCCGAAAGTTGGATTTTCATCCAGAAGATTATTTTCTGATCCTAAATATTTGAACAATGCCATGACGCCCCGTTCACGAATTGAATCGATGGGCGGATTAGTCACTTGTGCAAAAGATTGTTTAAAATGATCATAAAATCGTCGATCTTGTAAGGACATGACAGCGGCAGGAGTATCATCTCCCATTGAGCCAATCGGTTCTCGTCCACTGGTTGCCATAGAAACCAAATACCGTGTTAAATCCTCTTTTGACCAACCAAAGGCCACCCGCAACCGAGGATCAAATCCCTGCTCGGGGAATCCAAAGATTCCAAATTCTTTGCGGTGAGATTTTCTTTTTAATGTAGTAAGATATTTTTTTAGTGTGGTGGAGTAATCTTTCTTTCCAGCCGCTATTTTTTTAACCTCTTTATTCCGAATAATTCCCTTTCCTTTCAGGGAAACAGCAAAAATTTCTCCGGATTTCATATGATGGTGCACAACTAAGTTATTATCGGCAATATCAATAATACCTGCTTCCGATGCCATAATAACCAACCCGTCTTTTGTAATAGAATATCTCAGAGGTCGCAACCCATTTCGATCCATTTTAGCTACAACATGGCTACCATCTGTAAAAACAATTGCCGCCGGGCCATCCCAGGGCTCAATAAAGTTTTCATGATAAATATAAAAATCTTTTAAAGCCCGGGGCATAGACTTATCGTATTCATAAGGATCTGGGATCAGCATCATGGAGCTGCTAAAAAGATCTCGCCCACTTTGAGTTAAAAATTCTAATATATGGTCTAGACTTTCTGAATCGCTTCCGTAATGATTTACAATAGGTTTCAGGTTTTCAAGGTCATCATTCCAGAACCGGGATTTTATTTCTCTCTCCCGTGCTGTCATCCACAAGCGGTTGGCCTTGATGGTATTAATTTCGCCGTTATGGGCCAGCATACGAAATGGTTGTGCCATGGACCAGGTGGACTGAGTATTTGTGGAAAATCGTTCATGGAAAAGGGCAAGCTTTACAACATATTTTGGATGGGTAAGGTCCGGATAGAAATGATCCAGCTGGGTGGATGTCATGAGCCCTTTATAAACAATCGTTTCAGAAGAAAAAGAACAGATATAAGATTTTTTCTTTTGGGTTAGAATTTCTTTTTCCACTGTTTTCCGGAGTAGATATAATCGAGTTTCCAGTGGGCGTTTGCCCTTTTGGGATTCAACCAAAAAGAACTGTACAATCAATGGTTTTGTGTTTCGTGCAAATTTACCTAGGGCATTGGGGTTCACTTTCACTTCCCGCACGGCCACAACATTAAACCCATTGATAGTCGCAGTAGATTTTATAATTTCTTTCAGCCATTTGATTTCACGGGAGGTTGTAAAAACCATTCCCACCGCAAATTTCTTTTTGAAAGGCATTATGATTCCCAGTTCCTCCTTGAGAATTTCACGGAAAAATGGATGTGGAATATCGGTTAAAACGCCAGAACCGTCGCCGGTTTCTTTATCAGCAGATATAGCTCCTCGATGATCTAGCCTTTGTAATCCTTTTAGGGCGAGGGGTAAAACTCTTTTTTCCGGTTTCCCTGACAAGGTGACAATAAACCCGGTCCCGCAAGCATCATGAAAGTCAGATGAGTCAAAAAGAGGATAGATGTTTTTCGAATGATCCATTTGTGAATAATTAATTAGCTTGGAGTAAAACCCAAACATAGAATTCAGGGATTGATTTTTACAAAGCGGCTATAGGGCTTATGCCGCTAATATTTTATGCCAACAGTGCCTTACCGCCCGGGGAGTCCGCTTACACTTGGCAATTTGACCCCCTGAAATATTAAAGATTTAGAAATAAAAATTCAACAGGAAAATATAATATATTAAGCTATTTTATGTAATTCCTTTAATATTTTTAAATCATTCTTCTCAGTTTCTTTATATGTTGAGAGAATTACGTTGGTTTGCGTTCTTGACACCCCAGGCCAATTTTGGATCTCATACAGCAAATCTTCCAGAGCCTGGGAGTTTTTCACCCGTACTTTCAAAAGATGAGATCCACCACCGGTGATAGAATGGCATTCTAGAATGGACTTGGATTCTGTTGCTCTTTTTATAAAGCCTTCATAGTGGTCCGAATGTTCACTGATAATGGAAACAAATGCCGTCACATCAAGTCCGGCAACTTTATGATCTATTATGGCAGCAAATCGTTTAATGAGACCCTTTTCTGTTAACTTTTTTATCCGTTCCCCTACAGCTGGAATGGACAATTCAACTTCTTTGGCAATATCACTTGCTGTTGACCGACCATTGTCCTGGAGAATTTCCAGAATTTGAATATCGCGTTTATCAAACATATCATCTGTTCCTATTTTAATCTTCCCTGAAATTATAACTGAAATATTTTTTTAAAAAGGGCAAGATTTCTTTTATTTATTTTGCCAAACTGCCTGTAAACAAATTTTTACAATTATTTTTGGCGGTATTGTAGAAAATAAAATAATATTCGCTATTGAATTGAAAGTAAATTGAGGTGTACAGTCCAGTATAAAAATAAAGGAAGAATTATGACAAAAATCATTTTATACCATAACCCCCGCTGAGGGAAAAGTCGTGGAGCCGTGTCGCTCCTGGAAGAAAGCGGTGTTGAATTCACCAAAGTAGAATATTTGAAAAATCCTTTAAACAGGAATGAAATATTGTCCTTATCAAATAAACTTGGTATGGCCCCAAGTGGAATTGTGCGAAAAAATGAAGCCAGTTATAAAGAAAACAATTTTGGAGAAATCCTAGATGATGATGAAGCGATGGCGGTAGCCATTGAAAAATTTCCGAAAATCATGGAGCGCCCTATTGCAGTAAAAGGAGCAAAAGCAGTCATTGGTCGCCCTCCGGAAAATGTTTTAACTTTAATTGATTAAAAGGAGAATCAATTGAAAAAATTCTTAAGTATTCTAGGTGTATTGTTAATATTGGGGTGTGAGCCTTTTGTAACGGAGTTTGAAGATTTATCAAATGCCCTTATGTATGAGGCAGATAGTAAATCCAATGAAACCTATGATAGCGGCAACGTCAAGGTTGTAACGTGGAACATTCGCTTTGGTATTGCACGTTTTCCATTTTTTGGTGATTCCTGTGGGGATGATGTAATCCTTGATGATGACACCATTGAGAAAAACATGGCAGCTATTGCTGATTCTCTTAATGCTATTGATGCAGATATTGTACTTCTTCAGGAAGTGGATGTGTCTTCCAAGCGAACCGGTTATATGGATCAAGTCCAATATTTGCTGGACAATACTAATCTGAATTATGGTTGCTATGCATCCATGTGGAAAGCAGATTTTATTCCCAGTGATGGCATTGGAAGGATCGATGCAGGAAACGCCATTCTTTCAAAATATGAATTAACCGATGCAGAAAGAATTCAACTTCGCCTCCGTACAGATCAGGATGGATTAACACAATACTTTTACCTGAGGCGAAATATTCTAAAAGCAAAAATACCCACACTGACTCAAGGGTCTAAAGATTTTTATGCAGTGGATGTTCATGCCACAGCTTTTGCCACGGATGATACTAAACAGCAGCACATTGATAAATACGTGGAAACCTTAGCTGAAATTCAATCTTCCGGTGATTATTTTGTGACAGGTGGCGATTTGAATTCTGTTCCCCCAGGCTCAGTCACTGATTTTTGTTTGAGTGATATGTGTGATGGAGATGATTACCATACAGACCAGGCGGAAGAGTACCATAAAGAAGGAAGCTATTTTGAGAATTTTGATGGAGAGCCTGATATTTTGCATCCTTTATATGAAGTCTATGATTCAGCTATTGATTCTGATGATGCCAATCTTCCAATTCACTTAACCCATGGACCCAGCACCAGTTACGAGATGAACGATATTAAATATGACCGAAAACTAGATTATTTGTTTACAAATGGTATTTGGGAGAACACATTAAGTAAGACCCATCAGGCTGCCTGGGAGTTAAGTGACCATTTGCCAGTGAGCGCTGTTCTCAATGTTGGAGGTGAATAATGAAAAAAATAATTTTCTGTTTCATCATCGCTAGTCTTGTTTTTGGAGAAACAAAAAAATGGGATGCTCATTCTGCCTATTTATTGCCGCAAAAAAGATGGGAGATGGGATTGTTTCAGCCTTTTAGATATGGCTATTCTGAAACTATAGAATACAGTGTTCATCCACTCTGGTTTTTTGTCATGCCAAATTTCAGTCTAAAAAAATCGCAAAGTGATTTTGCTGGATTTACATCTGCCAGTCAATATAAAATAGTTTATCCAACGCCATTTTTAAATATGATTGCAAAAGAAGGAATCATGGGCATTATTGCCCCGGATTTTCAGATGCCGCCCATGCTGGGTCTTTCCGCATCCTGGCTCATGTCAAAAAATATGTCCGGAGTGGATTTAACACTAAAAGGTGGTCTTGACTTGGGATTTGCTTTCGGGGACTTGGATACACGGTCCACGATTGACATTCCATTGGTCTATCATCGCCTTGGGGTGTATTATAATAATTGGGGGTTTCATACCGGTTTAGATGTCCAAAAAAACATTTCGGAGAAAATTGGTGTTTTGGTAGATGCTGATTTAAGATTATTGCCGGGCCTTAATGGGAATTATTCATTGGAGCATAAATTGCTTCTTAGCTGGCATAAATCAGAAAACTTCAGAATTCTTACTGGCTACAAATTTGTTATGGGTGAATATCCTTACGGTTCAGATATGCGTTTACTTCCCTACATTCCTATGGCAGAAACTTGGGTACCAATCATAGAATTTCAGTGGGCCCGGAAAAAACGATAGTTCACCCTTTTTATAACAAAGATTAAGGATTTGCTTTATAGAAAATACGCCTCAACATAGCGTAGAGTTGCGGATTAGGGACGTCCTTTCCTAAATAAATTTCCTGTTTCCCTTTTTGCAAGATCATTTCCCAATGTAAATGGGCACCTGCTTTTAATCCCACCGTACTTTCACGCGTGCCGGAATTACCCGACTGTCCCATTACATCCCCCGCTTTAATGACTGCTCCCGGTTTTATGTTTTTATCAATATGAGATAAATGAGCATAAATAGTAATAACCCGAAATCCGGGAATAAGATCAAATCCATGATCTAAAAAGATTGCTCTCCCCAGTAAAATATTATTAAAAATATCAGAAGGCGTGTTGCCAACCTTAGCGCTGGCGCTGAGCAGATTGACTCTGAAATCTGCAGGCACTTCCTCATGACCATGATCTGCGCGAATAACAATCCCGTCGGAGACAGCTTTGACCGGTGTTCCCCAATTTGCAAAAAAATCGATTCCACGATGTGTTCCGCTCCTGTAATCCCGGGGCGCATTGGGAAGACGCATGGTTCGTTTGGGAGGCGGAACATTATCACAGGGTAACTGCAATTTGAGTGAATCAACCCACGATAGATCAAATGTCTCAGGTATTATTTCAGGGATTTCTTTTGTGTTAAGGTTTGATATAACAGACAGGATAGAGTTTTCAGGGTCATCGACAGATTGGGCAACTAGCATCCACCCCAAAAAACAGTAAGTAATAATAAATTTCATTGAAATTAAGACAGGATATGGTCTATCCCTAAAATACATGCATCAACTGGTTGTCCTGAAAATGAATGAATCTTTTTTCCTGTCATAATAGACTCCGTTTCATTGGATCCCAATGAAAAAGGATCATCAAAATAAACCATAGCAATTGGGATATTGATTATGTTTAACGTTTCAGCGATGGACCAATCATACTTTGCCCAGGATGTGGGAATACACAATAATCCATCAGCCCATTTTCTGTTTCTTTGTAAAAAATTGATGGCCTGGAATTGTTTATGGGTTTGTAAGAATTTGAGTGTCACATCTTTACCATGAACATGTTTCCGAATGGCTTTATTGAGTTTATCCAGTGTAATGTGTTTCCTATTTTCGGAAGACTTTAAGCCAAGCAGATTTAGATTTGGTCCTTGTAAAATTAAAATATTCATCTGATGGGCACTACATGACCTATAATATATCCAATGATAATTCCGATCAGAAGACCGAGGGTAACAACTCTGCTTTTAGCCAATTCCGTGGCATACCCTTTTTTAATGGCAACGCCGGACACCACATACCCCATGGCATTCAAGAACCAGAATACAGGGATAGATATGACATTTATAATCAATGGCCCAACAAATGGGATCATCCCTATAAGTGCACCCAGGCCAACAAAAATTTGAGTGAAAATACTGATGACAAACGTGGCAAATAAAATGACCTTTTTATCAATACCATAATATAGTGCAGCACAAATAGCAGCCATGGTCAGAATCCACCCAAAGATCTGTTTACGATAGATTTTAAAGAAAGATGGTTTTATTTTCATTTAATACTAAGGGCTGGCGATATCTAAAAAAGTTGAAATATTGGATGATGTAGATGATACAAAAAACAATGAATTAACGGCTAATTATTTTGTTTTTATACTTTAATACAGAAAATGTTTTATAAAATTCTTCGGATTCCTCTTCTCTAACCGTTAGTGTCATAATATCACCAGTCACTTCAAAATCACAAATTGTTTTAACTCCACCGGCATCCATTGATAATGTTGTATTTTCTATATTCCAGGAACCAATAGATGCATATTTCGACCCTTCATCAACTCCATGGTAGCTGAAGGATCCATCTTCACGAAAAGTTAATGTTTCCTGGTGATTATTATCACGCCTAGTGGATGATGTTTCTTGCGGGTCGCTATAATATATGGAAGTAATTGTTTGGAATTCCCATATGCCAACAATTTTACTTTTATCATTTTGGGCATTTAAGATGCCGAACAAAAGCAATAATAAGCAAATGTTGGTGTAAGCAATCGTCTTTTTCATAGGATGTACCATTGATTTATGTCTAAATATAATTGTAAATGATGAAATGTTTGCTATTCATTGATGGTGGCCGATACTGGGAACCATTTTGTTTTTAGAGTTGCGCGCATAATCCTTTTTGGTTTTTTTCTAGATACCCATAATTCTTTTACCACGCCATCTGCAAGAATCTCTTCCATAAAATAATCAGAGCGTTTATCTAATTTATTTTTTTCTTCTTCTATGTTTATATCCAATCGATAATGATCACACATAACCGAATCTTTACCGTTCCACGTATTGGATGTATCTGCCCAGACAAACCTGGCTTGCCCCAGCTGGCCTTCTTGCTCATAATCAAACCATTTTGTATCTAATTTATCATAAGGCCTTGATTGCACCATGGCCAAAAGAGTGAATATTGTATAAATATTCTGTGGAATTTTAATCATAGTTTTGTCATCGTAAACAAGATATCCTAAAAAGTCAACTTTACCTGAAACCTTTTGTTTGAATTCACCCTGTTTTACAGTTTTACTCCAACTTTTGAGGGCGAATGAATTTGAATCATAAATAGTACCATAAGCATTTTTTGCTGGCCAAACGAGATCGAAAATTCCTCTATTCTGTGTTGTGAATTCAATCTTTCCTGAATCATGAATAGTTTGTTCAACATCTGCAGCGGGAATACCAAAAACTGAAACGGAATAGGACTGCCCAGAAGCAAAACAGATTGTAATAAAAAGGGTTAAGAAATTTTTCATGTTTTCCAGGTGTATCGATTTTGAAGACCCATAAGTCCCACAATTGGAATATAGATGGGCTGGGCCAATGACCAGGCAGCAAAAACAACGGGATTTACTTTGGTCTGGAAAAGTTTCCCGCCTAAAAAGACCGCACTACCTTCAAAAATGAATTTTAATGAAAATAAAAAAAGCCATGAATAACCAAAAAGAAAAGACAACAGCAGGGTGGCATTGCATAAGAATGCAGAACTTAGAAAGGCAAAAAATAGATGGCTTTGCATAGCATTCTCCTTTGAATTTGAAGACCATCGGATGCGCTGATTTATGAAGTCTGGAATGGTTGGTAATGCGGAAGTTGTTACGAATGAATTCGCATCAATATTGATCGTCCCACTCTTTAATTTTGAAATGGATTGAACGAGATACATGTCATCGCCGGAGATTTTATCTTTCACAGGTTCAAATCCACCAATCGCTTCAAAGTTTGATTTTTTATAAGCCAAATTTTGTCCAGTTCCTGACCAGAAATGGCCCCAACCGCCTGCACCGGCATTGGCCGTGATAATGCCAAGAAAATCTAACATTTGAATTCGTTCAAAAAATGATTCCCCGGCTACTTTTGAATACCCAATTGAAATGCCGTCTTGCTGAACCACGCTATAGGCCATACTGGATACCCATAATTTTCCTACACGGCAATCTGCATCTGTTGAAAGGATTACATCTCCTTTTGCCATTTCAATTCCCAGAGCTAAAGCATGTTTTTTTGGTGTCATTTCCGTAGACAGTTTTTCAACACGGATATAGTTTATAACTGCATAATTCTCGGCGGCTTCTTTTAAGATTTTAGCCGTAGAATCAGTGGATCTGTCATCAACAATGATAATTTCCAGTTGATCCAATGGATATTCCTGGTGCAGCAGATCCTGGATCAAATCAGGGAGGTTGTTTTCTTCATTTCGAGCTGCAATAACCACAGATACAACTGGAGTTTGATCTGTGCTTATTATGGATTGTTCGCTATGGCGAAAAAGTCCCGCTATAATAAATAAGACAAAGGCCAGGTAAATCCCGGTACTTAACATGAGCAGCAAAGACATGGTTCAAATTGACAGGAAATATTCAGCAATCACAAAATAGAAAAGGACACCAAGAATATCAATACTGGTTGTGACAAATGGTCCCGAAGCAATAGCAGGATCGATATCCACCTTGCGTAAAAACATAGGAACAAACGTTCCAACAGCAACCGCCAGGAGCATGGAACAGCCAATACTCAATCCTACCACGACACCCAACATAGGGTCTGCATCAATAAATCTTAATTTTGCAAAGGCACCCAGCAATAAACCATAGAGCGCCCCCAGGATTATTCCAACGCGCACTTCCTTCCACATCACTTTTAATTCACTGCCGGATTCAATCCGTCCGGTTGCAATTCCGCGGACAATAATTGTAGAAGATTGAGTTCCAATGTTTCCACCCATTCCAATGATGACAGGGATAAAAGCGGCTAAGGCAATAATGCTTTCCAGCAAATGTTCAAATGTTCCAATAATGCTTGCTGCAAAAATTCCACCGATCCAGCTTGCAAAAAGCCAGGGTAATCGAGCACGGGCATTTTCCCAACTCGATTTAAGCAGGATTTCACGATCTTTTCCTGCACCAGCCATCTGGAGAAAATCCTCTGTAGCTTCTTCACGGATTACATCCACCACATCATCCACGGTAACGATCCCAAGGAGTTGATCATCTGCATCCAACACGGGCACTGCAAGATAATTATATTGTGCCACAATCTGGGCCACTTCTTCCTGATCTGTTTCAGGCCGTACTGTATGGACTCGCTTAACCATGATATCTTTTAATAAGGTGTCTGCCGGTGTAGTTGCCAGGGCTCGGAGAGACGCAACACCCACAAGCCGATCATCTTCATCTGTGATATATAGATAAAAGACCATTTCCGCTTCGGACTGATCTTGAAGCGATTTTAATGCATCCCTGCAAGTTGTATTCTGGTAAAGGGTGAATACATTTGTGGTCATCATAGCGCCGGCGGAATCTTCAGGATAGCCCATGAGTTCTTCGATCTCTTCCTGCTCTTCTGTTTTTAATAATTCAATAACGGATTGAGCTTGCTCATCTTCCAGTGTACCAAGAATATAGCTTTGATCATTTGCAGATGATTCTTGAATGACCGTGGCAATGCGCTCCGGAGATTCATCTTCCAGGAGATTGGCAATCAGCGTATCATCCAGTTCCACCAGGAATTCCACCGCCTGCCCATCGTCCACCATGATGCTAAAAACCTGCACCTGCTCTTCATCGTTGAAATATCGAAATACAACAGCAAGGTCAGCCGGGTGAGTCTTGCGGATGAGTTTTACAAGATTGGTATGAGCGTTACGACGAAGAAGGCGGGCAAACGTATCCCTTAAGATCTTTATCTCGTGTTCAAACATTGCTTTTCTCATGACCGTAGGCTCTGACGGTTAATATTGGTAAATCCAAATACAACACAGGCCACTGCCAAAATCAGAATCCAGGGTGCCACGTGTCCATTCCAAAGATATAAATTATTCTCACCCACATCTCCAAAGGATGCTATCATGGCAAAGCTGTTATTCAGGCCATGAAGAATAAGCGGTGGAAAAACAGACCCGGTTTTCCATGATAAAAATCCCAGCATAATGCCAAGAATATAGATTTGGATAAACCAGTAGGGGTTCATATGAATGGTGGCAAAAAATAATGCTGTAACCAGGATAGCGCGGGTTACATCTTTCCAATGTTTTTCCAGAAATTGCTGTAAGAATCCACGAAAAAGTAATTCTTCGCCTAATGGCGCAATAATCGCCACTGCGACAAATAGTAAAATAAATCCAAACATGGTGTCAGGCTCTAGCAAACCATTCAGGTCCACAATATATTCCGGCGCCGGGAGGAATATTTGGATAATTTTGTCTAATTCATCAGACAGAATGATGAGCCCAATGGAAAACAATACAGCCATGAGCGTTGTGAAGGAAGAAATGGGATTAAGTCTGAGTCGTTTGAAGAGGGGTTCTTTTCTGGATGTTAAGAACCAGATAAGAGGGACCAGCATGAATCCCTGGCCGATAATAAAAGAAACGAATGTATAAAATTTTTGTGGGGAGTCAGGATTAGCTAGACCAATCCCCAAGACAATCCCGCCTGCAAGAAATGCAGACAAGATGGACACTACAACAATGCCGAATGCGGCGCGAATACTGAACGTATTGTTCATAAGGGTCAGGTTCCTGAAGATTCATTTTATAAAATTTACGGCGTTCATGGCAACTTTCGAAAAGATGATTTTCTTAAATATAGAGGAAAGCTACGCCAGCTTTTCCATTAAGATCGCCCCGGCAACGCCCACATTCAAAGATTCGCCAAAACCCGTTTTTTCAATAGCAATAGTTTGGTCAAGTATGCCCTGAATATCTTTTGAAAGCCCATGTGCTTCGCTCCCAAGAATCAATACAAATTTCTCTGGCGATTTGAAGTCAGACACATCATTTCCGCGATGATCTGCCCCAATCAATGTATGTGAATCTGCGAAAAGGTTTAATTCAATATTGCTGTGGATCGAGAGCCCAAAATGGGCACCCATCCCTGCACGAACCACTTTGGGATTAAATGGATCAACACACTCCGGTGATAGTGCAATATGTGTAAAACCAAACCAGGCGGCAGATCGAAATAAGGTTCCCATATTCCCAGGATCGGACACTTGATACAGGTAGAGCCATTTCTGCTGGTTTATATCGGGA
>Ga0207989_1001170_pt1 | contig 13589 bp, 11 predicted proteins | sample ETNtaG_7_FD_185777 | JGI IMG/M metagenome (GOLD analysis project Ga0207989, IMG submission 185777) | Marine microbial and viral communities from oxygen minimum zone, Eastern Pacific Ocean - ETNP201406SV65 (SPAdes) (version 2) | ecosystem: Environmental > Aquatic > Marine > Oceanic ... | reverse complement strand
CCATGTCTTGTGATGCGTATGGAGACTGTGGATCACAAAAGATCACAGTTATCCAAAACATCGACATCGCAGACTATGAAGCCTCAACAGGCAACGTCGTATACGAATACGCTCCAGCTGCTTCAACAGCTGTAGGAGAAATCGTTCTTGACGATGACTTCTGTATCGGTCTTGTTACCGACGTAGGTCTGGTAGATGATAAATCATTCAACCAGGCAGCATGGGAAGGCGCCCAAACAGGTGCTGAAACTCTTGGAGTCCCAGTTAGCTACATCGAGACTCAAGACTCGAAAGACTATGCAGACAACATTGCTTTGTATGCCAACGCTGGTTGTGACGTAATCGTCACCGTAGGGTTCGCTATGGGTGAAGCTACCGCAATCGCAGGTGCTGAATATCCAGGCATTAAATTCATTGCTGTTGATGCTTTCCAAGGTGAAGCCATGGACAATGTAGCCGGCCTTATCTTCAACGAAGATAGAGCTGGATTCCTTGCTGGCGCTCTTGCTGCAAGCATGTCTGAATCTGGAATTGTTGGCCAAGTACTTGGTACAAACCTTGTTCCGCCTGTTCAGGCATTCGGTTCAGGTTTCGACCTTGGTGCAAGGCACATCAACCCAGACATTGAGATCCTAAAGACATACCACCCCGGTGCTATCGAGGTGGCCTTTGGTGATCCTGAATGGGGTGCAACAACTTCACGTCAAGCAATGGATAACGGCGCTGACGTAATCTTCGCAGCCGGTGGTGCCACCGGTAATGGTGGTCTCATTGAGATTGCTAGTGAAGCCGAAGCTGGAAGCCGAGTCTTCTGCATCGGAGTTGACTTGGATCAGTGGTACTCAGTACCTGAAGCACAACCGTGCCTGATTACAAGCGCCGAAAAGCATATAGTTCAAGGAGTATCCGATCTGATCGTTCAGGCAGCCGCTGGCGAAATGCCAACCGGTAATGTCTTTGGAACAGTAGGACTTGCTCCTTACCATGACTTTGACTCACAAATTTCTGACGAAATTCAAGCCACCATCGAAGAAATAGCAGCCGCTCTTAACGACGGCTCGATGGTAACCGGCCACGAATTTGGAATGGAATAAGAGCTAATTCATTAGAGAAAACCGGGGAGTGGGCTTTGCCTCTCCCCGGTTTTTCGCTACTAGCCAAAATTTAAATCTATGAAAATTCTTCGCTCCGCTTTAGTGCCTTTAATTGCTGTAGTACTAGCACTACTTGTCGGGGCTCTTCTTATACAACTCTCCGGTTCAAGTCCTCTTAAAGCCTATTCCGCTCTTTTTGAGGGGTCTTTTGTTGGCTGGGAAAGATTTGGAACCACATTAGAAAAAGCGACACCTTTAATAATGGGTGGGCTCGCTGTTGCTTTCGCTTTTAAAGCTGGCTTGTTTAATATTGGAGGCCAAGGACAGTTGCTCGCTGGTGCTCTTATCGCAGGTGCAGTCGGTTATGGATTCTCAGGACTTCCTTGGATCATTCATATGCCTCTTGCTCTTTTACTTGGGGCCGCTGCTGGTGCTGCTTGGGGGGCTATTCCGGGTGTACTTAAAGCTACCCGCGGTGCCCATGAAGTTATTACAACCATAATGCTCAACTTTGTAGCTGCGAATATGGCTGAATGGCTTTGCACAAAAGTCTGGCGTAAACCAGGAGATATTCTCGTTCGCACTCCTCACATTGAAGGTAGTGCTGAAATACCTACCTTCGGGAACATACCTCTTGGATTTTTTATTGCTGTCATATTTGCGTTTGGTATTTGGTTCCTTCTGCAAAAAACCACTTTTGGCTTTGAAGTACGATCAGTTGGCTTGAACCCTAATGCTGCTAGTTACGCCGGGATCTCAACGAAACGTATTGTGATACTCACCATGGCAATCAGCGGCTTTCTCGCAGGTGTTGGTGGATCTATAGAGACCCTCGGTGTTCTTGGGCGCTACGAACCAGGATTTAATGCCGGATTAGGTTTTGATGGAATAACTATCGCTCTTCTGGCTCGTACAAATCCAATAGCTGTCATTCCTTCCGCCGTACTGATCGCCAGTATGGATGCTTCTGCTTCGTTGATGCAGTTTAAAGCAGGGGTCGCTCCAGAAATCACGGATGTAATTGAAGCGTTGATTCTTCTCTTTGTAGCAACCCCAATTATTGTTCGATGGTTCTTTAAGAGCAGACAAGGTGATGAAATATCATTTGGTGCGAACTGGGGTTCATCATGAATTCTCTAAAGGCGATCTTCGGTACATCTGTATTGGAAAGAATCATCCGCTTACGTTGGTGGATACTTATCTTCTTAGCAATTATTGCTTTCACAATTTTTGCAGGAGATTTTCGACAAGATCCAACAACTGCAATTCTCGCTGCAACGCTACGGCATTCTACTCCCCTAGTTTTAGGAGCACTTTGTGGGATGCTTTGCGAACGTGCCGGAGTTGTAAACATCGGCATTGAAGGCCAGATGCTCATGTCAGCATTTGTGGGCTTTACCGTTACTTCTGCAACTAGCAGTCTCTACCTTGGGGTAGCTGCCGGTCTTGCATGTGGAATGCTTATGGGCGCAGCACTTGGTGGCCTATCGGTGAGTCTCCAAGGTGACCAAATCATCGCAGGTGTCGTTTTAAATATTTTTGCTTTAGGGCTCACAAGTTTTCTTTATACCCCAGGAGAAACAATTCATTCGAAAACTCCAAGAATTAATTTCGGACCACTAGCAGATATCCCTGTAATTGGAAAGATTTTCTTCTCAAACCAACCCATAACTTATGTTTCCCTTCTTCTTGTAGGTGTCATTTGGTACGCACTATTTAAAACAACTTGGGGACTAAGGACTCGAGCTATAGGCGAACACCCGAGCGCCGCAGAAACTGTCGGAGTTTCTGTCGCTAAGATGCGTTATTTGAATTTGATAATTGGGGGTGGAATCGCTGGTCTCGCCGGTGCTTATCTCAGCCTTGAAGCAGTCGGATCTTTTGAGCGTGGGATGACTAACGGAAAAGGTTTCGTAGCTCTCGCGGTAATGATTTTTGGACGCTGGAACCCGATAGGCGCCTGGGGAGCTGCTTTACTTTTCGGCTATACAAACGCTATACAAACTCAATTCCAATTTAGAGGATGGCTCACCGGGCATCCTCAACTTATTGGAATGATCCCATTTATCGTCACCATTGTTGTTCTTGCCGGTTTTGTTGGAAGAGCTCGCCCACCTGCTGCTCTTGGTCAGCCTTATACCCGAGAATGAATAATCAGCAGACGCCGCTTGCGTTAGAAGCAGTGGGTATCTGCAAAAGGTTTGGCACTCTTGTCGCAAATGACGAAGTGAACCTCAAAGTGAAAAAGGGTGAGATACACGCGCTTCTTGGAGAAAACGGGGCGGGAAAAAGCACACTTGTGAATATCTTATTTGGTCTTTACAAAGCTGATGAAGGTGAAGTTCGAATCTCCGGCGAAAAAGTAGAAATGAGCAGTCCTCATGATGCTATTGAACACAAAATCGGGATGGTTCATCAGCATTTTCAACTCGTTCCCGTATTGTCTGTTACAGAAAATATCGTCCTTGGAAATGAGCCAACGACAAAAGGCGGAATTCTTGATTTTGAAAAAGCCGCTCAAGAAGTAGAAGAACTTGGTAAACGATACGGATTAGAAGTTGACCCACGGGCGACAGTTGAGGATCTTCCTATCGGGTACCAACAGCGCGTTGAAATTCTTCGTTCTCTATACCGTCAAGCTGATATTCTCATTCTTGATGAGCCAACCGCTGTTCTCACCCCGCAAGAAACCGATCACCTTTTAGATGTTCTTAGAGGATTAGCAACAGAAGGCGTGTCCGTCATCTTTATTACCCACAAACTTAGAGAAGTTTTAGCTATAGCAGATCAAGTAACCGTTATGCGGCGTGGAAAAGTAGTCGGAGTAACAGATCCAAAAGAAACCGACGAAGAAGGTCTAGCAGAAATGATGGTTGGCCGTTCAGTCGTTTTGAGAGTCGCTAAATCTGAGGCTATTCCTGGAGAGACGGTTCTCTCTATTACCGACCTCAACGTGCTTGATGATAGAGAGCAACCTGCATTACAAGATTTTTCACTGGAGGTAAAGCACGGGGAAATCTTTGGGATTGCTGGTGTGGAAGGCAATGGGCAAAGAGAACTTGTTGAAGCAATTACAGGACTGAGGACAATAGTCTCAGGATCTATCTTGATGAATGGAAAAGAGATGAGTGGCTGTAACGCTCGAGAGATCAGCGAAGAAGGCATTTCTCACATTCCTGAAAATAGAGAGAAACACGGTCTAGTAGGCCCTCTTTCAATAGCTGACAATCTGGTGCTTAACCAATACTTTCATTCACCTTTCGCTGTTCGTGGCATTAGGCAACCAGTGGCTATCAATGAGGAAGCTTCTCACCTTGTAGAGAAATTTGATGTTCGAACCGCCTCGATTCATAACCCAGCTCGAACTCTTTCTGGCGGGAACAAACAAAAAGTTATTGCTGCACGTGAACTATCCCATGATTCTGATCTTCTCCTTGCTGCTCAGCCAACGCGAGGTATAGATGTGGGAAGCATTGAATTCGTGCATCAGCAGTTAGTGGATCAGCGAGATTCGGGAGTTGCGGTTCTCTTAGTTTCAGCGGAGTTAGATGAAATTCTTAGCCTTTCTGACCGTATTGGTGTTATTTATCAAGGAAAACTTGTTGCCGTAGCGTCAACTCAAGAGTTCACCCGCACGCAAATTGGTCAGTTAATGACTTCTGGAAATAGTTAGTCGCTTACTTATTTAAAGCTTCACGTATAGATGTCTCGTATGGGGCACGTAACACCCCAACTTCGGTAACGATGCCGTCCACGAGTTCTGCCGGTGTCACATCAAATGCCGGGTTATGTACGGCCACTTCTGGAGGAGTGATGGCTTCTCCTCGATATTCCGACACTTCTAAACCTGGTCGTTGCTCTATCTCTATAGAAGAACCATTCGGTGTCGCCGAATCAATAGTAGATAGTGGTGCTGCTACATAAAAAGGAACCCCATGATATCTAGCTAACACTGCAAGGCCGTAAGTTCCGATTTTATTAGCTACGTCACCATTGGCTGCCACGCGGTCAGCCCCTACCACAGCGGCACCTACTTCTCCTTCTCTTAAAACAGAAGCTGCTGCTCCGTCTACAATCACCGTGCAATCGATTCCGTCTCGATGAAGTTCATAAGAACTCAGGCGAGCACCTTGCAAGACTGGACGGGTTTCATCTACCCATACATGAAGATTTGGATTCTCACGGTGTGCCGATCGAATGACACCAAGAGCAGTGCCGTAGCCGACAGTTGCGAGCCCGCCGGCATTGCAATGAGTGATGACGTTTTTTGCTTCTGCTAGCAGTTCGGCTCCGGCGTCACCTATGGCTTTGCAGATGGCGAGGTCTTCGGCGTGAAGCCGTTGAGCAGTACTTTCTACGTTTTGTTGCATTTCCTCTGTTGTCTGAGATGATCTCGCTACCTCCATGACTTCTTGAACAGCCCATGCAAGATTTACTGCCGTGGGTCGTGTCGCGATCAACGATTCAGCGACTGCTTCAAGTTCGTTCAGTATTTCTTTGTGTGTTGTTACTAAAGATGCTTTTACGGCGAGAACTAGACCGAATGCGGCGGTGACTCCTATTGCAGGCGCTCCCCTGACTTCAAGATCGCTTATTGCTTTTGCGACTCGCTGCCAATTTTCACACTCTATGTAGCGTTCCGCGGCTGGAAGTGCGGTCTGATCTAAGAGCATCAACTTGCCATCGGCATACTCAACTGTGAAAATATTCTCGTCTTTGCCTGTCATTTGACTACCCTCTTAATAGGAAACTGAAATAAACCGTAACTAAATTTTCTATCTCTATTCTACTAAAACACTATGACTTCTAATTCGGATCAAAAAATTGCACTGATAACAGGTGCCACTAGCCCGATCGGTAGTGCTATCGCTAAACGCCTTCACAGCGATAACTACAAGTTGGTTTTTGCCGTGAACTCTTCTTTTGAGCAAGGAACTGAGTTCGCTAAACAATTTGATGCCGTCACTATTGCTGCTGACCTTTCAGAAACTGACGGTCCAGAACTATTAGTGGCGAAAGCTCTGGAGCAAGCAGGCAGTATCGATGCTCTGGTAAATAATGCTGCCTGTCAAAAACTAGAAGAATGGTCAACTATTGATAGCAATAAATGGGATGAAATGCTTGATGTGAATTTGAAAGCTGCGCAACTTCTGATGAATGCAGCGAGTGGGCACATGGTTTCAAAAAAGAAAGCCGGAGCCATTGTAAACATCTCTTCCATAGAGGCTTACCAGCCTTCCGCTAGCCATAGCCATTACGCGATTTCTAAAGCCGGTTTACTCATGGCAACCAAAGCTGCAGCTTCTGAACTCGGTCAACACGGGATACGCGTCAACTCCGTGTCACCTGGTCTGATTGATGATGGAAACCTGCACGATCGCTGGCCAGAAGGAGTGGAACGATGGTTGAAATCATCTCCACTTAAAAGACTCGGAACTCCCGAAGATGTGGCAGATGCGGTCGCTTTTCTCATTTCTGAACAAGCGAAATGGATAACCGGTGCAGATCTGGTGGTAGACGGCGGAGTTTTAACTCAACCCAGCTGGTAGCAACTAGTCGCCAAGGTTGCTCGGGGTATTAACCTCAACATACTGTTTCACGAGTTGCGTACAATACGTGCACTCCCACACGAAGATCCAGCCATTTCCGACAGTAGAAGTGACCGACCCTTTAAGTCCTTTCTTATCCCACGCGTAGTGACTTGAGTCTGAAAGGTATCCAGCTCTGTATTCAAGTATTAGGCCCTTATTTCCCCTCTTCCGGATTGAATGCCAACCTTTCTTTTGCGTTGACACAGCGCAACAGTTGTCCTGAGGACCCTCTTGAATTCTTAACGGTCCGAAAAAGTATGGGAAAGTTTGAACTAAAGCGTCAAGTTCATCCAACTGTCTCGTTGTTCGTCTCCTCATTTCCGCTTTAAAGGCTGTGTCTGTTTTTTCGGTTACGGAGTAGTAGTCTTTTATGTTTCCAAGGCCTAAGTCTTCATAACCACAACGGGAACATTCCTTCACCCAATCGAAATGCACACCCAACCGGCTTATGTGATCTTCACGCACCGAACGTAAATCATGTTCAGGGAAAGACTCAGGCTTTGATCCGTTAACTTTCTCTTTCCCATATGGAAAACACTTATCTCTTCTAAACCTTTTAAACAAGACCACAACTATAAATAAGCCCACAACTATAAATAAGAACACAACTAGCACCTCTAAGAAAACCTTAACATTCAAGTGAACTAAGCATTTAAAGCACTTCACTAAGGCATCTGATCTCTATTCTCTTGTCAGTTCACCTATTCTGCTGGAAGCTTTTGGCCAACCTGTTTTGAGAAACTCTCGATCACCGAGCTCGAACTCCTCGTCGACATACGGTGGCGCCATCGTCGTTCCTACTAAAGACCAGTCACCAAGAGTCAAGGATCCTTGCCACACTCCTTTGGGGACTATGAGTTGTGGTCGATGCCCGTTTTTTAAATCTGGACCCAAAATAGGTGTTGAGTGGCTTCCATCTGGATGAAGCAGAAGCATTTCTACTGGAGATCCAGAATAGTGATGGTATATTTCGTCTCCGACTAAACGATGCATTGCTGAAAAATCGTTTCTTCTCAGGAGATAATAAATTGCGCTTGACTTTCCGTCGTAAAGCGTTCGAGTCCACATTCCTCCTTCTTCAGGAAGAGGCTCTAAACCAAGTGTCTCAATAACTTCTTCGCTTGAAAGTTTGTCGGTCATGAACCTACAAGTCCTTGTGCTCTTTTTTGAACTTCAGCAACAGCTTCATCTAAGTCGAAAGATTGCAAAGACCCGTCGGCGACTACTTGATTTCCGTTAACCCAAACATCAGTAACGTTTTTACTTGACCCTGACCAAGCCACATGTGCTAAAAGTTCATCAAGTTCTGTCACAGGAACAAAAGCAGGATGATTTGTTTCTATTCGAAGAAGATCAGCTTTATAACCTGGCTCAAGACTCCCAACATTAGATAAACCCACAGCTTCTGCTCCGAGACGAGTGGCCATAGCCAAAATTTCTCTCGGACCTAACAGCGAGGCGTCATGGGCTGAAACTTTAGCTAAGAGAGGGCCAAACTTGACTTCTTCCCATAAATCAAGTGTGTCATTTGAAGCAGGGCCATCTGTGCCTAAGGAAACAAGCACTCCGGCTTCTCGCATTGAAACAACCGGAGCAATACCTGAACCCAATTTCATATTCGATAACGGGCAATGCGCGACTGCGACCTGATGTTCCGCTAAAACCGAAATGTCGTCTTCATCTACCCACACACAATGAGCTGCAAGAACTCGCCCATTGAAAACACCATGTTCCGCGAGCGTTTTCACAACGCTTTGACCATACTTACTCTCCAAATCTTGGTTCTCTTGCGATGTTTCAGATAAATGAATGTGAAGTAAGGAATCTAACTTTTGAGCCAACTCAGATAACTCTAAAGCTCTCTCTACACCCAGGTCATAGGCCGAATGCGGCCCAACTCCAACAGTTATTCTTCCTTCCGCACCATTATGTGCAGCATGAAAATCAATGATGTCCTGTGTCCGGCCGGCACCGGCATCATCAGGATGAAGCGCTGAAACAACACCAGGAGTCATAACCAATCTGGCCCCTGTGTTCTTGACCGCTTCTACGATTGAATCTTCATGTAAATACATTTCACAACTGGTTGTTACCCCTGATAAAAGCATCTCTGCTGAACCGAGAGTCATCCCCCATAAAACATCTTCAGGACTCATGCGGCCTTCTCGCGGCCACATAGCTTCAGACAACCAACGCCAAAGTGGAAGCCCATCTCCTGCTCCTCGAACAAGAGTCATAGGTGTATGAGCATGAGCGTTAACCAGACCTGGCATCAAAATGCCACCAACATTTTTAATCTCCCGTTCTGGTTCAACAGGTTTTTCTTCCGGTGTACCTACCCAAGTAATGCAATCATCATCAAAATCAACTGCACCAGGAGAAATTACAGCAAAATCTTTATCACAAGTCAGGACAGTATCTGCAATAATTCGTGTACTTTTCACAATAAACAGGTTAGTAGCGTAGGGGGCTTTAAGCCCCGCCCATCTATGTTTTGACCTTCTTTTCTAAAAAACAAGATCACAAAAAATATTAATTCTGTAACCATATAGAAATGAAACATTGGCACATCTTGCTGCTGGCGGTAACATTCAACTCATCAATGACCTCTTAAACAAATCGTTTAATACCTATAGGTCATCTACAAAGATCCGGAGGGGATCAATGAGTAAGCGAATAATGTTCCTACTCGCAGCACTACTAGGTTTTGCTCTAGTTGCTTCTGCTTGTGGAAGTGACAGCGATGACGCTGCTAGCTCTAGTTCTAGTGCTCCAGCAACAACTGCGGCTTCAAGCGATGGTGGTGGAGATGACACCCCTGACCTTGGCGGTCAAACAGTTACTGTCGCTATTGAAAATGCCTACTTGCCGTTCAACTATATTGACGCTGCAACAGGCGAAGCAGGTGGCTGGGATTACGATGCCATCGACGAAATTTGTGCCCGCATTAACTGTGTACCTGATTATCAAGAATTTGCATGGGACGGTATGATTATTGCTGTTTCTGAAGGCCAATTTGATATGGCTGCTGACGGAATTTCTGTCACTGCCGAACGCGCAGAAATAGTTGATTACTCAATCAGCTATCTCAGCACTGATCAAAAAATTCTTGTTGCAAAAGGTGAAGCTGAAGTAACTGATTCAGCTTCTCTTGCAGCTTCAGACTGTAATGTCGGTTCACAAACCGGTACCACCAACTACGACGTAGCGGTGGAAACAGTCGGAGAAGGACGCGTTGTAGCTTTTGAGCAATTCGGATTTGCCGTTCAAGCTCTTATTGCTGGTGACGTTTGCGCAGTAATTATGGATGACGTAGCAGGAAATGGCTATAAGGGAGAAAACCCAGACGATGTTGATCTACTTGATGAGGTTCTGAAAGCAGACCCTCTAGCATTTATCTTCCCTAAGGGAAGCGAATTAGTAGCAGCGTTTGACTACGCCATTCAATCCATGCTTGATGATGGAACTATGGCTGCATTAGGTACAACCTATTTCGGTGACGACTTTGTTCTGACCTACGACGACATTGAAGACGGTGTCTATGGATCAGATGAAGAAGCATCTTCGGATATCACGATGTGTCGTGCGAACTGGGCTTCTGGTTATATCCAGGCCGAGATTGTGCGCCAAGTGATGCAGGAGGCCGGTTATACCGTGTCTGATCCTTCTGAGATTGAGCTTGGACCATCAAATGCGTATACCGCGATGGCTGAGGGTGCTTGTCACTTGTGGGCAAACTCTTGGTATCCAGGTCACTTCTCCTGGTATGAAAACGAATTGCCTGATGGTTCGCTTGTAGCGGATCACGTACAGGCTGTTGATGGTTTGTTCCAAGACTCTGGTGTGCAGGGATTCCTGTTGACTAAGTCATGGGCTGATGCCAACAACATCGTTTCTATCGATCAAATCAACGCTGACGAGTCTCTGTATTCACAGTTCGACTCTGATGGCGACGGCGTAGGTGAAATTCTTGGGTGTCCTGAGGATTGGACCTGTGACGACATTATTGAGAACATGATCGTTTTCTCTGGCTGGGACAACTTTGTTGAAACCAAAGCTGGTTATGACGCTCTGTTCGCTGAGTTTATGAACAAAGTAAATGCTGGTGAACCAGCCATTATCTACACATGGACGCCTGCGTCTTATGTAGTTCAGATGGTTCCTGGTGTTGATGTTGTTTGGGTGAGCGTCGAGAATGTTCTTGATGATTCAAACCCACTTGGCAAAGATGGTGGCGAAAACCATTCTCAGGGTGAAGGCTTTACTGGTCTTGGCGCTGATGAATGTACTCAACCTTGTCAGTTAGGTTGGGAAGCTGCCGATATTCAGGTTTCAGCCCGTATTGACCTCCTTGAAGGTGATCCGTATCTTGCATCATTATTGACGCAAATACGTCCATCTATCTTGGATATTTCAATACTTCAGGTTGATCAAACCAATGGTGACGGCTCTGAAGCACATGTGCAAGAGCTTGCCGCTGGCTGGATGGCCGACAACGCTGACACAGTAGCTGAATGGATTGCAGCTGCTGGTTAATTAGTCAGAACGATTGTTAACAGGAAGGGCGGGGCTTTAAGCCCCGCCCTTCTAACGTTTTGACATAATGCGTTAAGGTCTAGATATATAGAAGTTCAAAAATTGAGGATTGGACCTGTGACGATATTGTTGAAGAAGCGACGGGTAAGAGATAGCCGACCATGGTGGGACACATTTCCTTGGTGGGGTCTCATCGTCCTTGCCTTACTTGGCTGGATGGCCTGGCAGATAAGTTTCAATAGCGACTACGAACTCGCTTGGGATCGCATTTGGCCAGGACTGCGAGTAACTATCAGAGCCACCTTTCAATCCTTCGGTATAGCTTTAGTTCTTGGATTACTTGTCGGAATGGGTCAACTTTCCAAAAATGTTTTCCTCCGAAATATTGCCAGAACCTACGTTGAAATTATTCGCGGTATTCCAATACTTCCACTTATTTTCGTAGTTGCTTTAATACTTGTCCCTCAAGTAAGCGACGTAATAAATTTAAGTATCAACTTTGAAATGCGGGCAACAGTTACTCTGTCAATCATCTACGGCGCATACATGGCCGAAATTTTTCGTGGCGGAATTCAATCCGTGCCCCCAGGACAATCCGAAGCTGGACGTTCTCTTGGCTTATCCCGGCGACAAACAATGAATTCTGTCGTACTTCCTCAAGCAATGCGTGCAATCATTCCACCTTTAGGAAACGACTTCATAGCTATCTTGAAAGACACATCCCTACTCTCAGTACTAGGAGTACTAGAAATCACTCAAAGAGCGAGACAATTCTCTGCTAGTACTTTCAAATTTCGAGAAGGATACTTCGTGGTCGCTTTCATCTACCTTCTCTTGACGCTAAGCCTCTCCGTTCTTCTCTCAGTTCTAGAGCGAAGAATGACACGCGACCGGAAAGGAGAAAGGTAAATGATTTCCGCACGTGGACTAACAAAAACCTTCAACAGAACAATTCATGCTGTAAAAAACGTTGATTTAGACGTCAACGCTGGTGAAGTTGTCGTGATCGTCGGACCAAGCGGCTCAGGGAAATCAACCGTGCTACGTTGCCTCAATCTTCTTGAAATACCCACAGAAGGAGACGTCATTGTTGATGGATTTGACTTAACCGACCCCGCAACGAACATTGACGCAGTTAGAGCAGAAGTAGGAATGGTTTTCCAGCAATTCAACTTATTTCCACATTTGACCGTTCTGGAAAATATTACTTTGGCTTTAAAAAAAGTGCGTGGGAAAAGTAAGAAAGAAGCATCTGAAATCGCCATGCTCCAGCTCACAAGAGTGGGGATTCCAGAAAAAGCTGATTCTTTTCCCCGTCAACTTTCTGGTGGCCAACAACAACGCGTAGCCATCGCTCGATCGCTTGCTATGGAACCTAAAATCATGTTGTTTGATGAACCTACATCAGCTCTGGATCCAGAAATGGTGAAAGAAGTTCTAGATGTCATGCTGAAATTGGCGGCAGATGGGATGACTATGGTGGTTGTAACTCATGAAATGGGTTTTGCTAAAGCTGCTGCCGATCGACTGGTTTTTATTGATGAAGGTGAAATCGTTGAAGTAGGACTACCGGAAGAGATCTTTAACAACCCGACACATCAGCGAACTAGAGATTTCTTTGACAAGATTCTGTACTAATGATGGATACAGAAACACTTAAACAGGCTCCTAAGGTCGTTCTTCACGATCACTTAGATGGCGGCCTTCGCCCCGAAACAATAATTGAACTCGCTGAAGAAAATAACTATCAAGATCTACCCACAACTGATGTTGAAAAGCTTTCTGAGTGGTTTCATCGAGGGGCTGACCGTAGAGATTTATCTCTTTATTTAGAAACCTTTCAACACACAGTAGGAGTTATGCAGACTGCTGATGCCTGTTATCGGGTGGCAGTTGAATGTGCTGAAGATCTTGCAGCAGACGGAGTTGTTTATGCGGAAGTCCGTTACGCACCTTCGCTAATGACTAGTGAAGGGTCTTCACTTGACGAAGTTATTGAAGCCACAACAGCAGGCTTCATTGAAGGAAGCAAAAATTCGAATCTGACAATCGGCACCCTAATCACTGCAATGCGTACCGCTGATGATTCTATTGAGATAGCGGAGGCAGCTGTTCGCCATCGGGACCGAGGTGTAGTTGGTTTTGATATAGCTGGAAGAGAAGCAGGTTTCCCTCCCACTCTTCACCTGGAAGCCTTCCAATATTTAAAAAGAGAAAATTTTCACTTCACTATCCATGCCGGCGAAGCCTTTGGAGTTCCTTCAATCTGGGAAGCCGTCCAATTTTGTGGAGCTGAACGTTTAGGGCATGGCGTTCGAATAGTTGACGATATTACATTTGATGAACAAGGAACACCGGTGCTAGGTCG
>Ga0207989_1001168_pt1 | contig 13595 bp, 13 predicted proteins | sample ETNtaG_7_FD_185777 | JGI IMG/M metagenome (GOLD analysis project Ga0207989, IMG submission 185777) | Marine microbial and viral communities from oxygen minimum zone, Eastern Pacific Ocean - ETNP201406SV65 (SPAdes) (version 2) | ecosystem: Environmental > Aquatic > Marine > Oceanic ... | reverse complement strand
TGTTATATAGAAAACCAATTAAACTTCACAACTTCTTTTCTGACAAACCTCACTATTAACAGAATTGGCGGAGAGTGAGAGATTCGAACTCTCGGTACCCAATTAAAGGTACGGCTGGTTAGCAACTCCCTGTACCTGACTGATTATACCAGCAAAGTTTAAGTTTTAGAAGAACAAAGTAAGGTTTTTGACTTTTCTGTCGAGAATGGAACGAGAATAGCGGCTATATATAAAGAGAGAGTTAATATTTTAAGTAGGAACGAGCGGCAAGAAAATGACTCTGTTTCCTGTGTTTTTGAGTCATTAAAAATAATCATTTTCCTACACAAAAGACTCGTCCTGATTGAATTCGTACACGGTATTGAAAGCAGGGCCAAGGTTAGTTTGACCCTGCCGCATGAAAGTTATTACAACTCCCAAATCGGTTTTATCACTTATTTTTTAATTTCCAAATTTCTTCTGCTACGTGGGGGTTCTTCTCATTTGAGAAATCAGGCAACTCTCGACCCAGAGGATTAGGTGTTGTTCTGGTCCTTATGTCGTAGTCAGATACTTCTACTGAACCATCATCTGTGCCGTCGGACCAATAAGGATTGCTGAACTTACGTGTACTTGAAAAATCTACTAAAGATGTATTTCTTAAATCTCCGTTGTAATCGTATCGCTGAACAAATTTAGTTTTATGTATATCTTCATCCCATCTGTCATACTTTGAATGATCTCTGTCCTCTACTCTCTTTAAGCCAGTGGCATTGAGCATATGTCCGTATTTGTTAGGTTTAACTCCTCCATTACCCATCATATATGCACCATCATTGGTGTTATTGGTTTGGTCGTCCTTTGTACGCTCTTGCAGTTTCCGTAAATCTTCTTGCTCTACTTCCTTCTCAATCTTCTTTAATGCCGCCGCATTTAACCTCTCAAACTTGGCCCTAACTCTTTCATTCTTAAATTTCTTTTGTATTGAATTTAACATCATCATTTCATTTTGCATTTCAAACGCCTGGTTTGGATATCGTGCTTTGCCCTGTTTATGTGCACCTCTATTCACGGTCTTTTTCTTCAGGGATAACGGAGCATTAATCATGGACCTGTTGTTAGGGTGGTCTGCAGGTGGTCTGTCATCCTGCTGTGCACGAGGTCTCTTGAACAAGTATTTTCCTGATTTGATAACATAATCATATGGGATTTTAGATTTCCTCATTCTCATTCTTAAAGCATTTGGGCTAATACCCAATAGCTGTGCGAATTCTGAACGAGTGAATTTATATTCGTCATCTATACCTGGAATGAAATGTCTAGTCATTCAACGTTATAACATTAAACATTACCCTGGTCTATTGGTGGTCTAAATTACACGCACAAACAATCTCTCAATCTCTCACGTCTCTCACCTACTTATAGAGATAACAACCGCCGCTCCATTGGACGTGCCAATAGTGGCGGCGTTGTGATTTTGTGTGTGAGTGGTGAGTGATGAGAAATTAACGACTCGTCGGTTGCTACGCAACCTCCTCGTCGTATCACCAACTGATAAGTAGGACCCGCTATGAAAGTCAACGTAGAAAAAAAAGGGGGGACCCACCCAACCTTGACACTAGAAATGGTTTCTTCTACTTCGTCTTTACTTCTTTGATTGATACGGTTAGCCAGGTCCAAATATTTTTCAGAAAAAAATATTGGATGGGTGTAAAGGATTATTCCTTTTGTAGCTTAAAGAAATGGTCCAGGTCTATTATACAAAGTGGTTTCTCTCTATTCATCTTTACAATGAGCATTGGTTCCAGTGGTGTGTGTTTTGTTGCCTGTTTATAGTGCGAGTATAAACCTTTAAAATCTTCTCTTGATTTTTTATGCCATTCATCTGATGCTTTCCAATCACCTAATGCTTGTGAAAGTTCTGTCAAAGAAACTTTAGCATCACCTACTACTGATTGTGCCATATGTTTATTTGCGTCAAATCTAGTAACATTAACTGAAACCAAACTAAAGTTTGGATTTTCAAAATTTGCCCATGAACCAGTTGTAAAATCACCTAGTTTCGTTCCAACAGCTATTGCAAGGTCTGTTTGTTTAGCAAAATTATTTGCAGCTCTTCCTCCTAATCCACCTATAGGACCAAGAAAATGAGAATGATCTCTTTTCATAGTTGAGTAACCCATAACAGTTTGAGTTACTGGTATATTATGTTTTACTGCAAATGCAGAAAGTTCTTCCATTGCATCTGAATAAAAAACTCCTCCTCCTGTAATAATTAATGGATTTTTTGATTTCTTAATTTTTTCTGCTGCCTCTTTTATTTGATAATCGTCTGGTCTAGGTCTTATTATATTGTGAACTCTTTCTATAAAAAATTCTTCTGGGTATTCAAATATTTCACCTTGAATATCTTGAGATAAAGAAATACAAGCTGGTCCACAATCTGCAGGATCTAACATTGTTTGAATAGCTTGTGGTAAAGTTTGTAAAATTTGTTCTGGTCTAGAAACTCTATCAAAATATTTTGTAACAGATTTAAAAGCATCATTTGCGGTAATTCCAGGGTTATTAAAATGTTCTACTTGTTGTAATACAGGATCTGGCATTCTATTTGCATAAGTATCACCTGGTAAAAATAAAATTGGCAATCTATTACTCATTGCTACGGCTGCTGCCGTAACCATATTTGTTGAACCTGGGCCGACCGAACTAGTAGCAACAAAAATTTGTTTTCTTCTTTTTGCTCTGGCGTAAGCTATTCCTGTTAAAGCCATATTTTGTTCATGATGACCCCTCCAAGTTGGAAGTTTATCTTTATTTTCTTCTAAAGCTTGACCTAAACAAGCAACATTTCCATGTCCAAAAATTCCAAAAGCACCAGCAAATAAAGCTTCTTTTCTACCTTCAATGAGAATTTTTTGGGCTATTAGATGTTTTACAATGGCATGAGAGCAAGTAAGCTTTATTTTTTTCATTTTTATAGCTATATTCCTTTTTAAATATTTCACTTAATAAACCATAAAACAATTTTTATGTATAGCAAATTTGGACAATTCATTGATGGCAAATGGCAACAAGCAGAAAAAAAAGAAACTTATGAAGTAATAAATCCTGCTACCGAAGAAATTATTGGAAAAGCATCTAAAGCATCATCTGTGGATGTTCAAAAAGCTTTAAAATCTGCACAGAAGGGATTAGAGGTTTGGAAAAATACTGCTCCTTGGCAAAGATCTTATATTATAAGAAAAATAGCAGACTTAATGAGAGAGAAAAAAGATATTCTTGCTAAATGGCTAACTCTTGAAGTTGGAAAACCACTTTTAGAAGGAGTTGGTGAAGTTGGTGGCGGAGCAGATATATTTGAATGGAATGCTGAAGAAACAAAAAGAATTTATGGACAAACAGTTGAGAGTAGATTTCAAAATACAAGAGTACATGTTTACTATCAGCCTATTGGTGTAGTAGCTGCTCTAGTTCCTTGGAATTTTCCTATAGTTTTAGCTTCAAGAAAAATTTCAACAGCTTTGGCCGCAGGTTGTTCGGTAATTTGTAAACCCGATGTTATCACGCCAGGAGCTGTAATGGAACTTGTAGATATATGTAAAGAGGCAGGTGTACCAGACGGTGTTGTAAATTTATTATCAGGAGATCCCGCTGAGATATCTAATGAATTATTAGAATCAGATATAGTAAAAAAAGTTTCACTTACTGGTTCTACAAGAGTTGGGAAATTAATATTAAAAAAAGCAGCAGACAAAGTTCAAAGAGTTACAATGGAATTAAGTGGCCATTCCCCATTTATAGTTTTCGATGATGTTGATGTTGATAAAGTTGTAGATATGGCAATAACTTCAAAATTTAGAAACAATGGGCAAGTTTGTATTTCTCCAAATAGGTTTTATATACAAGAAAAAACTAAAGAAAAATTTATTAATGCTTTTGTAAATAAAGCAAAAAAACTTAAAATTGGAAATGGTATGGATGAAGGAGTGCAATTAGGTCCTTTAACTACAGAAAAAAGATTATCGGAAATAGAAAATTTAGTTGAAAAAACAAAAAAGGAAGGTGCAAAAGTTGTAATGGGTGGAAAAAGACCTTCAGGTTTTAATAAAGGTTATTTTTATGAACCAACTGTTTTTGATAATGTGCAAGATAATTTTACTATAATGAAGGAAGAGCCTTTTGGACCACTGGTGCCATTTCTTTCTTTTAAATCTTTTGAAGAAGTAATTGAAAGAGCAAACAATAATGATCTAGGTCTATGCAGTTATATTTATACTAATTCAATGGACAAAGCTCACAGAGCATCGGAATTAATTGAAACTGGTACCGTTGCAGTAAATACGCCGGTAGTTGCTATAGCTGAAGCTCCTTTTGGTGGAATTAAGCAAACTGGTTTCGGCAGAGAAGGTGGGTCTATGGCTATAAAAGACTACTTAAATGTAAAATATACGCATCTTGGATTGAAAATTTAGTTCATATGAGAATTAATAAAATAAAAAAAATGATGAAGGAAGGTAAGCCAGTAATTAATGGATGGCTACAAATTCCAAGCACAGTTTCAACTGAAGCAATGGCTCATCAAGGATGGGATTCTTTAACTATAGATATGCAGCATGGTTTAGTTGATTATACAAATGCTCTTCCAATGTTACAAACAATATCAACAACCGAAGTAACACCACTTGCAAGGGTGAATTGGAATGAACCAGGCCAGATAATGAAAATTTTAGATGCTGGATGTTATGGAATAATTTGTCCAATGATTAGTAATAAATCTCAAGCAGAAAAATTTGTTCAAGCTTGCATGTATCCACCCAAAGGTTATCGAAGCTTTGGACCAGTCCGAGGTTTAATTTATGGCGGATCAGATTATGCAAAATATTCAAACGATGAAATGTTAAAATTAGCGATGATAGAAACAAAAGAATCTTTAGAAAAACTTGATGAAATAATGAGTACGCCAGGAGTCGATGGAATTTATATTGGTCCCGCTGATTTAAGTCTAGCAATTGGAGAAGAGCCTGGATTTGATAAATCAGAAAATACTAAAGCCTATAACGAAATCATGAGAATATTGGAACACGCAAAAAAAAATAATATATTTGCAGGAATCCATAATGGAACACCTGAATATTCCTTAAAAATGATTTCGAAAGGTTTTAATTTTGTAACTATAGGATCTGATCAAAGAGCATTAAGTTCAGAGTCTAAAAAAGTTGTTGAAAAAATGAAGGGCGAAACAAATAAAGAAGAGTCCAAAGCTTATTAATCTTTGTATCTATAAATTTTATTAATAAATATTAATTATGAAAAAAATTTTGATTACTGAATTTATGAATCAAAATAGCATTAGATATTTAAAAAAAAAATTTAATGTTGTTTACAATAAAAATTTTTGGAAAAATAAAAAAAAACTGGAAAATATTATTTCTAATTTTGATGCAATAATTGTTAGAAACAAAACACAAGTAAATGAATCATTATTAAAACAAACAAATAATTTAAAATTTATAGGTCGATTAGGTGTTGGCCTTGATAATATAAATACAAAATACTGCAAAAAACGAAGGATCCACGTTCAACCGGCTACAGGTATGAATGCTGACTCTGTTGCAGAATACGTTATTGGTTCTTCTTTATACTTAATTAAAAACATATCTCTCCTACATGACGGAACTACGAATGGATTGTGGCCAAGAACATTATTAAATTCTAGAGAGATTAAAGGAAAAATTTTTGGTTTATTGGGTTTTGGAACCATAGGAAAAAAAGTTTGCAAACTTGCAAAAAATTTTGGTGCGGAAGTTGTATCCTTTGATCCTTATATTAATAAATCTATCCAAAAAAAATTTAATATTAAATTATTAAGTTTTAAAAAGTTAATAAAAATATCAGATATCATTTCTATTCATCTTCCTTTAAATGACAAAACTAAAAATCTAATAAAATACAGTACTTTTACTTTGATGAAAAAAAAACCCATTATCATCAACTCTTCCAGAGGTTCCATTGTTAATGAAAATGATTTGATTAGAGCTTATAAAAAAAAATTAATTAGTGGTTTTGCTCTCGATGTATTTAATCAAGAACCTGTAAGCAAAATTTTTTATAAAAAAATAGATAAATCTATAAATTGCATTATTACTCCTCATATAGCCGGTGTAACTGATGAATCAAACATTAGAGTAAGTGATTTTATAGTTAAAAAATTAATAAAATTTTTTAGATAATTAATTTAACAATTCCTTAATATAAACTATTCTTTTTTGTTTAATTGATTTTTCTGCAGCTTCTCCAATTACAACAGATAACAATCCATCTTTAAAAGAAACTTCAGCTTTTGATTTTTTGTTTATTGCTTTTAAAAAGGCCAAATGTTGATAAAAAGTAGAACCATGATGATGTCCAGCATTAAGAATTTTTTTATCAACTTTTATTAATTCTTTTTTAATTTTATTTCCTTTTCTCATTCCAATTCTAATATATGAAGATGCTTTACCTGACTGACTTGAAGGAACAAACGTTTCAATTTTCCCTTTATCACCTACTGCGGATAGCTCTTCTTGCATGTCTGAATTTTCTGCAAACATACATAAATCTAGAAGACTTCTAACGCCATTCTTAAAGTTAACTATAACAAAACCATTATCTATAATATCAGGTCTTTTATTTTTATATCTTTCTTTAATATGATTGACATCTTGAGCTCCGGTTGCATAAACACTAATAGGTTCGCTCTTTATAATTAAACGCATTAAATCAAAAAAATGACAACATTTTTCTACAAATGTACCTCCTGTATTTTTTGAAAAACGATTCCAATTTTTTACTTTTTTTAAAAATGGAAAACGGTGCTCTCTTATAGTTAACATTTTTAAATTACCAATTGCTTTATTGTGAATATTTTTTATAAATTTATTAACAGGAGGCATATACCTGTATTCCATCGCAGTCCAAATTATTGAGGGATAATTTTTTGCCAGTTTTTTTAATTTTAAACATTCTTTTGTATTTATAGTTAATGGTTTTTCAACAAGAATATGCTTTTTAGTTTTTAAAACATCTTTTAAAATATTTAAATGTGTAAAGTTAGGAGTAGAAATTATATATGCATCAACAATATCTTTTTTTATTAGATCTTTATGATTTTTAAAATATATAAATTTTTTTTTAAATTTTTTTTTAATTATTCTTATTGATTTTTTGTGTATGTCAGATATTGCCACTACTTCTGCATTTTTAATTAATAAAATATTTTGAATATGCTCAAGTCCCATTGTACCAGCTCCTATAATTGCATATCTAATTTTTTTCATATTAATTATTTTTAATCTATTAATAGTCCACTTGGAACTTTATTTGGTTTGCCTAGAGGTCTATTATTTCCACTTTTGCCAGTTAAAGATTTTAAAAATTCAACTAGATAATAAATTTCTTTATCGCTCAACTCTATAGGTTTTATTTCAATGCTTGATAAAATCCTTTCTTGTTCTCTTTTGTCTGAAAAAGTTACAAAATCTATATCCTCTAACCATTTAGCCTTAGGCAGATTTGCAAGCTTAGAGTTCCAAATTTGATACATTCCTTTTGGGTCTAAATGATGTTTAATAATTCCTTCAAGTGTTGGGTATGCTCCATTATGACCATAAGGTGCAGTCAAAGATACATTTCTTAAAGCTGGTGTTTTAAATTTATACATATCATTTAAGTCATCTGTTTCGACCATACGTCCTACGTCACGAGCATATGGATCAAAGCTTCTAGTTCTTCCAGGTCCAAATTGTGGAATTCCTAGCGAGTAAAATTTTTGATTAGTCAACAAAGATCCAGAATGGCATGAACTGCAATTTGCTTTTCCATAAAATAACTCCATTCCTTTCGTTTGATTTGAACTTAAAGCATTTTTGTCCCCATTTAAATAATCGTCAAATGGAGTATCAAATGAAGTCCATTCATGAATTTCAAAGGCAGCAATAGAATTTACAACATGAGCAATCTGAATATCTAATGCGCCATCAACATCATCAAAAGCACTTTTGAATAATTCAACATATTCTGGAATTGCACGAATTCTACTTGTTATGACTGGCCATACAGCATCTATTCTCATGCTATCTTTTCCAACTTTTGAAATTAATCCTATTATTTCATTTTCGCCTGGATTTCCTGCCATTTCAAATTGTCCAGTCATAGGAAATAAAGCTTGAACTGCAACAATATTATCTAAACCTTTTGGAAGAGCTTCTTGTGCCGGTGTATTAAAATTATTACCAAACATATTTGATTGAGTTACTCTACCATCATGCAGCAAAGTAGTAATTTCTTTAAAACCTAAATTCCATAATGCTAGAGAATTTCTTGGAATACGTTTTTTAATTTTATCAACACCTACGCCAGCTGTTCTATTTGGACCTATCCCTATACCACCTTCTCCAATTCCTAGCGAGAGGCCATCTGAGCCTCCAAACTCATGATTATGACATGTTGCACATGCAATATTACGGTTTGCTGATAAAATTTTGTCGTGAAATAAAAATCTACCAAGCTTTGCTTTTTTTATATCTACTTTATGAAAATCATTAATTGATAATGGTTTTGGTAATTCATTTGCATATGTTTTGTTTACTGAAATTAAAAATGGAACTATAAATATTATAATTTTTAAATGATTAAATATATTTTTATAATTTTGTTTATCCCGTCTATAGTTTTTGCAGAAATAGAAAATGCTAGAGATCTTATGGAAGAAGGTAAATTTAAAGAAGCTATGGAAGAACTTCTTCCAGCTGCAAGATCTGGAAATGCTGATGCTGAAGAACTCATCGGTATTATGTACGCAATGGGACTTGGTGTTGAAAGAGATGATGTTAGAGCTTTCGAATGGTACCTTAGATCTTCTATGAAAGGCCATCCTGGTGCTCAATCTGGAGTCGGATGGTATTACGAAATTGGAAGAGGTCTTCCTGCTCCCGATCTTGTTAGAGCTTATACTTGGTATGTATTGTCTGCAATAGGAGGAGATCCTGATGCTGCCATTTCTCAGGAAGAAGTAATTAAGAAAATGACTCCTGAACAAATTGAAAAAGCTCATATTTTAATAAATGATTATAAATCTTGGATTTATCCATTTAGATAATGAGACGAGTTTAAATTTAAACCCGTCTCAAAATTTATTTTAATTTAATTATAAGTCTTTCTTATAATCTGAAGATGCTCTTTTTTCTGCGCTTCTAACTGCTTTTGTCAAAGCATTAAAGATTTCTTTTCCACCTTTAACATTTGATTTAAACCAATCGTACACAGGTGAAGCTGCTTCTTTAAATGCAGCCTTTTGATCTGGAGTAGGAACATATAAATTTCCACCACCAGCTACAAAGTCCTCATATGCTTTAATTGATTTTCTTTTTGGTGAAGCAAAAGTTGCTTGTTGTAATGCATAAAAACCATCTGTAATAACTTTTCTCAGATCTTCAGGCATAGATTGATATTTAGCATTATTCATCCACCAAAGTGCGCCCATGTAAGCATGTCCATCTAAAGTAACATATTTTAGACCTGCATCTGGAAACTTCATGTTCATAATGTCAGTAATTCCATTTTTAGATCCTTCAACAACTCCAGTTTGAAATGAAGTAAATAGTTCTGGCCACGGTATAGGAGTTGGTGATGCACCAAGTGCTCTAACCAATTCTTGCGGTAGATCAGCAACTACTGTTCTAATTTTTAAACCTTTCATGTCTGATGGATTTGCAATTTGTCTTTTTGTGTTTGCAAAATTTCTCCAACCACCAGTATTTCCTATAGTCATTAATCTAATTGAGTCATTCGAGTCTTTTAATGCCATTTTTCTCATTGTTCTTACAAAATCACTCTTTAAAACATCTTCAGCAATTCTATCGTCTGACATTAAGTAAGGTAGATCAAGAACTTGAACATAAGGAAATACTCCTGCTGCTCCTCCTGATGTAGAAATATAAATATCTATACTTCCATCAGATATACCTTGTAAACATTCTGCTCCTTTAGAACATAATTGAGTACCTACAAATAATTCAACTGAAATTTTACCATTTGAAGCTGACTCAACATAGTTTTTAAAAACTATTGAACCGTCATAATCTTCATCTTGATCATTAGAATTCATTGTCATTCTTAGATTGTAATCTGCCGCTAAAGCTGAAAACGAAAATCCTACCAACAATACTAATGAAAAAAATGATTTTACTATTTTATTAAATAACATTTTTCCCTCCTTTGTGATTAAAAAAAAACAATATAACTAATAAATTGAAAAGAGTCTAATTTGATGTAGATCAAAAATTTGATGTAGATCAAAAAATGTTGAAATTATTTAGCAAATCCGGTCAATAAAGGGATGGTCATAGACAAAGCTGGAAAATATGTAATCAAAAAAATAACTAAAACTTCCATTGCTAAAAAAGGTAAAATAGCTTTTGCTATTGTTTCTACTCTTTCACCAGATACTGATGAAGCTACAAATAAAACTAAACCCATTGGAGGTGTAGCCAATCCAACAGTTAAATTAACAGACATTATTATTGCAAAATGCACTGGATGAACACCAAGCTCAACAAAAACAGGTCCTAGAATAGGACCTAAAATTATTATAGCTGGTCCTGCATCAAGAAACATTCCTACTATAAATAAAAGTATGTTAATCAAAAACAATAATATATATGGATTGTTACTTAAACTTAGAACAAACTCTGCAAGATATTCGGGTGCATGAGATAAACTTACTACTGTTTTGAAAGCCATGGCCGCGCCCACTAAAAGCAATACTACTGATGAAACCATAGCAGCTTTAGTAAAAACTTTTGGAATATCTTTCCAATTTAATGTTTTTAAAACAAATAAACCAATAAAAAGAGCATATGTTGCTGCAACAGCAGATGCTTCTGTAGGAGTAAATATTCCTCCTAAAATACCTCCTAAAATTATAACTGGAGTCATTAAAGGAAAAAAAGCTTTTAAAGATGCTTTTCCTCTTTCATTCCATGAAGCTTTAGATGTAACAGGAGGAAAATTATGAAAATTTGCTAAAAATTTAACCATTATCATGAGACTAACTCCAACCAAGATTCCAGGAACAATTCCTGCTAAAAATAATGCAGCAACACTTTCACCCATAACATATGCATAAATAATCATTATTCCTGAAGGAGGAATGATTGGGCCAATAACTGAACTTGCTGCAGTTATAGCTGCTGCAAATTTTTTAGTATAACCTTGTTTTTCCATAGCTGGAATTAACATGGATCCAATTGCTGAAGTATCTGCCACTGCTGAACCCGATAATCCAGCAAATAACATAGAAGTCAAAATATTGACTTGAGCCAAACCTCCTCTTAAATGACCCATCATCGCTTGGCTAAATTCAACAAGTCTTAAAGTAATACCTCCTCTGTTCATTAATTCTCCAGCCAACATAAAAAAGGGTATTGCCATCAAGGGAAAACTATCTATTCCATTATAAATATTTCTATAAAGCATCGCAGCATCTCTGCCTTGATCGTTCAGCCAAAGTAAAATTCCAGGAGCTGCTAAAAGACTAAAAAATACAGGCAACCCTATTAGCAAAAAAAGTAAGAATAAAGGTAAAAACCATATTAACATTTAAGCCTCCAGCTTCTCTCTATCTTTATCTAAAGGTAAATCTGTTTGAGAATTAAATAATGATAAAATATTTCTTAAAACTAATTCAATATTAACTAATATTAATAAAAATATACCAACAGGCAAAGACATATACATCCATGCTAACTTCATAGATTCTGTTTTGCCCCCAATTAGAGAAAATGGAATTTTAATAGATGAAGAACTAAATATCCAACCAGCATTTATATGTTTTAATCCCATTTGAAAACCGATTATCAAAACAGTTAAAGAAACTAATAAAATTAAAAAAATCAAAATATTTGATAAAATTTTTGGCAAAAATCTTTCAATCATATCAATTGACACAAAACCGCCCCAACGATAAGCAGAAGGAGCTATCAAACCTGTCATCCACAGCATAAAGAATCGGGCTACTTCATCTGGCCAAGGTAAAGCATTATTTAAAACATATCTGAAAAAAACCTGAATAATAATAACAATTACCATTATTAAAATGGCAATCCAGGCAAGTTGCCGTCCAATACGAAGAAAAAAAGTATTAATATTCTGTAAAATATTAAAAAATAACATTAATGATTTAATCGTAAAATTCACAACCCAAGTTATTTTAATAATTTTATATTTGCAACTTTTAAGTCAATTCTATAAAAAATATATTAAATTTAAATACCGTGTCATTAAAAAAAAAAATTTTAGTTATTCAACCAGTTCATGATCTAGGAATGGAATTATTAATAAATAACCCAAATTTTGACCATGAAACAACTAATGATATATCAGAGGCAAATCTAAAATCAAAAATTGTGAATTTTGATGGTGTTTCTGTAAGAACAGCAATTTTATCTAAAGATATTATAAATGAAGCTAAAAAATTGAAGATTATTTCAAGACATGGGGTTGGATACGATAATATAGATTTGCCTAAAACAAAAGAAAAAGGAATTCAAATAGCAATAACAGCTAATGCTAATGCAGTAACAGTTGCGGAGCATGTAATGTTTATGCTTTTAAATATATCAAAAAAAAAAGATATGTACGATAAAACTGTAAGATCTGGAAATTTTACAGATAGAAATAAACTTCCTAAAACAATTGAACTCTGTGGTAAAAAAATATTAATTGCAGGTTTTGGTAGAATTGGTCAATCTTTAATAAAAAGGTGTTTGGGCTTTGAAATGCAAGTTTATGTTTTCGATCCATTTGTTGATAAGGAAAAAATCGAAAGCTCTGGTGGAAAAAAAATAGAAAATTTAAATGAGTGTGTAAAAGAAATGGATGCTATTTCTCTTCACGTACCATTAAATAAAAATACTAAAAATTTGATAAATTACAATTTATTAAAAACCATGAAGAAAAATTGTATAATTATTAATGCTGCTAGAGGTGGTATAATTAATGAAATTGATTTGGTGAAAGCACTTAATGAAAACTTAATATTTGGTGCTGGTTTAGATGTTTTTGAATCAGAACCTCCTGAAAAAAATAATCCTTTATTAAAGAATGAGAAAGTATTTTTAAGCCCACATACTGCATCTTTCACGGAAGAATGCATGATTAGAATGGGAAAAGAAACTATTCAAAATATTATTGATTTTTTTGATGAAAAATTGGAAAAATCAAAATTAGTTAAATTTTAATTTATGAGAATAAATTTTAAAAATTTTGGATTATTAGAATTGCTTGTTGTTTTGTCGATCATATATGTTGTTGGAATGCTACTATGGACAATGACTACAAGACCTGCCGTTGAAGCGAAAGCTAACTTAGTTAAAGACAATCATAATAAAGTTGTCATCGTGGTTTTTATTTCATTGTGATTGCCACAAAAGATACATCTATCCACGACGCACGTTTCATCATAGACGGATCGATGGTTCTCTAATCCTGTTGAATTATACCAGGCCATTTAGTTTTGAAATTTGTAGAAAATTTTTCACTTTGATTTGAAATTTATATTATTTTTTAGGGGTTAG
>Ga0207989_1001157_pt1 | contig 13651 bp, 12 predicted proteins | sample ETNtaG_7_FD_185777 | JGI IMG/M metagenome (GOLD analysis project Ga0207989, IMG submission 185777) | Marine microbial and viral communities from oxygen minimum zone, Eastern Pacific Ocean - ETNP201406SV65 (SPAdes) (version 2) | ecosystem: Environmental > Aquatic > Marine > Oceanic ... | reverse complement strand
CAGTTCCAGCAGGGGCTCAACCTGGTCAACAAATACAAATTAAAGCGCCTGATGGAAGAGTAATTGCCGTCAATATACCTGCAGGGATGCAACCAGGTTCACAATTTCAAGTAAAGGTGTAGAATATTATTGAATAAAGGGCGTTTTCTTAAATAGACCATTTTAAGTGATGCACCTCCTGAACAGTACTAACTGTCACCAGGAGTCCGTGTAAACGGATGCAATAACTTCGGCGAATTCCTGATTTATGATGGACTCATTCCGTTATTGCGTACATGTTATGGAGATGATAACAACCCAGTTTGGGCTATCATCCGACATTCGAAATCTAAGCGAAACTAGTGCAGTCAATCCGACAATTTCTAGTAATTTTATAAACTCATAGTGTGTATTCGAAAGGAAAAAAACTTCGGTTGATCCTGCCGAAGGCTACTGCTATTGGAGTTCGATTAAGCCATGCGAGTCTAAGGGATACTTGTATCCCTGGCATAATGCTCAGTAACACGTGGATAATCTGCCCTCAGGTGAGGAATAAACCCGGGAAACTGGGGCTAATACCTCATAGACACAGATAGCTGGAATGCTTCTGTGTTCAAAGCTCCGGCGCCTGAGGATGAGTCTGCGGCCTATCAGGTTGTAGTCAGGGTCATGACCTGACTAGCCAACGACGGGTACGGGGTGTGAGAGCACTTGCCCGGAGATGGTTTCTGAGACACGAAACCAGGCCCTACGGGGCGCAGCAGGCGCGAAAACTTCGCAATGCGGGAAACCGTGACGAGGGAACTCCAAGTGTCTATGCATTGCATAGACTGTTTTTCAGCCTAAATAGCTGAAAGAGTAAGAGGTGGGCAAGACCGGTGCCAGCCGCCGCGGTAACACCGGCACCTCGAGTGGTAGCCACTATTATTGGGCCTAAAGCGTTCGTAGCCGGTTTGGTAAATTCTTGGGTAAATCGTACAGCTTAACTGTGCGGATTCCGGGGACACTACCAGACTTGAGACCGGGAGAGATCAGAGGTACTTGTAGGGGAGCGGTGAAATGTTGTAATCCTACAGGGACCACCAGTGGCGAAGGCGTCTGATCATAACGGCTTTGACGGTGAGGAACGAAACCCTGGGGCGCAAACGGGATTAGATACCCCGGTAGTCCAGGGCGTAAACGCTGCTGACTTGGTGTTGGAGATCCTACGAGGGTGTCCAGTGCTGGCGCGAAGGTATTTAGTCAGCCGCCTGGGGAGTACGGTCGCAAGACTGAAACTTAAAGGAATTGGCGGGGGAGCACTGCAACGTGTGGAGCGTGCGGTTTAATTGGATTCAACGCCGGAAAACTCACCGGGGGCGACGGTTACATGAAGGCCAAGCTGATGACTTTGCCTGATTTTCCGAGAGGTGGTGCATGGCCGCCGTCAGTTCGTACCGTAAGGCGTTCTGTTAAGTCAGATAACGAACGAGACCTCCGTCACCATTTGCTATTCTCTTCTCCGGAAGGGGAGCACTATGGTGGTACCGCCACTGTTAAAGTGGAGGAAGGAGGGGGCAACGGTAGGTCAGTATGCCCCGAATCTCCCGGGCTACACGCGCGCTACAAAGGCCAGGACAATGGGCTTCGACACCGAAAGGTGAAGGTAACCCCGAAACCTGGTCGTAATTCGGATTGAGGGCTGCAATTCGCCCTCATGAAGCTGGAATACGTAGTAATCGCGGGTCAACATCCCGCGGTGAATATGCCCCTGCTCCTTGCACACACCGCCCGTCAAACCACCTTAGTTGGGTCTGGACGAGGGTTTGTCTTATGACACGCTCGAATCTGGGTTCAGCGAGGAGGGTTAAGTCGTAACAAGGTATCCGTAGGGGAACCTGCGGATGGATCACCTCCTAAGAAATAAGGGTTGGCTGCCTAGCGCTAAATTGATTTCGAATGTTACTCCATACTTCTTTTAGACTATTCTATTGTATAATTGTGCTATATTTCCGTGAAGGCTGGAATTATTTGATGGAATTGTATTTCTGGATTCTTATTGGTGCTATTTTACTAGTCTCTTTAACTATTCTTTTAGCAAGACCTCCACCCAAAGATAATACTACAAAATATGATTACGAGAATTTGGATGGATTAATAGGAGATACAATTGGAGGAAATCCAATAGATACTAATTCTGAAGAATCTAATACCAAGGATGAAAATAAGGAACCCGAGGAAGAAGAACTTTCACCAGAAGTAATAGAAAAGATCGAGCGAAGAAGATGGACTCTGGGTTTTGTCATGTTTGGTTGCACATTCATAATAATGGGAGCTATTCTATTATTTTTATCCAAAATTGAATTTACAACTTTCTTAGGTTCTTGTATGATGTATGTAGGAATCATAGCTTTATTCAAAGGAGCTAGTTTTGAATTGCAAAAAGATAAGAAATACACTGGTTTCTTTTCAGCTGTTTTCTTTTTACTTATCTTCTTTATAAATTTCATTTTACTTACTGAATTATTAGGTGTGCTCGGCACCTACGCTTGGGCTGTTACTACCGCTAATAGAAAAGCAGGAGATTTAATCCTTATATATTTGCTACCTTACTTTATCTGGAAAATAGTTCCGACATTTGGTGCAGCTGATAATGTAAAAAACAAAAGTCCTAATGGGTTAGATTTTACGTGGTTGTTAGTTAATTTTCAGTCTGCTTCTTTTATTGCTATTTCTAATTACATCCTTCTCATTGCTACATCACAGGAGTATGTATTCTGGCCTATAATGAATCAATATGCTGGACCTGGTTTCCAGATGAGTCTATATCTAATTTTATATTCAATGATGGGGCATTTTGTTGGACTAATATATGGTGGTAAAGCAAAAAATATTAGAGATGAGAACACGCATGAAACTGAGGAGGAAATAGATGAATCTTCCTAAATTCATAATACTATTGGCAGTAGTATTATTGATAATTCCAATTGAAGGTTTTTTTGGAGACTTTAGATATGAAACTTGTAAAGATTATGATACATCTGATGTCAATCATGTTGAAATGGAAATGTACGAAGAGTATTATTTTGTTTGTAAGATAGGATATATTGAAGGGAAGGTTTCACTTGGTTGGATAGTCTTCAATACTTATGGTGTCAATATGACTATATCAATACTTAATACGGGAAATTTAAACAATTTTATTTCAGGTAATGCTTATGGTTTTAGTAATGCAGATTTAGCTAAATTACATTTAAATTGGGAAGGCCTAAACACGCAACCTCTAACGGTAAATGCCGATGTGGATTTAATTGGTGATAACTATTATTTAGTTATAAATTTAGGCTATAGAAACACTTTTGGAAATGAAGATGTTGACCAAAAAAGCAGATTAGCTGCCCACAGTGATTGGTTTTCTAGCAAAATATTAGGGGCTGATAGTGAGGATATCGCTTGCAGTATTAATCTCGACTACATTGAGGATTGGTAATCATGCAATATCATAAAAAGGTAGCCTACTACAATAGATTGTGAGCTCCGAATCTCTTGAGAAATATGAATTTAAGCAATCTCTTGAAAGAATTAAAAATTATAAGGGCCATGCTACTGAATTAGTAAGTCTCTATATTCCTCCTGAAAGGAAGATATATGATGTACAATCATATTTACGGAATGAGTCATCACAGTCTGCAAATATTAAATCTAAATCTACAAGAAAAAATGTAAGTGCTGCAATAGAATCGATTACTTCAAGATTGAAACTGTTCAAAGAAGTCCCTGAGAATGGTGTTGTTTTTTTTGTAGGTCATGTTTCTAAAGGTGGAAATCAAACTACAATGGTCCAAGAAGTAATTGTTCCTCCTGAACAATTGCCCACATTCCTATATCGTTGTGATTCCAGTTTCTTCTTAGAACCCTTAGAAGGTTTAGGGGAAGTTAAAACTCAATTCGGATTAATTGTTATAGATCGTTCAGAAGCTGCACTTGGAATGCTAAGAGGCGCAAATATCAAGACTCTCAAACATATGTATTCTCAAGTTCCTTCAAAACACGGTAAAGGAGGTCAATCAAAGCAAAGATTTGAGCGTCTTATTGAGGAAGCGGCCCATGAATGGTACAAAAAAGTGGCTCACTCAGCAACCGAATGTTTCCTTGGAAATGAAGTAGAAGGACTCCTCATAGGGGGGCCTGGAGCCACCAAAGATTATTTCATTAAAAGAGAATACCTTAATCACGAGCTACAGAAAATAATCATTGATTCTTTTGACACAGGATATACTGATGAAACAGGATTAAGAGAAATTGTTACAAGAGGAGCTAACCGTTTATCAGAAGTTCAACTAGTTAAAGAGAAAAACATTATGAACCGATTTATGAAGGAAGTATTGTCAACTAAAGGAAATCTAGCGACATACGGATTGAAACAAGTTGAAATGGCTTTAGAAATGGGTGCTGTAGATCATCTATTGGTTTCAGAGGGATTTGAAAAAATGCCTAATGTAGAACAGGGCACGGTTAAAAAGCTTGGAGACGTTGCTGAAAAAAGTAATTCTACAGTAACTATTATATCTACTGATAGTGAGGAAGGAATATCCTTGCAGAAAGCTTTTGGAGGCTTGGCTGCAATGTTGAGATATCCTATAAGTTAAACATGTTATATACACGAAAATGCGGTGAGATAGTCGAGGAAGATTTTGGTTCAGAGCAAACTCTTTGTGGTTGGTTACAAGACACTAGAAATTTAGGAGGAATAGCCTTTTTGCAATTACGAGATATTACTGGAGTAATCCAGTTGACTCTTCTCAAAAAGAAATTGGGAGACCATTTCAAGGAATGGGCAAGCATAAATCGCGAATCTGTTGTTCAAGTAACTGGAATTGTTAAGGAAAACAAAGAAGCACCCGGCGGAGTAGAAATGCTGCCAGAATCATTAGAAATTTTGAGTAGGGCTGAAACTCCACTTCCATTAGGAGTCATCGATAAAGTAGATAGTGAAATTGAAACTAGACTAAATGCAAGATACCTTGATCTAAGGAAAAAGGAGATAGCTGCTAATTTCCAAATCAGAGCTGCTGTATCTGGAGCCGTACACGAATATTTACGGAAAGAAAAATTTCTGGAAGTTCAAACACCTAAAATTATAGCATCGGCAACAGAAGGAGGAACTTCATTATTCGAAATGAAATACTTCGATAAAACTGCTTACTTAGCACAATCTCCACAGCTTTACAAGCAAATGCTAATGAGTGGAGGACTTGAAAGAGTCTACGAGGTTGGACCTGCATTTAGAGCTGAAGAACACAATACACCTAGGCACTTGAATGAATTTATCTCTATTGATATTGAAATGTCTTTCGCTGATGATAATATTGTAATGGATGTTATGGAGAGATTAGTTGATAGTGCAGCCAAGGCCGTTGCAAAGGAGACAGAGGCTCTAGAAACGCTTGGAATGGAACCTATTGAGCTCAAACTACCGCTACCAAGGATAACATATGATGAAGCCGTAGATATGTCAAACGGAAAAGTGGAATGGGGTGATGATTTATCTATGGAAGCTACAAGAGAAATAGCTCAACAAATGAATGGATTTTACTTCATAACAAAATGGCCATTATCGTTAAAACCTTTCTACATACAACCTGATGACAATCCAAAATATAGTCGTGGCTTTGATTTCATGTTTAATGAAGTGGAGATGACATCTGGAGGCCAAAGAGTTCATGATGTCAAATTGCTTCGTGAACGATTGAAAGAACAAGGATTAGATCCTGAAGGATTTAATCATTACTTGGATCCATTTAGATATGGAATGCCTCCACACGCAGGTTGGGGTTTAGGATTAGATAGGCTAGCAATGACTTTTGCTGGAGCCAAAAATGTTAGAGAATGTGTTTTGTTCCCTAGAGATAGAACGCGAATGACCCCTTAGATAATGTAAATGTAAAAAGTGGTGGGTCCGCCCGGATTCGAACCGGGGATCTCCGCCATGTCAAGGCGACGTCATAACCAACTAGACCACGGACCCTATTATTTCGGACTTTATGCCTCTTTAAATAACTTCCAATTTGTTTCCAAGACCAATAAATTCAGAAATAGATTCAAAACATTCTTTGTAAGTCTCTGGTTTACTATCTAATAGTAGTTTCATTTGTTTGGATATACTTTCACCCAATGATTTCTCTTCCTTACTATACTTCCATGCCCTACTAGAAGTAGAATTAAGACAGTGTAAGACTGCCCAACTTACTGTCTTTGTCATATTATTATTTGAATTGAAATCATCAATATATTTTATGGCTTTATTTTTTTCACCAATCTTGATCATTTTAACCACTTTGTCAAGCATCTTCAAACTTTCACCTAAATTTTCGAAACTAGGATAATCACTAGTTAAACTTTCTTTAATAATCTGATCATATAATTTTCTTAAGATATCTAATGAGTTGTTACCATTGTAATTTTTTGCTATGTTACCTAATATTTTATTGGCTATTACACTCCCATAATCTTCCCAAAGTTTTTCTGTGAAATGAGCCAATGTACCTTGCTCTAATATCAACGATTCAGAAAATTCATCTAATAAATCTTCAACTATAGCTTCATCAATTTTACTTGCACATAGTTTTGTAATTAGAGCTTCTTTGTCTAGCACTTCATTAGAAACTACAAAATGTTGACCAGGGACAGTATCGCCATTGATTATGGACTCTTTTTGAAAGGCTATAGCATTTTCAAGAAACTTTGAATCAGTTACCACTCCTTTCCGATATTCCTTAATTATTTCAGAATCAATTTTACTTACTAATGGAGATAGGAAAGTAAGCAAATCAACATCAAAATCCGAATCTGGATCTACAGATATCTGGTCTTTCAAAAAATGGCTATAACTATTTTCTTTAGATTTCTTCATTTTCCGATTAGAAATAAAAGCTTCATTGTTTAGGGATTTACATTTTATCTTTAAGCAGTTTGAATCCATATATTTACCACTAATTTTTAAGCGTGAGGTGACCTCGTCCCACAATTCTTTAGGGTAATTTGGCACATCACCAGTACAAACTAATCCTGTATCTAAGGCATACATGAATAATTTATATTTCTTAACATAATCTAAGTGCGCAAATCTAGACCATAGTCTATGATGATAATTCTGTATACCAATTAATTTTTCTTTGGATACACCATACCCTCTCATTACGTAATTCACTTCTCCATGTGGAAAACGTGCAACTGCCATTACAGGGGCACCGGAATCTAAAATGCTCAAAGAAGAAGAATATGCTTTTGCAAGAGGATCTGTAGGTTTTTTCCCAAATATACTCGAAAGAAATGATGGCGGATTATTGTAAAGTTCTTTTGCAATAAGCATTTCCTCATGAACCTTATCATATATCTTTCCTCCAATATCATTCTTGTTTGTTTTAGGAAGTACAAGACGAGGATTATCTAAAATGGCCTTAATTCGTTCCATTAATTTTTTTTGCTCAAACTTTCCGGCAGTTTTAGTTCCTCTGAGCCTCGCTTTCCTTTTTTTCATATTAAAGTCTCAACTTATTCCTCAGTCTATCAAAGAAATTCTTATTAAACCTAATTAGTGAAGCGTGATTCTTAGACGCCTTGAATTCTATTTTATCTTCACCTTTGATAAAAATTTCTTCCCTCCCATCTATTACCATTACAGCCTCTGGATAGCCAGTTATTTTTGCCACTATATTATAATCTGCAGGAAGTATAAGTGGCCTAGAACCTAATTTGTAAGCTGCCATTGGAACAATTAGGTTAGACTTCATGGTAGGATATATTATTGGAGCTCCAATAGACATAGAATAACTAGTAGAACCAGTAGGAGTTGCAATAATTACCCCATCTCCTCTAAAACTATCAATTAATCTCCCATGAGTAGATATCTCGAATCCCTGAATTTTAGCCACTCTAGAAGTGTGTAAAACTATTTCATTTACTGCAGTGCCAACATTCAAATCATTAAGATATGTATCAATACGGTGCAACTTTTCCTCAAAATATCTACCTGCAAGCAAACGATCTATAGCCGTAAGAATATCATCAGTAGGTTCAAGTTCGTTTAGAAAACCTACACCACCACAATTGATACCTAGAATAGGTTTGTTAATTTCAGATAATATATGTAATATTGTTCCATCGCCACCAAGTGAAATAATAACGTCACCTGTTAAATCTTTTATTTCAACTCCATTTAATCCCAGGAACTTGGCTGAAGCTTTATCCAACTCAAAATCATCCACAAAACCAATTACCTTTTTCAACATTTCACGGATATTTTCTTGCTTGGTGTTGGCTACTATTGAAAATTTCACGACCAGTTATCGAATAGTTATTATTAAGGTAGCCTTCATACACATTCAATGAGATTAGGAGCACATGTGAGCGTTGCTGGGGGTTTACACAATGCTATTCCTGCAGCCTTGGAAATCGAGGCTGATACTTTTCAAATGTTCAGCAAAAATCAAAGGCAATGGATTGCCAAACCTCTTACAGAAGAAGAAATAACGACCTTCAAGGAACCATTGGCTAAAACTGATTTAGGACCACTAATGATACATGATTCTTACTTGATAAATATGGGATCACCAGATGAAGCAAAAGGAGAGAGGGCCCAAAATGCATTTCTAGAAGAATATCATAGGTGTGAAGATTTAGGTGTAGCTTATCTTAATTTCCATCCAGGCTCGCATACACATCCAAAAAAAACAATGAGAGATGATAATAAAACAAGATATGATTCTCTTGAAAGAATTGCATCACACATGAATACTACTTTGGATGAAACTAAAGGATACTCATCTAAACTCGTAATTGAGAATGCAGCAGGTCAAGGAACGAATGTAGGTATAAAATTCGAAGAAATCAGACATATAATTGACCATATTGACGAGAAAAAAAGAGTAGGAGTATGCATAGATACACAGCATGCCTGGGCATCAGGATATGATTGGAGAAATAATTTTGATAATATATGGGATGATTTCAGTGATATTGTTGGAATGGATTATCTGGTTGCCTTACATCTAAATGATTCAAAAAGTGATTTGGGATCAAGAGTAGATAGACATGACAATATAGGAATGGGAAAGATAGGAAAAGACAGTTTCAAGAAATTCATGCAAGAAAAGAGATTAGAACATTTGGCTGGTTACTTAGAAACTCCAGGAGGTCCTGAAATGTGGAAGCCTGAACTTGCGGTACTGAGAAAATTAGCTGAAGAATGAATCCATTTGAAAGAATTAAGAGTGAAGTTGACGGAAAATTGCATGATAAAATACCTAAAAAATGGAAAAAAATAGGAAATATAATAATAGCTGATTATTCTGAATTAAATTCTGCTGAAAAAAAACAGATAACTCCTATTTATGCTAAAATCCTTAATGTGAAAACAATAATCCAAAAGGACAGAATTAGCGGTGAATTGAGAAAGCCTGAAAATACTGAAATACTTTTTGGGGATGATACTGAAACTGAAATCATAGAATATGGAATAAGATACAAAATCGATTTATCCAAAATAATGTGGTCCCCAGGGAATACAGGATGGAGATCCATTTTAGAAGGGCCTGAGAAAGTTAGTAATTTTTATGACTTTGGAAATCCTGAAACGATAATAGACTATTTTGCAGGAATAGGATACTTTACAGTGCAACTAGCTAAAAGTTATCCGAGAGCAAATATTATTTCAATAGACAAAAACCCAGATTCTGTTAAATATCTAGAAAAGAATTTAGAATTAAATCGAATAGAAAATGTAGAAGTCTTGAACGAGGATTGTAGGAACATTGATCACAAAGCCGATGTTATACACTTAGGATATATTAGTAAAACATTAAAATTCTTGGATCATGCCCATCAAAATTTGAATGAAAAGGGGATAGCAATTTTCCATGAGGCTTATAATAATTCTTGGCTTGGATTCAAACGGAGGAGTGATTGGGGAACCATACCTTCTAATTTTTCCGAATTGATGGAAAAGCATGGATTCTTAACAAAGAAATTTGAGAGAGTTAAATTTTATGGACCTAGCAAAAGTCACATAATCGCTTACTTACAAAAGATTTAATTACGTTTTATCCTTATCTATCTCTCCAAACAGGTTCTCTAACATTTTGGTAGATTCTCCAAAACTAGAAATATCTCCATCCCAATTCTCCAAAACTTTCATATTTTCTAACTCGAATGCTATCAAAGTATCCGTAATTGCATCCTCAGCTTCTTCGTTGAGTACTCCAGTATAAACAATAGCCAACTCAGAAAAAGCTCCAGAGGCAAACTTTACATGGAAATTTCCGAATTGAATATCATTTAACGAGGAGGTGGTACTAGCACTAACTGCATCCTCCATGAAATCCTTTACAGCTGTAAACATACCTCCTAAAATATCAACATCAGTTTTTTCCACATTTTTAGCTGAAAAATTGGATATCACAATACCTGATTTAGATAATAAAAATAAATTATGAATTCTACCAACCTTACCTGGATGAATTAATTTATCCTGCAGAACATTAACTAACTTAGTGAACTCTGCACTTTTGGAACCCGACTCTTTAAGTCCCATTTTTTCGGGGGAAAAATTCTCTACTAAATCTCTGAAGTTATCAATATCAACAATACCTGCTTTCTTGCTCTCCATTATCTCTACATACTGAGAAGCTTTGTCTATAGCCCCTCTAACTGTAGCTGTGGTCATAGGTTTCAAAATGTAATCCATAGCTCCAAAACGAAATGCAGTTATTGAATTTTGTATATCAGTCTCAGAAGTCAACATACATACTGGCAAGTCCGGGTACTTTTGTTTAACTATTTCCAATAACTCAAGACCAGTCATACCTGGCATATTGATATCACTAAACATCATCATATATTCTCTTTCAGCTAGCTTCTCTAAAGCTTGAGTAGGTTCTTCAGCTAAAACCAGATTATACTCTGGCCATTTTTTAAACATGAATTCCATAGCCATACGAACGGCATAATCGTCATCAACTGCCAAAATATTTGGAAGTTCATCATCACCCATTATTATTTATCTCCACATAATTATATATCATTATTTCATTTCCTGTTCTAGAAAATCATCTAAATCCTTAAAAAAAGATCTGATGTCCTCTAATTTATCCTCTTTGGCAGCAGCCTCTATCTTGGCACCTAACTCAGTTACACTATCGAAACCATACATTCCGCCGCTCCCCTTTATGTTATGACCAAATGTCCTAAGTGACTCCATCGTAGCCGTATCCATGCATTCTCGAATTTTTTCTAACTCCTTAGAAGTGAACTTAATGTACATTTCTTGCATCTCAGCCCATTCATCATCATCAAAGCCATCCATTCTCTCCCAAAATATGCAGTATATTAAGTTATATGTAATCTATTAAATAGATAAATTCATAGGTCACATATGATTCATCATCTGATAAATATTAAAAGATTAATGATTTTTACATTCGCTTTCGTGATTTTACTTAATATTTTTCACACCGCTGAAGCTGATGATGACACTGTTGAACAAAATGCAATGAACATTGATTTACTATGGATGCTCATCTGTGCTGTCTTGGTTTTTATGATGCAGGCTGGATTCATGTGTTTAGAATCCGGAATTATAAGAAATAAGAACAATATAAATGTTGCTTTGAAAAATGTTTCTGATTTCGGTATTTCTATTGTTTGCTATTGGATTCTAGGATATGGACTAATGTTTGGATCTAGTGCTGGTGGCTTCTTTGGAACTGATACATTTTTGTTCGACCCATCAAACACTGAAACCAGTGGCTCTGCTATGACCTTTTTTATATTTCAATCCATGTTCTGTGCAACAGCTGCATCCATAATTTCAGGTTCGGTAGCTGAGAGGCTAAAATTCAATAGTTATCTGATTATTACGGCCCTTGTTGGCACTATCCTATACCCTGTAGTAGGTCATTGGGCATGGGCAAATTCTGACATAAGCTATGGAGGGGATGGAACAACTGGCTGGTTAAGTGAACTAGGATTTCATGACTTTGCAGGTTCGACTATTGTTCATTCAACTGGCGGATGGATTGGGCTGGCAATTGTACTAATCATTGGTCCCAGAACGGGTAGATTTATTGATGGAGAAGTTCGAAAATTCTCCCCCAGTAATCTGCCACTTTCAGTTCTAGGGGCACTCCTCTTAGGATTTGGATGGCACGGTTTCAACGGAGGAAGTAATCTAGTTTTGGATGAGGAAGTTCCAAAAATCCTTCTTAACACATTCCTAGCTGCAGCTGCAGGAATTGTTGCATGTTTATTGTTCTGGGGAGTCCAGAATAGTACCGCTCCAGCTGGCGATTTAATTAACGGCCTACTGGCTGGATTAGTCGCAGTAACTGCGAGTGCAAATTGGATAACTCCTGCAGGTTCTGTGGTCATTGGGGCTGGTGGTGGTTTAGTGGCACTTTATGTTACTAGATTACTAGAAAAACTGGAACTAGATGACCCAGTAGGAGCAATACCTGTGCATTTGGGTGCAGGAATATTCGGCACTTTGATGGTACCTTTATTTGCTAGTGAAACTTACATGGTGGACAATTCTGACTTAAATAATTATACTACAAATGTAAGAATAAACCAGTTAGTAGCACAAATTATTGGTATAGTTGCTGTTGGTTTTTACACATTTACCGTCAGTTATGTACTGATGAGAACTGTAAATTCCTATCATCCGTTAAGAGTAGACAAAGAAGCTGAGGATATAGGCCTGAATATTGCAGAACATGATTCTAGTAGTGACCAAATTGATCTACTCAAAATAATGCAATATCAGAACGATACTGGTGACCTTTCTGTTAGAGGTCCCGAGGATTTATTTACAGAAGCAGGCCAACTTGGATATCATTACAATGTTTTAATGGATAGCCTAGAAAAAACCGATAAAGTGATGAAAAAACAGAGAGATGATTTACAGATAGCTATGGAGAGTGCTCAAACTGCTAATGATGCAAAATCAGACTTTTTGGCAAAGATGAGCCATGAACTTAGAACTCCACTCAATGCCATCATTGGATACAGTGAAATGTTGAAAGAAGATGCTGAGGATGATGGGTTAGACGCTTATTCAACTGACCTCGAAAAAATATTTTCCTCTGGAAACCACCTTTTAACATTGATAAATGATATTCTAGACCTTTCAAAGATAGAAGCTGGAAAAATGGAATTATTTATAGAAGAATTTGAGTACAAAGACCTCCTAAAACAAATAGATGCAACTGCCAAACCATTGGTGGAAAAGAATGGAAACGAATTCATCATCGATAGCAAAATTAAAAATCTAAACCTGTCAAATGACCAGACTAAACTTCGACAAATTCTGTTCAATATGCTTAGCAATGCAGCTAAATTTACGGACAAAGGAACTGTGTCGCTAGCAGTTAGTCTTGATGATACAAACATCAGATTTGATGTTACTGATACTGGTATAGGTATGAATGCGAAACAATTAACTAAAGTCTTTGAAGAATTTACACAAGCTGAAAGTTCAACCTCAAAGAATTATGGAGGTACAGGATTAGGGCTCCCAATCAGCAAGAAAATGACAGAAATGATGGGAGGACATATGGAAGTCAAAAGTGAAAAGGGGAAAGGAACAACCTTTTCTATCATAATACCTATTGCCGTTGAGGATAAAGAATAATGGCTG
>Ga0207989_1001154_pt1 | contig 13669 bp, 17 predicted proteins | sample ETNtaG_7_FD_185777 | JGI IMG/M metagenome (GOLD analysis project Ga0207989, IMG submission 185777) | Marine microbial and viral communities from oxygen minimum zone, Eastern Pacific Ocean - ETNP201406SV65 (SPAdes) (version 2) | ecosystem: Environmental > Aquatic > Marine > Oceanic ... | reverse complement strand
AACGATTATTGATGATATTGTTGCAGGCAGAGATTATAACGCACTGACTTCAGTCCAGAATGTATTACAAAAAAATACTGCTGCACGATTAACAGATTTTAAAAAAGACCAAGCTGAAACAATGTTTAAGGAAAAACAAGATGTTTAAATACGATAGAAAAACATTTTTACCAACAGATCAACGTCAAGAATTGAATGAAATTAGTGATGAGGAAAATCCTGAATTTATGTTTCAAACAATGCATATGAAGCTTGTGATTGCTATAGCGAATGGAAAAATTAACGCTAAAAAAGCAGCATTAGAAGAGTTGGCTAATCGTGGTTATGATAAAAACGGTAAATGGGTTGGATGGGATAAGGACCCATCAGATCAAGCACAAACTGCCAAGAAACGTGTAGCTGCAAATAAAGCAATGCAAAGGAAAAGATTCGTATAAATAAAACTATACACTTTAGGAAATATAGATATGAAATTAAAAGCTGCAAATACTGCTAGTACATTAACAAATTTGAGTTTAGGAAACGCTACTGCTATAGCCGTAACTACTACCGCTGTTACATTAATTACTATCATAGATAGTGACGGAACAGCATTAGGATCAGACGGAACTGTAGTTGGCTCAATTTCATTACCTGCTGGTTCAGTACAAATTATACAAAAAAACGCAGACCAGTATATTAAGGCTAGCACTACAAATGCGCAGTATACACCGGTTGCTAGGTCAAGTTATTAAGGAAAATAAATGAAATTAATTTGCGAAGTAAATGAAGAAATAGAAACTCTGGTTGAAGCAGATGGAGACAAAAAAGATTATTTCATTAAAGGTGTTTTCCTTCAAGCAGAACAGAAAAACAGAAATGGTCGCATATACCCTATGGAGACTATGGCGAAAGAAGTTGATCGTTATAGTAACCAATACATTAAAACAAATAGGGCTTTTGGCGAACTAGGTCATCCAGATGGACCCACGATTAATCTGGAAAGGGTATCGCACATGATTAAAGAGTTGAAGCAGGATGGGCCCAATTTTACGGGTAAGGCGAAAATCATGGAAACCCCCTACGGGAAAATTGTTAAGAACCTAATTGACGAAGGTGCGAAGTTAGGTGTAAGTTCCAGAGGAATGGGTTCTCTGAAAACTGCAGGTGGCGCACAAGTTGTGCAAAACGATTTTCATCTTGCAACGGCTGGTGATATTGTTGCAGATCCTTCCGCCCCCATGGCTTTCGTAGAAGGCATCATGGAAGGTAAGGAATGGGTTTGGGATAACGGTATTTTAAAAGAAGCTGAAGTACAAGAAATTAAAAACGTTATAGTTAAAGAATTTGCTAAGAAAACGAAGAATGAATCGGTTTACGTTGATTCTTTTGAAAAGTTTTTATCAAAGCTTTAATTTTATAAATATATACAGTAACTAAAAATTCATAGGAGATTGTAAATGTCTGAACAAGAAACTGTCCAAAAGCAGCAGTCTCTTGCCAATAGTGTGAACGAACTAGAGACTTTAGCTCAACAAGCATTGGAATTAGATGGCGAGGCAAGGGAAGAGCTCGTTGAACAGATTAAAACACGATGCACAGAAGAGGGTCTGTCTTCCCAAGAGACTGATGAGCTATTGGAAGAGATAGGTCTTGTTCAGGAAGCACGAGTGGTACAAGAGGCTGATAACAAACCTAAAGCTGGAAAAGGCGAATCTGCTGATAAAGTAGATGGCGACCATGGTAAAGAAAATCCTGATCCGAATCAAGTAAAAGGATCCGGTACATCCATGGGTAACCCAGTTAAGGGAAAAGCAAAAAATAGCGATAAGGGTGAAAACATGGATAAGGTAAAAGAAGATTCCTTACCTAAAACAAAAGCCGGTATGATGGCAGCTGTTTATGAGAGATTAGGAAAACTGAAGAAAGATCAGATTTCTTCTAATTACGAATCCATTCTAAAATCCTTAGATATAGTATCAGAAGGCACAGAAGAGCCTACTGATATGAAGCCTTTAGATGTAGCTGATGATATCAACGCATTAACTGAAGGCGAGGAGCTTTCTGATACTTTCAAAGAAAAAGCAAGTACTATCTTTGAAGCCGCGGTGCAAGCTAAAGTAAATTCAGTAATAATTGAAAGAGAGCAAGAGCTTGAAGAACAAATGAAAGCTCAGCTAGCTGAAGAGATTGACGAATATAAAGAAGAACTAGTTAATAAGGTAGATAGCTATCTTAACTATGTTTCTGAAGAATGGGTCAAGGAAAATAAACTTGCCATTGAAAAAGGAATCCGCACAGAATTAACAGAAGGATTCTTAGTTGGTCTTAAAAATCTATTTACTGAACATTACATTACAATCCCGGAAGAGAAAGTTGATGTTGTAGACGATCTATTTACAAAAGTAGAAGGTCTTGAAGAGCAACTCAACGGTCAAATTCAGAGAAATGTAGAAGTTCAATCAGAACTTACTAAGTTTAAAAAAGAAAAGGTCTTAGGCACTATTACAAAAGACTTGACGGAAACCCAAAAAGAAAAAGTAGCAAATTTGGCTGAAAATGTTGACGCCGAAAACGCAGAGGACTTTGGACATAAGGTTGAAGTACTGAAGGAAAATTATTTTCCATCAGATGATAAAAAAGTCGGAATGGTCGAAGACATAGAGACATCAAATGATGATGAATCCACTCCCGCTTATATACAAGAAGGAATGGATAAATACATGTCGGCTATTTCACGACAGGTTAGATAATAACAACAACTTTTTTTAGTAGTTTATAATAAAACATTTAGGAGATTAATAATGTTTTTATCCGAAAATTTACAAGAGAAGTGGGGTCCTGTTCTTGACCATCCTGATCTTCCTCAAATCAAAGACTCTTACCGAAAAGCTGTTACAGCAGTTCTGTTAGAGAATGAGGAGAAGTCGATCCAGGAAGAAGGCGGTTCTTCACTTTTGTTTGAGAGCTCTCCTGCGAACGCTGTTGGTGCCGGTATGGGTACTACAGCTGGAAATGTAAAGGGTTATGACCCAGTACTTATTTCTCTAGTTCGTCGAAGTATGCCTCTCTTAATCGCATACGATGTTTGTGGTGTTCAACCTATGACAGGTCCAACTGGCTTAATTTTCGCCATGAAGTCCCGTTATGCAAGCCAGACTGGTTCAGAAGCACTTTTCAGTGAAGCTGATTCCGGAAAATCTGGATTGAAAGCTGGTGGAACTTCCGCTCATACATCAAATGGTAACCCAGCGGCTGCCGCTTCTAGTTCAACTGCATATCTCCCAGGTCGTGGAATGACTACGACTACAGGTGAAGCACTTGGCGATTCGGCTGCAAACGCTTTTGCTGAAATGGCCTTCTCAATTGATAAGGTAACTGTTACAGCGAAAACACGCGCACTCAAAGGTGAGTACACAATGGAACTCGCCCAAGACCTAAAAGCAATTCATGGTCTTGATGCTGAAACTGAACTTTCAAATATTTTGAGTTCAGAAATTTTGGCAGAGATTAACCGCGAAGTTATCCGCACAATTTATGGTAACGCCAAAACTGGTGCCCAAACCAACGTAGCCGCAGCCGGGACATTCGATATGGATGTTGATTCAAACGGTCGCTGGATGGTTGAGAAGTTTAAGGGTCTTATGTTCCAGATTGAGCGCGAAGCTAATGCAATCGGGCACGACACACGTAGAGGAAAAGGAAATATCCTTATGACTTCTTCGGATGTTGCTTCCGCACTGCAAATGGCTGGTGTACTTGATTATACACCTGCTCTTTCCGGTAACGATTCCTTGAATGTTGATGACACACAATCAACTTTCGCCGGAACACTTAACGGACGTTACAAAGTATATGTTGATCCATATGCTACTATCCAAGACACAAACTGGTTTGTAATTGGATATAAAGGTTCGTCAGCTTATGACGCGGGACTTTTCTACTGCCCATACGTTCCACTACAAATGGTACGTGCGGTTGGTGAGAACAACTTCCAGCCAAAGATTGGATTCAAAACACGATACGGAATGGTATCGAATCCTTTCTCAACAGGAACCGCTGCATCCAGTGATGGATCACTCACATATAACACAAACGTTTATTACAGACGATGTCTTGTTACAAACTTGATGTAATCTTGTATTAAATTAAGTGATATAAATAAGGGTAAGGGGTCTTAGATTTCCTTACCCTTTTTTTTTGAGGTTTCATGGCAGCAACAAAACAACCAGACAATATAAATTATCTTTCGCCTACTGGATTCAGGTTCTCTTGTCAAGCTCTACCTGAAACACAATTCTATTGCTCACAGGCAGTAATACCTGGAGTATCTATCTCAGAAATAGCAGTAGCAACCCCCCACAGACAACATTGGGTAGCAGGTGATAATCTTACTTATGATGAATTTAATATCACAATGATAGTAGATGAATATATGCGTAACTGGCAAGAAATTCAAGAATGGATACTTGGATTAGGTAAGCCAGAAAGTTTTCAACAATATGAAAAAGCTAAAGTAAAAGAAAAAATTAAAACACAAGGCTCTTTATTTGTACTCACCGGCTCAAAAAACCCAGCATTAAGATTTGATTTTTATGACCTATGGCCAAAATCAATATCATCAATAAACTTTGATATTCAGGCTTCTGAAATTACATATGCAACAGCAGATATAGCTTTTCAATATAACTATTATGAAATGACGAGATTAAAACCATCAATGTAATATGAAATTAAGTGAAATACAGTTGTTATGGCAAAAAGATTGTCATATCGACGATACCAAATTAGATGTTGAATTATTAAAAATACCCAATCTTCATAGTAAATACTTGGAGTTATATAATGATGAATCCCTCCAACAAAGAAAATATTTCTACGAAAAAAAGAAGCTTCTAAAGTTAAAGACTATTTACTATGCTGGTAAAATGAGTCAAGATGAATTAGAAGAACTCGGTTGGGAACCATTCATGTATAAAATTATTAAAGGATATGAACCTAAAATAGAAACATATCTTGCCGGCGATAATGATTTAATTAAAGCAGATGAAAAATTAGACTATATAAAACAGAAGGTAGATTTTCTAGAGTCAATTATCAAGTCCCTAAATACTAGAGGATATAATATTCGATCAGCAATTGACTTTTTAAAATTTACAATGGGATCATGAAGCTAAGTAAAGTAGATGATGTACATATGTTTATTGATTGTGATGCTTCGCAGGCTGCAGAGCTAAACGACTACTTTACTTTTGAAATTCCAAATGCAAAATTTACTCCATCATACAGAAATGGTTTCTGGGATGGAAAAATTAGATTGTTCGATGTTAGAAAAAGGCAACTGTACTATGGATTATATGAATACGTTAAAAAGTTTTGTGAAACCGGAGACTATGAGTTACAAATTGATGAAGGCATTACGGTCGGGGATCATAATTTTAGTGATATTGATTGCACTAGATATAGTGAACGGCTTAATTTAAACTTAACTCCGAGAGATTATCAATTACAAGCTGTTAGGCATTGTATTAATATGGATAGATGTTTACTTCTATCACCGACAGCATCTGGTAAATCTTTCATAATATATTTGTTACTTAGGTATTTTAATACAAGGAGTTTAATAGTGGTACCAACTGTATCACTAGTACAACAAATGTATACCGATTTTCAAGAGTATAGTGATGATTGGAATGTTGAAGAACATTGTCATTTAATCACTGCTGGTACAGAAAAAGAAACCAATAAACAAGTCGTAATCTCTACATGGCAATCTATCTATAATTTGCCTAAAGATTACTTTAATGAGTTCCGCTTTATGGTTGGCGATGAAGCACATTTATTTAAAGCAAAATCTTTAACCTCAGTAATGAGTAAGCTAAAAAACTGTCGTTGGAAGTTTGGAACTACTGGAACTTTAGATGATTCCCAAACTCATAAATTGGTCCTTGAGGGCTTATTCGGTCCTGTTTTTCAAGTTACACAAACAAAAGATTTAATTGATGCAGGATACTTAGCTCAATTTAATATACAATGTATAGTATTCAGATATACACAAGAAGAAAAGTTAGCAGCTAAAAAGTTTAATTATCAAGATGAGATTTCTTTTCTTATTAATCATGAAAAAAGAAATAAATTCATTCGTAATCTTGCATGTGATCAAATAGGAAATACATTATTATTGTATCAATTCGTTGAAAAACATGGTGAAATATTATATAATATAATACAAGAAAAGGTAAATAAAGATAGAAAAGTATTTTTTGTTCATGGAGGAGTAGATGGATCAGACAGAGAAGAAATCAGAAGAATTACCGAACAAGAACGAGATGCTATCATCATTGCAAGTTTTGGTACCTTTAGTACTGGTATTAATATTAGGAACCTTCATAACATCATTTTTGCTAGTCCTTCTAAATCTAAAATAAGGAACTTACAATCAATAGGTAGAGGGTTACGAAAAGGAAGTAAAAAAGAGGAAGCTACTTTGTATGATATTGCTGATGATTTGTCTTATAAAACGTATACTAATTATACACTCAAACATTTTAAAGAGAGAATCTCTCAATATAATGAACAACAATTTAAATATCGTATGTTTCACATTGGAATCTAAATTATATATTCCTCTGTGGCAACAACATATTTATTATAACATATTTAAATAAAAAAGTCAAGGAAAAAATAAAAAAAATAAATCCTTGATTTTATTACAGAAATAGGGTATAATATGTCATTAAAGAAAAAATCCATCGATGTTTTATTTGAAGATGGTAGGATATTGTTGCCTAATAATAGGTGGACACCTTATCATCAATTAGAACACGAATATATTCATGAAAATAGTATTGATTCGGTATTCAGAAATACTATTGATTTAGACTTATCTAAATGGATAAGTGTTATCGTAGATTATGGATATGGGGATATAGTTTGTAATTTAAATTATTGGTTATGGTTAAATGAACTAAGACCTATTAAAATAAAGATTTTAATTGACGATACCCATGAGAAAAAAGGTTTTAATAATAAAGAAACCACAAAAGATAAAATTGAATATTTAATACACAAACAATGGCAATCAAATATTGAATATAAGTATGTTACAATACGAAGATCTTTTGGTAATATGTTAAGGACTTACAAAAGTGCATTCCGCGGTAAGGGATTAATGAAACATACTAATAAGAATTACCGAAGAATGTGGCATAAGTATGTACCTGTTAATTTAGAACAATATTGGTTTACTCCTCTTTCAATGCAATTAGAATGGTTCCCAACAAAAACACAATGGGTAAATCCTAAAGAAAAAAGTGTAGTATTATATAGATATTCACCTCCTAAAGATTGGGATTTAATTACAAATTATTCTTTTGCAAATATTGGTGATAAAATGATATCACAAGATGAAAAGGTGGTTAACAAGTATTGGTCTGATTTAGAGAAAGCCTTAAAGAAAGAAAAATATAGTGTTGAATATCTTGATTATAATATGACACCGAATCAGTTGTTTACAAAATTGTCTAAAGCTACAATGTTGGTATCATCTAGAGGAGGTTTTTCGTACTTATCGCAGCACATTGGAACCCCTACAGTTACAGTTTTTCCTCCTGCGAGTATGATTCTTAATAGAGACTATACGGCACAGCATGTTCAATTTCATAATAGATCAATCAAATTATTCGAACCGGAACATATTGCAAAAGTTGAAATTGATGAATTAGCTAAAAGAAACACATTAGAAAAGGCTAAGGCAATGTGGAAAGAAACCGTTTATAATACTCTTGAAAAAATGCAAAAATTAGAAAAAGATGTTGAGTCATTTAATTCAGCTACATCAAAAGTTTATAGAGAAGCATTACGAAAAGACGTGAACGAAAACCCGAATGAAGATTTAAGTAAAATACTCCCCATTATTCATGATAATAGGCCAGCGCGGAATATTATTCAATCAAAAGAGAATGAAGATTGGGAGGGAAAAACTGTGAAATCAAGTATTAAAAAAGCTTTAACCAAAAAACCTAAAAAGAAAAGTGTGAAGAAGACAAGTGGCAAGAAAAACTAAAGGTATTATTCATAGTAAAAAGAAAGGTGTGAAAAAGAGAACTAGTATTGGCAAATCTCGACGTTCAACACCTAAAAATAAATCTAAAAAAGCTAACTTTAAGAAATATAGGGGGCAAGGAAAATAGATTATGGCTAAAAAGAAATCAATACATTATGTAGACAATAAAAAGTTCCATGAGGAAATGGTTGCTTATAAAACCCATTGTGCAGACGTGAAAAATGATGATCCTGAAGCATTAGTTCCAATTATACCAGATTATATTGGTGATTGTTTTATGAAGATAGCGGAGAGATTAAGTTTAAGACCCAACTTCGTTAATTATGCATTCAGAGATGAAATGATATCAGATGGCATTGAAAATTGTGTTCAATCTGCTCATAACTTCAATCCAGAAAAATCATCCAACCCTTTTTCATATTTTACACAAATTATTTACTACGCCTTTATAAGACGTATTCAAAAAGAAAAGAAACAACTATACATAAAATATAAATCCATACATAATAATAGTATGATATCAGATAGTGTTACAGTTTCCGAGCATGATAATACAGGAGCATATAATGTTGAAGTATTATCTGAAGAACAAAAAGCTAACATATATAAATTTGTAGGTGATTTTGAGGCTGCTAAAGCTTCTAAGAAAAAACAGACTCCTAAAACAGGGGCAAATACATTAATCCCACATATGGTAGAGGCTACTGAATCCACGTCATGAGATCAGCTATTATAACCGATACTCATTTCGGTGCAAGAAACGACAGCTTAGCATTTAGTACATATTTTGCTAAGTTTTATGAAGATATATTTTTCCCTTATTTAAAAAAGCATAATATAACACACGTTATTCATATGGGTGACGTATTTGATAGACGAAAGTTTGTTAATTATAAGACATTATATGATGCACGTAGATTTTTTTTCGATCCTTTAAAGGAAAATAATATTGAATGTTGGATGTTAGCGGGTAATCACGATACCTTCTATAAAACAACAAATGAGGTAAATTCAGTAGAGCTACTATTAAAAGATTATAATAATATTCAAGTTTTTCACAATGCTACCGAGATGGAAAATTGTGTTTTAATGCCTTGGGTATGCAATGATAATTATGAAGAAAGTATTAAGATAATAAAAAACACTAAACACGATTTAATGTTTGGTCATCTTGAAATTATTGGTTTTGAAATGATACCAGGACAATTTAGTCCAGAAGGATTAGATCGCAAATTATTTAATAAATTTGATATGGTGTTTAGCGGACACTTTCATCATAAAAGTGATAATGGAACTGTTTATTACACAGGAAATCCTTATCAAACTAATTGGTTAGATTATAAGGATCCGCGTGGGTTCCATATTTTCGATTTCGATTCGAGAGAATTAACGTTCATTCAAAATCCATATGAAATGTTTCATAAATTTCATTATAATGATATGGAATGGACTAATGAAGAAGTTAATCAGATGGATTTTGATGATTGGCAACAATGCTATGTAAAGATTATTGTTGAGAATAAAACAAATCCATTTCTTTTTGATATTATTTTAGACAAAATGTATAAGTCCGGAGTTGGTAATATTAGTATTATTGAAGCATTCGCAGAGCTTGATAACGATGTTGATATTATTGATGAAGCACAGGATACAATATCAATTTTATCCACATATATTGAAGGGTTGGAAACAAGTGTCAATAAAAAAAGTCTTGACATTTTAATGAGAAACCTGTATAATGAATCATTAACCTTAGAGTAGTATGAGTGACAACGCATCCTGGTTTTATGGTGAGCGCTTACCTGAAATAGCCAGAGAACATAATTGTTCGTTGAAAGAGGCCGAGAGAATATTTAGAGACGAGAAAGATATGTTAACCCCCAAAGAAACAAAATATGAAGAAGTTGAGATTGAATTAGAAAAGGAAGTTTTACATAATTTAATGTTAATGGCACATGAACGTGATATTTCATTAAACAAATTAATTGGCATAGCATTAGAAGATCAGCTAAAACAAGCCGAATACAAATATGAACATGGACCAACACCGCAATTTTTAGCTGAAAATAAATGATTCTATTTAAAAATGTTCGTTACAAGAACTTTTTAAGTAGCGGAAATATATTTACAGATATACAACTGGACAGGTCTAAAACGACCTTGATTACAGGTGAGAATGGAGCTGGTAAAAGTACTATGCTGGATGCAATAACATTCAGCCTATTCGGTAAACCATTTCGTAAAATTAATAAACCTCAATTAGTAAATTCTATCAACGAAAAATCAACTGTTGTTGAGGTAGAATTTATGATTGGAAAAAAGCATATATTAGTTCGTAGAGGAATAAAACCCAATCTATTTGAGATTGAGGTTGATGGTGTTCAGTTACAACAAGATGCTAATATAAGAGATTTTCAAGATTTTTTAGAAAAGAGTATTCTAAAGTTAAATTATAAGTCATTTACTCAGATTATAATTTTGGGAAACTCTTCTTTTGTCCCCTTCATGCAATTGAGAGCTCATGATCGAAGAGCCATCATAGAAGATCTTTTAGATATTCAAATATTTTCATCCATGAGCAATGTGTTAAAGACATATGTGGCTGAAAATAAAGTAAGGTTAGATGATAATAGATCCACAAAAGATTTAGTTGAAAATAAAATTAGCTTAAAAGATGACTATATAACACAATTAAAGAATAAAACAAAAAATTTAGTTACAAGATTTGAAAAGGAAATAAAATCTAATTTAGATCAAAAATCATCTCTTTTAAAAGAGATGGATGAAACAAATGATAAAGTCCAAGAGCTTTTAGAACAAGTAAACGATGCAAAACAGGTAAGCGAAAAACATGATAAACTTACAGAATATCAACGTTCCATTCTCCGAAATGTTGATTCCGAACAAAAGAATATCACCTTCTTTGAGTCAAACGATGACTGTCCGACATGTAAGCAGAACATCGACCACGCCTTCAAACACAAGGAAATTGTTCAAAAGCAAGAAAAGATCAAAGAATACGAAAACGCAGTGTCAGAAATTGACGCCAAATTGGATGAAGTTAGATCAAGACTTCAAGCAATACAATCAATCCAAGAAGATATACAGTCTCACCAAACTAAAACACAGACACTCAATAATAGTATAAGTGCAATTAATCAGTATGTTGATAAAATTGAAAAACAGATACAGGAAACAGAACAGGATACTGGGGATATAAAAGAAGAGAAGAAAAAATTAAAAGAATTTCAAAAAGAATTAGATGATATTCAAGAAAAAAGGGAAACACTTATAGACGATAATGAGTTATATTCTGTGGCTAGGAATATTTTAAAAGATGAAGGTATTAAAGCAAGAATAGTTAAACAGTATTTGCCAATCATGAATAAATTGATTAACAAATATTTGACTCAAATGAATTTCTTTGTATCTTTTAATTTAGATGAAAATTTCAATGAAGAAATTAAATCAAGATATAGAGATGATTTTACGTATGATTCTTTCAGTGAAGGAGAGAAGATGCGAATTGATTTAGCATTATTGTTTACATGGAGAGCAATAGCTAAATTAAAAAACTCTGTCAATACAAATTTATTAATATTAGATGAAGTATTTGATAGTTCCTTAGATGGCGAAGGCACAGATGAATTTATGAAGATAGTAAATGAACAAGGAAGTTCTACAAATGTGTTTGTTATTAGTCATAAAGGTGATACATTATATGATAAGTTTAGAGTTCATATGAGATTTGAGAAACGTAAAAATTTTAGTGTAATAATATGAGAGAATTAGTACCAGAAGAACATAATTTACTTAACCAAGAAACCATTCCATTTAGCCGTCTAGCTCCTCCAATGGAAGCTCGTCAACTTCAAGATGAATTGATTGAAGGTATGTATCACTATAATGGTGTGGGATTATCAGCAAATCAAATAGGATACAAATATAAAGTATTTTCAATGAATCATGAAGGCCAATCAATGGCGTTATTTAATCCAGAAATAATAGAAGTATCCGATGAATTAGTTTATGAAACAGAAGGATGTTTGAGTTATCCAGGATTATATGTTAAAATATTAAGACCGAAAAGTTTATCAGCGTCATGGGAAGATGCATCAGGCGAGAATTTTTCAGGTTATTTTTCAGATCTTTCAGCACGTATTTTCCTACATGAAATGGACCATATGGAAGGGAATATATATTATGAGAGAGCTAAAATTGTTCATTTACAAAGTGCTAGAAGAAAACGTAGGACTAATCTTAAAGCTTTAAAAAAGCAGAGCCCCGAATTATGGCAAAGTCATATAAACAACAAAAAACTAAAGAAAAATTTAGTAAAGATATCTTAGATAAACAATCTAAGAAACAACGGCGATTCGGTAAAGAATTAGCTGATAATTACGTCATCGATTGGAAAGATGATGAACTCGAAGAAGAGGAATATGAGTACAATAACACTAGAGAATAATCAACCTAGAACATATAAGTATAATAGTACGAAGGAATATGTAGATAAATTTCCAGTTGCTTATCGACAATGGAAAGCAGATAGTCATTGTAATGTCATTCATGGCTACAGTTTTAGTATGAGATTCTTTTTTGGTACAGATCATTTAGATGTTAGAAATTGGGTGGCAGATTATGGTGGCATGGGAGAACTTAAACAATTTTTAGATGAACAGTTTGATCATACGTTGTTAGTAGCAGAAGACGATCCACATATTGATTGGTATAAGGAAGCAAAGAAAAAAGGTATTGCAAATGTTATTACATTACCTAAACTCGGATGTGAGGGTTTAGCAGATCAATTATACAAATATGTAAACGGTATATTCATTCCAGATATGTGGGGTCCAGGTGAAGCAGATAGGCTTTGGTGTTTTAGAGTAGAAGTACGAGAAACACAAACTAATATGGCTTGGCGCGAAGGACACAGAGAATGGAGTGAAGATTTATTTAACGTAGATGAAGGATAACAATGGAAACAAGAGTAGCAAAAGAAGATTATAGTACTTGTGGTAGCACACCAGTTAAAGAGTGCGTAAATGAATGTGTTGAACCAGTATGTTATGTACGAGATTTACGAGAAGCGGTTTCTGGCACGGGTGTTGAATCAATGGTGGAAATGGCATTAGAGGAACATTGGTTTACAGCATATAATGTTGGAATAAAAGATTGGCCTACACTTCAAGGATAAAAGGTAACATGTCAAAATTAAGATATTCTGAAATGTTTTATAGCGTTCAGGGTGAAGGTAAGTTTATAGGAGTACCAAGTGTCTTTTTAAGATTATATGGTTGTAATTTTGAATGTCCAGGTTTCGGTCAGGAAAGAGGTATACCTCTTCTTCCACGTGATGAGATGCCTTGGAAGAATCTTGATATTAGTAAATATAAATCTGTACAAGAATTACCAGTTATGCATATTGGATGTGATAGTTCAGCTAGCTGGGCTAAAGAATATATGCATCTCTCTATGTTTGAACAGGCTGATGATATAGCTGAAAAATTATTAGAGTTAACTCCCAATAATAGTTGGGATAATGATGGCCAAGATATTCATTTAATATTAACTGGCGGTGAACCACTAATGTGGCAAAAACAATTACCAGATTTATTAAATGCT
>Ga0207989_1001130_pt1 | contig 13812 bp, 6 predicted proteins | sample ETNtaG_7_FD_185777 | JGI IMG/M metagenome (GOLD analysis project Ga0207989, IMG submission 185777) | Marine microbial and viral communities from oxygen minimum zone, Eastern Pacific Ocean - ETNP201406SV65 (SPAdes) (version 2) | ecosystem: Environmental > Aquatic > Marine > Oceanic ... | reverse complement strand
CGTGGATTACGAATGGGACTAGGGCCAAGGTATGGGAAGTCACGGGTATACGTTCCCCGTTACTGGTTTCGGTGAACATTTGCTCAGCGTTTCCATGGTCGGACGTGTAAATCAGGATGCCATCTAACTCGTCGATGACTTGGATCAGTTGAGCTATGCATTGATCTACTGTCTCTACTGCTTTAGTAGTAGCTTCTAGATTTCCGGTGTGTCCTACCATGTCACCGTTCGCGAAATTCACTCGCCCGTACCGGTATTTCCCTGAACTGAGTAGTTCTATGGTTGCGTCAGTTATTTCTCGTGCTTTCATTGCTGGGGCTTCATCAAAAGGAACGTTATCTGAGGGTATTTCCACATAGGTTTCTAACTCGTCGTTAATGTATCCGCTCCGGTTACCGTTCCAAAAATAGGTGACGTGACCGAATTTTTGGGTTTCGCTTATAGCGAATGATGAAACGTTCATTCCTGCAAGGTATTCACCCATGGTCCGGTCAATTACTGGTGGGTCAACCAGATAATTATTTGGGACTTGTAAATCTCCGTCGTATTGGAGCATCCCCGCATAGTAAACATTCGGATGGTTTCCCCTATCAAATGCCGTGAATTCTGCTTGCTCAAATGCTTGTGAGATTTCTATAGCCCGGTCTCCGCGGAAGTTAAAGAAGACTACAGAATCCCCGTCCTGTATTTTCCCGACCGGTTCATCATCAGCGCCGGTGATAACAAATGGTTCCAGATACTGGTCACCTAAATCGGTTTCGTTGTACAAGGTTTCAACCGCCGTTTTAGCGGAATCAAAGGCTCTTCCTATTCCGTGAGTGTGGCAGTCATATCCGCGTTTGACCATGTCCCAGTCAGCGCCGTACCGGTCCATAGTTATCATCATGCGCCCCCCGCCCGAAGCGATACGAACATTCACATCCGAAGCACGGTTCACTGTTTCAATGAAAGCCTCAGTTTTTTCTACGTATTCCAACGCGGATCGGGGAGCAGTATCACGGCCATCAAGGAGGACATGAACACAGATACTGTCAACTCCTTCAATAACTGCTTGGTTGATCATTTGATGCAGGTGCTCTATGTGACTGTGCACGTTCCCATCGGAAAGCAACCCGATAAAATGCATGGTCTCGGTACACCCCCACCTAATTGTTTCTTTCCACACTTCCGAGGCGTAAATGGTTTTCGTTTCTAACGCTTTATTTACGAGTTTCGCCCCTTGGGCAAAGATCCGCCCGGCACCTATAGCGTTATGGCCGACCTCACTGTTTCCCATGTCATCATCAGTGGGCATTCCAACAGCGGTGCCATGGGCAGCCAGTCGAGTAGATAACCGTGATGCAAGCAAAGCATCAAGCGTTGGCGTTTCTGCTTGCGTCACCGCGTTACTTGCCGTGTCTGCAGCGATTCCGACACCATCAGCAACCACGATAAGAACAGGACCGGAACGCCCCGAAAATGTGGGGTGAGGGTCCAGTGAAAGAGTCATAGATTCATCCTAGAAGAAGTCAGCTACCGAAGACTGATCTTTCCATCACCAGCCAGTGTCTCTCCAATTATCGCAGCCGACACGTTCTCGGCTACGAGTTCAGCGCACACATCAGCCGATTTGTCCTTATCAACACCAAACACCAACCCTCCAGAGGTTTGCGCATCCGCTAATAACAACAAATCAACTTCTCCGTATGAACCAGCATCAACCTGGTCAGTAATCCAAGAAAGGTTTCTACGTGTCCCATCGGGAACCACACCATCGGAAGCAAATTCTCGAGCACCGGAAATAAAATAAATTTCCCCAACATGCAAAACAGTATCCACGCCCGAAACTGCAGCCATTTTGCCAAGATGGCCGAGAAGACCGAAACCTGTAACGTCAGTCGCACCAGTAGCACCAGCAGCTACCGCAACCCTTGAAGCAACATCATTTAACTGCACCATCGAATCAATAGCTTGTTCGATCACTTCTTCACTAGCAACACCAGCCTTAATAGCTGTAGTGATCACACCTATACCTAAAGGTTTCGTCAGAATCAGGTCCTGACCCGGTTTTAAACCCGTATTGGTGAGCATTTGATCTGGGTTGACTTCACCAGTGACCGCCATCCCATATTTGGGTTCCGGATCAGAAATACTATGCCCACCAATAATCGCCATACCCGCTTGAGCAGCGATATCAGAACCGCCAAGCAACACCTCAGACAGCAGCTCAGTTGGAAGTTCATCATTGTTCCACGCCACAAGATTCAAAGCGAATAACGGTTTGCCTCCCATGGCATACACGTCAGAAACACTATTCGCCGCAGCGATACGACCCCACGTGCGCGCATCATTGACTAAAGGCGTGATGAAATCAACCGTGGAAACAATCGCGCGACCATCTCCAAGATCCCATACACCAGCATCATCACCGGTTTCTAAACCGACGAGGATCTCCGCATTTTCGTTTTCGTTCAGAAAGCTCACGACGTGAGCTAATTCACCAGGGTCGAGTTTGCAGCCTCAACCAGCTCCATGACTGAACTGCGTTAACCAAACAGTTTCTTTTTCGCTCATGCCGCTCCTTTCTCTCTATATAAAGGCTAGTTCCCCAAACACCCCTACCTGCGTGTTACCCGACTCTCTTTTACTACGAAGAAAAGAAGTACCCTCAGAATGTTGAGAAACCCGACAAACTTGATATGACTACATATGCCCATGAAAGCAACAAACCCCATCGCCATAACTGGTTTAGCTCTCTGTCTCTTTCTCGGATCATGTGGCAGCAACGAAACATCTCCTGTTGAAACAGAAGAAACAGAAGAAACAGAAGAAACCACTCAACCAACAGTTGAAGAAACCAGCGAAGAGCTAACAATCCCCGGAGAAGTAGCTTTCGCAGGTCAAATCGCCCAATCGTTGCTTGGAACATCAATTACAGAACAACAACAATCATGTTTATTCACAGCAGCGGCAGAAAACGAACAATTCGCCGAAGCCATAGCCGCTGTTCTCAACCAAAACGCGGCCCTCACCCCCGAAAATTTTAAAAACCTCATCGTCAATGTCCGCGACTGCGTCGGGCAAGACAGCATGAGCAACTCAATCGCTTTTGGACTTTCAGTAAATAAACAGAACGACGAACTCAGTACCTGTCTCAACGACGCATTTACCAACGACCCCACCGAAGCGGCATTTGTGGGGCTCGCAGCAGTAACGGCAGGTCTTGCAATCCCTGAAGAATACACCACCGCGACCATTAACCTACTCAACACGTGCGTACCAATTGGCATCGTAGCTAGCCAATTAACCTTCCAATATGAGCAAATGCATTCTTTCACAAAAGCCGTCAACCAAGAATGCCTCATAGATGAACTCAATAATTTCCCCGGCATTGATAAATTCTGGGAGGTTGCGTTCATAAGCCAAGACGCTGAACAGTTAGAAGGCATATCATCTCTCGTCGAACTCTGCGAAGAAGCACTCTTCGCGGATCTCCTTCAGGAAATACCAGATAATTTCGAACCTTGGTCCGGTCAAAAAACCCTAGCAACTGTCGCCCCACCAGCGAGAAATAACGCTTACACAGCGTCACCTCCAATGACCATTGAAGACGGCACCGCATATGAGGCGACCATAACAACCAATGATGGAGAAATGAGATTTCAACTACTTCCCGAAATAGCTCCCATAGCTGTCAATAACTTCGTGAGCCTTTCCCGAGATGGATTCTACGATGGTCTCATATTCCACCGAGTACTTGAGAATTTCATGGCACAAGGAGGCGACCCGATCGGGATAGGTACAGGAAACCCCGGGTACCGATTCGAAGATGAAATCGATCCGGAAACAACTTTTGACCAACGCGGTATCCTCGCCATGGCGAACTCAGGTCCTGATACCAATGGAAGCCAGTTCTTCATCACTTTCACGCAAACCCCTCACCTCAATGGAAGTTACTCAATCTTTGGAAAACTCATCTCAGGAGATGACGTGCTTGGTTCCATAGACCTTCGTGACCCGTCAAACCCCACAATACGGGGTGAACAAATCCTTTCCATCACCATCACTGAGCAATAACTCGGTGAGAGATATCGCTCTTAATATGATTTGGGTAGGCCCAGAGTTTTGCTGGAAATGAAATTCAGCACCATTTCTTGAGACACCGGCGCTATTTTCATTAACCGTGCTTCCCGCCAATACCGTTCAACATGGTATTCACTGGCGTACCCGAAACCGCCATGGGTTTGCATAGCCCGATCAGCAGCGAAAAAACTAGCTTCAGAAGCTAAATATTTAGCTGTGTTAGCAGCTTCAGCACAAGGCAAATCGTTGTCATAACGCCAAGACGCTTCCCTGATGACAAGTTCAGCGGCATGTAACTTCATGTGAGCTTCCGCTAACGGGAAAGCAATACCCTGATTCATGCCGATCGGACGGTCAAACACCACCCGTTCTTTCGCATAGTCAACAGCTTTTTTCACAGCGGCTCTTCCAATACCAAATGCTTCAGCTGCGATCAGAATACGTTCAGGGTTTAACCCATCGAGAATATAGCGGAAACCTTCCCCCTCGTTTCCGATAAGACGACTTGCTGGTACGCGCAAACCGTCATATCTAACTTCGCATGAAACTACAGCGTTCCTGCCAACTTTCGCGATGGGAGTAATATCAACAGCGGAATCATCTAAATCAACGAGGAAAAGAGATATGCCTTCCGTTGGACTCGTCACATCCTCAAATGGTGTTGTTCGCACAAGAAGCAGGCACATGTCGCAATACGGGGCTTTACTTGTCCACACCTTCGCTCCAGTTATGACATATTCATCACCGTCGCGTTCAGCACGAGTCCGAATTTTGGTCGTATCAGTTCCCGCATCAGGCTCGGTCACTCCGAAAGCAACATGGATCTCGCCGGAAGCCACCCCAGGCAACACTTCAGAAACCAGTTCAGAAGATCCGTATTTCCGAACCGGTTCCATCCCGAACATAGATAGGTGAATAGCGGAACAACCATTCATAGCAGCTCCGGAAGCAGCAATTTCTTCCAACACTATTGACGCTTCGGTAATTCCTTTTCCCCCACCCCCGAACTCTTCAGGTATAGCAATACCGATCCATCCACCTTCAGCGATTTTTTCATAGAATTCCCAAGGGAATTCATGAGCTTTATCTTTCTCAGACCAGTATTCATCAGGGAAATCAGCGCAGACACGCCGCACTCCGTCACGTATGGCTTCGTACACTTCGTTGCCTTCAAAATCCATGACTCGATGTTCCCTTCAAGTTGAACACGACCGCGTTCTCGTCACTCTACAAGCCAGTGACGATGACTTTCGCGTAAGTGGACTACATTTCTTGACCAGAAATGCGGTAATGTTCACCCGTGGTCGGATCAATACTCGGTAACCGTGTTCCAAGAACAGAAGATTTAAATCTCCTCACGAACGGAGGAACCTACGTCTATGACTTGGCTCTTGAAAACGTCGCCCACGCGTATTTCGTCCGGTCCACGGTCGCCCACGCAAAAATAAAAGAAGTAAACATAGAGGAAGCTGTTACCGCTCCAGGCGTACTGGGAGTCATCGATGCTAACGAATTAGGTATAGGACCGGTCAGTGCTGGACTAATGAAAGTAAATGACCTCTTCGCAAGAACTCCTCTCGCTACAGACACCGTACGATATGTTGGAGATCCAATAGTGGTCATCGTCGCGGAAACATTCCAACAAGCGATGGATGCCGCCGAACTGGTCTATATCGACTACGAATACTTACCCACCATTGTCAACCCTGAAGATGCTTTCATTGAAGGAAGCCACCTGATCTTCCCAGAGAAAGGCGATAACCTCGCGATTTCTTTAGTGGACCCAGACAAAGATGTTCTATCTGATGCCACCCATGTCATTCGCGGAAGGTACGTTAACCAGCGCGTAGCTGGAGTTCCGTTAGAACCAAACTCGGCAGCCGCGATACATCATGACGATGGAAGAATCACCTTTTACTGTGCGACGCAAATGCCGCACAGTTTGAAAGATAAACTCGCTGAGACATTAGACCGTGAACCAGAAACCATACGTGTCATCGCCCCCGACGTAGGCGGCGGTTTCGGGGCGAAAGCCGGCCTGTACATAGAATTTCCTGTTCTGGCTGTGCTAGCTGAAAAATACAACCGCCCGATCACATGGACAGAAACCCGAAGCGAAGACATGGTCGCCCTTGCCCACTCCCGGGCACAAATCCAATACTGCGAAACCGGATTCGATGAAGAAGGAAAACTCACCGGAATGCGTGTCCGACTCGTTGGCGACGCCGGAGCTTACCCAAGCATGGGGGCGCTCCTCCCAGGGTTAACGAAACAAATGGCGAATGGAACCTACAACTTACCGAAACTGCGATTCGACGTTGCTGTAGCCATCACCAACACATCCCCAACAGGTGCATACAGGGGAGCCGGACGCCCCGAAGCGACCGCTTTAATTGAACGCTCCATGGATCAGGCATCAATAGAACTTGGAATAGATCCATTGGAAATCCGAAGAAAGAACTTCATCCAACCAGACCAGTTCCCATTTGACACATTGACCGGATGGACATACGACACCGGAAATTACCTCGCACCGTTAGAAAAAGCAGCAGAAATTATTGGGTATAAAAAACTTCGTGAAGAACAAAAAAACCGTCGTGAACAAGGCCAAAACCTGGCATTGGGAATAGGGGTAGCTTCCTACGTTGAAGTCACCAGCGGCGGCGGAGGATCAGAGTACGCTTCGGTGGAAATACACGAAGATGGAACCGCCACGATGAAAGCAGGAACGTCAGCCCATGGACAAGGACATCAAACAAGTTACGCAATGATCGTGTCCGAACACACCGGAATACCGGTAGAAGACATCAAACTCATCCAATCAGATACCGACATTGTTCCACGGGGGGGAGGAACAGGAGGTTCACGGTCACTTCAACTCGGCGGTTCTGCCATACGCAACGCCACCGAAGCCGTAATAGATAAGGCACGCAACGTCGCAGCCCACCTCCTCGAAGCTTCATTAGATGACATTATCGTCAACACGGAACAAGGCACTGTTGGTGTCGTCGGTGTCCCAGCAACCGCATTGACATGGGCTGAACTCGCCCAAGCAGCCCAAAAAGAATTACCTGAAAATGTCCTTGACCAAGCCGATGACATGGAAGGGTTAGCAGCCCAACTCGACTTCGAACAAGAGAATGGGACGTTCCCATTCGGCACCCATATTTCCGCTGTTGAAGTCGATTTAGAAACCGGATCTGTGGAACTTCTCCGACACGTCGCCGTTGACGACGCTGGAACGGTTATCAATCCACTTATCTTTGAAGGGCAACAACAAGGAGGCATCTCCCAGGGCATCTCCCAAGCCTTATTTGAAGAAGTCCTATACGACGAATCCGGTAATCCACTCACAGGAAACCTCATGAATTACACGTTCCCTTCAGCAGCCGAAATGATTGATTTCGAAACCCATCACACTGTCACCCCAACCCACCTCAACCCACTAGGGGCGAAAGGCATCGGAGAGGCATCAACAATAGGTTCAACCCCCGCAGTCCAAAACGCTGTCATCGATGCCGTATCCCACCTTGGAATACGTCACTTAGACATGCCGTGCACTCCTGAACGAATCTGGAAAGCAATCACTGAAGCTCAAGCAGGGACACTAAAGGACCCATGGAGCGAACCCCCAACGATTTTCGATCAGTTTGGCAAATGATTACGTTCCGGTTCCGGATCGCCCGCAACAAAAATCGTTAACGTAGTCAAAACCGCCATACAAACAACGCCAACAGCGAACGGAGTTAGGGACTCTTCAATAACTGAATTCATGACCCCACCGATAGCTGCCCCAAGAGACATCCGAATCGCACTCGTGAACGCTCCAGCTGTCCCGGCTATGTCACCCATCGGGAACAACGCGGCGGAATTCAAATTCGGCATGATGAACATGAATGTTGACAAGACCACAGCGAGAATGGGAATAAACAACCAGAAACCCGGCGAGCCTCCCTTCACCATTGTCGCTACCAACAAAACCGTTGAACTGAACACAAGAAAAAGAGAAGCTCCAAACAGTAATTTTTGAATACCGAGAGCCATAACAATCTTTCCATTTATCAAAGCAGTGATACCGAACATGATCGCCACAACCCCAAAAATGATTGGGAATTGGTCACCCCTACCAAGAATATCGCTGATGATCCGTTCACTACTCGACAAATACATGACAAAAACCGCTTGCAAACAAACTGATGAAAGCGTGTAGAAAGCTGTGACTCGAGTACGACACACACGGGCATACCCTTTTTTTGTTGAAGCCCAACTAAACCTAGTCTTGTACTCGGGTTTAAGTGTTTCAGGGAGACGGAGACTCCAAAAACTCATTCCAACAGCAAATACCGCACTGAACCAAAAAATGCTTTCCCAAGGAAAAATAGCGATCAACCCAGCGCCGAACGTCGGCGCGATGACAGGAACAAGGACGAAAACGGCCATCACTTCTGACATGGCTTTCGCCATTTGACTACCTTCAAAACAATCTCGGACAACAGCGACAGCGACAACTCGGGTTCCCGCAGCTCCTATTCCCCACACAAACCGCAAAACCAACAACGTTGCGAAATTCGGTGCTAGAGCAGAACCAATAGAACCAATGATAAAGATAAAAATCCCAATGAAAATAATTGGTTTACGACCGTACCAATCAGTAAGCGGACCGAAAAACAACTGAGCGACAGCCAATCCAATGAAATAGACAGTGATAAGTTGCCCCGGAGCCGACGAATCCTCAGCGAGACCATAGGCAACACGGATATCGTCAAAAGCTGGGAGAAGCATGTCAATGCCTAACGCCATTAACGCCATTAACGCAGCGATCAAAGCAAGAAGTTCTCTTCGTCCTAATGGTAAGGGCGATACATCATTGTTAACCATGGGGGAATCCTCGCTGAGGCATTCCTGCACCCTACCCCTTGAAACCCGTTCCCTATGCAAACAGTTTCAAATATGAGAAGAAACTACGTAATCACACCATTAGAAACCCATTCAGAGACTCCGAAATTAGATGTAGGTTAGTGAAAACTTTCGCAAATCGGTAACGCAAACTCTTAATAATTGATCACATCACCGAACACAGGTACACACTTAGTGAACAAATGCGTAACATAAAAGTAATGTAACGCGGCGAAATGATTCCTTATCCTCCAAGTGTTGTTAGAATCATTCACCTGCCTAATAGGAGGGTAAAATGAAAAAGAAATTAGTAGCGCTACTAGCTATTCTGCTTTCTTTCGCGATGATCGCCACAGCATGTGGTAGCGACGACGACGACAGTAGCAGCAGTAGTAGTTCAAGTAGCTCTTCGGAGAGTTCGTCAGCCACGCCTGATGAGCCTTTGAACATTGGTACGTTGTTGCCTGAGACGGGTGCGTTGGCTTTCTTGTCAGCTCCGTTGCTTGAAGGTGTCAACATGGCCATTGCTGATATTAATGCCGCTGGTGGTGTCAATGGTGCAGATGTAACTTTGACTCCTGGTGACTCTGGAACTGATCCTGAGATTGCTAATACCACGGTTGACCGGTTAATTACCGAAGATGTGGATGCCATTGTTGGCGCCGCCGCTTCTGGTATTACTGGTTCTGTGATTGATAAGATCACGTCAGCTGGCATTACTCAATGTTCACCATCTAACACAGCTGCTGGTCTAGGAACAGCAGGCGATGACGGATATTACTTCCGTACAGCGCCTTCTGATGACTTGCAAGCTCCAGCATTAGCTGGTGTCGTGCTGGGTGATGGATACACAAATGTGGCTGTTGTAAGCCGTGCCGATGATTACGGTGTGGGCTTTAACGCTGAATTCGAACCTGCGATTGCTAGCGGTGGTGGAACCATTGTTTATAGCACTCCTTACGCACCTGAAGCTACGAGCTTCGATGATGTCGTACAGGACGTAATCGCTTCCGGTCCTGACGCTGTCGTTCTGGTCGCGTTCGAAGAAGGTATTCAAATACTACAAACCATGGTCGAACAGGGCGCAGGCCCAGACGCCATCCAGATTTACATCACGGATGGTATGGCGACAGGTGAACTTGGTGTTCTCATAGATGAGAGCAACCCAGGTATCGCTTCAGGTATGAAGGGAACTCAACCAGCTGCTGCTCCTTCGAGCGGTGCCGCGTTCTTCCCAGCTGCCTTCGCTGAATTCGCTCCTGGTGTATCAACAATCTTCTCCGCCCAGTCTTATGACTGTGCGATCCTGATCGCTCTAGCTGCTGAAGCAGCTGGTTCTAATGACTCAGCCGATATCGCAGCTGCGATGGTTGATGTCAGCCGTGACGGTGAGAAGTGTTCAACTTTTGCTGATTGTAAAGACTTGCTTGCAGGTGGAACCAACATTGACTACGACGGTGCTTCAGGCGCCATCGATTTCCTCGATGTAGGTGAACCAGGAACAGGTATTTACGAAGTGTACGAGTATGACGCTGACGGTGTGCAAGAAGTCATAGACGAACTCACATTCCAGTCAGGCGTAGCCCCAACACCTTCTGAAGGAGGATCATCTGGTACAGCTGATGATTCGACTATGGGTGATGGTGCTGAATTATGGGAATCAATCGTTGATGGTGGCGTTGTAGCTGCTGATGACAGTCTTGAACCTATCCTTATCACGCTGGTAAATATTGAAGGTACCCCTGTTGGTTCCTTCCCAGAAATTCGTGAGGGTGCGGAAGCAGCTGTTCAGACAATTAACGAGACAATGGGTGGTCTAAATGGGCGTCCATTCGAACTTGATTCTTGTGTACATGGATTAGATCCAAATGAAGCAACTGCTTGTGCTAATGAGATTGCCGACGCGCAACCTAACTTGCACATCCAAGGTATTGACTTCTTCAACCCAGTATTGTGGCCAACGTTTATTGGAGCTGGACTTCCAGTACTTCAAACCGTGCCTATCTTTATTGAGGACTTCAATAGTGCGGGTATTCTTTCAACTGAAGGTGGATGTGTTTCTTCATTCCCAACAGCTATGGAATATGGAGTTGAGACTCTAGAAGCAGACAAGTTCGTAATCATTTACTCAAACAGCGCCCCTGGCCTTGTTTGTTACGATGATACCGAACGACGTATGATCCAACAGTTGACTGATGAAGGCAAGATCGCTCAGGAAGACTGGGTCGGTGTTGTGGACGCCTCTGGTGACCCTTCAGATAACGACGCTGTTGTTCAGCAAGTTCTAGACTTCACCGCTGGTGCTGAGAATGCTTGGGTATTCTTCGGTATTCAAGCTTCTGACTGTAACGAAATCATGTCTTCTCTCCGTTCAAACGGATATGAAGGTGGTATTGCCACTTCTGGTGCTTGCCGTGATGATTCCGTGCTTCAAAACGCTAACTCAGCTGGTGTTCACTTTGGAAGCAACCTCGGTATTCCAGAACGTCCAGATCTGTGGTCTGACTACAAAGTCAAGTACTACGAATGGCGTGAAGCCAGTCTTGCACGTTTCGGACCAACCGTACCGCAGTCAGCTTTCATGGAAGTTGCACACGACGTTACAATCACTGGTCTGTTGCAAATGATCATGTTCACTAATGCAGGTGGGGATATAGATGGTGACCCTGCTGGATTTATTGAATTCATGGCATCACAAGACAACATGCACCGTTCAGGTAGTGAAACCCCACTTGATTGCACAACTAACTCAAGCGAATTCGTTTCAGTATGTGCGAAAGACATGGGTTACTACGTTTGGAGCGGTCCTGGTGGCCAATTCGAGTACGGTCCTCTTGGGGATTCAAACCTCGATTCTTCGGAACTTATTTTAAGAGCCGCAGAGGGCAACCCACGTCCAACAAGCTAATAGAAGTACTACTTACCTAGGTAAGTAAAGAAACTTCGCAGCGGCGCAACTTAATAGTTGCGCCGCTGCTGCTTTTACGGCTATACAATAGGGCGTGCCTATCGGGTGAAATACTGCTCGATGTTAATTCACATTTAGGGGGAAATCTCAATGTCAGCACTTTTAGTGGCTTTAATCGCAGGTATTGGCGTAGGAGCTTTATATGCGATGTTTGGAGCAGGGATCGTCGTTGCTTTCCGAGGTTCCGGAGTCATTAATTTTGGGCATGGAGCGGTAGCTGCATACACTGCGTACACATTCGACGAGCTTAGGGAAACTGGGAAATTGCACCTCCCATGGTTTGATCCAATTCCTGAATTCGGGTTTTTGAAGACGCTGAGAATAAACAATTTACCAGTCGAACTAGAGTTGTTTAGCAATGTTGACCCGCTCACAAATAAACCCAATCTTGCGCTAACCATTTTCATTTGTTTGCTTATGTCCGCATTCCTAGGGCTTTTGATGCATTTCTTGGTCTTTAGACCGCTAAGGAATTCCCCTACATTAGGAAAGGTCATTGGTTCTATAGGCGTATTCCTTTATCTCAGTTCAATGAGTGCCGTAAATTTCGGTGGTCAGAACCGCGCTGATGATGGATTCGCAGGTTTCAACAATACATCTGGAGCCGTTAAGAATTTCCTCGGCCTTGGAGGAACTATCCCCAGATCCAATTTCTTTCTCTTTGGCGCAGCCCTTATACTATGCGTAATTGTTTGGGGGCTTTACAGATTCTCTAGATTCGGCATCGCTACAAGAGCAGCTGACGAAAATGAAAAAGGCGCTGCGCTCCTTGGCTACTCTCCACAATTCCTCGCCGGAGCGAACTGGGTTCTATCTTCTATAGCTGCTGGCATTGCAGGAATCCTATTCCTACACAAAACACAACCCGCAATGATCGGCTTGTTTGTTGTCGGAGGACTAGGAGCTGCACTATTTGGAAATCTCACTTCTATCCCTGGAGCTACTGCCGGAGGGCTCATTATTGGCATGGTTGCAAGCGGCGGTGTTGAGTTAACCACTAACGATTGGTGGCCTGAAATCCTTCCAAGTGACGGAGTGAGGAATTTCATGCCGCTTCTAGCCATCATTCTTGTATTGTATTTCCGCGGAGATAAGCTCCCTATACGTGGGTCCATAAGCATCGGGCGGCAACCAAGAGCGCCATCAACAAACAATGTTACGATCGGAGCGATAGGAGCCCTTGGAGTGGCACTCCTTCTATCAAACATCTTTGTCTCGAAATGGGAAGCAGTCCTCACTACGACCCTTATTGCCATCGTCTTCATGTACAGTCTGACTGTATTGGTTGGCTTCTTAGGACAAATCTCTCTCGTCCAATGGAGCATCTCTGGGCTAGCCGCTTACACGATGATCCGACTTATGGCAGATGGAACAAAGATACGAGAAACCGATTTTGTTACAAACAGTGGTTGGGGCTGGCCAACCGCTCTTGCCTTCTTAGCAGCGATTGCGGTCGCGGTCGTTCTCGGACTTCTAGTAGGACTACCTGCTTTACGTATACGCGGCGTGCAACTAGCGGTAGTTACCATTGCAGCGGTTATCGCTATTGAGACCATGATCATGAGAAACCCACCACTCATGGGTGATGGATCTGTCTCAGTCAACCCAACGCCTTCGCCAAATTGGTTTGGACAATACGTTGGGGGCTTTAACCCCAACACCGCTAGAACAGATTATTGGAAATTTAGTGTCTTCATAATTATCATTGCTGGACTTGTTGGAGTTGGCGTAGCAAACCTACGTCGCGGCCAAGTAGGAAGGCGGTTCCTCGCTATCCGAGCGAACGAACGTGCTGCTGCAGCTGCTGGAATTAACGTAGCCAACATGAAACTCTTGGGGTTTGGGATTTCCTCAGCAATCGCAGCTATCGCTGGGTGCCTAATCGC
>Ga0207989_1001124_pt1 | contig 13839 bp, 14 predicted proteins | sample ETNtaG_7_FD_185777 | JGI IMG/M metagenome (GOLD analysis project Ga0207989, IMG submission 185777) | Marine microbial and viral communities from oxygen minimum zone, Eastern Pacific Ocean - ETNP201406SV65 (SPAdes) (version 2) | ecosystem: Environmental > Aquatic > Marine > Oceanic ... | reverse complement strand
TCTCCAATATGAGCAGACCAGTCACCACATCACGAACCATCGGGTTGAGATATCGGGGGATCAGGCCACCGCATGTACTTGGATCTACGCCTTTCATCGGATGGTCAACAGTGATGACGTGTGGCACCTGTGGGCTCGGCATGTTGACGAGTTGGAACGTGTAGATGGGCTGTGGAAAGTATCGAAGAGGGTGCTTGCCGCAATTGATTCGGAGCCTCGCTGGGATGTGATCAAGTCCGATTGGTACTACGGCCACCCAGGCCGTCGTGATCGGGCGGTCCTCCACGCACAGTTGACCTGTGACTCCGAGCGAAGGAACCGATGACGGCCACTGTGGGCTCCTTTAGTGTCGACAACCAGACCATCTGGGTCACTGGCTCATCCAGGGGAGTAGGTCACGGAGTCGGTAGACACCTCTTGGAACAAGGCGCCCGGGTCATATTCCACTCTCGCAACAGTGAGCGGCTTGACGATCTGGTGTCTGACCTAGGTGGCGCACCTGAGGTGACGACTGTCTCCTGCGACGTGCGTAGCCCGGGCCAGGTGAAAGATGCCGTTGCGGAGATCGCACAAATCCACGGGAAGTTGGATGGACTGGTCGCCAATGTCGGAGGAGCATCGTTTGGACCCGCCGCAGAGACTGATCCAATTCAATGGAGCAAGATGCTCGAACTCAACCTGTCGGCATCGTTCTATTGTGCACAGGCCACTCGCCACCTCCTCGCCGGCTCCGGAGCCGGATCAGTGGTGTTCGTCGGTGCAGTGGCTGCTTTCAATCCAACACCAATGTTCGCCGGCTACGGCGCAGCGAAAGCCGGTGTTGAACATCTAGTAGGAAGTCTTGCGGCCGAATGGGGTCCCGAGATCCGCGTTAATGCTGTTTCACCAGGTCTGATATTGACCGAAGGTTCTCTGGCCGCTGTCTTTGGAGGATCACAAGATCTGGCAGACCGCGCTGGCATTACGACCGCCGTCGGTCGTCTAGGCCAACCGTCGGACATCGGCATGGCATGCCAGTACCTGCTGTCACCAGCATCAGCCTTTGTATCTGGCACAGTTCTCAAGATCGACGGCGGTGCGGTGGAAGGACCGACACAGCGAATCCTGTCAACCGTCAATTCGCTGAAAGGTCGGACCTGTGAGACCAGCGCTTGACCAATGACTGATCCAAGGCTCTCGGTTTCTCTTGCAGACCTCCTTGCATCTCGGGTGGCCAACTTCCCGGACAAGGTGGTCATCCGGTCAGATCAGGGATATTTGACCTACAAGGAGATAGAAGAGCGATCCCGGTTGATTGCCGAGAATCTGTCGACCGTCGGTGTTCAGAGGGGCGACAGCGTTGCCACTATGGTGCAAAGAACAGACCAAGCTGTAGCAGTTTGGTTCGCGTGTGCCCGTGCTGGATTTGTTGAAGTTCCACTCAATGTGGAACTCAAGGACGAGTTGCTGGTCGATGCTGTCGAAGGCGCGAACTGTTCCATCATCGTCGTAGGCGATGACCCGATAGCAACCCAACAGTTGGACGCGTTAGAGGAAAGGCTTCCGCGTGTATCCAGGATTGAGGACCTTGAGGCACTTGTAAGGGTCGACGAACGCACCAACTGGCCCTTGAGGCCGGATGAGGTGTCACTGATTCTCTACACGAGCGGCACGACGGGTCGATCCAAAGGAGTCAGGCTCAGCGACCGGATGACCATGAGGCTGGCTTGGTCGGTTATTGACCACGTTGGTCTCGCCAGGGACGACGTGCTCTTCACCGTGTTCCCACTCCATCACATAGCGGCCCGGTTCGTTTCAGTTGTTGCTGCGATGCTGATCGAGGGCGAAGTCGTGATTCAGGAGAGGTTTTCCGCGAGCCGGTTCTGGGATACTTGCTCCGATCACGGAGTAACGGCAATCCACTACCTGGGAACCCTCCCGCTGATGCTCTGGAATCAGGAACCCGTTCCTGGTCAGGAAGAGAACTCGGTACGAGTTGCCTACGGAGCCGGTATGCCAGAAGAGATCCAAGAAGGCTTTGCACAGAGATTTGGTCTTGAGATATTCGAACTCTATGGCTCAACGGAGCAGGGTGTCGTCACAATGTCCCGCCGAGGTTCTTCGAAGACGGGCACATGTGGGCGCCCAGTTGCCGATGTCGAACTGCAGATTCATGATCCTGAGGGGACCCAGTGTCCAGCGAACGTCGTGGGAGAGATCGTCGTCCGGAACCGCGAGCCTGGGATTTTCTTTGACGGCTATCACGGTATGCCGGATGCAACAATCGAGGCTTGGCGGGATCTCTGGTTTCGGACCGGTGATGCTGGATCTGTTGACGAAGATGGCTACCTCACCTTCACCGGTCGGCTGACCGATTCGATTCGGCGACGCGGAGAGAATGTCTCGGCTTGGGAAGTGGAAAGGGTTCTCACAGAACACAAAGATGTAGTTGAGGCGGCAGTATTCGGAGTCCCGTCAGATCTGGGTGAAGAAGAGGTCATGGCAGTCGTTGTCGGTGACAGTGTTGACCTTCAGGAACTTTGGCAGTACGCAGCGGGAAAACTCCCAGGCTTCGCCGTTCCTCGCTATATGAGGGTTCAGGATGAACTTCCGAAAACACCGACGGGAAGAGTCCAGAAACATCAGTTGACCGATGCCGATGGAGAAACAAGCGAGTGGGAACGCGGATTAACTCGGTAGCCGTTTTGGGCGCAGGTGCCCTCGGTTCGCTCTATGGCGCTTGGATGACCCGCGCCGGTCTTGACGTCACGCTGGTCGCTCGTGAGTCGCATGCCAGAGAAATAGAAGCCAACGGATTGCAGGTTTTCTCCTCTGGCGCCTCGCAGATATCAGTGCCCGTTCGTGCTGTATCGGATCCAGGCCTTGTCGGTGATGTGGATCTCTTGGTTCTTGCCTCTAAGTCTTTTGACACTCACGAACTTCTCGACAACTGGCCCGGACATCCGGCATTCGCATTTTCCGTGCAGAACGGAGTCGGCCAGGCCTCGGAGTTAGTGAAGCGCTATGGAGGCAGTGCCGTCGGTGCGGTTTCCATGGTCGGTGCCACAATGTCTAACCTTGGGGAAATCTGGCACACCCTTGGTGGAGTTACTTATCTCGGTGACTTACCAACCAGTAATGAAAGCTCCGCAGAGAGGATAGGTGAGACCCTTTCGGCCGGCCTGGAAGTTGTGGTCTCGTCGGATATCAGATCTGTTCAGTGGTCGAAAGCGGTCCTTGCAGTTGCGGCCATGGGAGTTGTCGGTCTCACCCGTCAGGACTACCACAGAGTCTTTCTCCAGCCAGACAGCCGTGCGGTATTTCTTGAACTCGTTCGAGAAGCAGCATTAGTGGCTGTCGCAGATGGTGCAGAATTGGTTGATCTCCCCGGACCTCTCGGGGTGGCGGGCTTGTTGTCTCTAACTGATGACGAAGCGATGAGGCGCCTAGAAGCGATTGGTCAAGAAATGGCTGAGTCGGGTGCCACCAATGTGCGAGTTTCGATACTGCAGGCAATTGACCGTCAGCGTCCACTCGAGGTTGATGCTGTGTTCTTGGACGTCGTATCCGTGGCCCACGCGCATGGCATCGATGTACCACTTGTCGAAAATGTCACCAGACTCCTTGCAGCGGTCGATTCGGCTATCCGAGGCGATGCGTGATGAAGGCAGGAGCCCTTGCCGGGATGTTGGACTTGCGGTCGAGAGGGTTGGAAGCACTCGCATCGGTTGATGATTTTGAACGAACTGCCAGTCGGAAGTTGCCCCGCATCATTTCCGATTTTGTCGCCGGTGGCTCGGACTGTGAAATCACAGTGCAGGGAAACCTCTCTGCTTTCCGTCAGATCGAGTGGGCCCCGCGCTATCTGAAGGATGTTTCTGATCGGTCGGTCACGACAGATGTCTTCGGGCAACCGCTACAAATCCCCGTGATGCTTTCTCCGGCTGGTCTCGCAAGCTTGGTTCACAGGGATGGTGAACTGGCAGCAGCCAGGGCAGCGGAATGTGCTGGAACCGTCTTTGTCGTTTCGACAGCTTCAAGTTATTCGTTGGAAGAGATATCTGCCGTAACGACTGGCCGGTTGTGGTTTCAGGTGTACCTCTGGAAGAGTCGTGAGGTCATCAGCGAGCTGGTCAAGCGGGCCGAAGAATCTCGCTACGAAGCGCTAGTTCTAACCGTTGACGTTCCCGTTGTGGGCAAGCGGGTCCGAGACGTCCGGAATGGCATGGCCATTCCACCGCGCATCCGACCCGGCAGCGTCCTAGATGTACTACGAAGGCCCCGATGGCTCGCACACTTGTCAAAGGGTCCAGAACTGACATTCGGATCCCTCGTCGGGTCTGTGGATTCAGGAGGGCAAGAAAGCATCGCCTCCTATGTGGATCAAGAACTCAGTAACTCCGCTGCGACCTGGGACGAACTCACCTGGTTGCGTGGGATCTGGAAAGGGCCCCTCCTTGTCAAGGGGATTATCACCGCAGAGGACGCGCGAGAGGCCTTGAGGAGGGGTGCCGACGGGATCATTGTCTCCAACCACGGCGGCCGACAACTCGACAACTGTCCGGCGTCGATCGACGCTCTTCCTCACGTTGTGGACGCAGTGGGAGATCGCATCGAGGTGTTCATGGACGGCGGCGTCAGGCGTGGAAGCGATGTAGTGAAGGCGAGAGCACTGGGAGCAACCGCCGTTTTCGTGGGTCGTCCCTGGTTCTGGGGACTAGCAGTCGGAGGTCAAGAGGGTGTCGAAAGAATGCTTGAAATCTTCTCCGACGAGATTGACCGGACGCTCGCTCTTCTCGGATCCCCAGACTTCGAAGCGGTCGATAGTTCAAGAATCTGGGCGCGGGAAGGAAACTTCGGCTGACCCCGAGGGACTTTCTGGCTAATCCGCCAACTGACTTGATACGAGGTCAACGACAGATTTCGCCAAGACAGCCAATTCCGGTTGCTCTAGGGCAGAGACGGGGTGGGGGAGTGCGACCGTGGGGTAGCTTTCTGCGCCCAGGGTCGGGCATACAGAGTCAACTATCTCCTGGAATGGTTCAGTGATAAGGAGGGCTGCCGGAATTCCAAGACGCTCTAGTTGGATCGCATCGTGCAAACTGCACGCGGTGCATGCACCTCAATCACCTATACCTGTGATGACCATTCTTGACCGGGCTGCAACTGACTGAGCGACGTCGGCTTCAAGCGGTTTGCCGGCCGATGATTTTGAAACAAGTTCAACATTGGCTATTGGAAACCGGTCTTCCAGAAGGGAGGCCAATTCGCCGAGGAGTTGTTTCGCCTTGGGTTTCCCATTGTCGATGATCGAGAGCGTGAAAGGCTCTGTGGGAACTGATCGTGGTGCGGGAACAAAGTTCTCTATCTGATCGCCTTCGTAATCCGGTCGTAGAACGATTGATATCTCGCAACTAGACATCTTTGCCTCCGATGATTTCTGAATGCCCAGCCTTGGTTACTAGCCTACTTGTAACTCTGGAGTGCTGTATTGGCGCCCACGCGGGCATATAGGCGGACCATCCCGCTCCCGGACCACCCGCTGTCACCAGAAGTATGTCATCTGGGCTTGAAACGCTGGGCAGCAGGCCATCTTCCTCCGGCGCCATGTTGTGTGCGCCATCCAGTTCAAGAAGGACCCCCGCGGATTCGAGTTCTTCAGCAGAGATCCGGCTGTGCTCAGCTAAGAATGAGCGAATCTCGTCTTTTGACCAGCCGTCATGGGCTAATGATTCGCGAGCCTCGTAGCCGAGAACAACTGCAACCTGCGCTCCTTTACCAACAGTGAATGTGGCCGGACAACGCATTGCCGAGGCGATCGTAAGAAGCCACCCCCTGGAGTCTGGGTTGAGGTGATTGGCGATCTGGCGCGGTCCCTCCGCTGCCAATACCGTGACCGAGGTTGAGCCTGTGGGGGCACCCAACTCTTCAACAAACGTTGGCCACCCCGTGGGTGGCGTTGTTTCGGCCAAGACCATTGAGTACTTGCCCGGGTGTCCAATCGACGAAGCATCCATCACCCCGGTCCGCGCGCCAAAGACGTTCATGGCTACCAGACGAACTGCCCGTCCGATCGAAGCATTTGCTCGGCTTCCGCTCCCGAGAGCGTTGTTTAGGTGGAAGAAGCCATGTTCTTCCACGAGGGGTCCACTGACTATGAGGCAAAGTGCCGCTCCACCGGTCGAACTCATCACCGCATGTGCATTGAATTGAGGATCGAGGATCGCTTCAAGTGCGGCTACCACCAGCGGGAAGTATTCGGCCTTGCATCCAGCCATCACACTGTTGATAGCTGCTTTCTCGGCGGTGAGATGGCGGTCCCGCTCAGGAACAGAGCCGAGCACGGCGTCGGGTGCAAGGTCGACGACGCCAAGCGACTTCTCGACCAGATCCGGCGTCGGTGGGATTACGGGAAGGCCGTCCGTCCAACCGCGATCAAAGAAGTACTCAACAGCTTCGGTGCCGGACAGGTTGAGTTGTTCGGCCATGGTTCCAAGTCTCTCAGGTCAGTGCCAAACAGGTCTTTTCCGACTGTAACACGTACCGAACGAGCATTGACCAACCGGTTGGGTGGTCAGTATCCTTGGAATTTCACCTTTTGGGACCTGTTCCGCACAGGTCTGAGAGTCGTTCACTCCGTTGGACGTCGGTTCCGACCAGGGAAGCCAGTCTCGGTTAGACGTAAGGAAAGTCGTCAGAGTGGACAAACGGGTAAGCATTGAACAGGCGGTCGGAAGCATCCCTGACGGTGCAACGGTAGCCCTCGGTGGACTTTCCATGAATAGTGCCCCTATGGCCTATGTGAGAGAAATCGTTCGTCAGGAAAAGCGTGATCTGACGGTCGTGGCGATCGTGGCCGGTATGTCAGTGGACTGGCTCATAGCCGGTGGTTGCGTCAAGAAAGTCGTCTCAGGACTAGTCAGCTTTGAAGGCCTGGGCCTTGCGCCCACATTCCGAATGGGAGTGCAGTCAGGGGCGGTCGAGATCGAGGAGTATTCAGAGGATCTCCTCATCTGCCGGCTTAGGGCTCAGGCATGGAATCTTCCTTTTGTCCCGACGAAAGCCGGGCTGGGTACAGACCTGATCCCCCTGCACGAACAGACGGGGACGATCCGAGCCGAAGTTGATCCAGCCACTGGGGAGCATTACGTCGCATGCACCCGTCTCCCCGTCGATGTAGCCCTTGTTCATGCCCATTCAGCAGATGAACTCGGCAACGTACGTGTCGACCCGAAGTTGATCTGGATGGACAACGAAATAGTGAATGCGGCGGAAAGAACGTTTGCCTCGGTGGAGCGATATGTAGGCCATGCGGACGTAGTTGCAGAGCCTCACAGAACCACCTATCCACAGTTCATGGTGAGCGGCGTTTCACTCGCTGAGTTCGGGGCATATCCGAGTTCTTGCTTTCCGGAGTACAGCCACCACACCGAGTTCTTCCAGGCGTATTCGGCTGCGGCATCCGACCCGGAAGAGTTCGCAACGTTCTTCGCCAGCCGCGTCGCGGGACCCGAGACCTGGGTGGACTTCATCCAGTCCAGCGGTGGCGAGGAGATGGTCGCGTCACTTAGGAGGTCTTCGGCATGACCCCTGAGGTCGAGGGATATGGATGCACTGTTGACGAGCTCATGGTGGTGGCTTTCAGCAGGGCGATGGATAACGACACCCGGGCATTCAACGGTGCTGTCTCCTTCATCCCGGTCTGTGGGTATCTACTGGCTCGACGCACGCACGCTCCAAATCTGGTCTGGGCGGCCTCGTCCATTGCCATTGACGCAAATCCGCCTGCCATTCCTGAATCCACCCTGTCCGACGCACTCTGGGACGGTGCATCCATGTTGGCGACGAGTTCATACGACTTCTGGTCCTACGCGTCGGGTGCGAGGTACAACACCTTTGCCTTCCGGGGGGCACAAATGGACGCCCGCGGCAATGTGAACAACACGGTTATCGGTCCCTATGAGACACCGAAGGTACGTCTCCCAGGGGGTGGTGGGATGGCCGACCTGGGGTCGATGATTCCGAAGATCTACCTGTGGAACACAACCCATAACCCACGGACCTTTGTTGAGCAACTCGACTTTCGATCTGGCATCGGTTGGGGGGACGGTGGAGACCATCGGGAATGGCTCGGTCTTCCAGGTGGCCCGCAACTTTGCATCACGAACCTTTGTGTCTTTGACTTCCACCCCGAGAGCCGCAGAATGCGTGTCTCCTCACTGCATCCTGGTGTGACCATCGGTGAGGTCCAAGAGTCGACAGGCTTTGAGGTACTGGTGCCCGATGGAGAGATCCCGACCACCGGAAGACCCACCGAAGAAGAGTTGCGGATCCTGAGAGAGGAAGTCGATCCGACCAGTGCCCGGCTCCGCGAGTTCTAACTGAACTAGTTGTTCCGGACCTCGGCAGGCACTGACCAGCAAATGCAGTACGGGATCGTTCTTCCTATCCAGGGGATCGGCCAAAGTCTCGACGACTTCCTCGGCGAGTTGATCGTCGAGGCACAGGTTGCCGAAGAATCAGGGTTTGACTCCGTCTTCCTCCCTGAGCTCCACCAGGCGAAGAACGGGGCAGTCGTTTCACCTACGGTCATAGGCGCGGCCATCCTGCAAGCAACGTCCACACTTCGTTTTGGAACCGCGGTGCTCGCGGCCCCCTTGCACCATCCGATCCGAATTGCCGAAGACGCCCTGATGTTGGATTGGCTGTCCAGTGGAAGGTTCATCCTCGGGTTGGGAGCTGGACACCAGATCGCGGATTTCGTGGCTTACGGCGTCGACCATGGGACCCGCACCGAGCGGTTCGAGGAGATTCTCCACATCCTTGGACTCTGCTTCTCAGGACGACCATTCAGCCATGATGGAGATTTTTTTCAGATCGAAGCGGAGATCACTCCAGCCCCGTATTCGGAGCCGCGACCACCGATCTGGCTCGGAGGCCATGGCGCCGCCGGTATTGACCGTGCAGCTCGATTCGGCGACCTTTGGTTGGCCGACCCACAGCGACACGTCGCAGTGATCGCCGAGTTGGCAGAGAACTATCGAGAACGCTGCGGCGTCCACGCCACCACACCAGCGGTCGGCATGTTCAGGGAAGCCTGGATTGCCAACGACCATGAGTCCGCCGTCAGAGAGTGGGCTGAATCTGCAGTGGCCGTGCATCGGTTCTACTACAACGTCGGCGCATATCGGTCTCAATTCGAAGCGTGGGCGACAGCTTCACTTTCACTTTCAGAACTCACCTTCGACCTGCTGTCACCGGGGAGGTTTCTGGTAGGAGACGGAGAGCTCTTGCGCCATACCGTCGAGCAATGGAGGAACCTGACAGGAGTGCAATACTTGGCGCTCAGGTTTCGACATCCGAAGGGTCCCAGCCACGAGGCAACCTGTGAAGCTCTTCGTAGGTTCGGTCAAGAAGTGATATCGACGACATCAGGAAGTGAAGAAGAATGAAGGTCGAAGGCTCGGTCGGCCTGGTGACGGGAGGTGCCTCAGGGCTCGGAGCTGGAGTCGCTCGTAGCCTCCTCGAACGTGGTGGACACGTGGCAGTTCTGGACCAGAACCTTGAGGGGGCCGGAACTCTGGTCGATCAGTTCGGAGATTTGGTTACCTGCCACCATTGCGATGTCACCGATACGGAACAGGTCGAAAATTCGGTTTCAGCAGCGGTCAAGGCACACGGTCGACTCGATCTGCTCGTGAGCTGTGCCGGAATCAGTTTTGGCAAGAGAGTGATCTCCCGAGACGGAGAACCGCATTCACTCGATCATTTCAAGAAGCACATCGACATCAACCTTGTTGGACTCTTCGATGTAGTCCGCCACGTCGTCGCGGCCATGGCGAGAAACGAACCATCGGAAGAAGGAGAACGGGGCCTGATCGTCAACCTAGCGTCCATTGCTGCATTCGAAGGACAGATTGGACAGGCCTCCTATGCAGCGTCGAAAGCAGGCGTTATTGGGCTTACCTCGCCCTTGGCGCGAGACCTTGGCCTACATGGAGTGAGGGTCTTGTCCATCTGTCCAGGAACAATGGACACACCGATGCTAGACACCTTGGATCAGGCGACCATTGACTCCATCGTCTCAGGGAATGTCTTCCCGAAGCGTCTGGGCCGACCAGATGACGTCGGCAACCTTGTTGTTCACTGCATGGAAAACACTTTCCTCAACGGAGAGACCATCCGCCTCGATGCTGGGTTGAGGCTAGGGCCGGGCTGAGGAGGAACGAATCATGTCCGGACAAACCGAAGAACGCTTCTTGCTCGAAAAGCATGCTGGACGAGTTGCTCACCTGGTGATGAACCGCCCTGAGAAGCTCAACTCCATGGACCGGCCCTTCGTCGACCAGTTGGCAGAGTTGATGGGCCAACTGAGTTCGGACACTGAAGTCAACTGCGTGGTCATCAGGGGAGAGGGGAGGGCGTTCTCGGCAGGAGGCGACATTGCCACCTTCCCCACATTGACCGAGTCAAGGGAACGCGCCGAGGAGCACGTAGGGGCAGTCTTCGCTGCGTTCCATTCAATCCAAGAATGTGTAGTTCCGGTCATCGCTGCGGTACACGGCATCGCACACGGAGGAGGCCTTGAGATCACGATGGCCTGTGACATGGCGGTTGCGTCAACCAGCGCCCGTTTCGCGTTTCGCGAAGTCGACCATGGCCTCATGCCCGGGTTTGGCATTACTCGGGCTTCCGCGAAAATCGGCCTTCCCTGGACGATGCGGTTGGCTTTGACCGCTGAAGAAGTTGATGCCACAACCGCTCAAGAGATTGGCATCGTGATTGACGTCGTCGAAGACGATGATCTCATTACCTCCGCCCACGATCTTGCCTTGTCGGTTGCCTGCCACAGCCGTCACGCACTCGAGGCCATCAAACGCCATTTGAACCGTGATTCCGGAAGAGGCATAGACGAAGCAGTGATCGCCACAGCGGGGACTTTTGAGGATGAATCGACCCGAAGGGCTATTGCGGATTTTCTATCACGCGAGTGATTTGTCCAGTTGCCTCACTCCGCTAGCGACTGTTCCAGTTAGTGCTTCAGATCTGGTTGAAACCAAATAAGAGAAAGGTTCTATGACAATGGGAGATCGACTTGCTGGCAAGGTGGCGATCGTGACCGGTGCCGGTTCCGGCATCGGTCGCACGGCGGCTATTCGGTTCGCGGCCGAAGGAGCGAAGGTCGGATGCGCTGACCGGGATCGAGATGGACTCGATGCCACTGTTGAAGAAATTCAGGATTCCGGCGGTCTGGCTGTCGCCTGTGAAGTCGACGTCACTGACGAGAAGCTGGTCAAACAGATGGTCACTGAAACCAGTGATGCATTTGGAGTGGTGACGGTCCTCTACTCCAACGCGGGCATTGCCGGTTCTGGCAATGCCAAAGACCTGACACTTGCCGAATGGGAAAAGGTGATCGCTGTCAACCTCACGTCTGTTTGGCTCTGCAGTCGAGCATGCCTGCCCGGAATGATTGAAGCCGGTGGGGGTTCCATCATCAACCAGGCAAGTGTCGGTGGTCTGGTTGGAGTCCCGGGGATCGTTTCCTATGCGGCGGCGAAAGCCGGTGTGATCGGTCTGACCAAGCAGATGGCCGTCGAGTACGGACCCTCGAAGATACGAGTGAATGCCATCTGTCCTGGGACCGTACCGACACCCTTAGTGGAAGAGACCTACATGGCGAGGGGCGGATTTGCTGCTACGGCGGAAGCGGGTACAAACCCGACATACGAAGAACTTCTCCAACGATCGCTATTTCGCTACCCAATCGGACGCGTGGGAACGACCGAAGACATCGCCTTGTTCGCTCTATATCTCGCATCAGACGAATCGGCGTGGACCACTGGTGTGGTTGTGCCTATCGATGGTGGGATGACTGCCGTCTAAGGCGAGCGAGCGCGTTCACTGGCATGAAAGACCGGCCAGGCGAAATAGTTGAGCGACTGATCCGAGGGGTCTAACTCAAGTTGTTTCTTCGGGGTTAGACCCCATCTGTTGGTTCAGCTGGGTATCAGTAGTCCGGCGTGATGGGTTCCGAATCCGGCGGACGATCAACAATCTCGAGTGTGGTCTTGAGCGTTCCTTCAGACTCGAGGTAGGCAAAGCGGATGTCTCCTAGGCGACCTTCCATGGCTGGTGGGTCGCAGACCTCAGTGGCCATCTCTTGCATAGATTTTGCATCGGGTACGTCGCATCGAACCCCGATTGCTTCGACCCCAGCCGCATGTAGTTCTACGAGCGTCGAATCAAGGGCCGGGGTCTCAATGTCAGCAATTGTCAGATGCACTCCGGCGGTGGCGAAGCGGTGGGTAAATGCCAAGCTCACGCCAGAGGTAACCCCAGTGATCACGGCCACCTTTTCGTGTAAGTCATCCACCGTCAACCACCTTCTAGGAACCTTGTCTTGTCGGTTACGGAGAGAGGCCGGGGCCTTTGGCCCCGGCCTCTCCAACCGTTCTTACCGTTGTCTCCCTAGAGAGAGGTCACGGTCTATGCCGATCTCGCTCACCTCCGGCGGACCAACGGCCAGCTCTTACTCGAAGGTGACCGGGTCGACGCCGTAGACGCCGTCAAGGAATTCGGCGTATTCGCTGAACTCGCCGGCTGGCACCATGCCACCAGTTGCACGATCCATCGTGAACGGCGCTCCACATGGGCTGTGGTTGCTTGTCGTCCAGTCGATGTCACAGGAAATCCCCATCGTGTCGAACTTGCCCTGCAATGCCTTGGTCAAGGAAGTGCGGGTCACGTTTCCGCTGTTTTGCTCAGCAGCCTTCACGATGGCCTGATGCAAGATGTAACTGTTGACGAAGCCGTGGGCGAAGTTGTTGACCTTGTCCTCACCGGGGTAACCGGCCAGGTCGGCACAACGCGTCAGCATTGCGGCAGCTTCGATGTCAGAAGACGACGTCTTGAACGAGTGCACGCCGTAGGTGTCGTCAGTGACGTCCTCAGGCGAGTTCTCAAAGATCGAGTTCGTCGCCACACCGTGGATACCGACCACCGGAATATCGGTGATGCCGGCAGCCGACATGGCCTTGAGCACCAACTCGTTGTGATATGGCGCACCATGCAAGGCGACCATGTTCACGCCGTACTGATCAATCGCTGACTGCAGCTTGATGATCTGGGCGGTTGCTTCCTGGACCCGCAGGCCGACGTACTCGGTACCGACGTAGGTACCGCCAGCAGCGATCACCGAATCCTGCACGTAACTGGCGTACTCGGTGCCCGATGGGACCTCAAGCACGATGCCCATCACGACAGCGTTGGACGCACCACCGAGCCTGTTGGCAGCCTCACCGACGAAGATGTCGGCCTGGTCGCCGTAAGCCACAAGGTTATGGAAGAACTGACCGCTACCAAGCGTCGGGTCAACGGTCTGGGGAGGACCGATAACCGGAACACCTGTGGCCTCGAGTTCCGGAATGGCCTGGGCGGCCTGGCCGGAACCACCAAGGTCGACAAGGGCAATGACCTCTTCATCCTCGATCAACTTGGTGAGTGCGATAGCTGACTTCTCAGCGTTGTAGCCGTCGTCCTCAGCGAAGAACTCCCACATGCGACCACCGAGGCCGCCGTCGGCGTTCGAGCACTCGAAGTAGGCCTGTGAACCATGAGCGTTGAACGCCTGGGCCGACGCAGTCGGGCCGGTCAGGTCGCCGATCCAGCCAACCTTGATGGCGTCATCGGTGATGCCGTCACCAGGGCTGCTGTTAATGGCGATCTCTACCTCAAAGGTGACCGGGTCGATTCCGTAGACGCCGTCAAGGAATTCGGCGTATTCGCTGAACTCGCCGGCTGGCACCATGCCACCAGTTGCACGATCCATCGTGAACGGCGCTCCACATGGGCTGTGGT
>Ga0207989_1001106_pt1 | contig 14008 bp, 11 predicted proteins | sample ETNtaG_7_FD_185777 | JGI IMG/M metagenome (GOLD analysis project Ga0207989, IMG submission 185777) | Marine microbial and viral communities from oxygen minimum zone, Eastern Pacific Ocean - ETNP201406SV65 (SPAdes) (version 2) | ecosystem: Environmental > Aquatic > Marine > Oceanic ... | reverse complement strand
TATGAAAATAAAACAGGAACACTTTATTGAGAGTATATTCTCTGCACTTCAATATATTTCATATTACCACACGCCGGACTTTATAGAGGCACTAGTTGTAGCATATGAAAAAGAAACCAATAAGGGTGCCAAAAATGCTATAGCACAAATTCTGATTAACTCCAAGTTGTGCGCCCTAGGGAAAAGACCGCTTTGTCAAGATACTGGAATAGTAAATGTGTTTCTTAAAATTGGTATGGATGTTCAATGGGAATCTAGACTCTCTATAGAAGAAATGGTAAATGAGGGAGTCAAAAAAGCCTATAACTATAGCGATAACCCTTTAAGAGCTTCTATTGTAAGTGACCCTATATTTACTAGGAAAAACACCACTAACAATACTCCAGCTGTTGTTCATACCAACATAGTACCAGGCTCTAATGTGGACATTATTGTTGCTGCAAAAGGTTGTGGTTCAGAAAACAAGGCAAAATTTACTGTATTAAATCCTGATGACAGTTTGACTGATTGGGTGTTAAAGATGGTTCCAACAATGGGCGCTGGCTGGTGCCCACCAGGAATAATTGGTATTGGTGTAGGTGGCACAGCAGAAAAAGCAATGCACATGGCAAAAACAGTTTTAATGGAGCCAATCAACATTAATCAAATAAGAGAAAAAACTAACCAGACTGATGTTGAAACTCTCAGGATTGAATTGTTTGACAAAATTAATGCGCTTGGTATTGGCGCTCAGGGTTTAGGCGGATTGACGACAGTTCTTGATGTCAAAATTAAAGACTATCCAACACATGCAGCATCTCTACCAGTTGCAATGATACCGAACTGTGCAGCAACAAGGCATGTTCACTTTACTCTTGATGGTTCTGGTGTAGTTGAATTACCAGAGGTTGACATGAGTATTTACCCCGAACTGGAGATGGATATTTCAAAATATACTAAAGTGGACTTAAATATCCTTTCACAAAAAGACATACAAGAATGGAATATTGGAGATACCTTGTTACTTTCTGGGACGATTATAACTGGAAGGGATGCAGCCCATAAACGCCTTAAGATGATGATTGATAGTGGCGAAGGATTGCCTAAAGATGTTAACTTTGAGAACAAGTTCATCTATTACGTAGGGCCTGTTGATCCTGTGGGCGATGAAGTTATAGGCCCTGCAGGCCCAACTACTGCTAATAGAATGGACAAATTTACTGACATGATGCTTGAGAATACTGGAATTTTAGGCATGATTGGTAAGGCAGAGCGTGGCGAGGATGCTATTCATAGTATTAAAAAACATAAAAAAAGTTACCTAATAGCAGTTGGTGGAGCGGCCTATTTAATTTCTAAATCAATCAAAAAAGCAAAGATTGTCGCCTTTGAGGAAATGGGAATGGAGGCAATTTACGAGTTAGAGGTTAAAGATATGCCGGTTACAGTGGCTGTTGATAGTGACGGTAATAATATCCATCAAGTTTTAGGCAGTATGCCGATAGCATATTCAAGTTAATTAATAAATATTTGTAGTTGATTTAAATCCTTTCTTCCTAGCGTATAATTTTGTCTTGAAGTTGGCCGGATAGTCGCTGAATGCATTTGCATTGGGAGGAAAGTCCGGGCTCCATAGAGCAAAGTGCTAGTTAACGGCTAGGCGTAGTGATGCGATGGAAAGTGCAGCAGAAAATATACCGCCTATTTTGATAGGTAAGGGTGAAATGGTGTGGTAAGAGCGCACCGCGATCTTAGTGATAAGTTCGGCAAGGCAAACCCCACTTGGAGCAAGCTCAAATAGGAAGGCATTGGCGTTGCTCGCGCTGTCTTCGGGTAGAGTGCTAAAGGTGCTTGGTAACATGCACTATAGATGAATGACTATCATGACTTCTGTCAACAGAACCCGGCTTATAGGCCAACTTCAATCAAATAAAAAAAAATATGAATTATTATTTACTCATAAAATATGTTTTCTAAAGATTATTCCTTAGGGTTATACTGTCCATTTTTGACAATTTAATCATTATGACCTATTTTTATTTAGCGCTGGCAATTGCTGCTGAAGTAGCTGGAACAAGTCTTCTTAAGGCTACAGAAGAGTTTACAAAAATTGTACCAACGACCTTCCTTGTATTTTTCTATGTGATTTCTTTTTGGTTAATGACACTTGCATTGAGGGATTTACCTTTGGGTGTTGTGTATGCAGTTTGGTCAGGTCTTGGGATTGTATTGGTGGCTATAATTGGTGCAGTTATTTATAAGGAGATACCTGACCTCGCATCACTTATTGGTATGGCTTTAATTATTTCAGGAGTTGTAGTGATGCATCTGTTTTCTACAACTATCAAGCACTAACTTGAAGTTAATTATGACGATTGAATCAAAAAAATATCATATCTCAAAGTCTTTAACAAGAAGAACTGGTAGGCCAGCAGTAGGTTTAATCGTTTTGAATACAGACTTCACTTTTGAGCGTGACTTTGTAAGAATGTATACTGAGCAAAAACCAAACTATGATTTTTATTTTAATCGTATCCACTTTGCAAACCCTATGACGCCAGAATCTTTAGCTGCAATTGAGGGTGAATTGATGGAAGTTTCAGCTGAAATACTCCCAAATTATGATTTAGACTTGGTAGTTTTTAATTGCACATCCTCCTCCTCTATTGTTGGCGATGAAGCAATAGAAGTTGCGATTAAGAAAAGTAAACCAAGTGCAAAGGTATTAACTACTTCTAAAGCGGTAGTTGGAAATGCTAAGCAAAGAGGTTTTAAAAAGATAAGTGTTCTAACTCCATATAGTGAAGAAGTCTCTTCGCTACTAAGAGGCTATTTACAAAGAAATGGAGTTGAAATGGTGTCATCAATGTATATGGACTTGAGTGATGACAGAGATGTAGCCATGCTACCCTCAGATGAAATCATTTCTGCAGCAAAAGAGGCTATTCATGATGAGGCTGATGCACTTTTTATTTCATGCACAGCAATGAGGTCTACAGAAGTTATCGCTGTTATTGAAAAAGAGATTGGTAAGCCAGTTTTTACCTCTAATCAAGCAACATTTGACGAAATATCCTTTATATTAGAAAAAGAATAAAAAAGTATTTTTTTAATAAATTACGCTCTAAACTATTATTTTTTTCTGAATAATCTAGTTATTTATCATTAATTTTCTGTAATAATACTTTTTATGCATAGATTAGATGAAAGAGATATTCAGATTCTTGCTATCCTTCAAAAAGAGGGCAGGATAACCAAAACATCCTTAGCTGAAAAGTTAAATTTGTCGCTTACTCCTTCCTGGGATAGATTGCAAAGGCTAGAAGATGTTGGAATAATTGAAAGTTATGGCGCCAAACTTTCTTCTAAGTTTCTTAAAAACTTCCATCTCGTCATAACTGAAGTTGAATTGGAGAGCCACAAAGAGGGTGAATTTGCGCGCTTTGAAAATGCCATCGTGGATTTTGATGAGGTCCTTTCGTGTTGGTCTGTAGGTGGAAGCTCGGATTATATATTAAAAATTCTTGTCAAAGATGTTTTGGACTACCAGACTTTTTTAAGTAAAATTTCTGAGGCAGATATGGGTCTAAGACGTCACATTAGTCATGTTGTCCTTAACACAATTAAAGATACAGAGATAGTTCCTGAAGGCTTGATTCGTCAATCTGATATAGCCAAGTAAATCCCAATATACTATTCAATTTTAGCAATAACGACAAGGTTATCACCTATATTGATAATTGACGGGTAATGTTTGATAATTACCATACCGCCTCTTTTTGCATAATAATTCTCTGGTGTTGTTGGAGTTCTGTCAATATTGTGGACTTTTGCGAGTAGATCGCCTTCTTTGACAACATCTCCCAGTTCAAAAAAAGGTTCAACTAAGCCCCTATGTTCACAGCAAATGAATGAGTTTTCATCTGGCATACTAAGTGACACTGTTGGTAATACTGATGGCTTAATCTCTCCGGCTAATATTTTTGCATGAATAAGAAAATTAGCAACTCCTCGTTTTGCAATTTCAATTGTTTCCGTTGATGCTGAACCACCACCGCCAAGTTCAGTAGTTACAAATACTTTTCCCATAGATTCTACTTGAGAGTCATACATGCCACCTGCATCTAACTCCAACATTTTAAGTAGAAATGGGGCCTCAAAAGCTTTAGCTGCTAATTCACAAGAATGCTCTTGTTTTTTGTCGTTTAAAACATGTGAAGCTGCAAAAGGAAGGCAATCTAGGGTTTTGCCTCCAGAGTGGATGTCTAATACATAATCAGTCATAGGGAGTAAAGTTCGAGAAAAATAATCTGCAATAATTTCCGTAACCGTACCATCAGGTTTGCCGGGAAAGGCGCGATTCAAATTAACATGATCTATAGGTGACACTCTATCTCCAGATAAAAATGCCGGGTAATTCATTGCCGGAATGATAATAACTCTTCCCTTAATATCATCGATATTATCACGAGAAGTTAAATTAAATAAGGCAACAGGTCCCTCATATTCATCGCCGTGATTGGCGCCAGTTAGCAATGCAGTAGGGCCTTTACCATTCTTGAATTGGGTAATTGGAATCATTACTGTGCCCCAGGCAGACTTATTGCTTGAATATGGAACCTTTAAATAACCATGCTGGATCCCGTCTTCAGTAAAATCGATAGTACTTTTTATTGGATTATCTCTCATAATTATTTCATTTAACTAGAAGTTGTCTAGGAACGCTAGACAAACACTCTCCGCCATTCTCCCCAACCCGAATACTCTCAGTCATTTCAAAACCCCAGTCTTCAAACCAAATAGCCGGCATAAAATGAAAGGTCATATTTTCCTCTAAAACTGTGCAATCATTTCCTCTAAGGCTCATTGTACGCTCACCCCAATCAGGAGGATAACTTAGACCAATAGGGTAGCCACAACGGTTATTTTTTTCGTAACCATATTTTTTAAGTGTTGCTGTAAAGTTATCAGATATTTCAGCACAAGTATTGCCAGGTCTAAACATTTCAATCGCATTCTCTATGCATTCAGCAATAACTTTTTCAATATCAAGGTATTGTTGAGGGGGGCTGCCTAAAAACAATGTCCTTGAACAGGGGCAATGATATCTTGCATAGGCTCCTGCTAATTCTAAAAACATACCTTCATTGTTATCTAATTTTTGGTCATTCCAGGTCATGTGGCATGCAGCAGCTTCATCGCCAACACCAATAAGAGGAACAAATGAAGTGTAGTCTCCATAATGACCTTGATTGCCTTGAACTCCTGCATGCATAATTTCGGCTATCAATTCATTTTTTCTCATTCCAGGTTTTGCAACTTCCATCACTCTTTCATATACCCCCTCTATGACTTTTCCTGCATATTTCATGTATTTGACTTCAGTGCTAGACTTTACTGCTCTTTGCCAATTAACAAGACCAGTTTGATCGCTAAAAATTGCTTCTGGTAGTTGACTATAGAGAGATTCAGCCGCTCTTGCAGAGAAATAGTAGTTGTCCTTTTCCAGACCAATCCTTTTATTGTTTAATGATTTATTTTTTAGAATTATTGATAGAAATTCCATCGGATGGCGATCAGGAGTCATTACATATTCATCTGGATAGGAGAGAATGTTATCCAGATCAAGATCTGTTGTTAGTTCAGCCCCCTTTGCATCAATACCTCTACCATACCAAAAAAGCACACCATCAGTACCAATCACTACACATTGATGAACATAAAATGACCATCCATCGTAGCCTGTTAACCAGCACATATTCGCTGGATCATAGACAATTAGTAGATCAATATCTGACGCCAACATGGATTTACGAACCTTTTCTTGTCTATCGAGATAGTCTTGTTTTTTAAACCTTCTTCTTTCCTCTTTCATTCTTTACTCACCTTGCTAATTTTCTAAGAGATAGTTACTAAAGCTTGCTCCAAATCGGCAATCAAATCTTCAACATCTTCAATGCCCGTTGAGTATCTAACCAAACCCTCTGGAATTCCAGCAGCAGCCCTCTCTTCAGCAGAACATTCTACATGGCTGGTAGTTAGTGGCGGACCAACAACTGTTTCTACACAACCTAAGTTTGCAGCCATATGGGCGTATTTAAGTCTAGGCAAAAACATCTTTATAGTCTCCAGACCACCCTTTACTGCAAAACTCAACATGCCTCCATATCCGCCACTCATTTGCTTTTTTGCAACCTCATGACCAGGATGAGACTCAAGCCCAGGATAGTTTACTTGTTCAATCATAGGGTGACTATTTAAATATCTTGCAATGGTCATTGCACTTTCATTTTGACGCTCTACACGAAGTTTCAGTGTCTTCATGCCCCTTAACAAACTATAGGCATCCATAGGGGAAAGAGCGGCGCCATTGATTTCGCGATAATGATAGACTTTCTTAACTAGTTCTTTGTTGCCGCATATGACACCGCCTAATGCATCAGCATGACCACCTAAATACTTGGAGGCAGAATGCAAAACGATATCAGCCCCAAGTTCAAGTGGATTTTGATTAATAGGGGTTGCGAACGTATTATCAACTACAACGATAGCCCCTACTTTTTTGGCAGCAGAACTTAGACGCTTAATGTCAGTGATTTTAATAGTTGGATTGGTTGGCGTTTCTAAATACAAAACCTTGCAACCAGAACTAATTTGCGATTCTATTTGTTCATAATCATTTGTTTCACAAAGACAAACATCAATGTTAAGCGGAGGCAAAAATTCATTAAAGATTACATTTGTTCCGCCATAACTATCCTTTATAGAAACAATTCGGTCACCTGGCCTCAAAAGGGTTGCCAAAGTATTGCTAATAGCAGACATTCCTGAGGCAAAACTAGTTGCTGATTGTGCACCTTCTAATTCTTTTACCTTGTCTTCAAAGGCCCTTACTGTTGGATTGGTATTACGAGAATATATATGACCTTCAGTTTCCTCTAAAGCTACCTTTTGCCAAGTGTCTATATCTTTATAAGCAAATGAAACGCTATGAACAACGGGTACTTGTGTTGAGCGCTCATATAATTCGTGCTCTTGTTCTCCAGCCCAGATGCTTTGAGTGGACTTTCCAATTGGTTTTTCAAGCATAATAACCTCTGTATATTGCGATGACTAACAAAAACAGTGAAAATTGATCACTTTAATAAATTTTCAAGGCAGCGCTCCAAAAAAAAGCCTTTATCTTGATAACTTTGATTATACATATTCAACTAACTCCATGATAATCATCAAATAATGTCATGATGAATAGTAAATATTCTATTTTTTTTAATTATCTTACTTGTGCAAGTATTGCCCTATCTAAACCGTTAAGGTCTTTATAGGTATCAATATTGACAAAAGAATCTTTCAGTAATTCGACAATCTCTTTTTGATGTTTATCACTATGTTCTAAAAGAAGATAACCACCTTGATTTAAATATTTAGGGGCATTTTGTATAATTTCTCTGATGTCATCTAGACCATCTTTCCCAGAAATCAATGCTTCGATAGGTTCGTATTTAAGGTTTTCAAGGTGAGGGTCATTTTCTGCTATATAGGGTGGATTGGTAACTATTAAGTCAAAAGTCTTCCCAGTCAGTTCATCAAACCAACTGCTGTGATAGAAATTAATATCTTTTGTTGTATTTTTTTTGGCAATTTTTAATGCATCCATTGATTTATCAGTCGCACTTATTCGCCACGAAGGGCACTTATCAACTAAAGTTATAGCAATCACTCCACTGCCGGTCCCTAAGTCTAAAACATCAATCAATTGGTTCGGTTTAAATAAATCAATTGCAATATCAATAAGTAGCTCAGTTTCAGGCCTAGGAATCAAGGTGGCAGAAGAAACTTCAAAGTCTAAGTGATAAAAGCCTTGTGAACCACTTAAGTAAGCAAAAGGTATACCTCGTTCTCTTTTCTTAATGAGTAGTTTGAGTTTTTTAAGTTCCTTGTTGGTTAAGTTATAACTTAAATTTTTATAAAGATCTTCTTTTGTTTTTTCAAGTGCTAAGGTTAGTAATTTTGCTATATCAACTTTATTACTACTTAGAAAGTCTTGTATCGTTTTTATCCCAGACATGGGGTGACTTTAGTTTGTTTGAGGTTCTAGGGTTGCTTTAGATTTAGCTACGTTTTGGGCGGTCATTTGCCTTGAATCGATTAAGTTTTTAAGGGCAACAATCAAACCCAAGCCAATAAAAGCGCCTGGCGGTAATAAAGCGATTAGTGTTCCTTGGTATTGATTAAACAAAGTCACCTTCAAACTAGAGCCTAGGTCGCCAAAAATCAAATCTGCCTGATCAAAAATTGTTCCGTTACCAATCAGTTCTCTCATTGCTCCAAGTAGAACCAGAACCAGGGTAAATCCAACGCCCATCATTAGTCCGTCAATAACCGATTTGTCCCAGGTATTTTTTGAGGCAAAGGCTTCTGCTCTCGCCAGAATGGCACAATTTGTTACTATCAGAGGGACAAAAATGCCAAGTATTAAATACATGTCATAAAAGAAAGACTGCATGATGAGGTCAACCAATGTTACGAAGGATGCAATCAACAAAACAAATATAGGAATCCTTACTTCTTTTCGGATGTGATTACGAAATAATGAAACACTTAAATTGGAAGCTACAAGAACGAAAGTTGTTGCTAGTCCTAAAGTTATAGCATTGACTACATTATTGGTTACAGCCAAAAGCGGACACAAGCCTAGTAATGCAACCAATGCCTGGTTATTCTTCCACAGACCATTCCCAATAATTTTTTTGTATTCATGCATAACGCGGCTATTATATCAATTTGCCGGTTTTACAATGCGATGATATGATTAGGCAATTACAAACTAATTATTTTTTTCAGAACTAAAACTTACTTTGTCTTTTTCTGACTCAACCAATATAGTGTCTCCAGACTCGAATTCACCAGAAAGAATTTTTTGAGAAAGTGGGTTTTCAAGTAATTTCAATATAGTTCTTTTGATTGGTCTAGCGCCATAACTTGGGTCATATCCATTTTCAACAATCTGATTAATAATGTCATCGTTTATTTTTATTGACAATCCAATTTCAGATAATCTAGACCTTAGTTGCTCTATCTCAAGATTTGCGATTCCTTTAATCTCTAATTTATTGAGATTACTAAAAACAACAATTTCATCAATTCGATTAATAAATTCAGGTTTAAAGTGCATACTTAATAGCCCATCCAGTTCATTATTAATATCTTTTCCTGGATTTTCCTGAATAATATTCGAACCCAAATTTGAAGTCATTACTATAACTGTATTGTTAAAGTCTACCGTTCTTCCTTGACCATCAGTTAGACGACCATCATCAAGCACTTGAAGAAGTATATTAAATACGTCTGGGTGTGCTTTTTCAATTTCATCTAGTAAAATTATTGAGTAAGGTTTGCGCCTAACAGCCTCGGTCAAGACTCCACCCTGTTCATAGCCAATATAGCCTGGAGGAGCGCCAATCATTCTGGCAACAGAGTGCTTTTCCATATATTCACTCATATCAACTCGAATAATTGCCTGATCGGTATCAAAAAGAAAGTCTGCAAGTGCTTTCGTTAATTCAGTTTTACCAACTCCAGTTGGACCCATAAATAAGAAAGAGCCATCAGGCCTTCCAGGTTCAGAAAGTCCTGCGCGAGCTCTACGTACAGCATCTGAAATAATCTTAACTGCTTTTTCTTGGCCAATTATTCGTTGATGTAATATATCTTCCATTTTTAATAATTTTTCTTTTTCACCAGCCATCATTTTGTCAACAGGAATACCTGTCCAACGAGCTACAATTTCAGCAATTTCTTTTTCTGTCACCGTATTTCGAAGCAGCTCCATATGGTAATTTTCACTATTATCAGTTTGAGAAATTTTATTTTCTAATTCAGGAATAATTCCATACTGAAGTTCACTCATTTTTGCTAAATCATTATTTCTTTGCGCTATCTCGAGATTGTTTTTTGCTTTCTCTAACTCTTCTTTTAGATTTTGAGAGCCCTGGACTTTTAGTTTTTCTCTACTCCATACTTCGTCAAGATCGCTATATTCTTTTTCGAATATTTTTATATTTGACTCTAATTCGTCAAGTCTTTTCCTTGAAGCTTTGTCTTTTTCTTTTTTTAAAGCCATTCTTTCAATTTTAAGTTGTACTAATTTACGGTCAAGCTTGTCCATCGACTCTGGCTTTGAGTCAATTTCCATTCTTATTTGAGAGGCTGCCTCGTCTATTAAATCTATTGCCTTATCAGGCAATTTTCTGTCACTAATATAGCGTTGTGATAATTTTGTTGCGGCTATAATTGCTGGGTCAGTTATTTCAACACCATGGTGTACTTCATAGCGCTCTTTTAGGCCTCTAAGTATTGCTATTGTATCTTCCTCATTTGGTTCATCAACAAGAACCTTCTGAAAGCGTCTCTCGAGTGCTGAATCTTTCTCGATAAATTGACGATACTCGTTAAGAGTTGTTGCTCCTATACAATGAAGTTCACCTCGAGCTAAAGCTGGTTTAAGCATATTTCCAGCATCCATTGCACCTTCAGTCTTACCAGCGCCAACAACAACATGGAGTTCGTCGATAAATAAGATAACCTGACCTTGTTCAGATTCAAGTTCCTTAAGTACTGCCTTTAAGCGCTCTTCAAATTCACCTCGATATTTAGCGCCAGCGACAAGTGCAGCCATATCCAAAGCAAGGACACGTTTACCTTTAAGTCCTTCCGGAACCTCACCGTTAATAATACGTTGAGCCAATCCTTCAATGATTGCAGTCTTGCCTACACCTGGTTCACCTATAAGTACTGGGTTATTTTTTGTGCGACGTTGTAATACTTGAACTGCACGTCGAATTTCACCATCACGACCAATTACAGGGTCTAGTTTTCCTTTTTTTGCTTGTTCTGTAAGGTCTAATGTATATTTCTTGAGTGACTCTCTTTGAGTTTCTGCGTTTTGATCATTCACTTTTTCGTTTCCTCTAAGGTTATCAATTTCTGAATGTAATTTTTTTTCATTAACACCAAAATCTTTTAATATTGCTGCTATCTGGTCGTTGCTTTTGATTGTTGCCAATAAAAATAGCTCTGTAGAAAGGTAACTATCACCTTTGTCTTGGGCTAATTTGTCTGTTTGATTAAGTAATCTCAACAGATTTTGAGATATATTTATATCTCCAGTCGGTTTATCGAGTGCTGGTAGTTGGTTGATTTTATTATCCACTTCATTTTTCAGCTTGGCATTATCGATCTTGCATGCAGCAAGTAGATTGCTAACAGTACTTGAATTATCCTGAAGCATGCAACTTAAGACATGTAGCGACTCGATTACACTATGATTATGAGAGTTAGCAAGAGATTGCGCTGATGCTAAATCTTGTTGAAATTGAGTTGTTAATTTATCAATATTCATAGAGTTTATATTAGTTATTATTATTTAATTACTTACTATCTATGGGATGATTAAATCATTTCAAGTGCATTAATAAATATTATTATGTTAAATTTAGTATTATTTCAGCCTGAGATACCAAGCAACACAGGAAGCATAATCCGACTATCCGCCAATATGGGTTTAAGCCTACATTTAATTAAACCTTTCGGATTTGAGATGGACGATAAAAGACTTCGAAGAGCAGGACTTGACTATAAAGAATTAGCACAAGTATTTGAGTATGAAAATTTTCAAGAATATTTGAATATAGCGAAACCTAAAAGAATTTTTGCAGTTAGCTCAAAATTAGATAAAAACTATTCTGAAGTTGAATATCAAAAAAATGACTCTTTTTTATTTGGTCCAGAAACTAGAGGTTTGCCAAAAGAAATATTAGATCAATACCAAGGAATAACTTTACCTATGCAGGAAGGATCAAGGAGTTTAAATTTATCAAATTGTGTCTCTATTGTTGCTTATGAGGCTTGGAGGCAGTTAGATTTTATTGGTAGCAACAATAATTAATAATAACTTTAAATCTGGAATATATTTTGAACGGTCACGATTCTTAGGACGTCATTAGTTAAATTTAATTAATTGATAAGCATTATTAAAGTCTTTAATTGAAACTTTATTTTTCCCAGCAAGTTGTACTTTTATTAAATTCAAAATACCATTTCCAGTTGCGACATAACAAATTCCTTTGCCTAACTCAACTATTGTGCCAGGAGTTTTTGAAGACTCATGCTGAACTGTCTCAGCCTCAATAATTCTAATAACTTTTTTTTCAAATTGTTTGGCTTTTGCATTAGTTTGAGCTATAGGCCGCGGATTGAAAGCTCTAATCATAAGGCTTATATTTTCTGCGCTTTGACTCCAATCTATTTGAGCTTCAACTTTCGAAATCTTCTTTGCATAAGTTGCATCTTTGTTATTTTGTGGTATGGCATGCAATTCATGAAGTCGACCTAAAGTTTCAAGGATCAATTCAGCCCCTATAGATGACAATGATTCAGTGAGTGATTGAGACGTCTCATTGTTTGAAATTAAATGTTTTTGTGTAAGTAATACATCTCCTGTATCTAAACCTTCATTCATCTGCATTATTGAGACTCCAGTCTCTTTGTCGCCTGAAAGAATGGCTCTTTCAATAGGCGCTGCCCCTCTCCATCGAGGCAAAAGCGACGCGTGAATATTAATACATCCAAACTTGGGTGTTTGCAGCGCATTAATTGGCAGTATTTGACCATATGCAGCAACAACCATAACATCAGGGTTTAGAGAGTCAAATTCCTTTTGATTTTGATCATTACTAAAGTCTTCTGGTTGGATGACCAATAAATTATTTTCTTCAGCATAAAGTTTTACTGGACAAGCAGTTAAAACTTTCCCCCTTCCTTTCGGTCTATCGGGCTGGCAATAGACAGCAATTATCTCATGATCAGATTTATGAAGAATGGCTAGAGATTCGACAGCAAATTTAGGCGTTCCTGCAAAAACGATGCGCATTATTTAATGGATTTACGTCCTTTTTTAATAGCTATTGAGATTTGTTTTGGTGATGTTCCACCCAAATGATTGCGAGCATTAATAGAGCCCTCTAAGGAGATTACATCAAAAATATCTTTTTCAATTGACGAATTAAAGTTTTTAAACTCATCAATAGTAAATTCGCTCAAGTCTTTATTTTCTTTAAGTCCATAAGAAACTGCTTTACCTACTACTTCATGAGCATCCCTAAAAGCCAACCCCTTCTTTACAAGGTAATCAGCTAAATCGGTTGCTGTGGTATAGCCTTTGAGTGCCGATTGATACATATTGTCTTTATTGGCTTTAATGGTTGGAACCATATCAGCAAAAACGTGAAGACAATTTTTTACGGTTTCAACGCTATCAAACAATGGCTCTTTATCTTCCTGGTTGTCTTTGTTGTATGCCAAAGGTTGACCTTTCATTAATGTCAAAAGTGATATTAAATTTCCTGTAACTCGACCAGTTTTACCTCGAACAAGTTCAGGAACATCAGGATTTTTCTTTTGAGGCATGATTGATGAGCCAGTATAAAAACTTTCTGCCAGAGAAATAAAATCAAACTGCGCACTCGACCAAATAATAAGCTCTTCGGAAAATCGAGAAAGATGCATCATAATAAGGCTAGCATTGGATGCGAATTCAATGGCAAAGTCGCGGTCACTAACTGCATCTATTGAATTATTTGATATACCATCGAAACCTAGTATTTCAGCAGTCCGTTGACGATTTATAGGGTAGCTAGTTCCTGCAAGAGCTGCACTCCCTAATGGCATTACGTTTATTCGTTTATATCCATCTTGCAAGCGCTCATGGTCACGCTTGAACATTTCAAAGTAAGCCAATAAGTGGTGACCAAAACTCACAGGCTGTGCAGCCTGAAGATGAGTGAAGCCAGGCATAATGGTTTCTTTTTCTTGATCTGCGAGATCAAGTAGAGAATTCAGTAAACGTTCAATTTCATTGGTAATGTTGCTAACTTGGTCACGAAGGTAGAGTCGAATATCAGTCGCAACTTGGTCGTTTCGTGAACGACCTGTGTGCAGTTTTTTGCCTGCGTCACCACAGATTTCAGTC
>Ga0207989_1001102_pt1 | contig 14033 bp, 15 predicted proteins | sample ETNtaG_7_FD_185777 | JGI IMG/M metagenome (GOLD analysis project Ga0207989, IMG submission 185777) | Marine microbial and viral communities from oxygen minimum zone, Eastern Pacific Ocean - ETNP201406SV65 (SPAdes) (version 2) | ecosystem: Environmental > Aquatic > Marine > Oceanic ... | reverse complement strand
GTCGATGTAACTCTGGACCTTCTGCAGGTGCTCCTTCGAGATCAGCGCCCCCAGGTCGGTCGAGTCGTCTGCGGGATCGCCGATGCGCATCTGCTCGACAGCCTCCACGAAAGCCCCCTCGAACTCTCTGTACACGGATTCCTCCACAAGGACCCTCGAGCCGCAGAGGCACACCTGTCCCTGGTTCAGGAAGCCCGACCTCACCACCCCGGCGACCGTCTTCTCCATGTCGCAGTCGGCGAACACGATGCTGGAGTTCTTCCCGCCCAGCTCCAGGCTGAGCTTCTTGAACGCGGGGGCGGCTGATGCTGCGACCTTCTCCCCCGTTGCCGTGCCACCCGTGAAGGACACGAGGTCGATGCCGGGATGCGCGACCAGTGGCGAGCCCGCGCCCGACCCATCGCCGTGCACTAGGTTGACCACGCCTGCGGGGAGGCCCACTCCGTCGATCACCCTCATGAGGAGGTCGGCCGTCATCGGGGTGAGCTCGCTTGGCTTGCACACCACTGTGTTCCCCATGCCGATGGCAGGAGCCACCTTCCAGGAGAGGAGGTAGAGGGGCAGGTTCCAGGGGGTGATCAGGGCACCGACTCCGACGGGCCTGTTGACCACGTAGTTCGTGGCATCGTCCATCTCGAAGGTCTCTTGTTCCTGCTCCCTGATCAGTCCTGCGAAGAAGCGGAAGTTCGCAACAGATCTGTTTGCGTCGACTGCCCTCGCGAGCGAGATAGGCTTCCCGGTGTCCCTGCTCTCGAGTTCCGCTATTTCGTCGAACGAGGACTCGAGAGAGTCAGCTATCTTGTCCAACCACCCCGCCCTGTCTCCCATGCTCAGGGACTCCCATCCCGGCTGTGCCGCGCGAGCGGCCTCTACGGCCGCATCCACGTCATGCGATCCGGATAGCGGGAGTCTGGCGAACCGGACTCCCGTGGCAGGCTCGAACACGTCCATCCATTCGGTGCCACCGTGCTCGACGAAACTCCCGCCAACGTAGTTTCTGAGGGTCTGAGTGACTTCCTTATCCATCTAGTGCACCCTCGTTGGAAAACGGGTCATGCCTAGTCATGCCCTCGGAGTAGTCCTTCCAGTCAATCGAGAAACCGTCTCTGTTCGGGTCCCACTCGTCCCAAGTCACCACCTGTTCAAGGTCCTCGAGGTACATCTCCGGGACCACCCTCGGGACGATGAAGGCCTTCTGCCTGTGTAGCGGGTACGGGTTCCTCAGCGTGATGCCAAGTACGCCGAGGACCGCCCTGGCGACGTACCACGTCGCCTGCGAGTTCCACCCGTGTGCTATCTTGATCACGATACCCAGCCCTTCTGGCCAGTCCTCGTGCTCGATGGCCAGGCCGAGGAGGCCATCGGCCCCCTCCTTTGCGATCAGGGTGCCCTCTCCTGCCTTCAGGCACGTAGAGTCCAGCCTGTTGAATCCCCCAATGAGGTCCGGGTGCCTGTTCATCGACTCCCAGATCCAGTCCTTGTCCTTCTCCCTCACGAGTCCGGCGAACATGACTGCCAGCTCGTCCACGGTGTTGGACACCGTCGGCAGGCCACAGCCATCCTTGGCCACCCTCTGGGGCTCCCAGTCCGGCTTGCTCATGATGCCCCTGAGTACGTCTAGGTACATCGGGAACCACGGCGAGTTGGGAAGCGTGTAACCTGCTCTGTTGATGCCCATCCTCCTGAGAGCCTTCAGCATGGCCGCATGCTCCCCTGAGCAGGTGTGGAACCATCTTCGGGGGCGCCTCACCTGCCTGCCGAATTGGATTAGCGGGACGTCTAGCGGGCACTGCATCAGCCCCCACTCCGATTCGGAGAGGAGCGACTGGGCGGCAGCCACGTGCTCCGTGTCACCGTTGTGCGAGGAGCAAGATATCGCCTTCTGCTCCCAAGTCAGGCCATCAGCCTCTAGCACGTCTGCGAAAGTCTTCATCATCAGGGGCTTCATCATCGAACGCCCGTAGACAAGGACGTTCCCCCCGAATGAGTGCACTATCTCGGTCCCATGTGACCACGAGATCGCACCGTGGATCGTGTTCTCCGAGACATCCAGTCTGCGGAAGTCGACCAGGGGCTCCCACTCCACGTCGCGTCCCGTTGCTATCCCCTCGAACTTCTCCCCTAGGGGATTGGTGGGGTAGATCGAGGACCCGGGTCTCCCCGGGGAAACGCTCGATGGCCTTGAACTACCTTCGCCGACCATTCACGAACCCCCATTGACCTCGGATGCCACCTTGGTCATGAATGCCGTCATGTCCCTCATCACCCTCTCGCTGTCGTGATTGAAGAAGTCGAACCAGCACATCAGCCTGTCCTCTGGGTCGAATCTCTGGGCGATCTGCTCGCTTACGCTTTGGACGCTCCCGATCACGGCATTGTCAGTGGCCCGGTCTATTTTATCCGGATCGATTGTGCCCTCCAAGGCGCTCCAGTACGTCGAAAGCGCAGAACGCGCCTCATTCATTGCAGCCTCGTCCTGCTGCTCTCTAGTCAAACCCTCCTCGTCGTTTACGAACACCATCACGGTCCGAGGCATCATCCTCCTGCTCCAAGGCCCCCCGTCCTCGTGGTAGCTCCTCTTCATTCGCTCGTGAGTGCCTTCGATGACATGCGGTGGGGTGATGCTGAGGTTGAATACCTGAACGGGCCTGAACCTGTTGACCTTCTCCTGGAGTTTCGGGTCGTGGCTTCCGATCACTAGGTTTAGCAGGTCCCTGCGCCAGTCTTGGGGGATGGTCTTGATTTCCTCGAAGACGTACCTGTTCCCAATCTCGACCGATTCCGGGGATGATTCGAGGCCATGCTGCAGAACTGCTGCGCTTTGTACTGCCTCCCAATCGCTATCAGTTCTGAAGTTGGCTCGTGTGAGGATTGTCGAGGGGATCGATTCGCTCGACACGACCTCCCCATTCAGTAGTCTGAGGAAAATCTCCGATGCCTCTGAGAAAACCTGCCCTCTTAGGGCGGGCCATGCCGCCTCCTCGACCGCATCACGGGGGATGATCCCATAGGGTCTGGCCATGAACTCGAAACGTCCTCCTGAGAAGCCGATGTGGAGTTTCCTACCTTCGTTCGGATCCATTCCATGGAGCGCAAGGAACGACCCCACCCTCTCCGCTTGGGCAATCGGTCCCCCTGAGGCCAGGATGGACATCACAGCGCTGCCGACACCCATCCTCTTCGTTCTGGAGAACATCTCACGTGCGACTTGGAAGAAGTCTGTGCATAGCCCGACCTCGCCGGGGTAGTGGGGGACTACCGGGGCCTTGTTCCCCTTCTGAACCTCTGTCGAGAGGTGAGCCTGAGCCACCCAACCAACTCCGAAGCCCAACTCGTCGGCTAGGACAACTTGGTCGAAGAAGTTCGAGAACATCTCGCGCTCAGATGGCTTGAATCCAGAGGTGTCTGGGGTCTGGGAAATCGAGAAGAAAATGTCGAACTCCATCGGACCCCTCAAATCGAGCGCATTCGGCCGCCATCCACTGCCAGGCTGATGCCCCTAACGCCACTGCTGCTGGGCAGGCAGAGCCAGGTTACTGCGGCTGCGGTTTCCATAGGGTCGATTAGGCGTTGGATGGGGACGCTGCTCATCCACCCGTCCTGGACGTCATCCACCGGCCTGCCGGTTCTCTGGGAAATAGACTCGGCCAGGGACCCAAGTCTGTCCGTGTCAGTGAACCCGGGGAGGATGTTGTTGATTGTGATGCAGGGAGGTAACTCCCTTGAGAGGGACTTCGCCCATGATGCCATCGCGCCCCGGAGGGTGTTCGAGAGTCCGATGTTGTCTATCGGCTCCCTGACTGAGGTTGAGATGATGTTCACGATCCGACCGGTTCCCTCGGATTCCATTTTGGGGACCAGTGCCTTGGTTATTGTGTGCGATGCATGTAGGTGCCTCCGGAAAGGACCCTCGAAGTCATCCAACTCGTTCTCAAGGAGCGGCCCTCCCGGGGGCCCCCCGGAGTTATTCACTAGGATGTGCACTGTACCCAAACCAGAAACCACTTCTTCGACCGATTCTATGTCCTCCAGGTCCAACTCGATAGTCCTGTGGCCGTCCCCGTGCATCTCCTCGATCAGAGAGTCTAGGCCAGTTACGGTCCTAGCGCATGCTATGACTCTGGCGCCAGCCCTTGCCAGCATCAGAGCGCAAGAACGGCCGATCCCCTTAGAGGAGCCACAGACCAGGGCCGTCCTCCCTTCCAGAACTCCCTCCGCGAAAGGAAAATCTGCACCTGCAAGTCCCACTCCCATCTAATCACCTAGCCCGAGTAGTGCGCATAAGTCTGGTCCCTAAGTTTCTGCCGAACGACTTCGAGAACCTCTTCCGGCGCATTTCGGAAGGTCGGGTGCTCGCCTTGGCCCTGGGGCCTCCTTATTTCGGGCCACCTGCCGTCCTCGTAGGCCATCAAGGCCTCCTTCATTAGCACCCCAGCGAGGACGAGGGTCTGGTAGCACAGGTCCTCGTACGTCATCCCCCTATCGACTCGTGCCTCCCTCCTCATCAGGAGGTCCCCCGTGTCAATACCATTGTCGCAGAAGTGGGTGGAGGAACCAATTGGTATGTCGTGGTAGACAGACCACGCAGGGGAAGCAGAGCCACGGCATTCAGGGAGAAGTCCCGGATGTGAGTTGATCACCCCGTCCGAGGGGAAATCAAGAATCTCGCCTCTGATGATGCGAGTTCCCCCGAAGACGATCAGGTCGAGGTCCATCCCTTCCAAGTGCGGCATGACCTCTGGGGACTTGTGAACAGGGACTGAGATGACCCGTATCCCATTCTCCATTGCTTGCTCCTCGATGGGGGGTGCAATCGGATTGCCCGCTATCCTCTTCAGGAACTTCTCCCTCTCTACGTCAGCAATCCCCGAGTCCTCCTCGATAATCACCTCCGGGACGAAACCCTCTGAGAGGATCTGCATCAGCATCTCCCTGCCGTATGGGTGCTCCTTTAGGAGAAGATAAGCGAACTTCGGTTTGCCCATGATACTGAACTTCGCAGGGGTCATTGATACCCCTAATTTTCGGTCAAAAGGGCTCAAATTCCTCATCAGATGCAATTAATCGCCTCCCCAACCTTCAAAATGGGGCTTTGGCTCGCCCGGCTCGCTATGTCAATGGTATACAACAGCAAGATGAAGGAAGCAATAAAGGCTGGCGGGTGCAACACCGCTGGAGACGCCTCGGGCGCTCTAAACGCAGCAGTGGAAGCTGCAGTTGCATCAGCAGTGGCTCGATGCGGCTCTAATGGCCGCAAGACGATCCGCGCACACGACATCGGAAGCGGAAGCTCAGGCTCCGCTATGGTCGTAGCTAGCAGGGTCAAGGAGGCCTTCAAGGCACACGGCTGCAACACCGGTGGAGACGCAATGGGCGCAATGAACGCTCTAGCAGAGTCCGCTGTGTCCGATGCAGTGGCAAGGGCCCAAGCAAACGGTCGAAAGACCGTTCGCGCAAGCGACTTCTGAAGTCTTAGTACTTCGAGTCAGATCGGTAACGACCGAACATAACCCCTTACGGGTGCTCCGCGATATTCTCGGAGCGCCCGATAGGGGCCCAGAAAAGAATTCACATCTAGCGCATCCTCGCAACCTAGGTCGGAATGATAACTCCGCTTCGATGGATTCACAAGGAATCGTAACTGCGAACCGCCATGGCAAGAAAAACCGAGGAGAAGAAGGCATCCTCCGGGGCACAGGATAATCTGGTTCCGGAGAGAGTTGTCGATGGCCTCCCCACGATGTACTGCTTCGAGACCTGCCCTTTCTGCTTCAAAGTCAAGGCCCTGCTCGGGTCTCGCGGGATAGAGTATTCGAAGGTCGAGGTCGACCCTACCTTCAAGACGCAGCTCAAGTGGTCTGAATGGGGCAAGGTCCCAGTTTTCGTCGACGTGGATGGGACGCAGGTGAATGACTCCAACCACATCCTCCACTACATCGACTCCAACGGGTCTGGGTCGTTCCCCAGAATGGGGGAGGATCCCGAGCAGGACAGGTGGATGGATTTCTCAAACAGCGTCCTGGGGAAGTCGATCGTGGCCGTAATTTACACTTCGTACAGGACCTCCGTACAAGCACTTGACTATGTCACCAGGGTGGATAGATTCTCATTCGGAAGTCGCTTGATCAACAAGTGGCTAGGTGGGCTAATAATGCGGATGGTGGGGAAGAGCAGAGCCAAGATGTTCGAACTCCCTCCCCGCGAGAACCTCCAACACCAACTGGACCTCATGTCAGAGGGCATTAGGGGGGACTTCTTCGGCGACGAAGAGCCCAACGGGGCCGATTTCGCTAACTTCGGAATCCTCAGGTCGATGCAGGGCCTGAATGGGTTCGACATAGTCGAGGGCCATCATGTAGTGTCCGGGTGGTATGCCAGGATGCAACAGAACTCTGGAGTGTTCTGAACTTAGAAAAATGGGGTTGAAGGGTTAATAGAGTTCTTTTCCGACAATCCGACATGACAATACTACCGGACGAAGACCTGCCCTTCGATGCCAGCATGCTCGATCGCCTCGCAGAGGTGTCCATCCGAGTCGGCCTCAACCTCCAACCAGAACAGGATCTGATCATCTCCGCCCCCGTCGAGGCACTCCCTCTTGTCAGAAGGCTGGCAGCCGAGGCATACAGGAAAGGGGCAGGCGTGGTCACTACATTCCTCTCCGATGACCAGATTGTCCTGGCTCGATTCGAGAACGCAACTGACGAGAGCCTAGACAGAGCCCCAGGTTGGATGTTCGAGGCAATGGGGGGGGCCTTCAAGGACAACACTGCCAGACTCGCGGTCTCGGCAGCAAACCCCCTCCTCCTGGCCGACCAGGATCCAGCCAGGGTGGCTAGGGCGGCCAAGGCGACTTCGTTGGCAGCGAAGCCAGCGATGGAGCCGATTACCAACTTCGCCACAAACTGGAACATCGTCTCATACCCCGGTAGGGCATGGGCCAAGCAGGTGTTCCCGGACAAGGACGAGGATGATGCTATCGCAGCTCTGGCTGCGGCGATCTTCTCGATCTCTAGGGTCGATTGCGACGACCCGGTCGCTGCATGGGAGGCCCACCAGGAGACACTTACCGAGAGGCAGGACTGGCTCAACCAGAAGAACTTCCACTCTCTCCACTACAAGGCCCCCGGGACCGACTTCATTCTCGGACTAGCCGATGACCATGAGTGGAAGGGAGGTGCTAGCACATCCCTGAATGGGATTTCCTGCACCCCGAACATCCCGACCGAGGAGGTCTTCACAACCCCTCACGCCGAGAGGGCAGAGGGCACCGTGAGGGCATCCAAGCCACTGGTCCACATGGGGACCATCATCGATGGGATCGAGGTTCGGTTCGAAGGGGGGAAGATCGTCGAGGCGAGGGCAGAATTAGGGGAGGCGGTGTTTCTGGAGCTGATAGACACGGACGAGGGCGCCAGCAGGCTCGGGGAAGTAGCCCTGGTGCCACACTCATCCCCGATAAGCGAATCGGGACTGCTATTCTACAACACCCTCTACGACGAGAACGCGTCTTGCCACATCGCACTGGGGCAATGCTACTCCAAGTGCTTCAAGGGCGACATCGGGAATGACAAGGACGCTGTGGCTGCTGCGGGGGGGAACTCATCTAACATCCACGTGGATTGGATGATAGGCTCCGCCGAGCTTGACATAGACGGAATATCCGAGGACGGGGAGAGGACACCGGTAATGCGCAGAGGGGAATGGGCCTTCGACTGAATGAAGAAAAACCTACACTACTTATGCAGCATCGATAAGGCCGGAAAGAAGGCAATGTTGGAGATGCGCGAGCGGATCGAGGATGTGGGTTGGACCTACAGGGTCATGCTTCATGAATTCCTAAGATTCAACATTGTTGGGGTTTTCAACTCTGCCTTCGCTTTGGTGCTCTACGAGGTCCTCTATTGGGTCGATCTTTGGCCTTCCCACACAGCGGTAGCAGCTTGGGCGGTTTCAAGCGCGATAGGGAATGTAGAAGCCCACTTTATGCATTACAGATTCACATTCAACTCTACGTTTTCATATCTCAGAAGCCTGAACCGAGCCTTCTGGACATATTCGGGCCAACTAGTGGTAACTACAGCATTTCATTATCTGATGGTCGAGGTATTTCTTCTCCATCACACATTTGCATGGTTTGTAAATACCTGCATATTCGGATACATCAACTTCCTATTGATTCGGTGGATCGCTTTCCCCCCGGAGTACGACGGAGAAAAAATCCCTGCCACAGGGCAGGGAAGATGACTCCAATCTTTCGGGGCTAAGGAGAATCCGGACGTGTAATAGAGCACCCCCTACTTTCGATTGCATGGAAGACGCCGATAGACTAACAGAAGCCGCGGAGAAAGAATGGCTAGAGACATGGGTGGCTGGACCCGGAGAAAAGAGGTCGAAACTCCTAGATCCGGGCACAAGTGCCCCTGAACACGAGTTGCTGGACCACACCGGAATATCGCGCCGACTGTCATCATTCTGGTCGGACGGCTCAGCACTGCTGATGTTCTGGCGCCACTTCGGCTGTGGATGCGGATTGGATCGTTCTTCAAGACTCATTGAGGAGTACGCAGACTACCTAGCTGCCGGGATCAATCCCGTCATTATTGGCCAGGGCGAGCCGGAGAGAGCCGCGGCGTATCGGGAGAAGTACGGAATCCCCTGCCCCATACTATGCGATCCCGAGTTCTCAGCGTACAGCGCCTACGGCCTCGCAAATTTCGGAGTTGAACAAGTACTCTACGATGCTCCCGAGGAGACTTGGTGCCACTCGATGGAGATAGGAGTCGACTTCCAGGAGGCCCGCCGAGCCATGAGCCGGCCTCTAGTCGACAATCCATGGTTGTCAACCGGCGAGTTCCTCGTTCTTCCCTCGGGCAAGATTCGCACATCCTATGCATACCAATACTGCTCAAACTACCCCGACCCCAGGGTTTTCCTTACTGCAGCCAAGATGAACTCGTAGGCATTTTCAGCTTCTCAGGGTATCGGGGCACTAGATGTCATGTCCGACATGTTCAGTGCTCTCGCCCCAGCATTCTGCAGTCATGTCGTCCTCAGAACCATCCTCATGGAGGCAGGGGTGATGATTGGTGAAAACATCATCAAATGTCAGCCATGGTTTGATTACCCAAGCGTGGGCCATCCAGTAATCCTCTAGATTGACATTTATTCCTCCTCTGTTGTCACAGGTCTCCTCATCGAGATCCTCTCCCACGACTAGGAACTCACTAGTCCTGAAGCACAGTGAGTTATGACGGTGCCACCAGTCGTTACTTCCTGTGAAGCCCTCGGGTGGCGAATCAGCAGCGGAGTGGACGAACCATGCGAAACCCACTAGCTCCGAAGCCCGCTCCTCCCCCGCATACATCAGGAACTCTGGTCTACCGTGTTCAAACAGATCGTCAATCCGTGTACCAGGGAACTCCGGTTCTTGGGGGTCGAATCCCGGATCATCCATAGAGAATCCATTGAGCATGACGTGATGAGTACCCATCCCCTCGGTATAGCCGACTGCCATCGTATACCCGGAATCCTCAGCATCACCTAGGGTCGGCCACTGCGCAGCCCACTCAATAGCATCCTTCAACTCGTATGTGAGAGTCTCACACGATTCTGGATCAAGCTCTCCCTTGGTCATCCCTGCGTATGCGCTATCCACATGATGCCCCCCAGTCCCAGTAGAGTTGCACCACCATGGATTCGTGTCTGGAACGTATCCGCTTAGGGGGCAATCAGGCTCGCCATCGCCATCGAAATCGCCGCAGTAATCAGGACCCTCGGGGTCGACAAGTTCACTTTCATCATCTATGAATCGATTATCTTCCTTCGTGCTCTCTTCTGCCAAGCACCCAGAGAGGGATACTGAGATGAGAAGAAGGATAACCAAAATTGCCGGCAATCTCACATACATGCGAGATTGGGGTTTGGAATAAAACCATCATGAAAAAACCTCGATCCGACTATCGTTTTCATGCTCCTTCCAGGCTTCTATTGGGGGTAGTTACGTGCCTGCTTCATCTGGCCCTGTGTCATCTTCATCGTATCTTATATCACCAAGAAGATATTTTTTGATGCCGACAGATAGGTTATGGGCTAACCACATTCTCAACGGAATATGGCTTGGACAGTAAACCAGATTTGGCGGTGGATACACATTACGTTCGCTGTGTCGTGGCTGATCGTGCTTCTGTTTGGCGAAATGATATTCGGAGAGCCAGAAGCGCAAAGGGAGATCCTGGGGCTTCCCTTTGGCGACGCCTTGTTCATCCTCTTGTTTGCTTGTGTTTTTATTACGGGTTTTTCCAAATGGCCCCTTTACCCATGGTACAAGAAATGGAAGAGCAAGTCAGATAGCCGATTCAAATTCATTGGCCCCTGGAATGGAAATCAGATTTTGCGGTGGATCCACATTTCAACCGGATCTTTGTGGGTGGTTCTGCTGGTAGATGGCATGTTCCTAGATGGTCTGTTGTTCGGAGAAGACGACGAAGCACCCTTGCCAATGGTGGCGTTTTTGATTGCATTCTTTGGCACAATAATTTCAGGTTGGGCCAAATGGCCCATTTATCCTTGGTACAAGAAGCGAAAGAATCGTAAAAAGCGCGCAATAAAGACCGTCCCGGACACGTAATGTTGCACCCCCTTCTTATGATCGAATAGAAGTGGCAGCATCGGATAGACTCTGCAAGTGACAACGTTGCCCACCGGCCATGGGAATATTTCAGAACAAGAATGGACCTGCAACCAAAAATATTCCAATTAATGTCCCGCCAATGATATTCATCTGGAATATCTTTGGGTATTCCTCCCTTTCCCCCCATGAAAATGTCTTACGAATCCATACCTTCTGATTAAGCATACAATTGGCGACATACAACAGTATAGAAACACCAATGGAGATTCGGATGGTATCGAGTGTCGTTAGGTCCATGAACGCCATAATGGGTGGCGCTTAATGACGTATCCGCAATGTTCCCTGCCGATTATGGCGTGGGTATCAAGTTCCAGTCTGGAATTATTTAATCCGAAGAAGAGCAGCGCTAGTGCTTCCTTCACTCATCCCTTCCTAATTGCGATGTCTACGGCCAAGAGTACGAAGGACACGTAGCAAACGGATAGATCCACGTAGGATTCTGAGGGCGCGCCCGAATAAATATTTCCGGGTCACTATTGAACCCTCTATTACGCCTGCAAAAACTAGGGTGCCCTAGTTGTTGTTTTGGGGTCCTACCTCAGACCCATAATGGCGCCCTTTCCCCTATTATAGCCACATATACTTCCGGGCCGTATCCCGTGCTTTTGGTTGGTAGTTTGGATTACGATAGATGTTGCCTTCCCCGCTGGTGATTTCATTGATTTCTTCGAAACCAACGAGCCCGAGTCCTTTTCTGTGTCCGTTGGAAAGTCGGCCCTCATGCAGTCCGTCATTGACTGAATCAAAGAGCAGTTCAAAGAAACGGCTTGGTTCATTGCTGATTTGTTTGGTGGTGGTTCTGGCAACGAGAAGACGAGCCTTTCCAAAGATGATTTCTTTCGCTTCTTCATGAATCTGTAATCGGTGCTCGGGGCTTAGGAGTAGTGGGGTGCTAATTTCCCAGATAGCATCGAAGCTAATTCGTATTTTGTCCTTAGCGAGCATACCCCTAAATGAAGTGTGGATTTTCATCTTATATTTCCCCAGGGAAGCGAAGTGGCCGTTTTCATCCGAATCAGTGACGGTTTCTATGTTGGCATCGGCTAGGAATAACCCGAATCCGAAAAGAAGATCGTCTGTCTTGGGCCCGATTGCATGTAGGTACCCACCGCCTCTTGGGAGTAACTGTGGGATGTACAGTTCTCTGAGGGCAGCTTCAAGGCCCTCCAGAGACAAACTCTCTGCCACTTCCTCAACTTGGCGGTCAGAGAAGCCCGACAGACGCGCATGGGCGTAGGCCTTGGGAATAAATCCGACCTTGTAGGACGCAGTGACATCCACCCGCTGTTCAGACAGGGTCCAAGCATTTTTCAAATCGATACTGATAAGCATTGGCGGACGCAAATGAAAGCTCGTGGATTCTCCACCACTCCTACCGAAGATCTTCTCGAATGGCACCATGATGAGGATAACTACCAAGGTAACTACGCCCAAAATGATGAGGCCAAGGAGGGAGGTGCTCACAGATTAGCGAGTTTTCCTACCTTAATCAGTTATTCTGAGTATGTAATGATCGGTACCGATTAGGATTGATTCTTCTCTGGAAGCATTATCTCAGAGGGGGATATTCTGTTCGCTTCAAATTTGTTTACTTGGCTCTTACTTGGATATCCGACACATATCCCACAAAGAAGGGAGTAATTTTTGCTGATCTCAAATTCCTTTCGAACCGCATCTTCCCAAACTGCGACGGAGCCTTGAGCGCAAGTCCCCAATCCTTTCGAATGTGCTGAAAGCATTAGATTCTGCATGAAAAGGCCAGCATCAGAGGCTGCGAACTTGCCCAGACTTTTGTGAGTGAACAAGAACAACTCCACGGGCGCGCCGAAGAATTCGTAATTCCTCGCCCAGAATCCATCCCTAGCATCTTTGTCATCTCTATCAATTCCCATTTGAGTGAATAATTCCTTGCCAATTCTTTGGGATCTTGGCAGTAAATCCTTGTGATATTTTTTGAGAACTAACCAATTGCTAGTGGGCAATCCTTTCCTACGAATTAGAGCCTTAATTTTTCCAAAAATCCCCTCTCCTTGTCCCGTTTTGACTAACTCAAATCGACTTAGAAATTCCGCAGATAAACGGTCTCTGATATCGCCTTTGGCTACTGCTACCACGAACGGGCGGGTGTTACTCCAACTCGGTGAAGTCAGGCCGGCAGCGATAATTTCCTCGATCGCCTCATCTGGAACTGGTGTTGGAAGAAAGTCTCGAGTGGATCTTCGAGAAGCCGCGAAAGTGTTGAAATGTCCAGCATCGAACTCTCCCTTCATAATTTTACTAAATGGGGGTTGTTATTTCATATGTGGTTTTGCTACGGCATCAAATTCCCCACTCTAGATGACGCATGCATAAACCAGGGTATTGTTAGAAAAATACGTCCCGCATCAGGAGTATGAAGACGAATCCTATCACTGCGAATGCCAGCCAGTTAGGTATCCCCATAAATTCGAGACTTCCCATGACCCTGTCAGGAGGGTATCAGCCTTGAACGATTGGTTCGGCAATGCCAACTAACCCAGAAAATCCCCTCTGCTAGATTGGGGTTTCTGCAATGGCGCGTTTGCCCCTCGAGGCTGGGGGGGTGAGTCGGCTTGACCTCAGCGCACTCTGACCATTGTCTGGTTCAACCTACCATCTGGACCTGTGACGACGACGCCGACCGGTCGCCATCCAAGTCTGATGGCGTCGTTGACCTTAGCGTCCAACACTGCCGCCAGCTCCACGCTGTCCTCTATCACCCCTTGGCCCCCGACTTCGCGGGTTCCCGCAGTCACCATCTTGTATTCCATCAAGCCGCGCACTCGGTGTCAGTTGAAGGAGGCATCGCATGAGCGAGACTCTGTTACATTCCCGCCGAGTGACTGCTCGGTAGTGGATTCCCTAAGGTGAATTCCACCGGCATCATCGAGGGTCTAACTAGCGATCCCTGAATGACAAAGGCCATCATAATGGGTATGAAGGTAGGGCCCAGGATTACGTATACGTCACAAAGTAACCGTGGTACTCGGAGGCATCATCCCTACCCTAGTTTATGCGGGCGTACAAATAGAACCCCCTATGACGAGACAGGATTCATAGGGGGGTAGCGGCATTTAGAATTACACTAAACATGGAAGACTGCCTATTGGCATTCTACGACCTCTTGAATCAGCAGCGTTTATCATTGCAACACAAGTCATGCACATGGTAATCCGTTGAGGCCTAGGATTAAAAAATTTACATGACGTTATGTTTCACCCCTATAATACGGCATCATAATCCCTACCCCTTGATTACGAGAGGAGGGAACTTGCTGCCTCAGCATTTTCTTTTATCTCAGCATTTTCTACCCAATCAAAGT